>Ga0118677_10005432_pt1 | contig 20449 bp, 21 predicted proteins | sample AliMusrvi5mmetaG_FD_86154 | JGI IMG/M metagenome (GOLD analysis project Ga0118677, IMG submission 86154)
CCGTCGTGCGAACCTCGTCTGCGAGCGTGGCGATTCGTTTCGTGACGCTGAGTGATGTCGAAGTTCCTCCGTCGGGGCACATCGCAGTTGCAGTGCAAGCGCTGGAGGATGGGCCGGGCGGAGATGTGCCGGCCAATCAAATCAACCAGGTTGAGGGTATGCCGGCGCTGGCGGTGCGCGTCCTAAACTCGCAACCAACGAGTGGCGGAGGAATCGAGACAGTTCACGCTGTCACACTTGAGGACTACAAACGCGCCAGGGCGGCGGCGATGGACAAGCTACTGCAGGTTGCCTTAGACAAGATGATGATTGACCCCGAAGTAATCCGCAATGGGTGGCACGTTGTCCCAAACACTTTGTTCATTGCCGATATTCAGGACGAAACCTACGACCGCTTCGTCACCGAGCAAGCCGATGAGGTTAAATTGAACCTGCGTCTGCAGGTCGCGGGATTGGCGGTCGCGCCTGGAGATTTGGACACGGTTGCGAAAACCGTCATCGCCGATAAAGTCCCCACGGGCTACAGTCTGCTTGATGTGAGCACCGCGCGCGGTGACGTGGCCGAGGAAGGCACTGGTCTGCGCACCGAGTTCTTCATTACTGCGCGGGCGCGCGCAGGCGCACTGATTGACGAGAACGAAGTAAAGAAACTGGTGCGAGGCAAAACGGTTGCCGACGCACAGTCGGCGCTGTTACAGAAATTCTCGCTAAAGGGAAATCCATTAATCACGGTAGGCCCGGATTGGCTATTGCGCTATCTGAACCGGATGCCTTTTGTGACATTGCGAATCGAAACCGCCGTAAATCGTGAGTAGCGGCTAAACTGGCAAGAAGAATATGGCGCGCAGCCTTGGTTTGGATATTGGTAAAAGGCGTATCGGCGTGGCAACCTGCGATACGTTAAAAGTGATCGCAAGACCACTCGACATCATCGACCGCAGAACGCAGGACGCCATAGGCGCGATCATTGCCCACGCACAAACACAGCAAGTCGATGAGATCGTGGTGGGTTATCCGTATCACGCGAGCGGGGCGGTGAGTGAACAGGCTCAGTCCGTTGAGCGATTTATTGATGCACTCCGCGCGCGCGGTAACATCTCGATCGTCTATTGCGACGAGCGCTACAGCACTGGCGAGGCGCGCGAGATCATGGGCGCGCAACGTCGCCTGGGCGCCGGTCAACACGACGATGCCATTGCGGCAGCAGTCATCCTGCAACGCTACCTGGACGCGCGACGCGATCAAAGCATAGATGAGCGCGAAGACGACTCCTACAGTGCGGATGCATAAGATGCATCATCCGAATTTTCCAATATGAAGAAACAGTACAAATTCTCACCCGTCAAGCTGATCATCTTCGCCGTCGCGTTGGGCGCGCTGGCGTATGCCGGATCAGTGTTTTCAAAACGGGCTGTCTCACTGGGCACAACAACCACCCAATTGACCAGCCTCGACAAGACCGTGATCGGTCTGTACCTTGACCTCCTGCGCAGTAACGACCTGACCCGCCCGATGGGTAACGACCCCACGCCGGTGCAGTTTCAGGTCAGCCCCGGCGAATCCATCAGCGATATTGGCATGCACCTGCAACAGCAGGGGTTGGTTAAAGATGGCGACTTGTTCCGCTTGTATGTCCGCACCAACAACCTGGATACCACGATCACCTATGGCCGGTTCACGTTGCGACAAAACATGAACATTTCTGAGATCGCACAGACACTGCAACGCGGTTTCGCTATTGAGACCCAGGTCACGATTCCCGAAGGAAAACGACTGGAAGAAGTCGCCGAGTTGCTACAGGCACAAGTTAACATAAACGCAGACGAGTTCATCCGGCTGGCGCGGCGCGCGGACTATAGTTATCCCTTCCTGAAAGACCTTCCGGAAGGCGCATCCGTTGAAGGGTACCTGTTCCCAGACACCTATCGCCTGCCACAGAACCCCACGGCGCAAGATGTGTTATTGAAAATGCTGGATAACTACGGCACGAAGGTCGCTCCCCTGCTCGCACAGGCAAACAAGACCGGTAAAACACCGCGACAATTGCTCACACTCGCCTCAATCGTCGAGCGCGAAGCGGTGGTGACTACAGAGCGCCCCCTCATTGCGAGCGTGTACTTTAACCGCATGAAGATCGGAATGGCGTTGCAGGCAGACCCTACCACGCAATATGCGCTGGGATATCAACCAGACCAGAAGACGTGGTGGAAGAAAAACCTGACGCTTGACGATCTTAAGTACGTCGATCCCGCCGGGTACAACACCTACGTCAATCCCGAACTGCCACCCGGGCCCATCGCGAGCCCTGGTTTGTCTTCAATTACAGCGGTCATCAGCCCGGCCGAAACCAGTTATTTGTTCTTTGTCGCAGCATGCAACCAAGACGGCACACATCAGTTTTCGAACACTTTTGAGGAGCATCAGAAGAAGCTCTGTCCTTAGTCGGGACGGCGCTTATCGAGTTCGAGAAGGTAATCCCATGTATAGATGCCAAATCGGCAGCCTTCTTTCCACACGATATTGATGGCATACGCGCCGACAGCTTCAATGTGATCGAGGTAACTTGACTTCGGCTTGAAATCCAGCGTGGGATCAAGCCCTTGCACTGCCAGTTTCTGCCGTTCATCATTGCAGTTTGCGCAGGGGCAAGCGGCGCTCAAATCATAAAACGGGTAATTGGTAGTGCGGCCATCGCTCCACGCGATACTCAGAATCGCGCTATTTCGGTCTGCCGTAACACCAGCGGGTCTCACTGTTGGTTTCACCATAGTCTGATACAGCGATTCTACCCCGCACCGATAACCTCCTATCACCACAGATCATTGCCGGGTCATTGGTGTTGTTCTCGTTTCCAGTGTAAAACTAACGCACAAAGGAGAAACACATGACAATTACACCGTGCCGCCCTAAATGGGCCGGCGCAATGACCGATCGAGAGCGCTTTAACCGGCAGATGCATTACCAGTCCGTGGACCGTTGTTTCAACATGGAGTTCGGATACTGGGATGAAAACTTCAAACTATGGCCACTGTTTGCGGATAACGGCATAAAAAACAACCCTGAAGCAGACATCTTCTTTAACTTCGACCGAATCGAGACCATCGGCGGAACTATCTGGTTGAACCCGACCTTCGAAGGGTCTATCGTAGAGGAGCGTGAGACGACCAACATCATCATGAACGCTGATGGCCTGTTGGCCGAGATACCGAAAGATGCGCATGACACGATTCCACACTACATAAGTTCTTCAATTCATACTCCTGCTGACTGGGAAAAAGTAAAGGCTGAGCGCTTCCGGCGCGACGATCCCGCGCGCATTGTTGACATCGATGCGCTGAAAGCACAACACCTTGCGGATCGCGATTATCCCCTGGGAGTCGCGTGTGGTTCGATGATCGGCAAAGTGCGCGACATGCTTACCTTTGAAGGGCTTGCCTATGCATGCAGCGATTATCCAGAGATGGTCGAGGATATTGTCGAAACGTCATGTGTGATGGTTGAAGACTTCCTCGATCAGGTCTTGCCGCATTTTGACTTTGACTACGCTTCCGGTTGGGAAGATATCTGTTTCAAGAACGGCCCAATCGTATCGCCGCGCTTCTTCAAGCGCGTGGTCATGCCGCGCTATAAGCGTATTCACCAGAAGATCAAGGCCGCTGGCATTGACATCTGGTATACGGATTGTGATGGCGATGTGCGCCCTATCCTGCCTGCGATGATGGAGGGCGGCATCAATTGCCTCTTCCCATTTGAGGTGAATGGTTGCGCGCATCCCGCCGAACTGCTGAACCAGTATGGAAAAGACCTGCGCATCATGGGCGGCTTCGATAAAATCGAAATGGGCAAGGGACGCGACGCGATCGTGGCGTATATGAAAACCCTCGTTCCACTCGTCGCACGCGGCGGTTACATCCCATTCTGCGATCACCGCTGCCCGCCCAATGTTGACCCTGATGATTACCTTTTCTACCTGGACCTGAAAGAAGAGATGTTTGGAATGCACTGATTGCTTCACCAGGAAGCAAAAGAGCCGCTCTCCAGCGGCTCTTTTGTTTATCAGATGGTGATGGCGGGATTTGAACCTGCGACCAAGGGCTTATGAGTCCCCTGCTCTACCACTGAGCTACATCACCAGTTGAGAGCGGAGGAATTCTACCGGATCACGTCGGCTACGTCAAGTCAATTATGCCTTTTTGACAACCTGAATGGCTTTTAGAAGGTCAGACGCGCGTTGCTGCATGATCGCCAGGCCGCCTTCCTGCTTGACATACTCGCCGATCAACGCGCTGCCCATGCCGACGCCGACCGCGCCAGCTTTCATGAAGTCAGCCGCGTTGTTTAGCTCAACGCCGCCTGTCAACACAAACGGCACCTTGTTCAGCGGCCCGCGAATCGTCTTAAAGTAAGTCAGATCAGCGGGGAACAGCTTTACCAGCGTCGCGCCCAGGTCAACCGCGGTGAGAATTTCCGTGGCCGTATACGCGCCTGGGATCACGCACACATCTCGTTTCACGCAGTACTCGATCACCTTTGGATTGGTGTTCGGCGCGACAATGAACTGCGCGCCTGCGCCGATCGCCGCTTCGGCGTGACCCTCATTCAAAACAGTGCCGGCGCCCATCAGCACTTTGTCGCCTAATTCCTGTCGCACCAGGCGGATGCCTTCCAGAGCTTTCGGCGAGTTCATTGTCACTTCCATCGCGACCACGCCGGCATCGGCCAGTGTCTGTGCGATTTTCACAAACCAGCCGTCGTAGTTACCGCGCAAAATGGCGATCACGCCGCTCTGCGCGATAATAGTCTTTACTTGTTCTGCATTGTTGCTTGACGCATTACCCATAATACCGTTAAAATACTACGCTTTTGGTGATTTTGCAAATATGTTCGAAAACCTGAGTGATAAATTACAAGCGGTGTTCGACCGCCTCAACAAACGCGGCATCCTGAATGAACAGGATGTCGATGTCGCGTTGCGCGAAGTGCGCCTGGCGCTGCTCGAAGCGGATGTGAACTTCAAAGTAGTGAAAGAGTTCCTGGCGCGCGTGAAGCTACGCGCCATCGGCGCCGAGGTGCACAAAAGCCTCACGCCCGGCCAGGCCGTGGTAAAGATCGTCCACGAGGAACTACTTACCACCTTGGGCGAACCGGGCAAACTCGATCTGGGCGGGCCAGCGCCGCACGTGATCATGCTGGTGGGTCTGCAGGGCTCCGGCAAAACAACCACCGCCGCGAAGCTGGCGCTCCGTCTGAGGAACAGTGGCATGCGGCCAATCCTGGTTGCCGCCGACACGTATCGACCCGCCGCTATCCTGCAGCTTGAACAACTGGGCAAACAGCTCAATATCCCAGTTCATGCGGAAGGCAATAAAATCCCGCCCCCTCAGATCTGTCAGAATGCAGTCAGCCACGCTGTCCAGGGCGCATATGATGTCGTCATTCTCGACACCGCCGGCCGTCTGCAAATCGACGAGACGATGATGGCAGAGGTTGAGAAGATCAAAGCCGTGACAAAACCCCAGGAAGTGCTACTGGTTGCGGACGCGATGACCGGACAGGAAGCAGTCAACATTGCGGATGCGTTCAACAAGCGCCTTGGGCTGACGGGATTGATACTGACGAAAGTGGATGGCGACGCGCGCGGCGGCGCAGCCATCAGCATGCGCGCAGTCACCGGCGTGCCGATCAAGTTCATGGGCGAAGGTGAAAAACCAGATGCCTTTGAACCGTTCTACCCCGACCGTCTTGCTGGACGCATTCTGGGGATGGGCGATATGCTGAGCCTGATTGAGAAAGCCCAGGTGAACTATGACGAAGCAGAAGCTGCCAAAACGGCAGAGAAGCTGATGTCAGCGAAATTCGACCTGGATGACTTCCTCGGACAGATTCGCCAGATTAAGAAGATGGGGCCGCTGAACGAGGTCATGGCGATGATCCCGGGTTTGAACAAACTCAGCAAGGAACTGACGCCGGACATGACCGACAAGCAGCTCAAGCGCGTCGAGGCGATCATCAGTTCGATGACTATGCACGAACGCCATAATCCCGACGTATTGAACGCATCGCGAAAACGGCGCGTCGCGAAAGGCAGTGGGACGAGCGTTCAGGAGATCAACCAGATCGTCGTGCAGTTCCGGCAGACTCAGAAGATGATGAAGCAGATGTCCACCAACCCCCGGATGCGTGGTCTCGGTGGAATGTTCGGCAAAAGATAAGTCGACTTTGGAAATGGCTTGTTTGCCAGTATAATAGTTGTTCGCTATAAGCGATTATTCTAAGGAGTTAAATGGTACGAATTCGTCTACGTCGCATGGGATCCAGACATCAGGCAGTTTACCGCATCGTAGTGGCTGACAAAGAGTCGCCGCGCGATGGCGCTTTTATTGAAATCATCGGCACATACAATCCGCGCACACAACCTGAGACGGTCACGCTTAAGGAAGACCGAGCGTTGTACTGGATGAAAGTTGGCGCGCAGGCCAGCGACTCGGTGCTGCAGATCTTCCGCAAGACTGGCACATCGGCTCGCTTTGAGCGCCTCAAGAGCGGTGAAGCCCCCGACGTGTTGCTTGCTGAAGCCGCGGCACAAACTGCAGCAGCGCCGGCAATTGATCCTCGCACGCGCATTGGCCGGGTTATCACAGCCAAGCCAGCAGCGTAAATGGCTTTGAATTCTTATCAGGACGGCGCAACATGAAAGATTTGATCGAGTACATCGCAACAGCACTGGTCGACGATGTCTCCGCGGTCAATGTCACGCAGAGGAAGGATCGCGGGGTTCTTGTCTATATGCTGACGGTGGCGCAAGATGAGACCGGGCGCGTGATTGGCAAAGAGGGCAAGGTCGCTAATTCGATCCGGATTTTGCTGCATGCCGCGAGCGCCAAGAATGGGGACCATATCGCGCTGAAGATCATGTAGGCGTCGTGAATAAAACACACAGCCTGGCATTGATTGAGATCGGCATCATTACACGCCCGCACGGGATCACCGGGGAGGTCAAGGTTCAAACCTCGCCCGGTTACCTGCGCGCGTTGGATGGCATTAAGCGCATTTACCTCGACAACTCACCCACTGGAACACCCGTCACGGGTCATCGTATCCATCAGAACGCAATTCTCTTAAGGCTTGAGGGCATCAATACGCGCAATGCCGCTGAAGAGTTGCGCGGCAAAAGTATATCGATCAAAGTCCCTGAGCTTCCAAAACTGGCTGAAGGTGAGTATTACGCGCATCAGTTGGCTGGTATGCAAGTGCAAAATGCTGAGGGCAAGGCGATTGGACAATTGATCGAGGTTCTGGCGACTGGCAGCAATGACGTCTATATCATCAAAACAACCGAGGGCAAGGAATTGCTGCTGCCGGCAATCGATAGTGTCATTCGCAAACTCGACATCGATGCCGGTATGATAACCGTCGTCATTCCAGAGGGGTTGAACGACTGAATCCGACCGAGCAAAGAGCGCACTTCGTTGCACTGGCGCGCATCAAAGGAATTGGCCCTGTGCGGCTGAGGGCGATACTGGCAGTGTTTCCATCTGCCGCCGATGCTTGGCGCGCTGACCTGGCAGAATTACAATCCACCGGTCTGGACTCCAAATCGATTCACGCCATCATCGAGGCGCGCAAAGGCGTCGATCCTCAAAAGGAATATGAGCAGGTCGTTCAAAACAAGATTGATATCCTGACCTGGGATGACCCGACGTATCCGAAACTGCTCAAACAAATCGGTGATCCTCCTCCGGTGCTGTACATCCGTGGCACACTCAAAGAAGAAGATGCCTGGGCTATCGGCGTTGTGGGGACGCGGCACGTGACCACCTATGGTCGCACGGTCAGCGAGACGCTGGCGCGCGACCTCGCGGCAAACCACATCACGGTCGTCAGCGGTTTGGCGCGCGGCGTTGACGGAGTCGCGCATCAAGCGGCGATCAACGCCGGTGGGCGCACGATCGCGGTTCTGGGTTGCGGCGTTGACATCGTGTACCCACCGGATCACAGGAAGCTGGCGCACGAGATCGTTGAGCACGGCGCCTTAGTCAGCGACTACCCTCCCGGCACACAACCTGAAGGCGTCAATTTCCCACCGCGAAACCGCATCATCAGCGGGATGAGTCTGGGTGTTGTTGTCATTGAGGCGGGAGAACCGAGTGGCGCGTTGATCACAAGCGATTTCGCCCTCGAACAAGGGCGCGAGGTGTTCGCGGTTCCAGGCAGCATTTTCAGCAAGGCGAGTAAAGGGACCAACAAGCTGATCCAGAAAGGGGCCAAACTCGTGACCTGTGTGGCCGACATACTGGAAGAACTGAACATCAGCATGGTGACCGATTACATCGCGACCCAGGAGGCCGCGCCTGAGAACGACACCGAGAAGGCCGTGCTGGGACAGCTATCGCATGAACCAACGCTTACCGATGATCTGGTGAATAAACTCAATCTGCCCACTGAGGTCGTCACCGGCACGCTCGCCATCATGGAATTAAAGGGGATGGTGCGGCAGGCGAATGGGACCAGTTACGTGCTCGCACGTGAAGGCCCCACCCCATACGGTTAAAATGGTGAACTATGCTTACTGAGTACCTGCGCATGATCCTCCGCCGCTGGTGGCTTGTCCTGATTCCGGTTATAGCGCTCGCTGTATTCACGGTCGTCAGTTACCGCGCGCCCGCGGTGAGTTACAAGGTAACGATGCGGTTTGCCGCCGGGTTGCCGCCAGAACGGACAACAGGCGTATTCAACTACGAACGGTACTACTCATGGTTGACCTCTGAATACATGGCGAATGGCTTCGCCGACGTGGCGCGCACAAGCATCTTTGCGCAGAACGTCGCGGATAAGGTGAATGCGCAGGGCATGGCAGTGAACGCGGACATGATCCAGGGCGCCGTTTCCTCTGACCAGAAACAAAGCCTCCTGGTGATCTACCTGACCTGGCCGGATGCTGCGCAGGCGGTCAAGATTGGAGATGCGATCAGCGCCGAGTTTGCAGAGCATGGGCTGACCTATTGGCCGCAGATTTCGTCCGCAGGCAGCGCGCCTTTAGTGCAATTGGATCGGCCAATACCCGTGCCTTTTACACCTTCGCTGCGCGATCGCTTCGATCTGCCTATCCGGTTCATCCTTGCGCTGGTTGTCGGCGTGGCGCTGGCGTTTATCGCCCACTTCCTCGACCCATTCGTGCATGATCGGCGTGAACTCGAACACCTGGGACTGACTGTAATCGTCGATATACCGGCAGCGAAACGCTGAGTGGTCGTCGGGCTCGATCTGACTTAATCATCCGGTTTCACCGATAATGAGACACTGATAATACGATGGAAGCACAAGATTACCTACAACTCGCAAAACGGCGCGCCTGGATCGTGCTCGTGGTGGCAGTGATCGCCGGGATGAGTGCGTTTGTTTTCAGCAAAGCGCAAACGCCCATTTATAAGTCCACGATGGAGCTGTTTATACAGCCGGCCAGAACCGACTTCGGGCTGACGCAATCCGCGAAGCAACTCCTGAGTTCGTACATCGGGATCATATTCAATAAGACTAATGCGGCGAAGCTCAATTCCAGTCTGGGCCTTGAGTACGGCGGCGACCGTATTTATAACAGCACGAAAGTTGCTGATGATGCGGCGCGCTTTGCCGTTCAGATCGAAATCAGCGATTATGATGGAGACACTGCCAATCGCATCGCAAAGGCATGGGCGGTGTACTTTGCCGACTGGCGCAACACCGAGAACGCCAAACAACGGCGCGAGGATCGGGTTGATGCAATTCTGGGCGACGATCCCGTATACAATCAGGATTACCCGCGCACGGCAGTCAACGTGATCGCAGGCGCCATCCTGGGCGGACTGGTTGGCATCCTCATCGTGATTGGGCTGGAATGGTCACAGGCCGACGTCCTGCGCAAACAATCCGACATTGAGCGCAAACTGGCAATACCCGTTATTGGGGCCATACCGCATGAATAAACCGCGCGCATCTGTCGTAAAAGATTCAAGGCAATGTTTATCCAGATACACGCTAGCGCATTGCTTTGAATCCTTTAGGGAAGGATAGAAGATGAACTTGATAACACTCACCAATCCACAGTCCGCTGCCGCTGAGGCCTATCGCACCTTGCGCACAAACCTGCATTTCGCCACGCTGGACGCCCCGGTCAAGACGATTGTTGTGACTTCACCATCGGCCGGCGAGGATAAGACAACCGTGCTGGCAAATCTCGCAGTCGTGATGGCGCAGGCCGGCAAGAAAGTGATCGCAGTCGACGCTGATTTGCGCCACTCAGTGCTGCATGAGTTCTTCGGCCTGAAAAACGAGCGCGGACTCAGCGACATGCTGACGCGCGGTGTTTCTGACGGGCAGATACCGCTCTCTCCCACCAGTGTTGCCGGGTTGAGCGTGCTCACCAGCGGAACGGCGCAGATAAGCCCGCTGGACCTACTGGACTCGCCGCAGATGCGCGAGACGATCAAATCACTCACATCTCAAGCGGACATCGTGCTATTCGATAGCGCGCCAATGATCGGCGTGAGCGACACCGCTATACTCGCTTCACAGACAGACGGCGTGTTAATGGTTGTGGAAATGGGCAAGACTCGCCGCGCCCATGTGCAACAGGCGCGCGATTTGCTAAGCCGCGCCCATGCGCGCCTGCTCGGCGCAGTAACATTAAATTCGACGAAAGACCGCGACCTGATTTCGTACTAGCGGGAACAGGTTGCAATTAGGTATAATCCCTTAGTTACCATCTTAAGTAAAAGGTTCTCAAGCTTGTGATTCATAGGCAAACGCAAACACGTGAATACTGGTCGGCGTACGAATTCACTCAGGACGACGCCGATTTCCTTTCGAATTATTTGCTGGAAGCAGGCAGTCCCAAGCCTTTGAGTGATCTTGCTCATGCCGTTATCCAGCATCGCACTGATAAAGAGTCGGCTGTCGTTCGTCGCGACTTGGAACGACGCACTATTTATCAGCCCAAAAAGACTTATAAGGTTGGCGAGGAGGTGATGTTCTCCACGCTGAAACTCATGGCGGGGCGCGTCATCGGATTGCGACCAGGCCACAATCCTGAAAAGTCGTCCTTTGACGTCATCACCGTCGAACTGGCAAATGGCAGGAAGCGCGAGTTCGCAGCAAACTATGCCTGGCCGCACCGGCTGAATGACGACAACATTCTGACCACCCTCAATGAGGGGGAGGTGCTGAAGACGCCCGAAGAATTGCATGGTTTATACGGCGCCAACATCGCTGCCGTGGTTGACGCCGGTCTGGTGCGCAACCCCGAGTTCATGCGCATCGCCAACGAATGGTTCCTGCGCGCGATGATGGCCGAAGTGAATGTCGGTCACCTGAACCTCGCCGAAGCGGTTCTTGATATGTCTGGCGGCGGGCCGCTGCCCACCCTTACCATCCTTCAAGAACTCGGACTTCCGCCCGAAATCGCTGGCAATCTTCAGGAAATCTCGCTGAACAACGCTCTGGTTCGCGACGAGCGGTTTGACGATGTCAGCCTTGATGACGGCATTTCGGCATGGTTCCTGCGCCGCCTTGAACCCCCTGAGGTGCGCATCGTCCCCGCAGCGCTTCGTCCGGCGCGCTTCAATGGTGAAAAGAACATCAGCCCGGAACTCGCGCAGTTGGCGGTTGAACTTGATGATGAGTTATCGTTCGACCCGGACGCGCCAGCCGAACCCGCTCAAAGCGCATCGTTGATCCTGACCTTTCCCCACCGGCGCGCGGGCACACTGGGATGGTCATCACGCGTATCCGCTGTCCTGCCTAAAGTGAGCAAGCCGCGCGTGCCTATTACCTTTCAGGATCGCTCCACAGGCCGGCAGTTCGTAGTGTGGCTGGTTCGCGATGGACGGTATATCTACGGCTTGGGGGATTGGTACCGTCAGAATGAATTGCCTGCCGGCGCCTTTCTTGAGCTTTCGCGGGGTCAAACTGACAACGTCGTGTTGATTGACTGCAAACGCCGCAGGCCTAAAAAGGAATGGGTGCATGTAGCAGGAAACCGTGATGGGCATCTGCGACAGGAAACCGCTCAACGCCAGGTGGCCTGTGAATTCGATGAACTCATGGCGGTGTTCGTGGATAATCCCGCAACTCTCGATGGGTTGCGCGGCGACCGTCCGCGCGACATCACACAAGCGGTGCGCGAAGCCTTCCCTGAAATTGCCAAGCTCAGCACACAGGGCAATGTGCACGCCCGCACGCTGTATGCTGTGGTAAATGTCATTACACGCGCAACGCCGCTCGATGTCTTTGCAGCGTTGCAGGCCAGCGGATCCTATGTTCCAGTGGGTGACAACTACTGGCACTTGAGTGAGTCCCGCTAGCTCTATCTGCATGATCAGTTCACGCCCCCCTTAAATCGGGGGGCGATCCAATGAATAACTCTAAACCCAACAACAACTCCAGAATTTCTCCATGGGCCTCTTTGAAAAAATGGCTCAAACTGACAGCCGTAATCGTTGCAGTGCTATTGGTGCTGCTGCTGGGGTTAGTTGCAATCCCCGTGATCTCACCAGCTGCCGGCGCACAGATGGCCGATACACTGCGATCGATCATTGGCGTGCAGGCCGTGGCGGACATCGAAAGTTTTTCATTCCAGATACAGGATGTCTTTAACCGGACGCGCTATCAGGTGAGCGGCGAAAAACCAAAACTCTCCTTTGCCAGCACACCGGTGGATTCTCAACCCACCCTTCCACCGATTGAAACGCGCGCGCCTCGCGTTGCTTTAACCGCAACACCATCGACGACCCTGGCGGGAACGCCTGCTGCCATAAAACCAGCCGGCCCAACGCCAACTCCCATCCCGTTGCCAAGCGTCCTGGATGCCGCGCCATACATCGACGGCGGGTGGCAGGCATTTGGCCCGATTATGTCGGGTCGCCCCATTCTCGCTCGCGGCACAGTAAAACCTGACCCGGCGCGAGCCTATGCGCAGGCTGCGGTGGTGCGAATCGATCTCTCACAGGTGGACCTTCACTTTATACTCGGCACACTGGAACCCGTGAGCGCCCGTGGCGTCCAGCCGGTGACCCGCACCGGGTTCATCCCAATCCAGGACCAATCCCCCGACACGTCAGGCTTGCTCGTGGCATTTAACGGCGGCTTCAAGTCCATCCACGGCAATTTTGGCGTTGCGATCAACGGCATAAACATCATTACGCCCTCTTACGGGCTGGCCTCACTGGTCATCTACAACGATGGGTCGATCGATCTGGGCTCGTGGGGTATCGATATCACAAACACGACTAACATCGTTGCCGTTCGCCAGAACTGCCCGATGTTGCTTGACATGGGACATGTAAACCCCTCAGTCAATGATGGCAACCGCAAGGAGTGGGGCTACACGGTCAAGAATCTCGATACGACATGGCGATCCGGGATCGGGATCACGCGCGACGGTCGTTTCCTGATCTACGCCACAGGCCCTTCCCTGACTGTGCAATCCCTTGGCGATGCGCTCAGAATCGCCGGCGCATACAACGCCATGCAACTGGACATCAACGGCTTCTTCACGCGCTTTGCAATCTATCACACCGCCCCCCCCAACAGCCGCCATCCCGTGGCCGCAGACAAACTACTCAACGAGATGTCAGTGACGCCCAATCAGTTTCTTGAGCCATACGATCGTGATTTCTTCTATGTGACGCTTCACAGAAACTGAAGAATCTCGTCGACAACGCGCAGGGCGCCCATCGTCACCCCGGCAGTGCTTTGACCGGGGAAAATACTGTCGCCAACAAGCCATGCGTTTGGCAATCCTGTCCACGGCCCGCGCGCATTGAACAGGCTGGTAAATGGAAAACCACCCACACCCCCTTTGTGGCGGCGCGTGTAAAAACGAAAGGTCACCGGGGTTCCAGACAACAGTAAATGAACATGCCCGCGCAGGCCTGGGATGACTCGTTCGGCGTTATCCAGCATTCGCTCGGAATAAGCAGCGACGCGATCATCATATTCCTGTTGGGCGCCAGGATGGTCGCGCAACGCCCACCAATCTGCCAGGCGCGTGTGTGTGCTGATCGTCAGCGCCCGTTGACCCGGCGGCGCGCGCCGCGCATCGCCCTGCATCGAGAACGACATGAAGATCGAGTTGGTTTCGCCAAGCGGACGGCCATAGTCTGCAACGACCTGGACATGGTCACAGGAAGGCGCAACGGATTCATCCACACCGGCATAGAGCGTAAACGCGCCCCATTCATCGGCGCGGCGCCGGGTTTCGGCCTGTAACGAAGCAGGAGCGGCATCGCCGAGCAAGCGCGCAAGGTCCCAGGGCGTGAGATTCGCGACGCAGATGTCGCACTCTGCCCTTAAGCCCTTGTTGGTGTGGACAGCCGAGACACGGCCCTCTCGCGTTTCAATCTTGACCACTTCCTGTCTGAACAACACCTGCCCGCCAAAACGCTTGATCGCATCCACCAGTTGCAGCGCGATTCCACCGATCCCGCCCTCGACATGGTTGACCCCCTTGCGCGGCAAGTCATAGGCTGCTGCGCCAAACAAAGCGCTGGCCTTGTCGGCGGTGGTCTGCGCGCTGATCAGCAACTGGGCATTCAGGAATGTTGTGAAGGCGCGATCGCGCGCGCCCACCTGCTCCGCCCACTGTTGTGCGTTCTGAAAGAGATGCGGAAGAGCAGCGATGGTGCGCGGGCGGAGAGCGAGGCCTGCCTGCGCCAGTTGCGCGAGAGTTGACGGCGGCCAGGCTGGGCGGCGCGATGCGAAATCCCATACGACGTCGCTGATGCGCTCAAGGCATTCATTCATCCGCAGGATAGCGCTCACGTCATGACTGTCAGCGAAGACACGGCTGAGTTCAGCATGCCAGTGTGCCTCATCGCCCCACCGGGTAATCGTCCGGTCGGGCAACGCGATCTGCCACGCCGGGTCAACCGCATGCACGCGCCAGTCAATCCCCAGTATTTTTCCCACGACGTCATGCGGGCCGCCAGCATGGAAGCCGCCGGCAAGCGTCGCGCCGGCGTCAAAGCGATACCCTTTGTGGTAGAACGTGCCGGCGCAGCCGCCGGGATACACATGCGCTTCGAGCACAGTGACAGTGTGACCCGCTTTTGCAAGCAAGGCCGCGGCGGTTGCGCCACCCACACCGGCGCCAATTACGACTACCCTGGACATGTTGTGCTATTGCCCTCGTGAAGATTTCCTTGAATCCTTTAGGATCATTATCAAGCTAATGGATACGGGGCAGAAGCGGATTACAAATCGATGAGCCGCGGCTGAGATTCCAAAGGATCGCGCGCGCCTATTGACATCGCCCATTCAATCCGTATACTAGGCGCATAGAATTTAAGAACTAAGGCGACGATCAAGACGAGTATGCGGTGCAGAAACGCACAGAGAGCCGGGCCTTGAGCTGAAAGCCGGGCGCGTGGAGTGACGCAGAATGGACTTGGGAGCCGTGATTTGAAAGCAGGCGACTGCGAGTAGATGATCCGGAACTGCCACCGTTACAGGGCAGAGCGCATGATTGTGCGCGTAACAGAGCGCGGCTATTGTTTTTCTAACCGTCATTCGCCTTAGCCGCAAACCAGGGTGGCACCACGAGCAAACATCTCTCGTCCCTTTTGTACGAGAGATGTTTTGTTTTTTCGTGTTGGAGAATGAGAAGTGTTCCGCACATCCCGAATCACAATAAAACCCTCGCTCGACGAGGTGCGCGCTCTGGCCAGTCAGGGGAACATGATCCCTATCCATGTCGAGTTGCCGATCGACCTGGACACGCCGGTGTCGTTGTTCCTGAAACTGGGTGGGACCGAACCCTCCTTCCTGCTCGAAAGCGTCGTCGGTGGTGAACGCGTCGCCCGTTACTCTTTTCTCGGCGTGCGCATTCGCGAAGCACTGGTGCTGCAAAACCAGAAGCTGATGCGACACACGTTGACGGAGGCCGGTCTCACGGTTGAGGCGCGCGCAAGCGGCGAGGAGCCTGATCTGATCAGCGCCATGCGCGCGGAGATGAAGCGCTTTCAATTCGTCCCCCACCCCAACCTGCCGCGTTTCTGTGGCGGATATGTCGGGTATACCGGTTACGACGTCGTCCGGCAGTTCGAGCAAATTCCCAATACCGCCGCCGACACACTGGGAGTCCCTGACGCGATCTACATGCTGGCAGATACGCTCGTCGTATTTGACCACGCGCGCAACCACCTGCTCATCGTTGCAAACGCTCATATCACCGATACGAGCGACGAGGGGATTGAGGCTGCCTACGAGGATGCAGTTGCGCGCATCAAGACCATCTATGCGCGTCTGGACGCACCGCTTGCCCCGCTCCTGTCCGACCCACAAGCCGTCTGCTCCCCCACTCGCGGGAATAAGTCACAGTCGGAATACGAACAGATGGTGCGCGACGCAAAGGAGTTCATCAAGGCAGGCGACATTTTCCAAGTGGTGCTGTCGCGCCGGCTTGAACGGCGCACGACCGCGCATCCCTTCGCGATCTATCGCGCCCTGCGCATGCTCAACCCGTCGCCGTGGATGTTCTACCTGAACATCGGCGATCTATTGAAGATTGAACGCGGCCCATTGCGCGTGATTGGCGCATCGCCGGAAATGCACGCGCGCTTCGAGAATGGCACAGCAACGGTTCGCCCAATCGCAGGCACGCGCAAGCGCGGGGCGACGGAGGAAGAGGACGCGGCGTTGGCGGCAGAGCTGCTGGCCGATCCAAAGGAACGCGCCGAGCATGTCATGCTGGTGGACCTGGGTCGGAATGACGTGGGACGCGTGGCGGAATATGGCAGCGTGCGCGTCCCCGACCTGATGGTGATCGAGAACTACTCACACGTCATGCACATTACCAGTTCAGTCCAGGGGCGCGTGCGTCCGGGGCTGGATGCATTCGACGTGCTCAGCGCGACTTTCCCTGCCGGCACGCTCAGCGGCGCGCCCAAGGTGCGGGCGATGGAAATCATCGAGCAACTGGAAGGAGAACGGCGTGGCATCTATGGCGGCTGCGTGGGGTACTTTTCCTTCAGCGGCCAGATGGACACGTGCATCGTCATCCGCACGATCGTCATGCGCGGCGACACCTGTTATCTACAGGCCGGCGCGGGCATCGTCGCGGATAGCGATCCCACCAGCGAATACCACGAAACGATGAACAAGGCGCGCGTGCTCCTGATAGCGATTGATTCTGCGGAGGCATAAAGTCATGATTGCAGTGATCGACAATTACGACTCGTTTACTTACAACCTGGTGCAATACCTAGGCGAACTCGGCGCCGATTTGAAGGTATTTCGCAATGACAAAATCAGCATCGACGCGCTTGAGAAGCTTAAACCACAGGCGTTTGTGATCTCGCCCGGCCCGGGGACGCCAGAGAAGGATTCGGGGATCAGCAACGACGTGTTGAGGGCTTTCAGCGGTCGCATGCCAATCCTGGGCGTATGCCTTGGGCAGCAATGTATGGGGCATGTGTTTGGCGGCAAAGTCGTCCGCGCAGCCAAACTGATGCACGGCAAGACATCAATGATCTATCACAATGGCAAGGACCTGTTCAACGAGCTGCCGAATCCGTTTGAGGCCACGCGCTACCACTCGCTGATCGTAGAAGAACCCGTCCCCGCAGTGCTCGAAATCACGGCCTTTACGAAGGAAGGTGAATTGATGGGGTTACGCCACCGCACCCACCCCACCTTCGGCGTGCAGTTCCACCCGGAGAGCATATTAACCCAGCACGGAAAGTTGCTACTAGCCAACTTTCTAGCAAAGATATAGAGGACAGCCATCCTAAAGGATTCAAAGCCATGATTCAGCAAGCAATCGCGAAGTTATTCAATCGGCAATCACTGTCAGCCGAGGAAGCCGAAGCGGCTATGGACGAGATCATGACCGGCGGCGCCACCCCGACGCAAATCGGCGCCTACCTGGCTGCCTTGCGCCTGAAGGGCGAGACGCCCGATGAGATTGTCGGAAGCGCGCGGGCCATGCGCGCAAAGTCACTCAAGATACACACCCAGCAAACCCTGCTGGTCGATACCTGCGGCACCGGCGGGGATCGGTCTGGAACATTCAACATCAGCACCACAGCCGCCTTCGTCGTGGCAGGCGCCGGCGTGGCAGTGGCAAAGCATGGCAACCGCGCGGCATCGTCACAGTCGGGCAGCGCAGACGTGCTGGTTGCACTGGGCGTCAATGTCACACTCACACCAGAACAGGTGGGGCACTGTATCGACGAGATCGGGATTGGCTTTGCCTTCGCCCCAGTGCATCACCCCGCCATGAAACACGCCGCCGGCCCGCGACGCGAAATCGGCGCGCGCACGATCTTTAACATCCTTGGCCCGCTTACCAATCCCGCAGGCGCCACACGCCAGCTTCTCGGGGTGTTCGATCCAGCGCTGACCGAGATGATGGCGACCGTTCTCGGCGATCTGGGCGCGGAACATGCGTTGGTCGTCAGCGGCCCGGAAAAAGTGGATGAACTCACCACCACCGGGTTGAACAAGATCAGCGAATTGCAGAACGGGCGGGTGACCACCTACGAACTGGATGCGACCCAGTTTGACCTGCAAGCGTCCACGCTGGTGGATATCGGCGGCGGCACGCCTGAGTTCAACGCTTCGATCACGCGCAGCATTCTGGAGGGCAAAGCCACGCGCGCGCGCCACGATGTCGTGGTGCTAAATGCCGGCGCAGCGCTGTACGTATCGGAGGCAGCCAGCGACCTGCGCGCAGGGATCGAGATGGCGCAGGAATCAATCCGAAATGGGAAAGCGCTCGCGAAACTTGAGAGCCTGGCCGCACTTACGAACAAGATGGGCGCGCCCGCCGTATAAGACGGCACGGTAACAACTACAACAATGCTTAAAGTCGCTGACCTGATTTTCGCACACAAAACGTCACATCGCACTGCCATTTTGGAATGTGCGATAGGCCGAATTTCGCGCGAAATATGGGGATATGATTTGGCGTTTGTCGTCATGAGATGACGCGCAACCACGAATCAGTCTCCGGCATCTGAATAACGTTTATGAGAAGCACCCAGAGCGGAACGGCGCGCATGACGAGTTTCGAACTATCGAATATGTAATTGCGCGCCGTGTAGTTTCGTGGTAGGTAACGGCCGGGATGAAGCATTGCCAGATACATCACGGCGCACATGATTCCTGTGGGCAATGCTGTCATCCCTACAATGACCGGATGAGACCACCGCATCCGTTCCGTTCCGGTCATCGTAGGGGTGATAGCATTGCCCATCGAAACGCAATCGACACAATATGTCATGGCAATGCTTCACCCGGCCGACGTTTACACGAATGTTACTGAGTTTTAACCACTGGACGAGTTGGGTCTTGTGACCTTCAGCACCGCGCGTCGTCTCGGTAAGCGCCAAATGTAAGCGACATTGGCCTACCGCCTCAAAACGCTCAGGCTTTCAGTTGGCCGATTGTCTGCTCGATCAACCCGACGGCGTCGCGCAAGGTGCTGACGTCAAACGAGAACTTGGCGCCCGCCGTCTGGTAGAGCTGCGACAGCGTGACAGTGCCGCCTAATGACAACGCCTGGCGATACTGCTTCACCGCATTGGCCTGATTCTGCAACGAGTTGCGCCACACCTGCACCGCGCCAAGCTGGGCAAGTCCGTACTCCACATAGTAAAACGGGACCTCATGGATGTGCAGCTTGCGATGCCAGCCGGTCATCTTCTCCTGCTCCAACCCGGCCCAGTCAACCCCGCGCATGAAACGCTTCCATTGCGCCGACCAGGCCGCATCGCAGTTGGCTGCGTCGGTGGCCTCCTCATTGTGCGTGTACACCCAATGCTGGAACGCATCAACCACCGCCATGTAGGGCCAGAACAGGATCAAGCCCTCGAGGTGTTCGATCCGCGCGCGCGCAGCATCCTTGTCGGTGTAAAAACCCGTGCCGCTCTGTGACAGATAGGGCAGGCCGAGCAACTCCATCGACATGGAAGCGACTTCGGCAAACTCCATGCCGATCTCGAGTTGCTGGAAATACGGCAGATGCGCCGATTCAAACACATGGAAGGCGTGGCCGCCTTCGTGCAGGAGCGTCTGCACATCGTCGTGCAATCCCACGGCGTTCATGAATATGAACGGACGCTTTGCAACCACAAATGCGGTGCAGTAGCCGCCTGGGGCCTTCCCTTTGCGGTTGTCGAGATCGAGCAGGGCCTCCTTGCGCATCGTGGCAAAGTAATCGCCCAACTGCGGATCGACTTGCCGGAAGATACCTTCGGTCTTGCCCTCCAGCATGGATATCTGTTCAAACGGCTTCAGCGCCGGCCTACCCAGCGGGTCAACGTCCAGATCCCACGGACGCAGGGAATCCACCCCAAGCTGTTTGCGGCGCCGCTCATAAATCCGCTCGGCGGCCGGCACAACCGCCTGTTCGATCGCGTCGTGGAACTGCGCGCAACTCTCCGGCGTGTAATCGAAGCGCAACAGTTGCCGC
>Ga0118677_10006183_pt1 | contig 20449 bp, 10 predicted proteins | sample AliMusrvi5mmetaG_FD_86154 | JGI IMG/M metagenome (GOLD analysis project Ga0118677, IMG submission 86154)
AATAAACACAAAATGTTTTTCAAATCATTGCTCGATCAAAAACTCAGCAAATACAGTAATAACAAGGGTTTCAAAGAACTTATTTTAATAACAACGCAACGCTAGTGTTATGAAATCTATAAAAACGATAGTAAAAAAATATATTAAATTTCTGATTTTGCCTTGCATTTTTGCTTTTCTATTGGCATGCGAGGGAAATCTGGAAAATGTAACCTACGGATCATTTACCTCCTCATCATTTTTTAAAACAGCCAGTGATGCTAGAGCTGGGGTAAGTGCAATGTATGTTGGAATGGTGGAAAGCACGAAATGGAATACAATAGTTGCAGATAATGAGCTGACAACCGATGTGATGGTCAGTGCTTGGAATGCTTCGTTGCATCAACTCATTTTTACTCCTGACGATGGTAGAACAACAAATCATTATTTGCGTTTAATGCCTATTATTTCTGAAATAACCGTGTATATTTCAAAAATTAGTGGAATAAGCATGGATAATGCAACAAAGCAAGAATATATCGGAGAACTTTATGCCTTGAGAGCTTATTACACTCAGATTTTATATCAATTTTACGGTACCGTACCTATTCGTATAGATCCTGATCAGGTTGATAATCCAACTACACCTGTTTTGCCTCGTCCGACACATGATCAAATGATTACACAAATTTTATCTGATTATACTGCTGCCATTGCTGCGTTACCAAATACTTTTACTGGTTCAAACTATGGCAGAATCTCAAAAGCAGCCTGCCTGGCACTTCGTATGAAGTTATACATGCAAGAACACCGTTGGACTGAAGCTATGACCGATGGTGAAGCTATCAAGTCTATGGGTATTTTCCATCTGGTTCCAAATTATGCCGACAACTTCAGTTACAACAACAAAGGTGGTAACTCGGAAATAATTTTTGCAATAGTGTGTACCCCAAATACAGTGAGTCAATATAATAATTTGTGGTTGGCTAATTCACTTCCGACAGATTACAGAGATACTACCGGAGTAGCTTTAACGGCATGGGGCGGTTATAGAATGCCTTGGAAGACTTATGACAAGTTTGATCAAAGTGACAAACGGTTGTCGATATTATTGCAACGATATCCTGTAGGGAGAAATGTCTCTGGAAAGGTTGAATGGCGGGATGCAAGAACAGGATTATATTACAATGGATCCGTTTTAGATCCTACAAGAACATCAAGTCCGGATCAAAACGGAGCTGTTATTGTGAAATATGGAGTAGATCCGACTAAAACAAGTTCTGAATACAGCGCGGTTGATATCCCGCAAATTAGATATGCTAATGTAGAATTATATCTTGCTGAAGCTATCAATAACGTCAGTGGTCCAAATACCGAAGCGTTTTCTTTGATAAATGACGTCAGAAATCGTGCTGGTCTGCCAAATACCACCGCGACTGACAAGGCAAGCTTTCAAATTGCTATTCAAAATGAACGCCTTTTTGAATTTTGGGCCGAAGCTGAACGTCGAAACGACCTGATACGCTGGGGTTTATTTATACAACGTGCGATTAATGATGGTTTTACGACTGTGGATAATCATTTGATTCTTTTCCCATTGCCAAGAACAGTGGTTACCCAAAGTAATGGTGTAATCGCTCAAAATCCCGGCTATAATTGATATAAATTTTTATAAATGCTGCCAATTTCCAAATTGGCAGCATTTTCTTTTTGAATTATAAGTTTAAAGAAGTAAATTCTTACACAGCGAAAAACTAGTCACTCTCAATCAACTAATCGCTTTTCAGTTTCACGAAAAGTGAAATATTGAGTATCCGCCAATTATTCAGGGTTTTAAAAATGTAATTTCCCATTATTCAATTGATAATTGTATGATGATATGATTTTCATTGCTAAAAAAAATACAATCAATAAAAAATGAAATATGCGAAAATCATTATGTTTTTTGCTGATAATAGTATTGAGCGTTATAAAGGTCAATGCACAACTAACATTAAGTGCATATAATACAATTTATATCCCTGCAACTTCGGCAACTTATTCATTTGTAGATAATGATTTTGCATTTTACAATTCCGCCGGAGATACTTTTGCGGGCGTTATCATTACCGCATTGCCAAATGCTGGAATATTGACCTATAATAATGTGCCTGTAAATCAAACAGATGTTTCTAAATCAACTGTATTTGTGGATAGAACGAAGTTTATTTTTACAGCAGATTTTGAGCGGACAGCAACTTCATTCTCTTTTAAGTTGAAAGATTCGAAGAATGAGCTGACAACATTGTCCTATTCTATTTCGATAAAATATAGTATCCCTGTTTCTAAATTGGTTAGAACAGCATCTAAAAACTACATAGAATACAACGGATTACCCTATTTAATATACGGCATTCAATTACGAATTGATGATTATTTGGGCTCAAATCCTTATAGTGACGGCACAAAATTGGCAAATGTGGATCAATATTTTCAATATGCGAGTATAGCTGGGTTTAAAGATGTATCAGTTCCAATTCCCTGGAATTACATCGAAACAGATGACAATACATTTAATTTTACATTGATAGATTCCTATCTGGCAAGTGCGAATAAATATAACTTGAGATTGCAATTTCTTTGGTTTGGCTCAGATGTTTGCGGTTGGTCCAATGTACCGGGTTATATTTCCAAAGACAAGACTACCTATCCCCTGATCTCTGCGGTTGCCAGTGCCCCGGTAGTTCTTCGCACGGCAAGCCTTATTGAAAAAGAAAGTCGGGCCGTTGGTAATTTAATGAATTATATTGGTCAAAAAGACCTCAATAAACGAGTTGTTTTTATTCAAGTGGAGAATGAGCCGGATCATATTGGTCCAACCAATACTATGTGGGCTGGCGGGCAAAAGGCAGCAGGTTATCACTTGTTGGATACCCTGGGACAAGTGATTCACAACAGTACTGCCGATATGATCACACGCGTCAATTTAGCAGGTTACACCACCGATGCTTCTGACTTTGGTGCACTGAAAGGAATCAACATTGTAGGTCGAGATTTTTATGCCGATGCATTATCAAGTTTTCAAACAGGTTCAGGATACTTTGGCTATCCCTGGAACGTAAATTATACGCCAGAAAATGGGAGTCAATATAAAAATATTGTCAATCTCACATTGGCGGCTTTTGACAAAGGAGCCGGTTACCTTAATTATGAACTGAGAACCACTGCATGGAGAGCGACTCAATACGACCTTGGATTGTACCGGAGTACGTCTAATAACGATTGGATTATGAGGGATGGTTCAAAATTGGTGCCTTATTCCTTAACAAATACTAATCTACAGACAGAAGTAAACATGAGTGAGGTGCAAAATTTTAATTCAATGATTTACAAAGCAGATAAACGTATTGCTATGTCATCCGATTCTAATAACGCAGCGTTTAACCTGAGTGATGCACAAACAGAAGTAAATGAGACGAAGACTTTTTCGAAATATACGGTCACATATACCTCTCCGGTAGGTGGTGAAGCATTCGCGCTCGAAGACGAAGATGGGGATGTAATTCTTATGAGCCTCAAAGATAAAAGTTCCTTTACATTTCAAAGGTTACCAACTAATTTTCATCTTTCCATTGGCTATTTTGATGACAGTAACCTTTGGCACCAGACCAGCTCCCGCAATATTTCCGGCAATAATGTCACATTAAATGCAAATGAGGTGGCTTTGCTCACCAGTACTGTTTATACAGATGTTATTACAGAAAGTCCTACCGTAAAGTTTAGCCCAAATGTGAATATTTATCCGAATCCAAATCATGGGAAATTCAATATTAATCTTTCATCGCTAAAATCTACTCCTAAATTATTGGAAATTTTCAATATGAATTCACAACTAGTATTTAGCCAGGTTTTGTCAGGTGAAGAAGATTCTTTTGATGTTCAGCCAATTAAAGTAGGTATTTATTTGCTGCAACTTGCAGGAATAAATGGCGGTAAAATATCAGTATATAAATTGATCATAAACTAAAATATTAAAAAGATAAAATGAATCTCAGAAACACAGTGATTTTTTCGATCTTTCTTGCATTTTTTGGATTTGCAAATGCGCAGCAAAATACTACCAATCAAAGGTTTGCTTTAAAAACTTCAGCCCAGTCCAGGTGGTGGTCAGGTGTTATTAACCATGGTTCGCTGATGCCTTTGACGCTCGGTTATCAGGCCGATATGTATGGAAATAATTACGGGAATCAGATTCAACCCTTGCTTTTGTCCAATCAGGGGGAAGTCGTATGGTGCGAGCAACCCATTTCGATTAAATATACTTCTGATAGCCTGATTGTGGAAAGCAAAACCGGAAAAATAAGTTATACCAAAGCTGGAACAAATCTAAAACAAGCCTATTTATTTGCTTCTAAAAGTTATTTCCCATACAGCGGGAAAACGCCTGATAAACTGCTTTTTAGTAATCCACAATACAATACATGGATTGAACTCATGTATGATCAAAATGAAGTTGACATCATGAAATATGCACAGGCAATTGTAGATAACTCTCTTCCTCCGGGTGTACTGATGATTGACGACAACTGGCAGGAAGATTACGGAACCTGGAATTTCCATCCAGGACGGTTCAAGTCACCCAAAGAAATGGTTGCCAGGCTTCACAAAATGGGTTTCAAAGTGATGCTTTGGGTGTGTCCGTTTGTAAGTGCCGATTCAAAAATCGGACGGGAAGTTGTGAAAAAGAAACTCGTTTTTCTGAATGAAAATAATGCACCTGCTGTTTGCCATTGGTGGAATGGGTACAGTTTACTACTCGATTTTAGTAATCCGGAAGCTGTGGATTGGTTCAAAAAATCATTAAACTTATTGGTGTCAGAATATGGGGTGGATGGATTCAAGTTCGATGCCGGTGATATTGGGAAAGATAAAAGCAACCTGGTCTCCTGCCGGAAATTTATTTCGCCAAATGAATATACGGAATTATATGCCAAAATCGGACTCGATTTCCCCTTGAACGAATATCGTGCCAATTGGAAAATGGGTGGACAAGCCATTGCCAATCGTTTGGCCGATAAGGGTCACAATTGGAATGATTTAAAAGAATTAATTCCGAATATGATACAGGAGGGATTGATGGGTTATGCCTATTCTTGTCCCGATATGATCGGCGGTGGTGAATTTACATCGTTTCTCAACGCGAGCAAAATAGATCAGGATTTAATTGTTCGCTCCGCACAATGTCATGCCTTGATGCCGATGATGCAGTTTTCGGTAGCGCCATGGAGGGTTTTGGATAAACCTCACTTTGATGCCGTTTTAAAAGCAGTGAAACTCCGCAAAAAATTCATGGACTATATTCTTCGAACAGTTGAGAATACTGCAAAAACGGGGGAGCCTATTTTGCGTCCACTGGAATATAACTTTTCAAATAATGGCTACGAGTCGGTTAAAGACCAATTTATGATTGGAGACAGTCTTCTGGTTGCTCCAATATTGGAAAAGAATGCGACCAAACGAACTGTCATTGTTCCAAAAGGAAAGTGGAAAAACGAAATTGGAATACTTTTCAATGGACCGAGAATGTTAGAAATGAACGCTGAAATTGATGTGCTACCCTACTTATTAAAAATTAAATAATTCATTCAAGATAACATTTATAACCAAATGAAATAGCCATGAGGAAATGCTCACCCCAACCGAAAATAATTAGGTGGCTATTCCTTTTGGCAATTAAAATCAAATTATTAAAACATGAAATCAATAAAATTCGCTTTTCTGTTTCTTTTGCTTGTTTCAGAATTTTCGTTATTAGCCATTCCAATAGCTCAGGTACGTCAGAAAGTATGTATCAACAAAGATTGGAAATTTACGCTTAGAGATGATCCGCAATTCAGGGACTCAGCCTATAACGATGCGTCGTGGAGAACGTTGAATTTGCCTCATGACTGGAGCATCGAAGGCGCTATAGATAAATCTATTGGCGGTTCAGGAGGCTTTTTCCCGATTGGAATCGGTTGGTATCGCAAAACCTTTTCCTTACCGGAATCGATGAAAGGGAAACAATTAATTGTTCAGTTCGATGGCATTTATATGAACAGCGAAGTGTGGATAAATGGTCAGTTTCTGGGTCGACATCCATACGGCTTTACGACTTTCCAATATGATTTGACCGAATATGTTAAATCAGATAAAGGCGCAATTAATACCATTGCAGTTCGCGTAGACAATTCAGTAAAAGAATCTACCCGCTGGTATACAGGTTCCGGAATATATCGCAATGTTTGGCTGATTGCTACAAATTTTGTGCATTTCAACAACGGCAAAGGCGTTTACATAACAACTCCGGAAGCCAATTCTGAAAAGGCAATTGTAAATGTCCACTATGATTTTGCAAGCAATTTCTACACCTTGGAAGCCTTGCAGAAGTGGAAAGAAAATGTGTACGCAAAACAAGCAGAGGTTACAAAAAAGCTGATTATCCGCTCTACTATTGTTGATATACAAGGAACTGAAATTGCAAAAACAGAATCAGAGAAAGATTGTGATCAGTTTCAAGCAAATAATTTGGTGAATCAGCAAATTGAAATGAAAAACCCAAAACTTTGGTCTGTTCACTCACCGACAATTTATTACCTGAAAAGTGAAATAATTGTTGATGGGAAAGTAATGGATGATCAAATTACCTCTTTTGGAATTCGAAAACTCGAATATATTCCAAACAAAGGAATGTTTGTAAACGGTAAAATGGAAAAACTTAAGGGTGTTTGCGTTCATCAGGATGTAGGTTCCTTTGGCGTTGCCGTTCCAATCCAGGTTTGGCATCAACGGTTGATGAAACTTAAGGAGATGGGCTGCAATGCGGTACGAACTTCCCATCATCCGTTTGCCCCGGAATTTTATGACTTGTGCGATTCCATTGGAATGTACATTATGGATGAAGCTTTTGACGAATGGACACGTGGCTGGCCATATAACTACACCGAAAACAATCAGGGCAAATCAAGGAACGGGTATCATCTTTTTTTCGACCAATGGAGCGAAACCGATTTAAAGGCTATGTTACAACGCGACCGCAATCATCCTTCCATTATCATGTATAGCATTGGCAATGAAATTCCGGATCAAAAAAATGCAGAAGGGTATAAAATTGCTCAAAAATTAGTGGCCGTTTGTCATGCTGAAGACATTACACGACCGGTAACTTCGGGCTGTGATCAATACATGGAAGCTACCAACAACGGTTTTATGGATGCGTTGGACATTTCAGGTTACAATTACATAGACCGTCATTTTAAAGATAAAATGTACGAGCCGGAACATACCAAACGGCCAGACAAATTGTGCATAGGGACAGAAACGAGCAGGACTGCCCGAAATTTTACTGCTTACCGCGATAACGATTATGTGGTTGGTGGATTTATTTGGGTGGGCCTTGAGTATTTCGGTGAATCAGAAATTTATCCGCAACGTGGCTGGACACGGGGGTTAATGGACATTGCTGGTTTTGAGAAACCGGTATTTTACCAGTATAAAAGTTTTTGGAATGACAAACCAACCGTTCACCTCGTTGTTGAACATACAGAAAAGGGAGTACCACAACCGGAGTTGAAATGGAATTGGAAATCCACCGATTCATTGACGGTAAATGTGTATTCAAATTGCGATCAAGTGGAAGTGTTTCTCAATGAACATTCGCTGGGTAAAAGGCCAATAGATAAAAATACTTATGTTGGTTTATGGCCAATACATTTCAAGGCTGGAACGCTAAAGGCAATTGGATATAAAGGGAATAAAAAAGTTTCAGTGGATGTTTTAAAAACCTCTGGTGAAGCTGTCCGAATGGTGGCTAAACAAAGCAAAAACGCTTTAATTGCGGACGGAAATGATATGTCTTTGATTGAGATTACATTAACGGATAAAAACGGTATTCCGGTTTATGATGCGGATAATAAGATTTTTGTCAATGTAACGGGCGAGGGTTCTCTGGCAGGAATTGATACCGGTGATATGTTTTATACCGGGCATTATAAAACCAACCTAAGGGAGGCATATAAAGGTAAGTTACTTTTAGCTGTCAAGAGTGCTGAGACCGCTGGTAAAATCTCCATAGAACTGAAATCGGAAAAGCTTGAATCATTGAAGCTGGAATTGATGACATCAAAGTAGGATACTCTTCCAATAAATGTTGGTAATAACGAATAAAAATTTTTAGAGTAGTCACAGAACATCTCTTTGTTACGTAATGCCAACATTCTGATCTTCAGACTTTAATTTTTACCACCTAATTCTGTAGAATGATATCAAATCTTATATCCAATAAAAAGTATAGGACAGTTCAATTGGTTACATCCGATAAGGAAGAAGGCAGTTCTCAAACGTACATTCTTGTAACTGCATTTATGGCTTTGTTTGCCATTGTCGGATTTGCCTGCTACGGCGTTGCTTTCTTTTACGACTTTATGACCAAAGAGTTTGGGTGGTCGCGAACAATAGTTACATCGGGTAATGCAGTGAGCAAACTGCTTGTGGGGCCTTTATTTGGTTTTTATGCAGGATATTTAATTGACCGATATGGGCCACGAAGTATGATGATGTTTGGTGCAATAATGGCAAGTATAGCCCTTATTGGATTAAGCTTTTCGAGCACGTTAACTTTCTTTTATATTTTCTACATTTTTAATGCGCTGGGATATGTTTTTGGCGGTCCGTTGCCATGTCAGGTATTGGTGTCGCGTTGGTTCGTTAATAATCGCGGAAAGGCCATGGGGATTGCTTATCTGGGGATTGGTATAGGTGGTGCAATCGCTCCGTTGCTTTCTGCTCAGTTGGAGAAAGGCTTTGGATGGCATTTTTCGCTGATGTTCCTGGGGATCTTGGTTCTTTTGATAGCTTTCCCATTAACATTTTTCATTAAAGATTCTTCGAAAATAAGAATAGAAAAGGCACAAAATGAAACTTTTGTTCCAATTGGAAGTATTCTCCGCAATCCAAATTTTTATTTGTTGGCTATTGGTAGCATGTTATCAATTGGAACGGTTGGAGGTATTGGTCAACATCTGAAATATTATCTGCGCGACATTAATTTTACGCAGGTTGAGGCTTCGCATGTGATGTCATTTGTTTTGCTATCAAGTTTGGCTGGGCGGGTATTAATGGGCATCCTTGCCGATCTTATTAATCGAAAATACGTGATGTTGATGCTTTTTCTATTTGTCTCAGCTTCTATTCCTTTGTTGCTGATTTCCGATTTTCCCGGTAGGATCTACCTTTTTGCCACCTTGTTTGGGATAGGGATTGGGGGTAATTACATGATTATTCCTTTGATTTCTGCTGATTTGTTCGGCGTAAAAGCACTTGGACGCACCATGGGAATTATTTTAGTGGCAGATGGAATTGCGGAATCGGTATTTCCAATGTTAGTGGGTGTATTTTATGACGCCACAAAAAGTTATGCGATAGGATTTTTCATTTTATTCTGTGCTACACTAATCGGAGGAGGGATCATCTGTTTTCTTCCAAAGGCAAGCAAACCGGGGAAATCATAAATTGGAAGATCAATTGAAAAAATAGGAATAGTATGGTAATTGATTATAAACTGAAAGCTGAAGATCTGAAAGATAAACTGGACTATTTCTGGAGTTTATCTGGCAAGAAAATCCTGCTGATAGAATCGGAATATGATAAAAAGTCCGGCTCTCCCGTTTTTACGATGAACGGGAAATACACTTCACGCGGCTGGACAGAATGGACCCAGGGATTTCAATTTGGGTCAGCAATTCTTCAATTTGATGCTACTGGTGATGAATCTTTTCTTACCATCGGCCGCGAAAATACGGTTCACAGAATGGCTCATCATATCAGTCATACGGGTGTTCATGATCATGGATTTAACAATATCAGCACCTTTGGCAATCTTCTGCGATTGATGTTGGAAGGGAAAATTCCGATTAACCACTGGGAAAAGAATTTCTACGAACTAGCCATAAAAACCTCAGGGGCAGTTCAGGCAAACCGTTGGAGTACTACCCTTGATGGCGGTTACATTTATTCCTTTAACGGACCTCACTCGTTATTTGTTGACACCATTCGTTCTGTCAGGATTTTAATGATGGCGCATAAATTAGGTCATTCTCTGCCCGGTGAAAACGATATTAGAATTTCATTGTTTAGCAGGGGGTTAAGCCATTTGCTTGCTACTGCAAAGTATTCAGTGTTTTATGATGAAAAACGTGATTCGTACGATGAATGGGGGCGCACTGCTCACGAATCGATCTTTAATCCTAAGGATGGGAGCTTTCGTTGTCCAAATTCTCAGCAAGGATACTCCGGTTTTTCAACCTGGACACGCGGATTGGCATGGGCCATGCTTGGATTTACAGAGGAACTGGAATTCCTTGATCTAATCCCGGAGATTGAATTTGAAGACAATTCTAAAAGTTTTGTGATCAGTCAAATCCTCAGGGCTGCAAAAGCAACCTGCGATTTTTATATTAAAAATACTCCAGCTGACGGCATACCCTATTGGGATTCTGCAGCGCCAGGATTGGATCACTTGAAGAATTATCTTCATGGATTTGCAGACCCATATAATGATTTTGAACCGGTTGATAGTTCAGCCGCAGCTATCGGTGCTCAGGGACTGCTTCGGCTGGGGCATTACCTGATGTCTAAAGGAGAAAAAAGCGAAGGTGCTTTCTACTTTCAAGCAGGTTTAACTGTGGTATCTCGCTTGCTCGGATATCCTTATTTATCGGAGGATTTACAACATCAGGGAATCTTGTTGCACTCGATTTATCATCGTCCCAATGGTTGGGATCATATTCCCATTGGTCATAAAATTCCATGCAATGAATCGAGTATGTGGGGTGATTACCATATTCGTGAGACTGCCCTGTATCTTTCGCGTCTGATTGCCAATGGAAAGTACTATACGTTCTTCTCAGAAATTGTTTAAAAGCAGATTATAATATTTACCAGCAAAAAATAGAATCAATATGTATACTAAGATTTTTGAAAAAGGGAAACTGGGTAACCTGACTACTCAAAATCGTTTTGTTGCCCAGCCAATGGAAGGATATGATTCGGTTAACAGTGGACAGGTATCGCAAAGAGGAATTGATAAATATACCAAATTAGCAAAAGGAGGATGGGGAGTAATCGTTGCAGAAGCAATTTCGGTTACGTCCAAATCGTTATCTTGCAAGAATGGCTTGATCATGAACAAACGAAACCTCGATAGTTTTAAGCAATTGGTTGATGAAGTAAAACAAGCCAATCCTAATGCGATATTACTTTTTCAGTTAACTCATTCCGGAAGAAACAGCAACGCATCATTTTCTGAAAAAACAACCGTTTGCCCGGGGAATAACGAAGGTCGTTTACTTTCTGCAGATGAAATTCAAGAGATACAAGATGCGTTTGTATTCGCATCGTTTCTGACAGAAGAAGCTGGCGCCGACGGAATTGATTTCAAATGCTGTCACGGATATTTCGGAGCAGAAATACTTCGCCCTGAAAACACACGAACCGATAAATGGGGTGGAAGTTGGGAAAATCGTTCCCGTTTTTTCCGTGAAAGTGTTACGTCCATGATGGCACAAAAGCGGAATAAAGATTTTATCATAGGAAGCCGATTTTCCATGTACGAAGGATGGCGTGGGGGTTGCGGTACTTCATCGCCGGATTGCCTGGTTGAAGACCTTACGGAAATGCAAATGCTTATTGAGTTGATGGCAAAACTTGGTATGGATTACGCGAATGTATCTGCAGGAATTCCGGGAAGAACCAGCGAAATCACGCGCCCCGTTCACGGTGCCGAATGGATGTATCTGAACCATTTGCGATATACACGTTTTGCCAAAGATACCTTACTCGATTTAGGTTCCTCTGTTCAGGTATTTGGTTCTGCCTATTCCATACTGAAAGACAAAGCATTCCTTATCGCCGAAGAGATGATTACCAAAGGTTATGCCGATTATGCAGGTTGGGGAAGACAAATTTTGGCTGATCCTTTAACTCCAGTTAAATTGCAACGAGGAGAAGCGATTGACTATTGCACCGCTTGTTCAGGGTGTACTAAAATGATGGGTAAACAAATTCAAGCGGGTTGTATGATTCATAATCCTTATTATAAGAAATTATGGAAAGACAATTTATAATGAATGTGATTTTATTTGGAAAGATCATTTTGACAAACGTGTAAATTGGGATTCGTCACCGGCGAAACCAGCGGTCTGGAGCAGCTTTTGGTTCAACTCAAATAAGTGGATAGGATGAATTGGACCAAAGAATCAGCCATTCGTTGTTGAGTCGCAAAGCCGAGAACTTAAAATTACTAATCATGAAACAAGTAGCTTTGGTAACAGGCGGAAGCCGTGGAATAGGAATGGGAATAGCCAAGGCGCTTTCACAGTCGGGTTTTGATTTGGCTATCAATGGGGTTCGTCCAGCCGAAGCCGTCGCAGATGTTTTGGATTTTATTCGGACGTTAGGGGCCGATGTTATTTATTGTCAGGGAAATGTTGCATTAAAAGCAGATAGGAACCGTATTCTTCAGCAGGTAAAATGTCATTTTAACCGATTAAATCTGCTTGTTAACAATGCCGGGATTGCACCCCGTGAAAGACTCGATGTGTTGACAGCCACCGAAAAAAGCTTCGATGAAGTAATGAATACGAATTTGAAAGGCCCATATTTCCTCACGCAACAAGTGGCCAACTGGATGATTGGGCAAAAAGAAGCTGACGCCGATTTCAAGGGGTGCATTGTTAATGTTTCTTCCATTTCTGCTACCGTCGCATCGGTAAACCGTGGCGAATACTGTCTCTCAAAAGCAGGTGTTAGCATGGCTACTAAGCTTTTTGCGGTGCGACTGGGAGAATTTGATATTCCGGTTTATGAAGTTCAGCCTGGCTTAATTGAAACGGATATGACTTCCGGGGTAAGGGATCAATACGATAAATTGATCGAGGATGGACTTTGTGTGCAAAAAAGATGGGGTTTGCCAGAAGATGTAGGCAAAGTCGTCTGTGCTTTGGCTCAACAAAGTTTTCCTTATGCTACCGGACAGGTCCTTGTGGTCGATGGAGGACTAACGATTCCACGCTTATGACCCTCCCCCGGGCTGCAGGGTCGAACCCACTTCGGGGCTCCGGATCGCGGGTGCCGCGATTTTTAATCGCGGATTTAATTTTACCACTGTGCGATTAAAATCGTACCACCCGACTTTGTCATTCATTATTTGTGTTTAATTCGTGGTTGGATATCTCATTGGCGGCAATCCATCATTTATCATTTTTCACTTTTCATTCTTTAAATTAAAAACCCCTGAACGATTGGATATCATTCAAGGGCCTTGTCAACGCTAAAACTTACTAAATCTATGCAATAAACTATGGTCCAAAAATAGGGCGGAGATGTTACAGTTTCCGCATCATTTGTGTGACAAAATTGTTAAAGAATGCGGTTGGTACGGAATTAAGTTGACGGCAATATTAGGATATTTTAATTTTTGTTGGTGTAGATATTTTGAATTTGCGATGCACTTAGTGCAATTTTATAAAACCGTATTTGGTCAAAACTAGTATTGTTCTGCGGATCAGCTTGCGCCATTATTCTATGATATTTGGAACTGGGAGAAATGAAATTACTTAAAATGCTACCATCCATGTACAATGTTACATTGGTGTTAACACATGATAAGGCAAAATGATGCCAACTACCATTTATTAGGGTGTTATAATTGGAATTAGAATAAAGATCAAAAAACCCATTCTGCCAGGTATCTACCGCCCAAGATGAACTACTCGGATTTGACGAGTTATAGTGCTTATAGAAGAGTAAACTCTTCAAGCTATTTGAATCTCCAGTTTCCAAAGTGAAAAATGGATTGCCAGAACTGGATGAAAAAGTTGTGCCTTGTTGAAATTTGACCCAAAAGGAGATCGTAAATGAAGTACTTTCAATTGAGAGATCCCAGGGGCTATCGAAATATGATAGACTTGCATTGCTAAAATATTCTGAGTTAGAAGATATTCCACTTTGGCAAGTTGGTACGGCACCATAATAGAGCCCATTATGATTATTCCCTGAAATATCATTAGCAGTGCAATTATCAAATGTCCACAATGCCTCTGGATTAGATGAAGCTGCAATTTGTTGGGTAGTGAAAGGAATAGCATTCCCATATCCTGTTCCAAAGCTATTTGTTGCATAAGCTCTCACATAGTATACTACTCCTGCTGAAAGTCCGTTAATTGAACTTGAAAAACTCCCGGTACCACTTCCATCAATAGTTTTGATATTGGAAATTGTTGGACTATTAGAAGTGCTCCAGCAGACACCTCGTGCAGTTACATTGGCTCCGCCATCGGATGATATATTACCTCCACTTGAAGCAGAAGAAGAGGTAATGGATGAGGCTGAAGATGTTGTTATAGAAGGTAGGCTTTGCAGCTTGGTCGTAATAAAGGACCGTTGATAACCATAAGAGACCCCCTGACTATTTATAGCATAAGCTTTTACATAATACATTCTATCTGCATCTAAGCCTGTTAAGGTATGAGTATAAGTTCCAATTCCAGATCCATCATTTGTTTTATTATCTAAGATTGTGGGATTAGCCATTAAACTATAACAGAATCCTTTTGAAGAAACTGGATATTGCCAATCAAAAGTTACATTTCCAGCACATTGAGCTGCATTGCTATTGACTGCAGCCGCATCATCAGTTGATAATAGTGGCCTTTTAACAATAGCCGTATAAGCTTCACATTGAAAAGATAGGAAAGTCTTTTGTACTGCTGTTTTAAAGAAGTCATAATCTAACCAGAAGATTCCATCATTACCCCATTCAGTACCCCAACTATTTAGAACTTTATAAGCGTGGATTGCATCATCATAACCACAAATTAGCAATGCATGACCATTTCGGGAATTATCTTTATAAGCTTTCCAAACAAGTCTACCATCGGATTGCCTTTCAAATTGACTTTTATCTCTTAGTTGGAAACCTCCATCGATCGATAATCCTACCGCAATTGGATAGTTCTTTGACAAATATTCTTTCATAAGACCATTGTCGATATCAGAACTAGTGAATTTGTAATACTCCGTTATTAAATTATTAGCAGCATCCATTTTTGCCTTTGCAGAAGGTTGATCAGTCGCACTGGAATTTAGGTCCATATCTGTTAGCGTGCAACAACCTTGTGATTTTAGAAGATTCATAGCTTTGGCGTACGATACACCTTGATTTTTCCCATCATTTAACTGATTCCAGATGTAATGCGGTGAAAACAATCTGTCTTGACCAAAATAATCTTCTAGCCCATTATAAATCTTAAAAATTTGACTCATCATGCCATACCCAAAAGCAAATCCAACACAGCTATTTTGAGTCCCTTGGTCCGCAACTGAAGGAATTGGAAACTCGTGAGAGGAAGGAATTATAGCTGCATTTTTGAGTGAAGGAATTAATGAAAGGTCAAGTGTGCTAATTGAAGGAATAAGGTCTAGTTCGGCATCTGTTGAAGGAATCAACCCTGTAGGTTTGATATCAGACAATGTTGAGGGCTGAACTGTTTTAAAAGTGACTGCATTGCCATAGGCTGTACCTATACTATTTGTAGCATATGCTCTAACAAAATAAGTAGTACCTGAAACTAACCCATTCAATGAACTTACGAAAACTCCATTACCCGTTCCATCAATCGATTTTGAATTTGAAATGGTAGGATCCTGTGATGTGCTCCAACAAACTCCACGGGATGAAACTTGAACGCCACCATTACTGGTAATATTACCACCGCTAATTGCAGAAAATCCGGAAATACTGGATATTTCAGAAGTGGTTAAGGTAGGTAAGACAGGAGTGGCAGTAGTTGTGATTTGCGCCCCATAGGCTGTACCAACAGAATTTATGGCGTAAGCCTTTATATAATAGGTTACACCGGGAGTTAATCCTGTAATGCTGCTTGGGAATATGCCTTTCCCAGAACCATCAGTTGTTTTTTTGTCTGCGATAGTAGGATTTTGACTGGTACTCCAACAAACGCCTCTTGCAGAAATTGCTGCACCTCCGTCATTTGTGACATTACCACCTCCAGTTGCTGATATAGAAGTGATGGAAGTTATGTCTGTAGTTGTGACAGTTGGCAGTACTGCCAAAGTCACAATTGTTATCTGACTACCGTAGGCTGTCCCGATAGAGTTGGTAGAATAGGATCTTAGGTAGTAGATTGTACCGGGTGTAAGTCCGGTTACTGAACTTGTGAAAATGCCTGAACCTGAGCTATCAGAAGTTTTATTGTCAGTAATGGTTGGATTTTGAGTAGTATTCCAACACACTCCGCGTGCTGTTACTTCGGCACCCCCGTCATTTGTAATATTTCCACCTGTATTGACAGAGTTAGAGGTAATTGCTGAAGCTTCAGTTGTAGATAACGTAGCCAGTAAAGCCAGTGTCTTGAATGATTTTTGACTGCTGTATGCTGTACCAATTGAGTTAATCGCATATGACCTTAAATTGTATGTTGTTCCCGGACTAAGGGAGGTTAAAGAACTCGAATAGCTTCCTATACCTTTTCCGTCTGAGGTTTTGCTATCCGTACTAATTGGACTATCGCTTGTACTCCAAACTACACCCCTTGACAAGACTTCTGAACCACCATCAGCAGTAATGATACTACCTACTGTCGCTGAGTTTGCAGTTATATTAGAGGCTTCTGAAATAGTAACGGTAGGTGGAACTTTCAATGCTTCTTTCTTGCAATTGACAAGAAAGGACAATACCAGCATCAAGGATACTGTTAGGATTAACACCGATTTTTTTTTCATCGAATTGAAGTAAGGTCTTAGTGACCATAAATCTAAGAATTTTAATCAATTAAAAAAACGACTATTTGGTTGAAAAATTCAAAGAAGGTAGATGGGAGTGTTGATCTTGACAGTTATCTATCGTCCTTTACACTAAGATCTGTAAGATTTTCATAAAGCTAGCCATTTAAAAATAGAGTTTGTCGTGCCCGATAGGGCGCATCGGAACGACTTAGGTAGTGGTTCGTAGGTGCTGCATAAGGGGGTAAGAACAAATAAGGCTTGGGGGAGGCATAGGATCAGAATCAGCAATATATGTGAAAACTCAATATTAGCTTTGCTTAATAAGTCTTTCTAAAGTCTTTTATTTTCATTTTGTGTTCTACAAGAAATATTAAAATGTTTCACTGACAATAAAATCAACTAAACCAATACGATTCTTAAATGTGTGTACCCTCCTTCTAATGTGAAACTGATACTGATTGAAACTTCGGGAAAAATTTCCATCATTATACTGTCTTGATAGTTTCTAATGCATAATTGATTCCATCAATTTCACCTCTTAATTTTATTCTTTCTGACTCAGAATCCTTATCGTTTTGGATCAATCGTTCTTCAATGTTCCGTTTTCGCACTTTTAATTTATCAACTACTTTTTCGAATATTTTCTCGTCACTTATTTTAAATAGTTCATAATCAATTTCACCTTCACAAAGACTTTTAAAACTCTTGATGTAATTCAATAACAATATTTTGAGACTGTATGAATCTGACAGGTATTTCAAGGTTAGGTCAAATATTTGCTTGAAGTGAGTGACCGTCATAGGGACTCCATCTTTTCTTGCTCTGGATCTCGATCTTTGACTTGAAGATCCCCTTACCATAAGCCATAATGAGTCAATACTATCCCTGAAATCAATAGAAATGTGATTACCTGGTTTTCTGTCAACAGAAAAATACTCAACTTGGAACCAATCCTTATTATGTGATATTAGGTAAAATTCTCCTTCGCTTAGGTCAATTTTGTTTAAACGTTTCAATGCTATTAAGTAGTGATCAAAAAAGAGTTCATTCAAAATAGGCTTTACTATCTCCCATTGATCACTTTTTGGTTTCCCCACTACCTCTTCAGGAAACCTTCCTACATAAATTTCGAGATCCTGTTTATATTCAACATCTTCTTCAACTTCAATATAGTAGTTTTTATGCCAAAGTACAACTCTTGATGGACGTCTGATTGAATAGTCGGACCCTTTAGCTGTCAAATAATAAGATTTGATTGATTCATTCATGATTTCAATCTTTAATCTAAAAACCACAATGTTTTAATAATTATCAAAATTAATAAAGAAAGAATTCGTTACTCTCAATATTTTAAGTGTTCAAAAAAGATTACGGAAATATTATTGAACAGTTTTACTTTGCGGTATGATAACGTGAGTGTACTCCAAATCAAGGCAGAACTTGAATTTATCAAGACATCACATCTTAGGTTGGCACTCAACGGCTCCTACTTCCATTACAAGACCGACCAACAACCTTATGCTTGGTACAAACCCGACTATGTGTTCGAGTTCAACGGCAGGTACGACATTCAGAACAAGCTTGCCTTCACTGCCAAGATGCTTGTCAACGGTCCAGTTTGGGCACTTAAGCCTATCAGGAATCAGGCATCGAACGAGATCAAAAAGCCAATCCATCTCGAAGCTTTCAAACTGGATGGATGGGCCGACATCAGCTTGGGGACTGAGTATGCTTTCTCAAAAGCCCTGTCGTTCTGGCTTACAATGAACAATTTGGCCAATAGCAGGTATTATCAATGGTATAATTACCGCACTTACGGACTGAATATTCTAGGAGGTGTAAGTTATTCATTCTAAAAACACTTCTTGTCAGCTTGGGATATAGATTCTATTTCAGTAGTCGCCATCCCATAGAACTTTGACCCTAAATAGTAAGCCACTACAGCATCCCCAAGACCGTCATTCCAATTTTCAACCCATTTCCAAAACAACAAACATGAGACAATTCTTCAAATTTACCTTGGCATCCATGCTGGGATTTATACTGGCAGGCACCTTGATGTTCTTTATCCTGCTGGGTATTATAGCAGCAGCCATTTCCATGGGAAAGGACAAACCTGTTCTGGTGCCTGACAAAACCATATTGGTCATCACCCTCGAACAGCCCATCATAGAACGAACATCGAACAACCCCTTCGCTCATTTTAACTTTGGCAATCCAGATGCTTCGATGCCATTGGGCCTGAACGACATTGCGGGAAGCATCCGTAGGGCTGCCAACGACTCGAAAGTGAAGGGTATTTATCTGGAATTGTCCGAACTGGCCCCCATGCATGCCTCGGTGGAAGAAATCCGCGATGCCCTTCTCGATTTCAAGAAGTCAGGAAAGTTTATCATTGCATACTCCGAAGCCTACAACCAGACCTCCTATTACCTGGCCTCGGCAGCCGACCTGATTTACCTTAACCCTGCGGGCAGCATGGAATTCAAAGGCCTTGTCGGACAAGTGATGTTTTTCAAAGGCCTGCTTGACAAGCTTGATATACAGGCACAAGTAATCAGGCATGGCAAGTTCAAAAGTGCGGTGGAACCGTTCACATTGGACAAGATGAGCGATGCAAACAAATCGCAGGTGCTGACTTTTGTTTCAAGCTTATGGAAACATATTCTCACCAAAGTATCGGAAAGCCGTAGGATACCCGCAGAACAATTGGATGCCATTGCATCCGGTTTCAAGGTGCAGACTGCCGACGATGCCGTGAACCTAAAAATGGTGGACCAGTTGCTCTACAAAGACCAAGTGCTGGAAATATTGCGTGGTCGGGTAAAAGCACAGAGCGTCCATGATTTGAATTTTGTGAAACTGGGCAAATATGCCAAAGCAAGCAAGACCGAAACAACTATGCGTGACAAAATCGCGGTTATCTATGCCAGTGGTGATATTGTTAGCGGTGAAGGCAGCGAGGAAATGATGGGTTCGGACAACATCGCAAGGGCAATACGCAAAGCCAGGTTGGACAAATCGGTTAAAGCTGTGGTGCTCCGCGTGAATTCCCCAGGAGGAAGTGCCTTGGCAGCAGATGTGATATGGCGCGAGATGTCTATTACAAAAAACGAAAAGCCTGTGGTTGTTTCTATGGGCGAGGTGGCTGCCTCGGGCGGGTACTATATCGCCTGTGCTGCCGATAAAATCTATGCGCATCCCAACACCATCACAGGTTCTATAGGTGTATTCGGCATTATCCCCAACCTGAAAAATATGTTCAACCATAAATTGGGGATTACTTTTGACGAAGTAAAAACCAATCCGTATGCCGATTATATACCCATCAGCCGGCCCATGACCGAAGGGGAACGGGCCATACTGACGCGCAGCATTGAATCCATCTACAGCACCTTCATCACCCATGTGGCCCAAGGCCGCAAAATGACCGTGGCACAAGTTGACAGCCTCGGCCAAGGAAGGGTGTGGAGCGGTGTGGATGCAAAACGTCTGGGATTGATTGATGATTTTGGGGGGCTGAACGATGCCATCCATGAAGCGGCACGATTGGCCAAGATGACTGATTATAGAATCATGGAACTGCCAGAACAGAAAGCCGCCTTTGAACAATTGATCGAGACCTTCTCGGGCGACAGGGCATCCACCC
>Ga0118677_10006184_pt1 | contig 20445 bp, 14 predicted proteins | sample AliMusrvi5mmetaG_FD_86154 | JGI IMG/M metagenome (GOLD analysis project Ga0118677, IMG submission 86154)
AATACAACCAACGATTCAGGTATTATGACAAATTTAACTCGGAGATCATTTCTTGCCAAATCGGCAGCCGTAGCAGCCGGAGCGGCATTGTTACCCGGACTGTCCGCATGTAAACCAGGGAAAGTAAGAATTGCTTTTATTGGTGTGGGTGGACGCGCCCAGGATCATTTTAGTGATTGCGCCGCTGAAAATGTGGTTGCCTTATGTGACGTCAGTGATTCCGCCGCTGCAGAAGGATTCAAAACCTTCCCCAATGCAAAAAGATTTAAGGATTTCAGAGTAATGTTTGACAAGATAGCCGGTGAAATTGATGCCGTTATTGTTGCGACTCCCGATCACGTGCACTTTGCTGCAGCTATGGCGGCAATGCAATTGGGAAAACATGTGTACGTCGAAAAACCACTGGCTCATAATATCTGGCAAATCCGGACATTACGCAAAGCGGCAAAACACTATAACGTCATTAATGCCATGGGTATCCAGGGACATGCGACGATGGGAATCCGCTATGTCAAAGAGTGGTATGAAGCAGGTGTTTTAGGCGAAGTTAAAGAGGTATTCGCCTGGCTTGAAGGGCCGCAATTTGATCCCAAAGGGTACTTTATCAAACCAGATAGTTATCCTCCAAAGGGAGAACAAGTTCCGGCCGGTTTAGACTGGGATTTATGGCTTGGACCTGCAAAGGAGAGGCCCTACAGTTCGAAGTATCTTCCAAGGTTCTGGAGAGGCTGGTATGAACTAGGAAATGGAGTACTCGGCGATTGGGGCTGCCACACACTGGATGCGCCAAACTGGGCGCTGGATCTTGGAATGCCTTTATCGGTGAGCCCGATCCTCAGGCCATCTTCACCCGACGGGTTTATTCCGGATAAATCATCCCTGAAATTTGAATTTGCTGCACGAGGGAATAAGCCTCCGGTAACGTTAACCTGGCTTGACGGTGGTGAAAAACCGGAAAATCGTCCCGAATGGGGTCTTAAGGAAATGCCCGGAAGAGGGATGATCATGGTTGGGTCCAAAGCATCACTGCTGACCGGAGGGAGACCTGCCAATCCAAAACTGCTGATTCCCGATGCAGACTGGATTCGCTTCACCAAGAACCTACCCAAAGAGACTATTCCACGCGTTGAAGGGGGACCAATAGCCGAATGGATCAGGGCAATCAAAGGCACAGGTCCAATTCCGGGGGCTAATTTTGAATATTCCGCTCCGCTGAGCGAACTGAATGCCGTCGGAATCCTTGCGCAACGTCTGAATACACGGATTGAATATGATGCTGCAAATATGAAGATTACCAATCATCCCGAATTTGATGTCTACATAAAAGAACCGGTCCGTAAAGGCTGGGAATATGGTGAAGATCTTTGGAGGAGTTAGTAAAAAGGAAATAAAAGAAATAAATAGAAAAAAAACAATAGAAATTAGAGGAACAACAACAATAATTCAATAATCATGACAAATTTATCACGCAGAACATTCCTGAAATCAGCTACAGTGGCTGCTTCAGGGGCACTTTTGATTCCAAACCTGTTTAGCTGCTCCCCAAATAACAAATTAAACATTGCGATTATTGGAGTCGGCGGAAGGGGTGAGGATAATTGGAAGACCTTGTTTTCAGATGAAAATGGTAGCACAGAGAAAAAACCGGCAGGACAAATTCGAAAAGTCCTGAGAGAAAATGTGGTTGCTCTGTGTGATGTTGACGAAAAACGTGCTGCCTTTGGATTTCAAACTTTCCCAAAAGCAAAAAAATACAAAGATTACCGGGTAATGTTTGATGAAATGGCAAACCAGATTGATGCTGTAATCATTGCTACTCCTGATCATTCGCATTTTGCAGCAACAATGATAGCCATGCAGCTTGGGAAGCATGTCTATGTAGAAAAACCGCTGGCGCATAATATCTGGCAGTTGCGCACCCTGAAAAAGGCAGCCAAACAATACGGAATTGTTTCTCAGATGGGAAACCAGGGGCATACGACCAATGGAATCAGGCAGATCAGAGAGTGGTATGAAGCCGGAGTTCTCGGACAAGTCAAAGAGGTACATGCCTGGTTTGGGCGTTATGATTTTAAGCCTGGGGGTTATTGGACCAAACCCGACAGCTTTCCACCCTCTGCTCAACCGGTTCCTGCCGGTCTTGACTGGGATCTATGGTTAGGTCAGGCTGCCGAGCGCCCATTCAACAGTGCATATTGTCCTAAATCATGGCGTGGTTTTTACGATTTTGGAAATGGTCTCTTAGGCGACTGGTCATGTCATACCCTGGATGCTCCCTTCTGGGCTCTGGATCTTGGAAAGCCGCAAACAATTGAGGCGTTGGTGCCAAACCCGGTTCCGGATCACAGCTTTATCCCTGACGAATCGGTTATCTCCTACCAATTTGGTGCACGCGGCGATAAGGCTCCGGTAAAATTGTTTTGGCACGAAGGCGGTTCGAAACCTGAAATTCGTCCGGAATGGGGTGTTAAAGAATTATCCAACTCAGGAATGGTGATGATTGGAGAGAAGAAAACCTTAATCACCGGCGGGAGACCAAACAAACCCCGCCTGATGGTCTCAGAAGAGGAATGGCAGGAATTTATCAAAAATCCGCCTGCACAAACCTTTAAACGTATTGGCGAAGAACAACCGCAGAAGGAGTGGATCGATTGCATAAAAAGCAAGACACTGCCTGGTTCGAATTTCGAATACGCTGCCGATTTATCTGAAATGGCATTGATTGGAGTGCTGGCGCAGAAATTTGCTGCCAAAATTGAATATGACGGAGCAAACATGAAAGTTACAAATCGTCCTGATATCGATGCGTTCATCAATGTGCCGGCACGCAAAGGATGGGAATACGGAAAAGAACTTTGGAAAAGCTAACGTGCCGGAGGAATTGATTTTCTACAAAGATCACTTTAAATTTTACCTCCGGTACACCTCTGTGCCTGCTCCGTGTAATCCGGTGAATAACCAAATCGCCTGAGACATGGGGTGGACACAGATTTTTTAAATCTTTACCTTCATCTCAATTCTGATCGAAAGCCTTACCGATACGATCCGAAATGAATCACCAAAAACATTAATTTAATCACTAAATCGACTAACGATGAATACCAAACATTTGATTACCTGTTTATTTCTTGCGTTTATATTAAGTTTTAATTCGCAAGGAGCCCATCTCGCTGCCAGTGTTTCATCGATCGATATTACCCCGCCTATTGCGATGAAATATACGTTAGGTGGCTACGGTGAACGGATGAATAAACCTGCTGAAGCGATTCACGACCACATCTGGGCAAAAGCACTCGCTTTGCAAATGGGAACCAGGAAATACATGATCATCACCCTTGATCTGCTCGGATTGCCCGAAAACGTCAAAAGTGATCTTCTTAAGAGAGTTCCCGGAATGGGATGGCGCATGGAAAATATGATGCTTCTTCCAAGCCATTCGCATGGAAGTCTCGAAATGGCATCGTTAAACAGCAAGAATCAGCTCAATAATCCAAATCTGGGAATCTTTCAGCCAGAACTTCTTGCCTTTCTGATTGATAAACTGGAAACCCTCGTCAAAGAGGCTGATCGTAATTACCAGCCGGTCAAAATCGCAACAGGGTCCAGGATTCTGGACGGACTGAACCGAAACCGCCGTAAAGATCCTGATGTGGATAAAGAACTGATCGTAACCCGAATTGACAAGAAAAACGGGAAGCCGTTGGCAGTTCTGGTCAACTGGACTGCCCACCCTACATTTCTTGGAGGGCAGGACATGCTGACCTCTGCTGAGTGGCCCGGCTATCTCCAAAGTTCTCTTCAGGATTTAATCGGACAGGGAGTTACAGCGATGTATTTTAACGGGTCAGAAGGTGACCAGTCAACCATCCTGAACAGTCCCAAAAAAGGGTATGAAAAAATCGAAATCTACGGGAAAATAATCTCCAATAAAGCTTTTGACTTATATAAAGAGATTAAAACCAAAGATGTTAAGGAATTCAATTACAGCTATCAGTTAATCACTTTACCCGAACACGCTGCGCATCCATCATTTATGAAAACCGGCGGTGAAGAATACGGACTAAACGAAAAGACAGTTAAGATCGTCATGGATGTCCTCGGACCAAAGGAAGTTGGAATGGGAGCTGTCCGGATTGACGACCTGCTGATCTCCGGAATACCCGGCGAGATGACCGCCATTCTGGGTCAAAAGGTAAAAAAAGCCATCAGGGAGAATGGCGTTAAATATGTGGCAATAGGGGGCCTGGCAAATGTTTGGCTGGGTTATATCCTTGACCGGGATCAATATCTACATGGCGAAGGTTATGAATCAAGTATGAGCTTTTATGGCCCGGATCTCGGCGCAGCAATCTCTGATGGGGCCATTAAGAGTGCACTGACCTTAACTCAAAAGTGATGACCGACAGACGTGATTTTCTGAAAATATCCGGTCTACTGGCTTCCGGAACTTTAGTTGGATTTCATCCGCCCACCCATTTAGGGACGACCAGAAGGTTCAGTCTCTCCACCAATACCGCAACTCTTAATAGTAGCCCGGATTTTCTTGATCTTATTGTTAAAAGCGGGGTTAATGATGTCTGGCTGCCCTATTTTCTGAACGGATATTGGGCTTACCCCATGGAAGATATCCTAAAGTGGAAAGAGAAGTTTAACAAAAAGGGGGTCAATGTTCAGATTCTCAGTGTTCCGCTAGGTCATCCCGGGAATTCACTGGGCGGTGCACCCGATTGGGAATGCACACCCAAACATTGGCCTCGCGGTGTAGATATAGATGGCAACAAATATTCCGGAACTTCGGTACACGCAGTGATAACCGAAGAGAATATTTCCGTTATCCGGCAAATAGGCAAATCAGGTTTTACCGGATTATTTCTGGATGATGATTTCAGGCTCGCCCGTACACCCGGCAAAATCGGAGGGTGTTTTTGCGTGGAGCACCAAAATAAGTTCCTCAATAAGTATGGATATGGTGAAAAAGATTGGACAGAACTCAAACAAAATATTAAGAATCGCGAGCTGAATTCCCTGACAAGGAACTGGATAAATTTCAATTGCGATGTATTAACCGGCTCATTCCGAGAGCAACAAGCCTCAAAACCTAAAGTAAAACTTGGGATAATGGTGATGTATCTCGGATCCGAAAAAGCGGGTATCCGGTTGAGTGATTACAAGGGATCTCCAATGAGGGTGGGTGAGCTGATGTTTGATGACCGATCCATGACACCTGTAAAAAGTAAAACAGACGAACTATTCAGTGCGCTCTTTCACAGACGGTTTGTGGCTCCCGACCTGGCTTACAGCGAAACGACGGCCTATCCGGCCAACAAGCTGTCGGCGAAGAATATGGCCGCTAAACTTCATATCTCGACTATTGCTGATATCAGGAATACCATGATGATGAGCGGTCTAGAACCTTTCCCGTTCACCCACTGGAACACACTTGCACCTGCCATGAAAAAAGCAGCCTCAATTCACCAAAAAACAGCCGGGCAGAAACCACATGGTCCGTTTAAACATTACTGGGGTGAGGCAAGCCGTATGGTCGGCGATGACCAACCAAACAGCCTGTTCCTGGCATCAGGTATTCCATTTGAAGTTACCGATACTCCTGCCGCCGACGGCTGGACCTTCCTGTCTGATTTTGACCGAAATGATGTGGGTTCACAAAAAATGAAATCTGCCGGAACCATCTTCATCGGTCGTGATGTGGTAGAGAAAAAGACCAAAGAAATCAGGTACCTTGCAGAAAATCTGAATGATATCTATGCGTTTAAACATGAAATCATTCCTCAACTGAAAGGGATCCCCTATGTTCCGGAAGATAAACCGGTGGTGTGCACCTGGTTTCCAAAAATCAGATCTGTTCTGTTATGGAATTTATCAGAAACCAGGGAATCGTTTACTGTGTGCCTGGATGACCATGAGCGTCATGTCAATATAGAAGGTTTGGATGCTGAACTGGTATTTTTTTGAGATTTAAAGGATTTGAAAGAAAATTGGCAAATTGATTGATTTAAAATAAGAAGTCATGAAAAATCGGATTTTTATAATAGTTATAATTTCCATTTTTACTGCATCCATTTCTGTCAAAGGGGAAAAACTGACCGCCAGTGTTTCTTCGATTGATATTACCCCTCCTCTTGAAATGAAATTTGTGTTAGGTGGATATGGTGAGCGGATGAGTAAACCAGCGGAAGGGATTCACGATCATATTTGGGCGAAAGCGCTCACCTTAAAAAAGGGTAACCGGAAATATGCCCTTATAACCCTTGATCTTCTGATGCTTCCTGATAATGTAAAGAGCGATCTGATTAAAAAAATCCCCGGCAAGGGGTGGAGCAACGAAAATATAATGCTCCTGCCAAGCCATTCACATGGAAGTCTTGAAATGGATGCACTGAATAGTAAAAACGATCTGAATAATCGCCAATTGGGGCTTTTTCAGCCCGAACTATTGGCATTTTTGCTCGATAAATTGGCTACACTACTTAATGAGGCTGATAGAAATTACCGGCCAGTCAGAATTGGCACCGGAAGTCAGTTTCTTGAAGGGCTGAACCAGAACCGGCGCAAAGACCCTGACATTGAAAAAGAGATGCTTGTCACAAGGATCGATTTGGAAAATGGAATGCCACTGGCTGTTCTGGTAAACTGGACCGCGCATCCAACTTTTCTGGATGGACCGGATATGCTTCTCTCTGCCGAATGGCCAGGCTATCTGCAGACCAATCTTGAGCACCTGATCGGAAACGGCGTAACCACGATGTACTATAACGGATCAGAAGGTGATCAGGCTCCTGTCCTGGATGTGGTTAAATCAGACTACGAGAAAACAGAAATCTATGGCAAAATAATTGCCGAGAAAGCTTTTGATTTATATAAAAAGGTAAAATCAAAGGAGTTGAATGAATTTAACTACAGTTATACTATCGTTTCACTTCCCAAACATCGGGCCCACCCCACATTTATGAAAACCGGTGGTGAAGAATATGGAATAACTGACCAAACACTCAATAAAGTAATGGACATTCTGGGCCCAAAAAAAGTAGGAATTGGAGCCGTGAGAATTGGAAACCTGATTATTTCGGGAGTTCCCGGCGAAATGACAGCCGTGTTAGGACTAAAATTAAAAAAATCCATAAAAACAATGGGGATAGAATATGTAGCGATCGGGGGGCTCGCAAACCAGTGGATAAGTTATATTCTAAGTAGTGACCAATATTTGAATGGCCAAGGTTATGAATCAAGCATGAGCTTTTATGGACCTGATTTGGGAAGTGTAATTTCACATGGAGTTATACAGAATGCTAAATCCATATTTAAAACAAAATGAGAAATAGAGAAAGGAATATCCAGATTTTTTTAAGTACGATTCTCCTGGTAGCTTCAGAAATTGTGGCAGCTCAGACGATCAATTTAAGCAAAGCGATCATAATAACAAGTGCGAAGGCCAATTTTCATACGGACAATACTGCCATTCGCATACTTCGGGAAGAAGTTAAATCGCGTACCTCTCTCGATCTTCAATTGGCTGAAAACTGGAAAAATGAAACGGCCATAATATTGGCTACCAGCAATGAAAGTGAAGTAAATGGGGTGAAAATCCCCAAACGGGAAGGGGTGAATTTACCCGAATTTAAAAAAGAAGGGTATCGGATTTTTTGTGGAAAGCGGGATGGCCGGGATATAGTCTGGATCATAGGTTCAGATGAGCGGGGAATCCTGTTTGGAACAGGAAAATTGCTGCGCACAGCCATCATGAGTAAAAATAAATTCTACCTCAACGAGCCCCTCGATTTTGCCAGTTCCCCGATGCAATCCATTCGAGGACATCAGTTGGGCTATCGCAATCACGCCAACTCGTACGATGCATGGGATGTAAAGAAGTATGAACAGTACATTCGTGATCTCGTCATATTTGGGACCAATGCCATTGAGACAATACCTTTGGGTGACCGGGATGACAGCGTCCTTTTCCCGATCCCCCCTGAAGAGATGAATATTCATATCAGTGAGATCTGTGCCACCTATGGAATTGATTATTGGATCTGGACTCCGGTCTCGTGCGACCTGTCTGATAAGGTAAAAAGAGAGGCTGAGCTTGGCAGAGCCGAGGCCTTTTATAAAAAATGTCCCAAACTGGACAATGTCTTCTTCCCCGGAGGAGATCCGGGAGAAAACCATCCAAGGGATGTCCTGCCATTTCTGAAGGAATTAAATGACCGGTTGCAAAAATATCATCCCGGAGCAGGGATCTGGATATCGCTGCAGGGGTTTAATGCAGAGAAGATCGACTATTTCTATACCTATCTCGAAAAAAATAATCCGGACTGGTTACGAGGAGTAGTCACCGGTCCTGGAAGCCCTCCTATTGCAGAAACGAGGTACCGTCTTCCCAAAAAATATCTTCACCGTAATTATCCAGACATTACCCATAATGTGAGGTGTGACTATCCGGTTCAGAATTGGGATCAGGCCTATATGCTAACCATTGGGAGGGAGGGTTGTAATCCGCGACCGAACTTCTTTTCCAAAATACAGGGAGCGGCCGCACAGCTCACCGATGGATTTGTATCCTATTCCGACGGGTGCCATGATGATGTGAATAAAGTGATCTGGAGTATGCGTAGCTGGGATAATGAAATGGAGCCCTCTGAGATCCTGACAGATTATTGCCGGTATTTCTTTGGTCCGGAGCTCGCAGTCCGGGGAGCCGAAGGGATAAATGCTTTGGAACAGGATTGGGTTGGCCCGATAAAAACCAATGGGGGCATCGAGACCACTTTTGAATTCTGGAAAAATCTGGGAAAAGAGAATCCGGGACTCTTAAACAACTGGCGCTGGAAAATGCTTGTGCTCCGCTCCTATTACGACACCTACCAGCACCGCAGAAAAATCTATGAACAAAAACTCGAAAAAGAAGCGAATAAAATTCTTGCCACCGCCAAATCGATCGGTTCGGAAAATGCTATGAATCAGGCTCTGGAGATAATTAATCGGGCCGAAACAAAACCGCTCAATATCGATATGCACCAGAAAATTGTCCGCTATTGCGATGACCTGTTTCATCTGATCGGATTGCAGACGGATGTTGAACACTACCATGCCGCAAATTCACAAAGAGGATGCATCCTGCAGTTCGTCAACTATCCCCTCAACAACCGCTGGTGGCTGGCTGATGAATTTAAGAAGATCGAAAAGATGGAGAACGAGGCAAAGAAACTGGAGCGGCTTGAGGTGATCCGGACCTGGGAAACGCCCGGCCCCGGGAGTTTCTATGATAATATTTCAAACATCGAGACCGGTCCGCGCGTGCTGACGACTTCATATGACGGCACAGATGTAGCGTGGTGGAATGGCGGGAACAGCCGTGCCCGGCTATCGTCCCAGCTTTTCCAGATTGACCCGGTTCTCGAATACAACAATCTCGATTTTAACGGTAAATACATAATCCGGGTAAGTGGTCAGGGTGAAGCGTTGATCAGGGTTGATGGCGAGCGTCTGGAACCCACATTGTACAACAAAGGTATTGGAGAGTTTAAAGAATTTGTAGTTCCCAAATGGATCACACAAGATGGTAAAATGAGAGTTACCTTTGATCGTCCGGAGGAGTCACATTTGCGATGGACCAGTTATTCACATATCTCGGAAGTCTGGCTACTTAAACAATAAAATCAAAAATATTAGATTATTCAATTATTATACAGCTATATATGAATATTAATTTTAATTTTTCCCGAATTATTTTCACGGTTACCCTGTTGATTGTTACTGGGATTGTCTCTGCTCAGACCATCGATTTAAGCAAGGCAACCATCATTGCATCCAAAACCATTAAATCACCGGTAAGAGAAACGGAAATACGGGTATTACAGGAGGAGGTTGCAAAACGGACCGGAATCAATCCGGGAATGTCATCTATGATCGGAAAAACACCTGTTATTGTACTGGCAACAATCCAAGACAACGAAGTCGGTGGTCTGGCAGTTCCCAAACGCGCAGGTAACGATCTTCCGGAAACCAAGCCAGAAGGATTCCGAATTTTTCAGGACAGATCGGGTGGCCACGAAATTCTCTGGCTAGTCGGAGCCGACGAAAGAGGCGTCCTTTTTGCCATCGGACAATTCCTCAGAACTGCAGAACTCACCAAAAAGAAGATTAGCTTCAACAGCAGGAATGAAATTGCCACCTCTCCTGCCTATGCTATCCGCGGACATCAGGTGGGCTACCGGAATACTGCCAATTCCTGGGACGCCTGGAATCCCGCACAATTTGAGACCTACTTCCGTGAACTTGCCCTTTTCGGGGCCAACAGTATTGAAAATATCCCGTTTCATGACGGTCCTTTGGGCCCAAACATGAAATTCCCGCGTGATTTCATGAATCAGAAAATGTCAGAAATCTGCCATAATTATGGTCTGGATTACTGGGCATGGACCCCTGCTGATGTCGATCTTTCAGATCCTGTAAAATTTAAGGCTGAATTACAAAAACATGCAGATTTTTATAAAAGTTGCATTAGGCTCGATGGGATCTTCTTTCCCGGAGGTGACCCAGGGAGCAACCACCCGAAATACGTAATGCCATTTCTGAAAGCACTTGCGGCTGAACTCCATAAATATCACCCCAATGCAGGAATGTGGGTTTCGCTGCAGGGCTTCAGCGACGATCAGGTTGATTATTTCTACGAATATCTTGAAAAGTACAGTCCCGACTGGCTGGCAGGGGTGGCAACAGGCCCCAGCAGCCCTGATCTGGCAGCAACCCGTTACCGTTTACCGAAGAAATACAAACACCGTCATTACCCGGATCTTACCCATACCATTCGTTGCCAGTATCCCACGGAAAACTGGGATCAGGCATTCGCGCTTACAGAAGGTCGCGAGATCTGCAATCCCCAGCCTTTTTACTATGCTAAAATCCATAACCGGTACGCTCCGCTTACAGACGGTTTTCTCTCCTATTCGGATGGAGTTCATGACGACGTAAATAAGGATATCTGGAGCCAGATGTCGTGGAATCCGGGAAAAGATGTCCGTCAGGTACTTGCAGAGTATTGCCGGTTCTTTTTCGGCTCATCAGTTGCCGAAGCCGGAGCCGATGGGATTCTGGCTCTCGAACGGAACTGGGTTGGTCCTGTAGAGGAAAACGGAGGTATTGAAACCACGTTCGCTTTCTGGCAAAACCTCGAAACCAAACATCCCGAACTGAAGGGAAACTGGCGGTGGCAGCAACTGGTGATGCGTTCTTACTATGACACTTATGTCAAGCGTCGCAAAGCCTACGAACAAAATCTTGAAAAAATGGCCAACCAGACTCTGGCTCAGGCCGGATTAACAGGTTCAGATAACGCCATGCAGGAGGCTTTGAACCTGGTCAATAAGGCAGATAAAGAACCCATATCACCTGAGTTAAGGCAAAGGATCGTAGATTACTGCGAAGCCCTTTTTCAATCGATCGGGATGCAAACAAGCGTGAAGAAATACAATGCCAGCGGCGAAGAACGGGGAGCCATTCTCGACTTCCTCGACTATCCCCTCAATAACCGCTGGTGGCTGGCAGATGAGTTTGCCAAAATCAGAAAAATGGCCACTGAAAAAGAGAAACTTGACCGTTTGGAGATTATCCGGACCTGGGAAAATCCGGGACCCGGTAGTTATTACGATAATATCTCCAACATTTCCAAAGGGATACATGTAAAAACAACGACTGAAGATGCCACAGACTTTGCCTGGTGGGATGACGGAATGAGCAGGAGACGGTTGTCGACACAGCTTTTTCAGAATTTCCCCAAACTGGAATACACCGATCTGGATCCAAATGGTCATTATACCATCCGGATTGCCGGATTTGGCGAAGCATTGCTCAGGGTGAACGGTGAACGAATTGCCCCGACAATCTACAATAAAGGGTATGAGGAATTTAAGGAATTCCCTTTGACCCCCAAATATGTGAGCAGTGGAAAACTGGAGGTTACCTTTGATCAGCCTGAAGAATCAAAATTGAACTGGAGATCGCAATCGAAGGTTAGTGATATCTGGTTGTTGAAAAGATAACCGACAAAATTTAAAGACCTTGAAGGTTTTGAAAACCTTCAAGGTCTCATAAAAACACAAATATTCGCATGAAGGAACTTTATCCGCTTTTTGGCATAGTAACTGTTTTAAATACACCATTTAAAACAGATAACTCCATTGATTTCAAGGCACTGAAAATCAATGTGTGCGACGCCATGAATGCAGGAGTTACAGGGTTCCTTGTTCCGGCAATGGCTTCAGAAGTTTATAAACTTTCAGAAATTGAAAGGGTTAAAATGGTCGCGACAGTTCTTGAGGAGGTCGAAGGGAAAGTCCCGGTTATTGCCGGGGCCGGCGAAATCGGGCTGGCTAAAGCTAAATCATTACTTAATTCCTACGTTAATTTGGGTTGTAGGAATGTCCTCTTCCAGATTCCATATGAGAATGAAGAGCAGTTTAAGGCCCATTTTATGGAGATGGCAGGAATTGATGTGGATATGATCATGTTGCAGGATTGGGATGCTTCCGGATACGGTTTGCCGGATAATCTGATTTGCGATTTATTTGAGAAGGTGGAGTCATTTCGGTGCCTGAAGATTGAGACCGTTCCCGCAGGGGTAAAATACACCAGGATATTGCAATCGACCGGAGGCCGACTCAATGTAAGCGGAGGTTGGGCAGTCACGCAGATGATTGAAGGGTTGCGACGCGGTGTACATGCCTTTATGCCTACAGGTATGCATTGGATTTATACAGAGATTTGCCGGCTATGGGCTTGTGGAGAGAAGGAAGAGGCAATCTCCTTATTTTACAAAATACTGCCTATCCTCGCCTTTTCAAACCAGCATCTCGATATCTCCGTTCATTTCTTTAAAAGATTGTTGCACCGGCAGGGGATATATCCGACGGACAAGGTTCGTGACCCAATCCTCCCCTTCGACAGGATACACCAGCAAATTGCAGATCAGCTAATCGAACGGATAATCAAACTGGAAAATGAAATAAAATATAAGAATGGAAAATCGTAGCGGTGTATCGTGATACACCCCAACCTATATCATCATGACCAAAAAATTATTAATCAGCTATATAGCTCCGGGGGCGCCTGCCACACGTCGGCCCGCAGGGACACAAAATCTTGCACCCCTGCGACCGGAAATCGGTTTTACGCCCAAATGGTACCGAAAATCGCTGGGTATTGACTTTGGGAAAAAATGGCATACTGATCCCGAATACCGGCGCCAGACCAGAGTGGAAATGGCAAATGAACTTGCAAAAAGATTCCCGGGAACCACCATCGGACAAAATGGCGGCGGGAACCTTGATTTATTGACCGGTACCTATGGCGCATCAACAATTGCAGCCATCTATGGTGTACCGATCAGGTACGACCAGGAACAATGGCCAACCTCAGAACATCAATACCTTACCGATGAAGAAGTTGATAAACTTACACCACCGGATTTGGAGCAAAATATTTTTTTTCAAACCTTGATGGAGCAGGTTGACTGGATCGGAAACCATGAAGAGAAGATTTCCGGTTATATGAACTGGCAGGGGGTGCTGAATAACGCCCAGCGTCTTCGGGGTCAGGATATCTTTATGGATATGTACATGGCACCCGAAAGGACCATGCATCTGTTGGATTGTGTTACAACCACGATGATTGATGCTGCCCGGCGGTTACATCAAAAGCAGAAAAAATATGAAGATATTCTGCCATTTTTCACTGTAAGTAACTGCCTGGTAAATATGGTCGACCCGGAGTTGTACGAGGAGTTTTTACTCCCTTTTGATCAGAAAATAACTGCAGCTTTCGGCATGATCGGAATTCATAACTGTGCCTGGAGTGCAACGCCTTATCTCGATCACTATGCTAAAATTCACGGAGTGGCGTACCTCGATATGGGTCATGATTCCGATCTGGAGAAAACACGCCTTCTTTTCCCGGAGACTCGCCGTGCGATCATGTACACGCCAATGGAACTGGCTGATAAATCAAAAGATGAGATAAAAGCCGATCTGGAACGGATTGCCAATCTATATGGCCCCTGCGACATTGTGGCGGCAGATATCGAATTTGGAACACCTGATAGGAAGGTATTGGATTTCATTCATCTTTGTGAAGAAATTTCAAATTATTAGTTATGATTAAACGATTGCATCTTCAATGCCCGAAAGCGGCAGAGCCACAAAATATTGGTAGCAAAAAACAAATTAGGTGGTGATTAGGTGCAGCGCACTGTAATATCAAACCTAATTAACTGAAAATATTTCGGTGCGCAGCACCTTTTGTGCCTTTTGACTTATATTCTACCCATATCATCGGTGCTCTGCACCTTTATAAATATAATTGTTTATTTTATCCACACCAAACGTTATAAAGTTTAGATATTATTATGAAAAAAATAGCATTAAAGGGACTATTCCTGATCTATTCATTAATTCTCATAACCAAGCCATCAGCCGGACAAGGAATTCCCGGAATCAAATCCGGAAAATATCTTCAGGAAATAAAAACTGAAATTCAGCTGCCGAAACAGGTACAAGCCCCTGTTGTGAAATTATTCGGCAATCAAAACCAGATAATCGCCGTTACTTACAACGGAGTATTCCGAAACCTCAACAAACAATGGACCGGTGAATCCTTTGGATCGGGATGGCTGACGGCTACCATGGATTCGAAGGGATTATTCTGGCTGGCATCTGCCCATTCCGTTCAAAAGGAGGGAGATCCCAAAAAAATTGATTTGCCTGAATATGCAAAAAATGATACCATTCTTACCCTTTTGTGGGAGGATGGCAGGACACTTCAGGTTGGAACAACCAACGGACTGCTGACCTATGATGGCACCTGGTCTAAACTTCCGATAGCAGAGGGAAAAAAAATACATGACATTCACCTGGATTCCAAAGGTGATCTCTGGCTGGCTACCTCGGCAGGGTTATTGCGCCGGATGCAAGGGAGCTGGGTGAATATGGACGAGGATATCATGGCTTACGGGTTAAAACGGAACTATTTTGCTTTGCAAAGCGGACAAATCTCAAAGTCCGATGTTTTGTTTGGAGGTTTATTTTCGGTCGGATGTATTGCAGAGAATGGCAATCATTGGATTCTCAGAGGTTCAGACGGCTTGCCATACGGACCCATAACAACAATCCGAACATTAAAAAATGTGATGTGGCTTGGAACCGACCGTGGTGTCATCAAAAAAGATGCAGGCTGGCATTACTTTAACGGGAAACGATGGTTGGCCGACAATAAAGTCAATGATATTCTCCCTGTTGATGATCGTACAACCTGGATTGCCACTCCAAAAGGGATCAGTCAGATTAAGCAGGTTGAGATGACATTGACCCAAAAAGCGGCTGTTTTTGAGGAACGTATCAAATTGCGGCACGACCGTTACGGTTTAGTGAGTGATTCACGATTAAACTCTCCGGGTAATCTATCCTCCAATCAAACCTTTTCGAATGATAATGACGGGTTATGGACATCAATCTATCTTGCAGCCGAATGTTACAGGTATGCCGTAACCAAAGATCCGGAAGCCAAAAAGAATGCGATAAAGGCCTTTGAGGCGATGGAACGACTCGAAACCATAACTGGTATTCCCGGTTTCCCGGCACGTTCCCTGGCAAAAGCGGATGAAGATACAGGAGAAGGTGGGGAATGGCACCTTACCCCAGATCATCTATGGAAATGGAAAGGGGATACCAGCTCTGACGAGGTGGTTGGACATATGTTTGCCTATCCCCTTTTTTATGATTTAGTGGCTGAAGGAGTTCTGAAAGAGCGGGTAAAAAGCCTCGTTCACCGGATGATGACCCATATTGTCGACCACAATTTCCAGTTAATTGATCTGGATGGCAAACCCACCAGATGGGCAGTCTGGGCCCCCGATTCCCTGAACTTCTCAAAAAACTGGTGGTACGAAAAAGGGATCAATTCCATGCAGATACTCGCCTTTCTAAAGGCAGGTTATCATGTTACCGGAGATCAGAAATTTGAGAAAGCCTATCAAACCCTGACCCAAAAACACCATTATGCCGAAAATATGGTTCAGCAAAAAATGTATGGTCCGTTCGACGTGAACCATTCGGATGATGAGCTCGCCTTTCTCCCGAATTATACGCTGTTCCGGTATGCGAATGATCCCAAATTACTCCCAACTTACATCAAAAGTACACTACGGACCTGGAAGGTAATCCAACCCGACCGGATTCCAATCTGGAATATCATTTCAAGCTCAGCGTTGAAAAAGGACTGCGATCTGAAAATTGCGCTCGAGGAACTTCAGCAGATCCCGATGGACCTGATTACCTGGAAAATGGAGAACATTCACCGGTTTGATCTGCCTCAGGACCAGTTAAGTGACCGGTTTGGAAAGGCCCAGGCACTGCGCCCCATTCCGACACCTGAACGGGGAATATCCAAATGGAACAATAATACCTATGTTTATGATACAGGCTCTGATGGGTATGGTGAAGATGATGGCGCCTTCTTCTTACTCCCTTACTGGATGGGAAGGTATCATGGATTTCTGATTGAGAAATAACACGGACAGAGAATTTTACATTATTCAGGTAAGTGATATCACCTTCACTTTCCTGAATAATCAAAGGTCACTTTAAATTCTTAATCTTTTTCTGCATCCAGGGAGTTAATTGTTTGACAAGTTCTGCATTGTATGAAAGGGAACCGGTCGGCTGAAGAGGATCAACCACTCCATAGGCTTGGGCAGAGGCAATAGCATAGGAACGGGAAATTGCAGCAAATGACCCATCCTTTTCATTGGGATCGACATTTGTGGTAATAATCGAGATCGAATTGTCGACGTTACGCACGATGTCAAATGTCCGGAATTGCTGAGGGAATTCTCTGAGCGATTTTGTTTCAACCTCCCAAAAACCATATTCCGGATGGTTTGGGATCTCTGATTTCATGGCAGTCACCGTATTCAGATGGCGATGGCCTGCGATCCAGAGCATAAGATTTGGGAATTCTTTCAGTTTTTTGATGATCGCCGTCTCATCATCCGAATTATACCAACCCACAGGAGTCCCTGAAGCTACACCTATCGGAACGTGTGCCGCGATAATCATGAGCTTGTCTTCCTCCTGTCCCGCCTTAAGCTGTTTGATCAGCCAATCCAGACGACCGTTTGCCAGAGAACCATAGCCGTAAATAAGCGATGGTCCCGGTACATCACTTTCATCTTCTGTATCATCAAGTACAATAACCTTAAGAGGCAAACCTGACTTTGGTTCAAAGGAGTAGCATGCCCCAAATTTATTGGAGGGATTGGCCTGACCAAAACCATGACCTCTCGGATAGGAGGTGGTATTGGAGAATTCCTGCATAAATTGCTTGGTTGTCAGGGACCTGCGGTTGGGATCAGAAGGTATTGTCGGGATATTAGTCATATTCGCCACCACTCCACAACCAATGATATTACCGTAAGGTTTGCTGCCATCGAGGGTGCCCGCTGAGAAAGTTGTCTCATTCATTCCAATTGGGTCAGTAAGGATATTTCCGATTTGAAGAATATTCTTTCCGACCAGCACCTTCCTGATCCGGTCGGTCACCACCTTTGAACCCATCCAGAAATGATCATGATTCCCCAGTACGGCATACCAGGGAATAGCTTTATTTAGCCCCTCGGCTGTGTAAGGATCCTGATAATCATTATTTGGACCCGGAACAGGATCATCCTTCTTCCCCGAATCGGGATTAATTTTCTTTCCGTCAACAACATCGATGAACCACCTGAGTTCATTGTACTGAGTGCTGTTAGCCAGATCACCCAGTGCCATTCCAAAATCAAACGGACTTTGCCGGTGAATGACATTAATGGTTTGAATAGCCGCATTCAGAACATGCGTGGTATACAGCATAAGAGGGGAATAACACGATATCCCATTTCCTCCGGCATAAGGGGCGAAGAAAATGGCCTGGGCAGGAGATTCCTTATCCGTGATATGGATGTCTGTCATTGCAAAAAAACGGACCAGCTTTTTTGCATTTTTAACCGAAGATCTGTTACAGTACTCCGGCATAAGATCCAACCGCAACTGATTCGGAAGCCCCGATCCAAAATGCCATTTGCCATAACCATATTTTGAAAACAAGGAATCATCCGATGGTTTTAGTTTTGGAGAGGCCAAAGGTACATCATCAACCACAATCGTCCGGTCGAGCGTTGTGTAAGCCTCAGTACACGAAGGAATTGTCATGCTATATTCCTGATTCACGGTACTGCTGGCTGAATTTTTTAGACTGTTCAGGTTCTCCTTGCATCCACACGGAAGAAATAAAATGCAACATGCAAAGAACAATGGAGCGAGGAGAATGAAATTTTTCTTTTTCATAGTTAAAATTTTATTTTAATATCTGGTAAAAGGTTAATATACTTATAGTTAATATAGTTCGGATATTATTGCATGATTCATTTCATGAACCCGACGGGTTAATAAGGTTCATTATGGCAAATTTCCAAATCCCCCATAGATAAATTGATATTCTATTGAATGAGAGGCAGTTTTGGGGCCAGAGAACCTAAAATATTTTTTACAGGCTATGGCAACAATCCCGGCAATTTTATTCTTCCAGCTAGCCATGAGGCCAAATCCAAACTCATAACAAACATAAGCCTTAAGGCTGTCATCGTCAGGTGGCAGTGCGGATCCTTTGGTCACATTGACCGGATGTCTGCCGGCTCGGGCAGAATAATCTGCACGATAGCTTCTCAATCCGGAAAAAAATTCTGAATACACCAATGAGGTATTGGCAGGAAACTGTGACTTTGGCCCGTCAAATTCCTTAAAAGGGGCGGTTGTTCTCCATGCAGGTATAACATTCAACGACCTTAAGAATCAGGTTAAGTATAATTAGGATGCATATATTTTTTTATGTCAATATCAAAATTTCGGGATATCAGGGGAACTTCAGGGTAGATCTTTTCCAAATATTTGATAAATTACTCACGTGATGGACAAAGATAGACCTAAACTGTTTGAATAAACATGAGATTTGTAATATTACATTAAGAATCATTGGTGTCCGGGGAAAAATCAAACCCTCTTCCCATTCTATACTTAAGTGGTTGTCATTCAGAGCGAAACGATATGTGGCGAAGAATCTTTTAATACTGATTTTTATTTCCCCGGACAGTAGTGATTTAAAATATTACAGACTGCTTAATTCCATTGCAGGTTCACTGCTACCAACTCAAAAGTCAATCTTTTCCAGGGCATCGGTAAAACATATCTGAATACAAAAGAGGGATGAGTCACATTTACTCCCATCAAACGATACTTTCCCTTCCTGAAGATGCAGGGCTTCAGTCGGACAAACCAGTAAACATGCCTGGCATGAAATACATTTACTGGCTATCCAATTAATTCCTGGTGATTGTGACATATGGTTCTATTTTAATGGTTCAATAAATCAATAATGGCGCTTATCTTTTTTTCAGGATCCTTTAAGATGACCAGCTTAATTTTAAGGCTGTCGAAAAGTGATTTTACTTTTGCTCCAAACTCACCGGAAACGACTTTTTCAGCTCCTTTTGATGCAATTAACTGGACTGAGGCCTGACCTGCCCCTTCAATATTTTCTTTGTAAGGGTTGGGAAGGAACTCTGTAGAGCAACTTTCAGTGTCATAAATAACGAAATACGAACACCGGCCAAAATGGCTGTCTAATTTTGATTCCAAACTATTTCCTGCGGATGTGATGGCAACTTTCATGGAGTAGTAATTTGTGCTAATTGCAATTATTGTTGTTTATTCCCTTTTGAAGGGGGGCCCCTTTTCGAATCATCTGAGTGTTACAGGTTGGACAAATCTGGTTTTTACAAGGTGTGCCTGGTTGATGGACTGTTTCGTTTCCGCACGTTGGACAAATGCATCGATCCTCATTAGTAGCGTGTTGTGAATTGTCGAAATATTGTTCAATATCTTTTGACCCACAAAGGGTACATTGCTCAATTTTCTCCCCCTTTTCGACATGGTTAAACCAGCAACCACAACTGTTGCATGAATACCATTCGCTGTCGAAATAGACTTTGCCCCCTTCAAAAACAATGGTTCTTCCCTGCACAAAAGCCTCTGCCACCTTGCGCCTGGCACTCTCATAAATGCGGGTATAGGTAGGTCGCGAAACCCCCATAATTTGGGCGGCTTCAACATGACCATGAAACTCAAAATCACTCAAACGGATTGCTTCATACTCTTCAAAATTAATAACTACGGGATGGTTCTCTTCATTTAACCCGATAGGGCTGAATCCCTTAAAATGAGGGGGATTATTCATTCTGCGTATTCGTTTCGGTCTAGGCATATTTAAATGATCAATTGTTCGTTATTATCGTAATGAGCATTTGCTTGTTATTATTATTCTGCTTATTTTTGTGAGGACCAAGGG
>Ga0118677_10006185_pt1 | contig 20445 bp, 16 predicted proteins | sample AliMusrvi5mmetaG_FD_86154 | JGI IMG/M metagenome (GOLD analysis project Ga0118677, IMG submission 86154)
GGGAGGACATGCTGCTCTTCCTCTGCGGCCTCGCGCTCGTGATCACCGAGGTCTTCTTCTTCCCAACCCTCGGCTTCCTCGGCGTCATCGGCGCCGCGCTGATGCTCTGGGCGCTCCTGAGCGCGATGATCGAGCACCTGCCCGGCGGCCCGTGGTATCCGACCCTGCCCGAGCTCAAGTTCCCCGCGTTCAAGCTCGCGTTGGCACTGGTGATGACCGGTGTCGGCGTCCTGGTCGCCGCCCGCTATTTGCCAGAGTCCCGCCTTTTCCGCCGCTTTGTGCTCGAGACCGCCACCACCAAGCGGGCGGGCTACCAGGCCGCCACCGAGGACACCACCGCCCTCCTCGGCCTCGCCGGCACGGCGCTCACCATGCTGCGCCCCGCCGGCTCCGCGCGGTTCGGTGAACGCCACCTGGACGTGGTCACCCGCGGTGACTTCCTGCCCGAGGGCACGAGCGTCCGCATCGTCGAAGCCCAGGGCAACCGTCTCGTCGTAGAGAAAGCCTGAAAGGAATCCCCATGACCTCAAAAAGTGACCTCGCCTCAGAAAAATTCGATGCCGGTTATAACTGCGCACAGGCCGTGCTCTATGCCTTCTGTGACGATTTGGGACTGGATAAAGACCTCGCCCTCAAGTTGACGACCGGCCTCGGCGGCGGCATGGGCCACATGCAGGAAGTCTGCGGCGCCGTCAGCGGCGGCATCCTCGCCCTCGGCGCGAAACACGGCCGCGCTGACGGCGCACCCCGCGCCGCCACCGAACTCACATATGCCAAGACCCGCGACCTGATCACCCGCTTCAAGGATTTGCATGGCACCTGCCTCTGTGGCGAACTGCTCCCCAACTGCGACCTGAGCACGCCCGCCGGCCAGCAGAAATTCAAGGAGCAGAACCTGCGCAATACGGTCTGCATGCACTGCGTCCGCGACGTCGTCCGCATCGTCGCGGAACTGATCTGATGGCGCGGAAGGCACGCGAAGGGTGACCGGGGTCTTTCCAAACACGCGCTGGCAGGCCGCGTCGATGGCGACGCGGCCCACCCACCTGGCGCGCCCGCAGATGCCTGCGGCCCGCGCACACGGTTTTTTTTCGCCGCCGCCGCAGCGGCGCGTTGACGCGGCGCGCGAGTTTGCATAAACTCCGCGGCGTTTTCACAACACAGGAGCGAATCATGGCACAGCAAACTCGTTTCGATCTGACGCAGGCGGACATCCCGACGCAGTGGTACAACATCCAAGCCGACCTTCCCGAACCGATGCCGCCCCCGCTGCACCCGGGCACGAAGCAGCCGGTCTCGCTGCAGGACATGCTCGCCATCTTCCCGGAAAATCTCGTGATGCAGGAGATGAGCGCCGACCGCCACATCGCCATCCCCGACGAGGTCCGCGACATCTACGCGCTGTGGCGCCCCACCCCGCTGCTGCGCGCGGTGCGCCTGGAGAAGGCGCTGCAGACGCCGGCACACATCTACTACAAATACGAGGGCGTCAGCCCGGCGGGCAGCCACAAGCCGAACACCGCCATCCCGCAGGCCTACTACAACAAGGTCGCCGGCACGAAGCGGCTCGCCACGGAAACGGGCGCGGGCCAGTGGGGCAGCTCGCTGGCGCTCGCCTGCCAGCTCTTCGGCATCGAGTGCCGCGTCTACATGGTCAAGGTCAGCTACCACCAGAAGCCCTACCGGCGCAGCATGATGCAGCTCTGGGGCGCCAACGTGATCCCCAGCCCGAGCGACCAGACCAACGCCGGTCGCGCCGTGCTCGCCGGGGACCCCGAGTCACTCGGCAGCCTCGGCATCGCCATCAGCGAGGCCGTCGAAGACACGGTGACGCACCCCGGCTCCAAGTACGCGCTGGGCAGCGTGACCAACCACGTGCTGCTGCACCAGACGGTGATCGGCGAAGAGGCGCTCCTGCAGGTGCAGGACGCCGACGCCTACCCCGACGTGGTGATCGGTTGCGTCGGCGGCGGCTCGAGCTTCGGCGGCATCGCCTTCCCCTTCCTGCGCGAGAACCTCGCCGGCAAGACCGACACGCGCCTTCTCGCCGTCGAGCCCACCGCCTGCCCGACGCTCACCAAGGGCAAGTTCGTCTACGACTTCGGCGACGAGGCGCAGAGCACGCCGCTGTTCAAGATGTACTCGCTAGGGCACGACTTCATGCCGGCCGGCATCCACGCCGGCGGCCTGCGCTACCACGCCATGGCGCCGCTCATCAGCCACGTCTACGACCTCGGGCTCATAGAGGCCGTCGCCGTGCCGCAGACCAAGGTCTTCGCCGCGGCACAGCTGTTCGTGCAGACCGAGGGCATCGTGCCGGCCCCGGAGAGCGCGCACGCGATCCGCGTCGCCATCGACGAGGCCCTCAAGGCCAAGGAAGAGGGCGTGAGCCGCAACATCCTCTTCAACCTCACCGGCCACGGCTTCCTCGACCTCGGCGCCTACGACGCCTACCTCAGCGGCAAGCTCGAGGACTACGACCACCCGGAGGAGGCGATCGCCGCGTCGATCGCCAAACTGCCGAAGGTCGAATAGCCGGCGCAGCACCTGTGCCCCGCGTCTCGCACGAGGGCGGCCCCGCGGGGCCGCCCTCGTGCGTTCGGGCGTCAGCCCGCGCGCGGGCCGGGCCTCAGCCCTCGCGGATGGCGAGCACCTCGGCGGCGCGGACGCTGAGGTACGCCTCAGCCTGGCCGCCGCTCGTGGCGAGGCCGAGACCGGTGATCGCCTCGATGCGCGCCAGGCGCTTGCGCAGCGTGTTGCGGTGGACGAAGAGGGTGGCGGCGGTGTCGCCGGCGGAGAACCCCGTGGACAGATACGCCTCGAGAGTCGGCAAGAGCTCGCTGCCGTGGCCCTCGTCCGTCGCCGCCAGCCTGCCGACGACGCCGTCCCGCAGCTCGCGAAGCACATCGTCGGGCAGGCTGTCGAGGGCTTTGTAGCGCACCCCGAGGTCGTCAAACAGCATCACCGGCGCCTCACCGCGCGAGACCACGTGACGCAGGGCGAGCCGCGCCTGCCCGACGGCGCGCGGGAGACCGTCGAGAGCGCTGGACGAGGCGGAGACACCAGCGACGATGCGCGCGCCGCGCAGACGGCCGCCGGCCGCGGAAACGGCGTCGAGGAGGAAGGCGCGAGCCGCGGCCACGTCCTCGTTGCCCACGAGCGGGCTGAGGACGAGGACCTCGCCATGGGCGCCGCGCGACACGAAGGGCACGCCGCTCTCTTCGAAGACGTGGTCCACGGTCGCGAGGAACTCGTCGGCGACCGCCTCGGCGATCTCCGCGTCGCGCGCCGCGACCCCGCCTTCGCCGGCCTCGGCGACGGGCGGGAGCACCATGAGAGCCAGCACGCGCCACGGCTCGCGAGGCTCGATCCCGTGGTAGAGCAGCCGCTCGGCGAGCTCAGCCGGCGTACCCCTGCTGTGCAGCAGCATGTCCAGCAGGCCCGCGCGCGTGCGCCGGCGCACCATCCCGGCGTTGTGACCGGTCACGAGCTCGACCTCGAGCAGGCGCTGCGCGAAGCTGAGCGCCGCGTCGGCGAACTCGGAGATCAGGCTGCCCTCTGGATAGATGGCCATCAGGACCTGCTCGGTCCGGCCGTGGGCGAGGATCTCGCGGAAGGCGATCTGCCGCCCGCGGACGTCGACGATCACCGACCGCGGGACGCCGGCACGGAGGATCCGCCGGTACTCGGCCCAGGCTTCTTCGATCAGGCTCTCGCTGGTGCCCCCCTGCGGCGCGGCGCCGCCCACGAGAGCACCATTGCCGTCGAGCAGGAGCATGTCCGCTTCGATGAGCTCGCCCAGGCGACGCACCAGGCCGCTGGGCGTCTGCTCCGCGAGGAGCACCTCGAGCAGATGCTTCTGGAGCGCGACGCTGCGTCGCAAGCGATGCATGTCACGCGAGGCATGAGCGTTGAAGACGTAGCTCGTGACGCGGCGGAAGGGCGTGCCTTCGGGGACCTTGATAAGGGGCAGGCCTTCCTCTTCGGCGGCGTCGAGCATGACGCCGGGGATCTCGCGCACGTGCGGCATGATGGCGACGCCCACACCCACCATCCGCTTCTCCTTGAGGAGCCGCACCAGGCGCACGCCGCTCTCCGGGTCGGCCTCGAGGCGCGGCGCCGTGGTGAGAAGGAGGCTGCCCTGCACCATCCACGGCGTGGGGTCGTCGAGATCGCCGATATAGACGGCCTCGATCACCCGACCCACGCCGCCGCGACCAGCCACTACTTCGAGCTCCAGGTCGCTCTGCTCCACGAGCTCGCGGATGGTCAGTGCATCCCCGACTGACTGTTCGGCCACCTCGTACTCCCTCATGGTGTGCGTCCGCCTACCCTATCGTAGCAGCGTGGGACGCCCGCACCGAGGGCCGGCCGAGCTCAGCTTGGTGCCGGCTCGAGGGCGACGGCGCGCACCGGCGCGCCGTCGCAACCGACGATGTTGAGCGGGAGCAGCATGAGGAGGGGCTCGCCCGACGCATCGAGCGCCGCCGTGCCGGCGAGGTTCTCGGCGATGAACCCGCCCGCGTCGGCGAACATATCGTGGATGGGGAACTCCTCGCCGCCGGTCCTGTCGGCGTTGAGCGTGTCGACGGCGATCGTGCGCACGCCGGCGTCGAGGATGGCCTGACCCACCTCCGCCGCGAGGTAGGGATGCTCGAAGAACCGCGGCGTGCCGACGTTCTCGTACCAGCCGGTCGCGAACAGGACGATACGCCCGGCCGCGAGGCGCGCGCGGTAGGGCTCGAGGTCGGCCAGCGTGATCTGCTCGAACGCGCCCTTGCCGCGGACGGAGACGATCACCGCGGGGCCGACCGTGAGTTCGAGCGGCATTCGATCGACGGTCGCGCCCTCGTCGCGGAAGTGGAAGGGCGCGTCGATATGCGTGCCGGTCTGCGTGCCGATGTGCACGTGGCTGAGGTTGTAACCGTCGGCGGCGACGGTCGCGGCCGTGAAGATCTTCGGCTCCGGATCGCCGGGGTAGATCGGCACGCTCTCTGTCAGCGGATGGGAGAGGTCGACGAGGCGGGCCGCGGGGGCTCCGCCTCCGCCCGCCTCGCTCCGCAGCCACTGCGGCAGCAGCACGTTCACAGCGTCGTGAGCACGAGCACCGCTTTTTCGGTGTGCATGCGGTTCTCGCCCTGGTCCCAGAAGACGCAGTGCTTGCTCTCAATGACCTCGTCGACCATGTCCTCGCCGCGCGTGCCCGGCAGGCAGTGCATGTAGATCACGTCGGGCTTGGCCATCTCGATGACGCGCATGTTGACCTGGTACGGTGCGAAGTCGACGACGCGCTGTTCCGGATTGGTCGTCGCCATGGAGTGCCAGGTGTTGCCGTAGATCACGTCGGCGCCGCCGGCGACCTCCTCGAGGTCCTTGGTGAAGACGATCTTCGCGCCGCTCAGCTCGGCCCACTGCTGCGCGGTCGCGAGCTGGTCGGCGTTCGGCTGGTACGTGTCGTTGGGCTGCGCCGCGTAGAAGTCCATGCCCATCATCGCGGCGCCCATCATCAGCGAGTGGCAGACGTTCCAGATGTCGCCGAGGTAGCCGATCTTGAGGCCCTTGTAGGCGCCCTTCTTCTCTTTGATGGTCATCAGGTCGCAGAGGCCCTGGCAAGGGTGCGTCTCGTTGGTGAGCGCGTTGATCACCGGGTTGCGCATGTACTGTGCGAACTCCTCCACGACCTCCTGGCCGAAGGTGCGGATGAAGAGGCCGTCGCAGTAGCGGTCGATGACGCGCGCCGTATCGCGGATCGGTTCGCCGCGGCTGGTCTGCATCTGGTCGGGGCTCATGTAGAAGGTCTGCGCCCCGAGCTGGGCGGCGCCGGCCTGGAAGCTCACGCGGGTCCGCGTGCTGAGCTTCTCGAAGATCATCGCGAAGCTCTTGCCACGCAGCGGCTCGAACAGCTCGCCCGAGGCGCGTTTGCGCTTGAGCTCGATCGCCGTGTCGACGAAGTAGGCGACTTCCTCGGGCGTGAAGTCAGCCAGCTTCAGGAAGTCCTTGCCTTTGAAGTGGTGCAGCATGGTGCGTTCTCCTCTGGTTCAGCCCGAGGTGAGCTGGACGTTGTCGATCTTGTCGCCGGCGATGGTGACGAGGGCGCCGCGCAGCACGCCCTCGCCGTACTCGCTGCCTGGGTTCACGGACACGGTGCGGCCGATGGTCGTCTGGCCGCGAGACTCGTGGATGTGGCCGTGGAGCGAGAGCAGCGGCTGATACTTCTCGATGGCGGCGCGCACCGAGGCGCTGCCGGCGCCGGCCATGACCGGCGTGCCACCAGACGTGACGACCTTCGGGGGGTCGGTCGTCCAGTCGAGCTCCGCCGCCGTGTCGAGCGAGCTGTCCTTGGGCGGCGCGTGGAAGTTGAAGATCGTGCGGCTGAAGTCGCCGATGCCGGCCACGAGCTCCTCGATGTGCGCCGCGAGCTCCTCGTCCGGCACCTCGCGCGGCGTGTCCCAGGGCGTGGGGTTGCTGAGGCCGGAGCTGAGCATCAGATGCTCGTCTTCGTCAATGAGGACGCGCTTGCCTTCGCAGTTGACGACGTTCTCGCGCGCGTGTTCGTCGAGTGCCGCGAGGATGTCCTGCGAATCGTCGTTGCCGCCGGTCATGTAGAGCTTGATGCCGGTGCCGCCGAGGCGCTCCTCGGCCAGGTCGATCCATTGCGCCAGACGATCGGTCGCGAGCCGGTGGTAGGCACTATCGACCAGCGCCGGGTCGGCGGCCATGGCATCGTACTCGTCCGGCGTGACGATCGTCGTGTAGGAGCCCAGCTTGCCGGCGCGCTTCTCGAATGCTGCGATCTGGTCGGCACCGTCGAGCTCGTGCGTGATCGACTGGATGGTCGAGCGGTAGTGGCCGCCGCCCAGGTCGAGGATGGGCACCACCATCTTGCCGGCGATGTCACCGCCGAGGACGAGCACGTCCACGCCGTAGAACGTGCCGCTGTTCACGAACTTGCGGAAGGTGTTCTCCGAGCCGTGCACGTCCGTCACGAAGAAGAGCTTCGTGACCTTGCCTTTGTCCTTCTTGCCGAACAGCGTCATCTCTTGCCCTTTCGTCGCCGCGCCCCGGCGATGACCGGGGCGGAAGCGTCCTGCAGCCCGCCCCGGCCACCGCCGGCGTCACGCTCTGGTCCAGCCCCGGTTTACTCCTCGGGGACCTGCTTGAAACTGAGAGCCACGTCGACGCCTCTGCTGCGCTGCACGAACTTGGCGATGTAGTACACCACGAGCCCGCTCAGGAAGACGACGACGTTGAAGACGATCATGCCCGGGTGCCCGTACAGGCCGGCGCTCGGGTCACGCAGAAAGACCCATGCCATGAACCCCTGGGCGATGACGCTGACCACCCCGATGATGGTGATCAAGGGAACGCCGGCGATGCGCTGGTTCACGGCCGAGGTCTCGAAGACGTCCGGCAGCCGGTAGGGAAGCAGGGCCGCCGAGATGGAGATGAGGATGAAGCTCAGGATGAAGCCGAAGATGCCCACGAGCGTCGTGAACAGGTCCGTGTACACGTAGATGCCGAGCGCGACGATGCTGGCGATGCCCATGGTGAGCAGTGAGTTCACGGGCGTGAAGCGCCTCTGGTTCACCTGCTTGAACCAGCGCGGCAGGAGACCGTCGATCGAGTAGGCGAAGATGTTGCGCGAGCCGTTCAGAAGCTGCCCGGGAAGCCAGGCGTAGCTCCAGAAGATGAAGCCGAAGAGGATGATGAAGGCGATCCAGATGTTGTTGCCGACGTAGGCAGCAAGCTCAGTGAACGTCGGCGCCGATTGGAGGCCGAGGCCGGCAGGATCGGCCCAGCCGAGCTGGGCGAGGAAGTTGTAGCCGACGGCGCGGTCGATGACGAGGACGCTCACGAGCACGCCGATGCCGACGATGAACAGCGTGGCCGGCATCGACCACAGCTGCAGCTTGCGCGCGTTCTTGACCTCGCTGCCGATGTAGGCGGAGGAGCTCATGAAACTCAGGTTCAAGTAGATCCACGTCATCACCATGAGCGTCCAGAAGATGGACGTCGGCGCCAGGCCTGTGTAGCCGTTCGCCTTGGCCGAAGCGGCCACGTAGGCCGACGGCACGGCCTTGCCCGACACCTCGCGCAGGTGCGCGTTGAAGGCGTGGATGGTCTCCGCCGGCACCTTGTTGATGAACACCGCCACGGTGAGCACGGTGCTCGCCACCGCGAACAGAATGAGGATGTTCTGGATCTTGAAGTAGGTCCGCGTGCCGAGCGAGAAGACCACGATCAGCAAGATGATGAGGCAGGTGCCAAGGATGAACGTGCCCGCCTTCGTGGTGAACCAGTTGCCGATGGAAGTGAGCGCGGTGTTGCCGGTGTAGATGCCCATCGTGCGGAAGAACGGCGCCAGGCCATAGCGCGCAAGAAACGCCGAAGGCACGCCACCGTAGAAGAACCACCACATCGTCATGTTCCAGTTGCTCATCATGCCGAACGCTGGTCCGAGCACGCGGCTCACGTACACGTAGTCGCCGCCGGAACGCGGCATCGCCGAGGCCAGGTAGCCGTACACGAGGGCCAGCGGCAGGATGGCGATCACGCAGATGACCGCCGCCCACGGCAGGCTGGCGCCGGGGTAGAACGCCGGGCCCAGCAGGAAGACGAAGAGCAGCAGCAGCCCGATGCTCGTGAAGTTGATGTTGTAGATGAGCACGTCCAGCGTGCCCGCCGTTCGAATGAGCCCGCTGGCCTTCCTGACGAAGACCTCTGGCTTCTTGTCCGCATTCGTTGCCACTGCTCTACCCCCGTTCCTGGTGTATGCCAGTCGCTGTCATGGTCGTCTTCACGCGTCCGCCCAGGCGAACGCGCGCACCGGAGAGCCGTCCGCGCCGAGCAGCCTGAGCGGCACGAAGGCGCACCGGTGTGTGCGCCCGCCGGCGAGCGCGCCGAGGTTGGTGAGGTTCTCGACGATCAGCACGTCCGCGCCGAGCAGCACCTCGTGCGCCGCAGTGCTCGGCTCGTCGGTTCCGTCGACGTTGAGCGCGTCCGTGCCGACCAGCGTCGCGCCGGCGTCGACGAGGCTCCGCGCGGCGCCGGCCGTGAGATACGGATGCCGGCCCATCTCCTCGCCGCCCCAGCGTTCGTCCCAGCCGGTGTGCAGGAGCACGGCCACGCCGCTCAGATCCGCCGGCACGTGGCCGCGCAAGTCGTCCCACTCGAGCGCGGCGAGCGGACCTGCCTCGAGGTGGACGACGTACGCGTCGACGACGAACCGTTCGAGCGGGTACTGGTCGATCGTCCGTCCGTCAGCGACCAGGTGGCTGGCCGCGTCCATGTGCGTGCCGGAGTGGCTGCCGAGGCGCAGGTCCGTGAGCCGCCACGGCGGCTCCGATGAAGCCGACACGACTGTGACCGTTGGGTCGCCGGGGAAGATCGGCATGCCCGTCTCCAAGGTGTGGCTGAGATCCACGAAGTCCGTCATGGTGCAGCGCCGTTTTCGCGCATTGTCGTCTGTCACTTCAACCACGCTCGGACGCGACATCGATCGCGTGCAGCTCACGGTCGCTCTCCGCGATCGCGCTCTTCTCGGCGGCGACGTCAAGGTTGCGCGTCAGAAGCCAGTACGCGATTCCCGCCGTCACGGCACCGACGACCCAGGCGACATCCACACTGTTGATGTGCGTGGCCAGGGGGCCTGTGTAGTAGCTCTTCAGCGAGACAAGGTTGAGCAGCACCATGAACGGGATCTCGCACGCGAACCCGATGCCGTAGGCAAGCAGACCTCGCGGCGACCAGACTCCGTAGATACCGTTCGGCTTGAAGATATCGATGATGGAGTAGTGCCCCCGGCGGACGAAGAAGTAGTCGATCAGGTTCACCGTGGTCCAGGGGACCAGCAAGTACAGCATGAGCGTCAGAGACGTGAACACGACGCCAACGGCGCTCGTGGAGATCGACTTGGCGACCACGAACCAGATCACCGTCAAGGCAAGGATCGTGACCACGCGCGCCCGCCGTGTCGGCGTGACCTTGCGGAACGAGTCGACGCCCGCCAAGGTCGTCAGCATGCCACCGTAGGCATTCATGCCCATCGTCGCCGCCAGCGCCGCGGCCGAGATGAATGCAGCGGCAGTACCAAGGTGAGAGAACACGTGATTGCCAGCCGTCTGCAGGCCCACCAAGCCGTCAACTGCGCCCAGGCGAATGGCCAGCCAGGCACCCAGGGCGATCAGCCAGATCGCCGGCGTCGCGGCCCCGGCGAACACCCAGCCGATCACGCTGCCCAAGGCCGTCTTGCGTGGCAGGTACCGGGAGTAGTCGGACACGTAGCATGCGTAGGTGATGTTGTAGGCCGCGGCGGCTGAGAGCTGGGCCATGAATCCGGTCCAGTTGAAGCCGTAGGCGGTGTGGGGCGCGACTCCGCCGGCATGGCCCGTGATGACTCCGATGGTGATGATGGCGATGAGCGGGAGCAGGATGTACAGGAGCCAGCGGAACATCCGGTGCAGCCAGTCGTAGCCGTAGATCGCCAGCAGAGCGGCGCCCACGGTCGCCACGATCGCGACCACGTTGGCGTTCCAGCCGAAGGCCCCGTGAAGCCCCTCGGCGAGAAGCACCTGGTCGGCGATGTTGAACGCCAAGTAGGTGAACAAGGCCGCGAACAGCGCCACCACGACGCCGCGAAAGCCAAACTGCGCCCGCGACTGGATCATCTGCGGCAGTCCGAATGTCGGACCCTGCGCCGCGTGGAACGCCATGAAGACGGTTCCAATGAGAATGCCCAGTGTCCCAGCAAGGATCGTCCACCACAGGGACAGGCCGAACGCGGGACCAACGAAGCCGATCGGGATCGTGAAGTACTGGAAGTTGCCCAAGAACCACAGCGGTCCCTGGTGCCATACCTTGCCGTGCCGTTCGGTATCGGGGATCCAGTCGATCGAGCGGACCTCGATACCGCGGATGCCACCGGGGGCGCCGGCCTGATTCGTCTCAGTCGCCATCGAAAGCCCTCCGATCGCTCACCGTGCAGGATTGCGTGTACGGGGACACCGCCTACGTCCTTTCTGGAGAGGATGGCGGGCTTGCCGACGTCGTCGCCGGCGTGCTGACCGCGGCATAGAGCTCAGGCCGGCGGTCGCGAAGTTGCGATCCGTAGCCGGCCCTGGTCGTTCGCGTCGCCGCGAAATCGACGCTCCCGACAAGGAGCCCGTCTTCCTCATCGCCAAGCTCGGCGACAGGCCTCCCCAGACAATCGATCACGCAGGAGTGGCCGGAGAAGTGGGCGCTACCGTCCGCGCCCGTGCGGTTGACGGCTATGAGCGGGATGACGTTGTCGTAGGCCCTGGCGCGCACGACAAGCTCCCAGTCTCCTACGTAGGGGTCCTCCCAGGCGCCGATCGTCACGAGCAGATCGGCGCCGGCAAGGGCGTGGGTGCGTGCGACCTCCGGGAAGGCTGCGTCCCAGCAGATCATGACGCCCAGCCGGCCCACGGAGGTCGCCACAGTCGGCAGAGCGTCCCCGTTGGCGAAGTAGCTCAGTTCGGTGTCGAGGCAGTGCGTCTTGCGATAGGAGATGAGCGGCGTGCCGTCGCGCTCAAACACGGCGGCGGAGTCGTAGATGACGTCCGCCGCCGCAGTGGCTTCGGCGTAGCCTGCCACGAGCACCACGTCGAGGTCTGCAGCCAGTGCCGAGAGACGACGCAGGCCCGGGCCGTCCGGCCACGGTTCGGCGAGCTCGAAGAAGCGTCCGCCGGCCGAGTAGCCGGTGACGCCTAGCTCCGGAACGGCGAGCAGCTCGAGGCTCGGGCTGTCCTGCTTCAGGGCCCGCGCCAGCCGTTCGATGGCGGCGAGGTTCGCGTCCGGGTCGCCCGGAACACACGTCAGCTGAATGCCAGCGGCTAGGATCGCGGAGGCGCGGCGCGGCGGCGCGATATCTGCCATCACGAGTCCCTGAGCAGCGGGAACGTCATGCAATGCGGGCCGCCGCCGCCTTTGAGGATCTGGGTGATCTCCGGGGTGATGACCTCGAGACCCAGAGCCGTCAGTCGTTTGTTGACCTCGATGTTCCCCGCGAACGTGAGGACCTTGCCGTCGCCGAGCGCCTGGATGTTGCAGTGGTGCCTGAAGACGCCCTCGCTGGGCACGTCGATGAGCTCGAAGCGCCGCTTGCGCAACATGCGCAGGAAGAAGTCCGGCATCTGCTCCGTGGCGCAGACGGCCACGCCCGGCGCCACGATGTTGAACGCCATGTCGAGATGCAGGTTCCTGGAGGCGAGCTGGACCCCCGTCACCGTGTAGCCCAACGGTTCCAGGATCTCGCGCGCGTTCGCCACGCCCCCCCACGTCGTGCGGGCCACCACGCCGTGCACGACCGTCGCCTCATCCAGGAACCAGAAGTCGCCGCCTTCGAAGGCGCCGCGGGTGATGCGGCCGACGACCGGGACGTCGAGTTCCGCGAGCTTGGCCAAGTAGCGGAGCTCTTCTCCCTGCCGCGCCGGCTCCTTGAAACTGCCGACGAGCACGCCCTCCGCGAGGCACGCGCCGAAATCCCTCGCGTACACCATGTAGGGCAGCTCCGGATCCGGCTCCATCATCACGACCTCGACGCCGGCCGACCGGTAGGCGTCGGCGAAGTCGGCGTGCTCGCGCGCCAGGACGGCAGGGTCGGCCTCCTGCTCCCCATTGGCCAGGACGCGGCGAGTGATCTCGTTGATGGGCTGGAAGTGGAAGTAGGTCGGCGGGCAAAGCAAGACCCGGCGCAGCCTTCCCGTGGAATTGGACACGAAGTGCTGCTCTGCCATCTGACACTCCTCCTCAGCCGACGCGCGGAACGATGCTCGCCGCTGCGAGCGGGTCGCCTCTGATGCGCAGGCTAGCTAGGCGACCCACATGGGAGAAGTGTGCGTGTGCACATGATTGCAGCAGGACAGAGAGCAAGACCACACCACGAGCGCGTGGCGTGGGCGCTGCAGCGGGAATCTCAGAGAGAGGTCGTCGCGATCCCCGCGAACATCGCCAGGCCCAACTCGTGCGCGTTGACGATGCTCGGGGCCGCCGCGGGCGCTCCGGGCGCCAGGAACGGCGTGATATCCGGGCTCGGCCAGACCGGCCAGCCGCGGAGCACAGCGGCGACGTTGCCGGCCGCCACCGTGGCCATGCCCTCGCGCGTCCAGCCGGTCGCCGAGCCGAGGTGCGGCACGACGACGACGTTGGGCAGCTCGAGCAGGCCCGGCGCGGTCGCCGGTTCGCGCTCGAAGACGTCGAGCCCGGCGCGGAACTCCGGGTGCGCGCGGCAGTGCTCGACCAGGGCCGCCTCGTCCACCAGCGGCCCCCGACTGGCGTTGATCAGGATGGCGTCGCCTTTCATCTGCGCCAGCCGCGCCGCGTCGATGAGGTGGCGGGTCTGGTCGTTGAGCGCGGCATGGATGCTCACCACGTCGGACGCCGCGAGCAGGTCCTCGAGCGACTCCGCCCGCCGGCAAGAGACGGGGCGCTCTGCGCGCGCCGCGAGGAACGCGGCGTAATCGGCCACGAAGCCCTCGAGCTCCTCGTTGACGTGCGGGCCGAAATACACGAGGTCCATCTTGTGGCCTTCCACCAGCATGCGCGCGTAGGCGGAACCGATGCGCCCGGCGCCGACGATCCCCAGCGTGCCTCCGTGAAGCCGCCGTCCGAGGAGGAGCGTGGGCAGCCAGCCGGCGAAGCGACCCTCCGCGACGTACCGGTGGCCCTCGACGACGCGGCGCGCGGCGGCGAAGGTGAGGGCCACGGCCATCTCGGCGGTCGTCTCGGTGAGCACGCCCGGGGTGTTGCCGACCGCGATGCCCAGGGTGGTGGCGGCGGGAACGTCGACGTTGTCGTAGCCCACGGCGAAGTTGCTGTATGCCGCGCCGCCGGCGTCGCGCAGCGCGCGCAACAGTCCCTCACCCCATGGCTCGGTGAGCTGGCCGATGACGCCGTCGCAGCGCCCGCCGATGAGCTCGCGGATGGTCGCGGCGTCGAGTATCGCCCGCTCGACGCAGACCTCGACCCGGCAGTCGGCGGCGGCGAGCTCCTCCAGCCAGCGCCGGCCGGGCAGGTCCTGGGTGACGACGACGCGGCGGGCGCCGCCGGGATTCTCGACCCGGCACTGCGCCTCCCCGACGGACCTCGTCTGCTCACGCGGCGGAGCGGTCATGTCACCTCGCTCGTACGGCGCCCCGCCCGCGGCGGCGGCCGGTCTGGCGTCAGTGTGCCCGAGGCAGATAGACGGTGAAACGCGCGCCGCCGTCCGGGCCCGCGGCCGCCTCGACCACGCCGCCCTGAGCCTCCACGAGGCCGCGCACGATGGCCAGCCCCAGGCCAACGCCCTGCGTCCCGCGGGCCGACTGGCCGCGGTAGAAGCGGTCGAAGACGAAGGGCAGGTCGATAGGATCGATGCCCGGCCCGCTGTCGGCGACCGAGAGGGCCACCCATGGCCCGCGGCCCGCGGCCGCGTCGGCTGGGCCGGGGGCTGCCTCGCCGAGGCCGGCCGCGGAGACCGCCAGCACCACGCGGCCGTCCTCCGGCGTGAACTTGACGGCGTTGTCGAGCAGGTTTTCGGCGACCTGAAGAAGGCGGTCACGGTCGCCCTTCACGACGGCGCTCGCGAGGTCGGTCGCGAGCGCGATCCGCTTGGCGGCGCAGGCGGCCGCAACGCTCTGCGCCGCGTCCCGGCCGATATCGGCGAGGTCGAGGGGGGCGAGCTCCACGGCGACGTCCTCGCTCTCCAGTTCATTGAGACTGTGCAGAGCGCCGAGCAGGCGGCCCAGCCGCTGCGCCTCGGCGCCGATCACGCGCAGGTCCTCCGGTGTCGGCGGCAGGGTTCCGCCCTCCAGCGCCTGCACGCGCGACTGGATCGTCGTCAGCGGCGTGCGCAGCTCGTGCGAGAGGTCCGCGGTCATGTCGCGCCGCCACTGCTCGTCGCGCGCCAGCAGGTCGGCCATGAAGTTGAAGGCGGTCGCGAGAGCGCCGACCTCGTCGTCGGCGCGCGGCGCGACGCGCACGTCCAGGTTGCCGGCGACGACGTCCTCGGCCGCATCGGCGAGCTCCTCGAGCGGCGCCGTGATGCGGCGGCTCGCGAGCAGGCTGACGAGGGAGGCCAGCACGGCGGCGATGACGGCCGCCACGATGAGATCGCGCGTCAGCGCGCTCTGGTACGCAGTGACGGCGGAGGAGGTGTCGTGCCGCGGCGCGTAGACCTCCACGGCGGCGACCTCCTTGCCGCCGACGGTGAGCGGATAGGTGCGGACCTGGAGGTCGCTGGCCTTGAACGCGGGCGCCGAAGGCGACGGCGAGACGCCCGACCCGCCGCCGATCATGCCGGTGCCGTTCATCATGCCCTGGCTGCCGTTGAGCCCCGTCGCCGTGAAGATGAGCTGCCCCTCCGGCGAGTAGACGGCGACGTCGACGTTGCTGAGCATGGCCACGCGGCTGATCGCGTAAACCGCGGACGCGTCCCACCCGTCAGGCGCCTTGTAGGTGCCCTGAAGGGTCGCGACGATCGCCGCGTCGCGTCGCGCCTGGACCTGCTGCAGATAGGAGTCGAAGCGGCGACCGCCCATTGCGTTGACGATGACGGCGACGATGACGATCGCGAGGAGCGCGACGAGGGCGCAGGTGATCGCCAGGCGCAGGCGCAGGCTGCGCCTCACGAGCGGTCCCGGGCGATGTGCTGCTCGTTCTCGACCACGAGGATGCGGGCGGGTGCGTTCATGGATTCATCTTACCCCGGCAGGCCGGGAGGCCCCGGAGGCAATCTGATAGGATTCCGCCACGCCCAAGGAGGTCACCCTGCCGAACCTTAAGGTGTATCGCGCCGCTTGGGTCGCCAGCCTCATCCTCGTCGTCGTCGCCCTGTTCACGCTCGGGCACGCCGACACCCCCAAGCTCAGCACCGAGCCGGTGTCGTTCGACGGCCATCGGGCGGCGGCGGACATGCGCACCATTACCCAGGACTTCCCGCAGCGGGTCGCGGGGTCCGACCCCGACAACCGCATGGCCATCTGGGTCGCTCAGCAGTTCAAGGACGCCGGGCTTCAGACGCACATCGACGGCTACGCCACCACCGTGAACGGCAAAGGGGTCGCCCTGCAGAACGTGTGGGCGACCTCGAAGGGCGACACGCCCGGCTCGCTCCTGGTCATCGCCAATCGCGACGTCCAGGGCCTGGCGACTCAGGGGGCCAACGACAACGCCTCGGGCGTCGCCGCCATGCTGGAGCTGGCGCGCGCCTTCACGGTGACCGCTCACCACCACACCATCGTGTTCCTCTGCACGAGCGGCGACGCGTTCGGCGCGCTCGGCGCGCACCAGTTCGCCGAGGTCCACGCGTCTGCCGGCCTGTGGGCGGTCATCGCGCTCCGCCAGCTGGCGACGAAGGACACGACCGGCATCGGGCTGGACGGATGGAGCGCGGCGCCCAAGGTCGCACCTCCGTGGCTCTGGCTGCTCAGCGCGCCGGCGTCGCGCGTGAACGCCAACCTCAAGACGCAGCTCCCCACGATCGCCTCCCAGGTCGTGCGCCTCTCGGTGCCGACCAGCTCGGGCAGCCAGGGACCGTTCGTAGCGCTCGGCGTCCCTGCCATCACCGTGTCGGCCGCCGGCCCCAAGCAGCCGCCGGTCTTCGACACGATCGACGCGACGTCCTCGGAGACGCTGACGAAGCTCGGCTACACCGTCCAGTCGATGATCATGTCGATCGACGCCAACCCCACCGTCGGCGCGCCCAGCGGCGGCACCATCTTCCTCACGCACGACCGGACGCTGCCGGGCGGCGCGCTCGCCGCCATCCTCGCCGCCCTGCTCATCCCGCTGGCGGCGGTCACGGTCGACCTGTTCGCGCACTGCCAGCGGTCGCGCATCCGCATCCGGCCGGCCCTCGTGCGCTCGCTGCTCCACCTAGCGCCCTGGCTCGTGCTGCTGGCGATCGTCTACCTCGCCAACCTGATCGGGCAGCTCCCGAAGAGCCCGGGGGCCGTGATCCCGCCCGGCTCGCACATCGTGGACACGCCCCGCTACCTGCGCGTCGTGGTGCTGCTCGCGCTGCTGGTCCTCGCCTACGCCTACGCGGTCGCCGTGGAGCGGCGCCTCGAGCGGCGCGTGCCGACCGACCCGCGGGCGACCCTCTTCACGGCGCACCTCCTGCTCGTCCTCATCGCCCTCCTCGCCTTCGTCGTCAATCCGTACGCGATCCTGCTGGTGGTGCCGGCCGCCATCCTCTGGCCGCTGGCGCGCCCGGGAGGCTGGATGCGGTCGATCCTGCCCGCCTACCTCGGGCTGGCGATGATCCCCGTGGTGCTCCTCTACTACGCCTCCCGACTCGGCCTCGGCTTCAAGGTGTGGTGGTACTTCTTCCTGCTCCTCGAGAACCGGACCATCCCAGCCGGCAGCGTGCTGCTGGGAGTCGTCTTCCTGTCGACGGCCGGGCTGCTCGCGCACACGCTTCACGAACGCGGCCTCGCGCCCGGAGCCCTCACCTGGCCGGCCGTTGACCGGCGCGCCCTCGACCGGCCGAGCAACAAGGAGTGGGCGGCGGCCAACACGGAGGAGGCCCAGCGGCGGAGGCGCGGCGCGGCACCCGTGCGACGCCGCCGGACGCCGCCTCAGAGACGCCGGCGCCGACCAAAGCCGGGCGATCAGGCGCCGTAGAGACGCGTAGGGCCGGCGCCTGCGGCGCCGGCCCTACGGCCTTACCTGTCGGCTTCTCGCGGACGACCCGTCAGGAGTCCTCTTGTGAAAGCGACTCCTCGATGGTGGTCTCCACGTCGTTGTCGAGCTTGATGTCGTCGGCCGTGGGCACCGGCTTCTCGCCGCTGTCGCGGGAGAGCAGGGCGGCCTCACCACTCATCATGGCGTCGAAGGCCTTGGCCTTGAGACGCGCGCGCGTCTCCTCGATGCGCTGCCGCATCTCAGCCTGGTCGATGTTGCCGCTGCCCTCGCGTGAAGCCGCGGGAGCCTCCTCGGCCGGGGCCTCTTCGACCACAGGCGCCGGTCCCACGAGCGGATCCGCCTCGACGACCGGCTCCGGCTGCGCGACGGGCTGCGCGACAGGCTGAACGACAGGCTGCGGGACAGGCTGCGCGGTCGCTGCAGTGGGGGGGAACAGGCTTGAGACCGGCCGAGGCGCGGCCTCCTCGATCACTCCGCCGGTCGACGTGGCCTCCGCCTCGAGTTCCGCCGGCGGCTCCTCCGCGGCGATCTCCTTGGTGGCCTCCGGCGTGTCCGGCTCGTACGGGATGTCCCAGCCGTGCGGCGCGGGCGCCGGAGCGGCGGACTCAGGCGGCTCTTCCTCGACGACGGTGACGGCTTCCGGCTCCGGCGCGGGAGCCTGATACACCGGTCCCTCGAGCACAGGCTCGTCCACGGAGCTCTCCCCGTCGGCGAAGGGCCGCGCGATGTCGCTCTCTACGGCGGCGCGCGTCTCCTCGATGCGGGGCCGAAGATCCTCGCCGACGACCTCTTCGGCGGCCGGCACCGCGACTTCGGCCACGGCCGGCACCGCGACTTCGGCCACGACCGGCTCCGCCGCCGGCGCTTCCACCTCGGACGCCGCCCATGTGGTCGTGTCGACCGTCGTCACAGTGTCCGTGACGACGCCGTCGTCCGAGATGCTCACCGTCTCGGCGACGGCGATGACCTCCTCGACGCCCGGCTCGTCCATGGCTACTTCCGCGACCGCGATCTCCTCGACGACGAGCTCCTCGGCGATGGTCTCCTCGACCACGCGCTCCGGCTCGGCCACGGCGGTCGCGATGCCGCCGGTGTCCCAAGCCCTCTCGGCCTCCGGCTGGGGGAACTCGTCCGGCGCCGCGGGGAGCAGCTTGCCGCTGGCCCCGCCGATCAACTGCTGGCGCAACTCGCGCCCGCTCTTCGGGGCGAGCAGCATGCCGGCCGCCGCTCCTACAGTGAGTCCCAGCAGGAACCTCATGAGCCGCTTCATCGCTGCCTCCTCGAGCGCTGCCACGCGTCATGCCGGGCTCGCGGGCGTGCAAGTCCAGCCAAGTGTTCTTCGGTAGATAGTGGTCTCGACTTTACCAGTCTACAGTCCTGTATACAGTCCCCCGCAGACCAGTCCTGCGTGCCACTGCGGCGCAGACGCCGCGCTCCGGGTCAGGCCAGGCGCTGCACCGTGGCCTGGCCGCCTTCGCCGGGCGTGAGAAGGACGACCCAGACAGGTCCGAACCGCTCTGACACCGCCGCGGCCGCGTCCCCGAGGGCAGCGTTGACCTCCCGTCCGACGAAAGCCATCAGCGGCATCATGGGACGGTGCTCGATCTGGACGCGCACCCCTTCCTCGCTCTGTTTGAGCAGGATGGGCTCGTTGCTGAGCTGGCGCAGCTGTTCGATACTCTCTGGCCTCAGCTCCACGATGCCGCGCGCTCCCGCCACGATCTTCGGTCGATCGAGGTCCTGCTTGACGCGGCGGGCGTACCACCACACGACCAGCAGTGCGATCAGCACCACCGCGAGGAACAGCAGGACCACGAGGTACGTCCTACTCATGGCCATCTTCCACGTCCGCGCCCTCCTCGGGCTCGACCCGGCCGGCCCCTGCTTTCAGGAGGGCCTCCATCTCCAGCTCCACACCGCGTATCGGCACGTAGTAGCGACGCCCTGAGAGCTTGTCCGGCAGGTACTGTTGCTCCACCCAGCCCCCGTGCGCGTGCGGGTACTTGTACCCTGCGCCGTGCCCGAGTTCCTTCGCGCCGCGGTAGCTCGCGTCCCGGAGATGAGGAGGAGGAGGCTGATTGCCCTCGCGGCGCACGTCGTCCATGGCCGCGTCGACGGCCTTGTACGCGGCGTTGCTCTTGGGCGCGAGAGAGAGGTAGGCCGCCGCCTGGCTCAGGTTGATGCGGCACTCCGGCAGGCCGACGAACTCCACCGCCCGCGAGGCGGCGATGGCGACCTGAAGCGCCTGCGGGTCGGCGTTGCCGACGTCCTCGCTGGCGAACACGATCATCCGGCGAGCGATGAAGCGCGGGTCCTCGCCGCCGGCCAGCATCGAGGCCATGTAGTAGATCGCCGCGTCGGCGTCGCTACCGCGCATCGACTTGATGAACGCGGAGATGGTGTCGTAGTGCGAGTCTTCGCGGTCGTAGCTCACGGGGCTCTTCTGGGCGGCGTCGCGCAAGTCGTCGACGGTGAGCGTGAGGACCGCCGCCGCCCCGCCGCGCGCCGAGACTGCGGCGGCACGCGGCGCGGCGCGGGAGCGAAACGCGGTCTCAAGCGCGTTGAGCGCCACTCGCGCGTCGCCGCGCGAGATCTCGGCGAGGAACGGGAGCCCGCCGTCGCCGAGCACGACCGCCTTCCCGCCGAGGCCGCGCTCCGCGTCGCTCAGCGCGGCCGTCACGACCAGCTCGACCAGCTCGGCCGGCAGGGGCTCGAACCGGTAGAGCTGGCAGCGCGAGAGCAACGCCGAGTTGACCTCGAAGTAGGGGTTCTCGGTGGTCGCGCCGATGAGCGTGACGACAC
>Ga0118677_10006186_pt1 | contig 20442 bp, 19 predicted proteins | sample AliMusrvi5mmetaG_FD_86154 | JGI IMG/M metagenome (GOLD analysis project Ga0118677, IMG submission 86154)
ATTGAGTTCCGCAGCAAGGAGCCTTGGCTGTGGTGGCGCCGCTGGTGGGACCGGGGGTTTTTCGCCGGCAGCACGACCGCCGCCCTGCTGATCGGAGTCGCCATGGGCAACATCGTGTGGGGGATTCCACTCGACGCGAGTGGCGAGTTCGCCGGCACCTTTCTCAGCCTGCTACATCCTTATGCCCTGCTGATGGGAGTGACTACGGTGACGCTGTTCATGATGCACGGTGCGATCTATCTGCACATGAAAACCGAAGGGCCGTTACAGGCCCGGGTCCGGGATTGGATCAACCCGCTCATCATCGCGTTCATCGTCTGTTATGCGCTGACCACGCTGGCCACCTTGCTTTATGTGCCGCGCATGACCCACGTGCTCCGGGAACAACCGGCGTTGTTTGCCGTGGTCGTCCTGCTGGTGCTGGCCATCGCCAACCTTCCGCGGGAAATCCATCGCGGGCGCGACGGTGCGGCTTTCCTGAGTTCTTGTGCCACCATGCTGTTGCTGATGGCCTTGTTTGGACTCGGAATGTTCCCCCACATGGTTTACTCGGTGCCCGATCCGGCACATTCGCTCACCGCCTACAACGCGGCCTCCACGGAGAAGACCCTCAAAATCATGACGCTCATCGCCGCCATCGGAGTGCCCATTGTCCTGACCTACACCACCACCGTCTATTACATCTTCCGTGGCAAAGTGAAAATCGGGAAAGACAGCTACTGAACCAACCCTATCCAAATCAATCCACCCACCATGACACGACAGGAAATACTGGACCTCTATTTTGTGGAAGCACGCCACAAGCTGATCGACATCGGAGCATTCCTCGACCGGGTTGCCCGGGCCGAAGGTCAGGATGATTTCCGGATGGAGGCATTCCATTCCGCCTTGGCCGAACTCTCCACCGGCAAACCTCAGGTTGCAAAACGGATCCTTCTGGCCTTCAGCGATCCCACGGACGAGCCGATTCCCGCAGCGATCACCAAAGCCGCCTGTGGCGCCTGGCCAGGACCGGAGAAATCCACCGCTGTCTTATAATCTCATCCAAACCATTATTGTTATGCGCTACATCGAACCCCACGCCCACATGGTCAGCCGCACCACCGACGATTATATCAGTATGGTCGCCAGCGGCTGCGCGGCGGTCTGCGAACCCGCCTTCTGGGCAGGCTTTGACCGCGGTTCCGCCGACGGATTTTATGACTATTTTCTCCAGCTCACCGAATACGAACCGAAGCGCTCCGCCAAGTTCGGGCTGCCGCATTTCTGCTGGCTCTGCATCAATCCCAAGGAATCCGAGGATGTTGGTTTGGCCAAGGAAGTACTCGAACTCATCCCTGAGTTTATCAACCGACCTAACGTGCTTGGCATTGGCGAGATCGGACTGAACAAGAACAGCCGCAACGAGCTGGAAGTTCTCGAAATGCACATCGACTTGGCCGCCCGCCACAATCAACTCATCCTCGTCCACACACCGCACCTCGAAGACAAACTCAAGGGCACCCGCCTGACTCTCGACGCACTCAGAAATAATTCCCGGATCAAGCCGGAACGTGTCATCATTGACCACGTCGAGGAACACACCGTCGAGATGGTCCTGGATGCCGGTTTCTGGGCGGGCATGACGCTCTATCCGGGATCAAAGTGCTCACCCGCCAGGGCCATCGACATCGTCGAGACCTATGGCGACGAGCGGTTATGGATGAACAGCGCCTGCGACTGGGGCGTGAGCATTCCCCTCTCCATTCCCTACACCGCCATGGAAATGCGGCGACGCGGCCACAGCGCGGACGCGGTTGATGCTCTTATCTATCGCAATCCGCATGAGTTCATGAGCCAGTGCCCGAAGTTCAGCATTTAAATCAGAGACACAAAGGAGCGGTCAGATGATTTCACGCAAGACCCGATAATGCGCAATTGCATCGGCTGGATCATGGCGTCTCGCCGGTGGATTTTTTTGCGATAATCGCCAGCCGGCCTGAAACCTTAGTCCTATTCGGGTGTTAAAGACTGGCATCCATTCATCAAGCCAACTGCCCTTCACTCCCTGACCAATGACGATGATGCAGCAGTCGCCTTCGGTTCTCGCACTGGCGCTGGCGCTCACCTTCTGTGAGACGTTGTGTCAAGGCGCCACCACGAGTGCTGCCACCTGCCCACGGGGGATCTATGTCCTCGATAGCCAGGCTGGCAGCAACGTCAATGGCGTGTCCATGCGGGATGCGAATATACGCACCAATGCCTTCGTGACGGGTTACGTGCTGCGCAGCGACTGGAGCACGATGGAACCCACGCGGGACCAATTCGATTTCACCATCATTGACTGGAACATCCGCCGACTCGCCGCCGCTGACAAAAAGCTCTCGTTCCTATTCATCAACACCGATCCCGTCTGGATTGCGCAAACGCCAGGCGTCACCACCTGGTATGATTCCAGCCTCGGACGCAATCGCGCCGTGCCTTGGAATTCGTTTCTATTGATCCGGTTCGAAACGTTTTTACATGCTCTTGCCGAGCACACGATAGACGGTGTGAAGTTCAAGGACCATCCGGTACTAGCAATCGTGAACACCGGCTTACCAGGTGCCAAACTCGCCATCCGCGACCCATCACCGGTGTTGCTGCGCGACCTGCCCGGCTACTCCCGCACCAATCTCACCGCCGCCGTGCTGCAATGCCTGGGTGCCGCCGTCACCAATTTTCCGACGAAGTTCGTGCAGATTGGATTCTGGCCCGTTACGGACAGCCAATACAACCCAGCGCTATGGGAGGAATTGCGCCAGGCCGTTTTGTCAGAATTCAACGGCGTGACCCAGCCACGGGTCGGCTTTTGGATGGAGAATCTCGCCGCCAGCAGAACCGCTCCCGGCCAGGACCCGGTGGCAGGCAAGCCCGTCACCAGTTTTGGCTCGCCGCTCTTTCTATCACAAACGGAAACTTGGGCGAATTTCCAAGCACTTACATCTTGGTATCAACCTTTCAACAATTACAACTCCAGCGTGGCCAACGCAACGCCCGCCGACGGCATGTTTTACGCCAACTCGACCTACGGCAGCACTTACTTCGAGCTTTACGTCGCGGATATTGACTATCCCGGCTACCGCGCCGAATTCGACCAATGGCACGCGAGGCTTTTTCCGCCGGACCAAATCACCCTGTCCACCAGCAGTCCCGGAAGCATCCAGATCCAATGGCCAAGCTGGCCGGGAGGAGTCTATCAAATGGAGAGCAGCACCGACTTGCGAATATGGTCGAATGTGGGAGAACCCATCATCGCAACCACCAATCAGTCAGTCTGGACGGGAAATTTCATCCCGCCAATTCGGTTCTACCGCCTGCGCACGTTGCCGTGATTTATCGAAATCCCCACGGATTCCCGGGCCCGTGAGCAGCCATCTCAGTCAAATGCTCGCCGATTCCTATGTCATGCTGCCCTGATGCATTCGGCCCTGGCCTCGAACATCACTTCGACTTCGGCTCTTTGGGCACTGCGGCGGGATCGGCCGGTTCCGGTTGCCACGGAGCCGGTGCAACAAACCCCTTGCCGGTCAGATCGGCGGGCGTTTTGTCACCGGAAATGGCGAGCAGCGCCTGTTGCAGCCGAGCGGCCTTGGCGGCGGGGACCTTCTTCAAGTTGACCATGAGCGAGGTGAGCGGCATCTCCTCGGTGTTGGCGATGGTTCGGAAGTCCTCCGGTTTGGCGAAGTCAACGGCACAGCTCGCGGTCATGGCGTAACTGGAAATAACGGCGGCATCGACTTTGCCGCTCATCAGAGCGTCGAGGTTCTCACCACAGCTTGAATAATAGAGTGCGGACGCCGGCTTGATGTGACCGGCGGCGAGCATCCGCAGCGGGGAATGGTATTTTTCAAACGAGTCCGGTTGCCCAAACACAAGACGCTTTCCTTCCAGGTCGGCCAACTTGCGGATAGACGACTTGGTGGGCACCACGAACATGCCGGTCATGGTGGCCTTGTCGTCCGGGTCGCGGATGTCCGCCACCCTTTTGAAGTCGGCTCCGCTTTCCTTGGCGAATCGCAGGGCCGTCCATGGCTTGCAAAGCACGCCGTCGAGTTCGCCCGCCTTGATTGCCTTGTCCAAATCCATGACCTCCATGAAATAGGTGAATTCCAGTTTGATCCCGTCCTTGGCGAGCATGGCGAGAGTGCCGTCGTAGCTGCGCCTGGCAATTTTCTCGATGCACGAGCAGGCGGTCTTGCGGCAATAGATGTCGTTGACCCCGATCTTGAGCACCAGCGGTTGCTTGCCCGCCTCGGGAGTGGCGGCTGGGAGAGCGGTCTCATCGGAGGCGACTCCGACAAGCGAGGAACTAACGGCGAACAGGGCTGCAATGGCAGTGGTTTTCATTTGGGGAGGTTATGATACGCGTAAATTCAACGCCAACCGGATTCACATGCTAGCAAATGGCAAACTCCGCCCAGTATTTGGCAATTGGCGCGGAGTTCCAGGTTCAGATCGAGGGCTGCGTCGCCGCGTGACAGGAACGCGGTATCGACGAGTTCGGGCGCTTGGTCGTTGGTGATCAACCCCACCCGCAGGCCTCGTCCGGAAACCTTTGGGCCGCCTCCCAGAGCAAGGTGGTTTTACCGGCACCAAGGAAGCCACCCACAGGAATCAATCGTGGTTTCATAATGGCTTACGCATTGCCATCGCCAGTTGACTGATGCCAACAACGGTTGATACGTTCGGGATGGGAACAGTCTTCCGCGATCATGCCATTGGCCAACACGACAAAGCGGTTGCACACCAGACGGGCAAACCCGAGGTCATGGGTTGCGATCAGCATGGCGGTATCCAGCGAAGCAAGTAATTCCGCGGTTTCCACTTTGCCGACCGGATCAAGCGCAGCGGATGGTTCGTCGAGCAACAGGAGCGGGGGATTTGAGACGAGCGCCCCGGCCAGGGCGACGCGCTGCATCTGACCGTGTGACAAACGATGCGGTGAGTGGGCGGCAAGGGTTTCGATACCCAGCGATTTCATGATCGGCAATACCCGCTGGCGTGCCTCCTCCCGTGGAATGCCCCGGCGTTCAAGGGTGAAGGATATGTCATCCAGCACGTTTGGGAAAAGAATCTGATCATCGGGAATGCCGAACAGAAAGCCGACGTTATCGCGGATCGGGCGCTCGGTCGTTCGTGACAGTTCAACATCACATACCGAAATGCAACCCTCAAAGGGAACCAGGCCCACTGCGGAATAAAGCAGGGTGGTTTTGCCGGAACCATTGAGACCCAGCAGCGCCACCTTCTCCCCGGGCGCGATGTCCAGCGAGATTCCCCTCAGGACAAACGGATCTTCCGGGCGGTAGCGCACGGAGACATTGCGGAATGACAGGGCGGATTCCATCAGACAGGCAACCAGCGGATTGATATGCCTGCTCCCAATGCGAGCAAGGCGGTTGTCACGGCGAACCCATCCATCAGCGAAATGCTGGCAGGTGATGACCGGGTGAAGGACTCAAAGCCCCGGAGGTCCATCGCGGCGGCAATGCGGTCGGCGCGATTCATGATGCGCAGCAACCAAATGGTGGGCACTGCCGGAAGAAACCTCAGTTTGGGAGTGAATCCCGATGGTAATCCGCGGATTCGCACCGCGACTGAGATGCGTTGCGATTCATTCGCCAACATGGCCGTCTGATGAGCGATCTGCATGAGAAGGTTTTTGATGATATGCGGGATTGGCAAGGGGCCAAGGGCTGCGCTAAAATCTGCCAGGTCAAGAACCGCCATCGTCGCTGCGCAGACAAACACGCAACAGGTACCGCGGAGGCTCATTGCCAGCGGGATTTGCGCCGCATCCAACCATGGGTTGCCGCGGATGGGCCCTGCGGCTTCCAGCCAGGGCGTGAGAAGGAATAAGGGCAGAAACAGCGCCATGGAATAGAGGCTCAATGCGAGCAGCCTCCTGCCCGGAAGTCCGCAAAGCACCACCCATCCGATGACCGCGCCGCAACCGATGGAGATGCCCGGCAGTGATGGTATCGGCGCAACAAGACAAGTGGCGAAGACGAGTGTCCCGCAGGCCAGTCGTGCGGATGGTGACAGGCGTCGCATGCGGGCACTGCCGGTGCCCCATAAATCGGGTAAGGACGTCACCGTGTTATCCGGGTTTGCGTGCGGTTATCAAATAGCGGCTATCATCATCGGTCATGGTGATGACGCGGAACCCATGCATTTCGAGGAGTTTGGCGGTTTCGCAAGCGGGAACCAGTATGTCATGATGCACGGAAGGATGAGCCTGCGCATGGATGCGGTTGACCTCCGACCTGGAGATCAAATGCAGGATGTGCAGGGAGCCTCCCGCACGCAATACCCGGCGGAATTCACGGATGACCGCTGCCGGATCATGAAAATGGGGCCATGAGGAGAAGCATATCACATGGTCCACCGTGCCATCGTCCAGCGGCAGTTGGTCGACCGGCCCGCAATGCCAGGCAACGCGGGGGTCGGTCACTTTGTGCCGCGCCAGGTCGAGCATTTTTTCCGAGATGTCAACGGCGACGATTCTCCCGCACGGGCCAAGCGTTCCGTTGAGCAGTGAAACCGTGAGATTCCCCGTGCCACACCCGGCATCCACCACCGTGGCATCTGGGTCGATTCCGAACATAGCGAGACTGGCATCCAAATTGCATGCCAGTTCCCGCAGATCATGCCAACCATCCCATTGGTTGGCGATCATGTCAAAGAACTCGATTCGTGGATTGGCGGCGGTGTTACTTGTCATTGTTTGGATTTCCCATGGGTGTTTTCAAATGATCTGCGGACAACTTCACGATTGCGGGGATCACCACAAGCATGAGAATCATGCCGGGCCATCCGCTCAGGAATGATATTCCCGCAACAAATGTGGCCGGCAGTTTCATGCAACCTGCAACCAGATACATGAGCCCCGCATTGATGATCCTGCCGAAAACCAACGCGGGAATCAGGATCACCAAAGCGGGGGAGCGAGGAAAAATCCAGCGGCAAATGCCTATCATCATGGCCATGGCGGCCAGTTCCACCGACATCACCGGTGCAATTGGCGGATAGAATGGCGGCATGCCCGTGGCCGCTCCCGAGATGAGCGGAACCAGCACGGCGGTCAGGGCCGCCATGCCGGGGCGGACAAAGAAGGCCAACGCCACCAGCGGCAGGTACATCGGCATGAACATGTGCCCCAGATGAATGAGATGAAACAGCACCGGCAACAGCAGGGCCGCCGCTCCGAATAGTCCGCTGTAAGCAAGTTCTCGATTTCTCATTTCAGTCCGCTCCCCGGGTTTGCCGCACGCTGCTAGAATTCTTGAAAGAGCAAATATGTTGTAGTTGGGTCAAGTATTCAGTCTGGTTTCTGGTTTCTGGTCTCTGGTGTCCGAGGCGAAGGCGCGTTAGAATGTGAACCGGATGCCCGTCATACAATTGATGCCGGGCATCGGGTAGCCGGGTTTCTGTTCGTAGGAGACATTGCCGAGATTCTGGCCGGCGATGAAGATCTGACCGCGACTTCCTGACCAGGCTCCAAAATCATAACTGAGCTTTGCGTTCAGCAGGATGTAGGGATCGAGTTGGGTGGTGTTGATCGCCTGGAAATCCCGATTCCGGGACAGTGCGGTCTGGGAACCGACATACTGGCTGTCCACGCACAACTGCCAATGTTCGAGGAAGCGGAATGTCACGCCGGCGCTGGCACTCCACTCGGGTGTGTAGGGCAGGTCGCCGGGATCGGCTTGCAGCAGCGTCAATCCGCCGAATAACGAGAGATTTTCAATGGGAGTGACCGTGAGCGTGGTCTCAATGCCTTCGGTGCGGTAGTCGCCAATGTTTTTCCAGACCGGCGGAAACGGCGGGTACACCATGACGATGCGGTTCTGACCCTGATTCTCGAACAGGTTCACGTCGAACTTGGCGTGTGTGCCCAACCGCTGGCTGACCCCCACTTCGTAATGGTCCATGGTTTCCGCCTGCAAGTCATCGGCATGGTTGTTGCCGGGCGGAAAGGCCTTGACGAAAATACCGGGATAGTTGACCCCCCGAGCATAGGACGCATGGAAGGTCGTGTCCTTGCCGAGGCCGAACACCAGTCCTGCTTGCGGCGCGGTTTCAGCGGCAAAGACACTGTGGTCGAAGTAGCGAACCCCGGCCGAGGGCAGCAGATACATGTCGTGATTCAGATCCCATTTCTGGCTGACTGAGACATACGGGGAAACGATGCGGAATGTCTCGCGAGGAAAGTTCGTGTGGGTGGTTGGGGTTTCATCGTGATAGCCGGCACTGATGAAGTCCAGATCCACGCCGGCCATGACTTCGCCGCCCTTCCATGGCTTGATGGTTTCGCGGGTCTTGACGCCGTAGTTGTCGTAATCGGTCACCGTGGTCTCGTCGTTCAATTTGGTGGCGGAGTTGTATTGATCCACCCAGTTCAGTGTGCCGTGATTCCAATACGGTTTGATATAACCTTCCGCCTGGTCGTAATGATTGGACAGGGTGGCGATGACCAGAGTGTCATCGTCATTGAAACGTCCGTTCCCGTACACCTGCGACGCTGGCACCAGATGGGCCGACGGACCGGGATCTTCGGCCCAGTTGTTGGTGCGATTGACCAACACGCGAGCGTCCCAATGCTCATTGAAAGCATATCCCACCTGCCCGAAGTAGTTCTGCAATTCACCGCTCGCGTTCTCGCGATTGCCATCCGACGACCGGTAACTCTGGCCGAAATAGTAGTCCCAGTCGCCCACCTTGCCGCCATGATCGATGGTCTCGACCCAGGTGTTGTACGACCCGTAAGCGGTTTCGAGACTCGTATGGTAGCCGGGCTCGGTCTGGCGCTTGGAAATCAGGTCCACAACGCCAAACGCCATGTTGCCGTACAGGATCGGCTGCGCACCTTTGTAAACATCAATGCGCTGCGCGATGTCCACACTCAGCATGTCCAGCAGCGGGTGCCCCCAGAGACCGTTGTAAATGGCAATGCCGTCCACCGCGGTCTGGATTTCCGCGCCAGGCCGGGAAGCCCCCATACCGCGGATGAAGATGGCCCCGCCTTCACCCCCGCCAAAGCTGCCAACCGGATTGTGGTGCGAAACCACCACGCCGGGTGTCTCGCGCAGCGCCGATTGCAAATCCTGGGCATTCAGGTTCTCGATTTGTTGCTCGCTAACGGTGGTCACCGCGCTGCCCTGGCGGTTCACCGAGTTGCCTTCGATGATCGGCGTGTCCACAACCACAATTTCCGGCAGGCGGGTTACCGCGTTCGTGCCGGAATCCCCCCATGCGGCAGGGACCAACAGACTGGCAAACATCAGGGAAACATGAGGTGGTTTCATACGGTTTTTCGGTTTGTGCGCTGCCTCGTGGTGTTAAGAACGGAAAATTCGTAACACCTAGTGCCCGCCTGACAAGCGGAAATTTTGCACCGGGGCGATTTTTTCTCACTCCGGTTCCGTCCTCAACGAACACCCTAACTCATGGGGTGTCGGACATCCCTGTAACGGGCTTCATGGCAGGCGCGTGCCGGTGGTGCCGGCGGCGAACGAGACGTGTTTGAGTCCCTTGACTGCCTTCAATCCTTTGACGATGGCATCAATCACTTTCGGCTTTCCGCGCACCGCGACGATCTCCATGCAATTGTCGTGATCGAGGTGGATGTGCTGGGTTGAGATGATCGCGTCGTGACTGTCATGCTGAACCTCGGTGAGTTTCTGCTGGATGTCGCGCTTGTGATGGTCGTAAACGAGCACAATGGCGCCGACGACTTCCTTGCCTTCCTGCCATTCTCCGCGCACCAAAGCGTCACGGATCAAGTCGCCCACCGCTTTGGATCGGGTGGGACATCGTTCGACCTTGATTTTCCGGTCGAACTTATCGACCAGATCCTGTTCGAGTGAGACGCTGAAGCGAACGATTGCCATGATAGGTGAGTGACGGATGGAAAAGCAGCGATGTCGCCATTCAGGTTAGGGATTGCCGCCCCCCATGATAGGGACCCGCGCCCACCCAAGCCAAGGTCCTATCCAGATCCCGGGCATGAGTGGGAAAGCCGCCGCAGTTTCCGTTCACGCGAACGGTCTATGTCAGATCCTGAGGGGCAGGCCAAGTCCAAAACAGCACCATCACGCGATCATGACGTCTCCCGTTTGCTTCCCTCCTTGACTGAACGTGTGTCTGCTGTAAGCGGATCCGTCATTTTTCGTCGTTACAAAACGGGCAGGAAGGGAGTTCCTTGGCGGCGGGCTTGGCCGGTTCGGGGATTTTGCCATGGAGTTGAGCGGGGATGGTGCCGTAGAGGCGGCTGGCGAGGATGACGGCGGTGACCAGGGCCAGGCCGCGGCGCAGTCGGGCCATCGACAGCGGAGAGAGCTTCTGGCGGATACGGTGGAATTGGTGATGGGCGAGCCATAACAACGGCACCGTGCCGAGACCAAAGGCCAGCGTGAACTCCGCGCCCTTGGCTGCGGAACCGGCTAACAAGGCGACGCCGAAGGCGGCATAGAGCGGCCCGCAGGGCAGGAACGGCGTAAGCAAGCCCATCGTCCCGGCAGCTCCGTAAGCGGAAAACCTGGTGGCTTTGAGACGGGCGCGGGCGGTGAGGCGGTTGAGGATGGCGGGACGAGGAATCTTTTTGTCCCAACCGAAGGCCATGACCACCAGCACCGCCACCAACACCCAGGGCAACAGCACCGCCGGGGAATCGAAAAACCATTTGAGCGGCTGCTGACCGAGTGCGCCGCACACGGCACCGATGATGCCGTAGGACAGCAGGCGCGACCCGTGATAAAGTGAGGCTGCGGTGAGCCGCTCGCCCTCGGATTTAGCCAAGTTGCCCAGACCGCAAGCAATCGGCCCGCACATGCCGACACAGTGCAAGCTGGTGAGCAGGCCGAATCCAAGTGCGGCGACCGTCGTGATCGGGAGTGAGGATGGTTCGATCATGGAATGGTGGTGGATGTGGTTGAGTCAATCATACCCCAAAGCAATCAGGCATCAACCCTACGTGGTTTTTCTTTGATAAATATCGAAACGATTCCGGTCAGCACGAGGAGGACGCCGAAGACGCACACAATTGCGGCGCCGGATGGCAGGTCTTGATAGAACGAAACCATCAAGCCGGTGACACCGCCGGCCAGGGACAGCACCACGCCGATGGCCAGGCGGACGCCGAATCGCCGTGCGGTGAGGATTCCGCAGACGGCGGGCACAATCAGATAAGTGAACACCAGCAGCACGCCTACGATTTGCACGAAGCTGGTGACCACCAGGCCGAAGGTGGCGTAAAACAGGAAATCCCACAACTTCACGCTCACGCCGATGGCCACCGCTTCCTCCGGAGCGAATGACAACATCATGAAACGCTTGCGGGCAAACCAGTGGAACACTCCCACCCCGACAAAAAGCGCGAGGGTCCGGAAGATTTCCTGTTTGGTGACGAGCAGGATATTGCCGATCAACATGTTCTTGATTTGCTCGTCCCCTTCCGTCGAGTAACTCAAGAGAATCACCGAGGCGGCTGCCGCAACAACGTAGGCGATGCCGATGATCGCCTCCTGTGGTACCTCACCGGTGCGTTTGCCGGTGAAGGCAAACAAGGCGGCGGCCAGCAAGGTGAATCCCAGAGAGATCCAGAACGTCAGGGGACTGTCCAAATCCATGTGTTTCATCACCGCGAAACAAACGCCCAGCGAGGCCATCTGGGCCATCGCTATGTCAACGAAGATAATTCCTCGCCGGACCACATGCATGCCGAGATAAACCAGCAGGCCGGGCAATAACAGGCAGGCCACAATCGGCCACATCATCACGTCCCACATATTGTTAGTTCTTGAGGGCGGTGGTTAGGCGGGAGACCAGCACGTCGATCAACTGGACGTAGGTCGCGGTATTCGGCAATGCCTCCGGATATTGCGCGCCATCGACAACGTGGGCACCGGTTGAGGTGGCTACCTTTTCGGCGATTTTACGGTTATGGAACGGCTCGACAAGGATCGCCTTGATATGCGCCGCCTTGATCTGGCCGATGACTTCGGCGAGATGTTTCGGCGACGGCGGCACGCCGGGCTTCGGTTCGAGGAAGACATCGACTTCAAACCCGAAACGGCGGGCGAAGTAGAGCCAGTCGTCGTGATAGGCGGCAAGATGTTGTCCACGGAATGGCAGCAACGCCTTGCCCCACTCCTGAAGCTTGGCATCGATGGTGGTCTCGAATTTTTTTTCATTGGCGACATAGGTCGCGGCGTTCGCCGGGTCGGCTGCGGCAAACGCCCTGGCGATATGCGCGGCAACGGCTTTGGCGATGATCGGGTCGATCATGAAATGCGGATTGCCGGAGGCGTGAACGTCACCTGCCGCACGGCTGAGCGTGGCGGGCACATCGAGCAGACGGATCCCTTCGGATGCTTGCACGCGTCCGACCGCGCCGGTCTCGAGTTTCGAGTTGCGGGCGGTCTGTAGCAGTGGCGGCAGCCAGCCCACTTCCAACTCCGCACCTCCTTCGATCAGGATGTCGGCGGCTCGGAGTTTCACGACAAAGCTCGGCCGGGCATCCACAAAGTGTGGATCTTCGGTCGGTTTGGCCATGGAGGTGATTTCCACATGGTCGCCACCGATCTCGCGGGCGATAGCCGCATAATCGGCAAGGGTTGTGACGACGTTGAGTTTGGCCCGCGCCGTGCCGGTGAATGCGGTGAAAACGGCTAGCAGGATGGTGATATGGTATTTCATGGACATTGGTTGTTATGGTTTGCGATTGGATCAATATTTGTGCGCGCCGTGGGCGCCGAGGCTGATTTCATACATCAGGAAAACGGAATTCTCGTCGCGACCGGGCTCGAAGTCAGTGGATTGGAGCCAGTCGTGATTGTATTGCAGGCGGAGTTTGGAGAACTCGGAGGGATACCAGGTGAGATCTGTGGACAGGCGGTAGCGGCTTTGGCGTTGCGGATCGTCGGTGATGTCGGATGATTCCATGTGGACATAATCGCCGCGCAAGCCAGCGGCCCAGCCCTTGTGAAAACCCCAGACGACCTGGGAATAGGCACCCCAGTCATGGAAGGTCTCCGCTACGGGGAAACTGTCGTTAAGGCCATGTCCGGCCTCATATCTCCGGAACATGGCTTCACTCTGCCATTTCACGAATGGCCAACCGCCCTCCGCATTGGCCGGTTTCCATTTGTAAAACAAATCGACGCCATAGATTTGGGTGCGGCAGTTTTCTCCGGTGTCATTGGGACCGAACGCGGCGGACACGCCGCCGAGGATCGTTTGGGTAGGCGAAAGGTCGAACGACGCTTCGAGACGTGGCGCGATGGTCATATCAGAGAGTCCATCTGTTTGTCGGTCGATGGTCTGCCTGCCGAAGAACGTTCCATCATCGCCGGGATTGCGGAATGAATAGGCAGTGCCGCCTTGACCATTTTGCACGGCCAGCAGCGCCTGCGCATAAAACGGTGCCGGGATCACCCAGGCGATCTGCGCACCCACGCCGCGCAAGCCGTCGGGTCCGAGCATCAGGCCGTTGACCAACGGTGCGTCCGCGAAGTCCCAAGTGTGCGGGTGGGTCGGGTTGAGGCGGCCGAACGGGGAGAAGAACTGCCCGCCTTTCGCTTGCAAGCCGTATGGCAGGGAAGTGGTTTGGCCGAACGCCTCCTCCACCTCGACCGAGGTTTCATTATTATTGTCGAGTTTGAAGACAATGTTGGCAAACCCTTCGAAGTACGGGTCCACCGCTCCATCCAATGCCAGTTCGATATTGCGGGCGTTGAATCCGCGTTGCTGCGGGTCGTGGTCACCCACTTCGAGCGAACCAAGATTGGGATCGCTTGAGGCGGCACCGGTGAAAACCGCATCGAAGGACATATTGAGATAACTTCCCTTGGCCCCACCTCCTCCGGGCGGAGCGGAAGATGCGGGCAACCCTGGCAACAGACCGGCGGCCGGGGCATTGGTCACCACCGATGGATCGGTCGTTGGAAACATATTGCCTGGCGCGGTTGAACCGCTTGCGGGCGGGTTGTTTGTCGGCAGAACACCAGCCGAGTCCGGCACGAGCGTGGGATCGGTGGTGGGGAATGCCGGCGGCGGGTCGCCAGGTGAAGGTTTGCCTTCGGTCGGGACCGGTGGCGCAGGCGAACCGGACGGACTCTGCTTCAACGAGTCGATCACCGCCTGCTGGTCGGCAAGTTGCTTCTTCAACGCATCGAGCTCCGCCTGGTGGCGGGATTTCATATCCTGGATGCTTTTTTGCATCTCCAGGAGTTGTTGTTGGATCGCCTCGTTGGTGGCTGGTGTGCTGGCGGGTTCTGCCGCCAGGATTTGGACTGAGATCAGAATGGATGTTAGGAAAATGGGTATGGTTTTGGATAAGGACATGACTTGGCCTGGGTGAAAATTGAAATGGTGCGTGGGGTCGGCCACGCAGGTTCTGCGCTGGGACCAACGGGGTCCCGGCGTATCGATTCAATCATTCAGGCAAGTGCAGGCGGCCCGTGTTCGAGCAAACTGCCGCACAAATGGAGCGGAAGTGAATTCCAGGCTGTCGCGGCGACGGCCGCGATCTCGCAGGAGACCGGAGCGAAGGACGGCGCGATGATCGGAACCACGATGGGTTGGTCGATCAAGCCCGATTTGAAATCGGTGGCAAGGCAGTGGTGGTCGGAGTCGTGCGCGTCCGAGTGGAAACACTCGTGCATCCGTGGCGACGATGCGACCATCGAGATGACAAAAACCTGCACGAGGGCAAGCCACACCACCGGCGCGAAAGCGCGCATCCATCGGTGTTGGCAATTTCTCAGTGTCATCTCAACGCTTGCTCTAGCCCGGTTTTTGAGGGGTGGCAACTGGATTTTCCCGACTGGATTTTCCCGACACTGGATTTGCACGAACCCACCTGTGGAAGGTTGTCCCCCTCGCTCCGTATCTTTTCCAGCCGACAAGGACAACCATCAAGGCTTAGTTCGTCATCAAAATTCCCAGGAAACCGAGCCGTAGGCAAAACGCCCCGCGCCGGGAATCCGTTCGCCGGTCGCGAGATCGCCGCCAGTCACCCGGTTCACGCCACCAAGATGGTCGGCGTAGCGCTTGTCCAGCAGGTTTTCGACTCCCACTTCCACGCGCAGGGTTTTGGCGATAAGTTTGGCGAGGCGGAGGTTCAGCAACCCGTAGCCGGGGCTGGGGGACTCGCCCTGGGCGTTCGAAACGTGGTTTTGGGCATCCGCCCACACGCATTCGAGGTGGCTTTCCCAGCTTTCATGCCGGTACGCGAGATCGATGATGCCGCGGAGCGGCGCGATGCGATAGAGATCATCACCGGTGTCCTTGTTCCTCCCGCGCACATAACTGATGGAGGAGTCGATGGAGAAATCCGCATTGATGTCATATCCGGCTGCCAATTCGAAACCATAGAGTTCCGCACGGTCGATGTTTTGATACTGGAGCACCGGGTTTCCGTACGCATCAAGGCGCGCCAATGGCATGCCCTGGATGTAATCGTTCACGGATTGATAGAATGGGGTGAGTTCCACCTTCCACCCCTTGCCGCGTTTCTCAAGGCCGAGTCCGATCTTGAATGATGTCTCGGGATCGAGGGCGAGGTTACCTAGATAGGTCCTGCCATCGGCGAGACCCGCGCTGGCGTTGAGTGGAGTCCACAGATAACGCTCCACCAACGATGGGGCGCGGCTATTGAGGGCGAGGGCCAGCTCGATGGTGGTGGTTTCATCGGGATTGAAACTCACGGCCGCGGCGGCACCCGGCAGCACGTCCGTGAACGAACGGTCAGCGGAGTTGAATGCATGCTGGTCGGCCAGAATCATCGCCCGGGCGGGGGGTGGCGGCAGGATCTGATTGCTCACCGGATCCGCATCGCTGGAAACCACATCGCCGCGCAGTCCGATGCGGGTGGTCCATTTATCGGTCCAACGCTGTTCCCAATCGATGTAGGTGCCTACGCGGTTGCGGACATTGTGGTTGAACGTGTCGCGTTTCAAGCCGGTGGCGGTGGCGACCTGCTCCGCATCAAACTCATTGCCGTGCAGATCGATGCCGGCACGCAACTTGGTGGCTCCACGCGGCAACAGCACGTCGCTCCGCCAGCCGTAATCCCGACTGGATGACGGCGCGTCCATCGCCATGCCCGCAGGTGGCATGGGTGCCGGACGCAGCGAGTAGTTGTCCATCAGGTGATCAATGTCATGCACGTAGAGCCGGCTTTCCAAGGTTCCCCAAGCAAATTTCTCTTGTTGGGATAGGCCGAAATTCCATGCATCGTCCTTGATCATGTCCATCGGCAGCGCGGGAGTTCCGGTGTCGCGGGTGGCGGAAAACCCGGCATCCAACGCGATGTATCCGCCCTTCGTGCGCCACGCGCCGATGAGTTCATGGTGGGTTGTTTCATAGCCGCTGTCCGCCACCGTGCCGCCGGCATAGCGGAGGTCGCCGGCGCTCGCTCCGGAGCCCCGGTATTGGAAAGCGGCATCGCCCTGCGCGAATGTTAGATCGGCGTCCGCCATCGCGGCATCCTGGCTTCCCGAGAATGATGTTCCGAGTTTTCCCCGGAACGTCGACGCCACGCCATCCGCGAACACCGGGTCCGGACGGGCAAAACTCAACGATCCGCCAATGTGGTCGCCGCCCATGCTGACCGGGGAAATCCCGGCATACAAGTCGATCAGGTCGCCTGCTCCGGCGGCGGCGTAGTGGAGCGGCGGATCCATGTGGTTCGGGCAGGCGGGCGTGATGGTCATGCCGTCCACACGGACGGCCACACGGTCACCCGACAGGCCGCGAAGTTGGACAATGCCGGTCTGCGGGCCATTGCGTACAACGGCCGCGCCGGGTAGATTGCGGATCAAGGCGGCGGAATCCGCGTTGTGCAGACGTTCGGAGCCGACCATGCTTTGATTGAGGCTCCAGGGTTCGGAAATGTTGTGGCCCTGGACGATCAGGGGAGTCAACATGCGGGGAGCTTCCTGTGCTTGGGAAAATGCCGGAATACCGCAGATCAGCGCGGCCCCGGCAGAGATGTGATAGATTGGTTTCATGGTGTTTTGAAATTGATTATGAATTACAGAGGATGATCGAACGACGGACCCATGCCAGCCACGCGCTATCGGCGCGGGCGTATTCACTAGCCGGCCTTATTCCATACTGGGTCGGGCGGCCTTCTCGGCATGAGTCAGGGAAATCACGTGGATTTCAAGCCTGCTCTGGAGGGGGCGATGCCGGAGAGTCCTTGCCCCGTCCTAACGTCCGCACCGGTTCGACAGCGAATGATGTCAGGTATTGCGTTCCCGAATCCATCGGTACCACAAGCCATTTTGCCATGATCATTTCGCCCCAGGTGAAGCGGCGCGGATTTTTCTCCTGCGGTTGATTCTGAGGATCACCCTTGCCTTCGCTTTTGCGCAGTTCCTCCGCTTTCGCACACATCTTGCACGGATGCTTGCCATCGAAAGTCTCCACCACGCCGCGAGCCAAACCTTTTTCCCGGCTGTAGCTGACGAGCATTTTCGCCCATGCCACTTCCTGCACCAGCATCGCCGGACCCTGCATCAGCAGGATCAGACTCACGGCGCAAAGGCGCTTCAGCCATGACACGGTTCGAAACATTGGAAAAAGGAAGGCTAGGAAGACCGCTGCCTTCACGGAAATTTTGGAACAATCCATCGGTTCGGGCAACGCAATTCACGCTCAATACCCGGCATTACCATGTACCACCGGGAACGGCTCAAACAGGTTTTTTCCGGATGCAAACGTGGCGGCGCACCTCCCGTGCCGGATGCATGAATGCAGATTTCCGGCAACTACTCGTGCGTGCCACTCGTTACAAACCCTCAGCGCGCATCCCTACAGAATGCGACTGCGGATTTCCCCGGTGATTTCCTCGATGAACTCGTCCAGAGGTTTCGCGCCAAGGTCGTCCTTGTCCCGGTGGCGGATGGAAACGGTGCCATGGAAAAATCATCTGGATGTAAATGGTTCAACGCGCATCTAACAGCAGCGCTCGATTCCGTCGCAAATGCCGAGCCGTTTGCCGGCATGCATCTCGACGCAGGCCGCCGGAAACTCGTTCCACAAGCGGTGGATGGCGTGGGCTCCCGTGCAATGGCCAAAGACCATCCGCCGTGGAGCCAGCGCATGCAGCGCGGCGACCGTGCGCTCCATCCGTTCGGGCGAGACGGCGGCGAGATGCAACCCTCCGATGAGCGTATCGACAGGAAGTTTCCCCGTCTGTTGGAAAATATGATCGAGGGTGTTGATGGCCCCGGCGTGGGCACAGCCGAAGATCACGGATAACCCGGCCGCCCCCGTCAGATAGATCGCCATGTCATCGGTGATGGGATCGGGCATCTCCATCGCATCATCAAGGAAAAACGGACCACCCACGTCCTCAAAGTCATTGGTTCTCGGAATCCCGCCGGTCAGCCAGACGCCCGGCACGATTTCGGTGGGTTCGGACACCCGATGCACGGTGCGGGAGCTGCCGAAATCGCCGCGTTCCATGAAATCGGTGGAAATCCGCCGTGAGCGGCCCTCCGCGGATCGGATGAATTTCAACTCGGTGGCGGCGGGGTGGAACCAGAGTTCGGCTGAAGGTGCCGCCGCCAAAGCCAGCGGCAGGCCGGAAACATGGTCATAGTGGCCGTGGCTGAGCACGATGGCGTCTGCCGCTCCGAGGTCGATGCCGAGTTTTGCGGCGTTGTGTTGCAGCGCCATGCCCTGCCCGGTGTCGAACAGAACCCGGTGAGTGCCGGTATCGAGCCAATAGGCAAGTCCGTGTTCGCCAAGCAGGCCCGCGCCACGCACAGTGTTTTCCGAGATAATGGTCAGTGAGGTCATTTCCTTGCGGGATGTTATGAGCGTGCGCCAATAACAAGCAAGTCTTTTCACCACATCACCTCCTTCTTCTGGTGGGAACCTAACGACTTTTCAGCTTATCCTGCATGATAGTGAGGATCTCCGCATCCACGGTGGCCATGCCGTATTGGGCCAGTCGCCCGAGATTGGCCAACGAGGCTTCCGCATCGTTGCCAACGATCCCATCGGTAACCGGGATTCCCATGTCAAGGAGCGCAAGATTCGCGGCGCGGAAGGCCGCATCCACCCCGGTCATGGTTTTCATCGCACAGCCGATCTTGGCCCCGTCGCATACCATGCCGGCCAGATTTCCCACCATCGTTCCAATCGCGAGCCCGATCTGACTGACATTGCCGCCATTCATGCGAACCACGCCTGCCGCAATGCCGATTCCGCCGGCGATGGCCGCACCACAAATGGCGGAAAGCGTGCCCAAGTGCCAGGTGGTGGCGGAAGTCAGCAGGCACGCCAGTGCCAGCGCCTCGTCGACCACCTCCTGCGGCTTGTGAATTTCACGGCCATGCAGCGTCAGTGGCACGGAAACCGTGATGCCCTTGTTGCCAGAACCGGCAAGTGACATGACGGTCAACGGCTCGCCTGACATCCGCCCGAACACGCCAGCGGCTACCAACTGGCTCAGATGGGCTGGTGATTCCCGTTCATTATCACCGATGAAGCCCGCTGGAAACAAGCCGGTCCCGTGTCGCGCCATGGCAATATTCAATTCCGCACCCTCACGCAGCAGCGCTCTGTCCTCCGGCTCAAGACTGCGGGCCAATTCCAGCAAACCAGTGAGTTTCATTTCCGCAAGAATCCTTCTAACGGTTCGCTCCGCCGCTTCCGGTGTTCCACCAGTCGCCCCGCTGATCTCGCGCCCATCCAGCTCGATGCGCGATACCTGGGTATGCTCGCGTGTCAAAACCACCCTGGCGGTTCCCGTTTCCTTAACCACCGTGACATCGATGAAAAGAGCATTTTTTCCAGGGTCAACCTCGACATGAATTCCGTGTTGTTCGAGCAAAAGCCCTGCGGCTTGCAGGGCCCGGGCATCCGTTTGCTCGAAACATCGCAGGCCCAACGAATGGTCTGCAAGATGTGCTCCGATGGCCAGAGTCCACAACAAGCCGGTGCGCCGCTCCGAATTCGGAATCCCCACGGAATAGCAGTTCTTGTAGGTTCGCGCATCACAAACCAAGCGCACCAACCGCACTCCACCGCGTTGATGGCTGGCCGCCATGGATGCGGCATACGCGATGGCCGCGGGTTCGGTGCATCCCAATGAGGGCCGCCATTCCTCGGATAGATAATCTGCGAATTTCATGTTCGGGCGTGGGCTTCGATGATTCCAGGCTTCCTTTCACGGGGTGGGCGGTGTATTATCCTGCGGCGACTCCGGGTGGTTCGCCCCAGCCATGTGGGCCTTTCGACCATAGACGCGTTCGTACGCCCGACAGAACGGGCACACCTTCGTCTCTACCTGCTTTACCAACTGGAATGCCGGACCCTTCTGTTGCCGGCGGGCACGCCGACAGACCGGGCAGTTCACACAAACCTTGGCCAGAATCTTATCCAGAGAAGAAGGATGTCGGG
>Ga0118677_10006187_pt1 | contig 20421 bp, 19 predicted proteins | sample AliMusrvi5mmetaG_FD_86154 | JGI IMG/M metagenome (GOLD analysis project Ga0118677, IMG submission 86154)
TACCTCTTCATGAGTATCTGTCAAGAAACCAGACATTTGTCGGCAAGCTGCATCCACTTGCAAAAATTCTTGCACAATTAACATTGAATCGTTCTGCAGAGAGTGTCTACGCCGGCCTGGACTATATCCTTTCTTATTCTAAAAAGCCATAATTTGAAGAACTCTTTTAGTAACAAACAATGTTGCTTGTCTACGACACGCCAGCTTGACAGTCCCCCCCGAGAGAGTTCAGTTATCGTCCTTCGGCCGCAATCCGTCGAACCACGGTATGCAATATTCCTCCGTTGCGGAAGTATTCCACCTCAACAGGGGTATCAATCCTGCATTGCAGGGTGAATGAAATCGTCTTTGCAGTTTTCGGATCGGTCGCAATAACATTGATCATGTCACCCGGTTTGAGGGAATCATTGATGGCGATATCAAAAATTTCACACCCCGCAAGACCGAGGCTGGCGGCGTCCTGACCATTGTGGAACTGGAGTGGCAAAATACCCATCCCTATCAGATTGGAGCGGTGTATACGCTCGAAACTTACGGCAATGACCGCACGTACCCCAAGCATGGCCGTACCCTTGGCTGCCCAGTCACGGCTGCTTCCCATCCCGTAATCCTTTCCGGCAATAACGATCAGCGGGACGCCGGCCTCCTGGTAATGCATGGCCGAATCGTAGATGCTCCTCACTTCACCATCTCCATCACTGTAGGAGCGGAACCGGGTCGTAAATCCTCCTTCAGTGCCTGGAGCAAGTTTGTTGCGGATCCTGATGTTGTCGAAGGTGCCGCGAACCATCACCTCATGATTTCCGCGCCTTGACCCGAAAGTGTTGAAATCCTTCTCAGAAACACCAATGGATAGAAGGTATGCGCCAGCTGGTTGACCGGGTTGGATCATCCCTGCCGGACTGATATGATCGGTTGTCACGCTGTCCCCGAACAGCGCGAGACAACGACCTCTTAGAATCGACGCTTCCCCCTGTGGATCGGGCCCGATACCATCAAAAAACGGAGGTTTGCGGATATAAGACGAATCAGGATCCCACTGATAAAAAGCACCGCCGGCAGTTTCGATAGCCCGCCACCGTTCCGGCCCTTCATGAACTTCGCCGTAACGCTTCTCGAAATACTCCGGCAGGACGACAGATCGGGCGATCTCGCGAACCTCTTTATCAGAGGGGTAAAGTTCACGGAGAAAGACCTCGCGGCCTTCGCCATCAGTTCCAAGGGGATCACGCTCGAAATCGATGGCAACGTTTCCGGCAAGGGCATAGGCAATGACCAGTGCCGGGCTTGCCAGATAGTTCGCTTTGACGAGCGGATTGATCCTTCCTTCAAAATTGCGGTTTCCGGAAAGCACAGAGGCAACGACGAGATCGCCCTTCCTTACAGCCTGGGCAACTGGTTCAGGCAATGGACCGGAATTACCGATGCAGGTGGTGCAGCCGAAAGCCACAGTACTGAATCCCAGTGCATCAAGATCATCCATAAGTCCGGCCGATGCAAGGTAATCTACCGCCACCCGCGAACCTGGCGCAAAAGAGGTCTTGACCCAGGGTTGCGCTGTAAGCCCGCGTTTCCGCGCGGCTCTTGCCATGAGTGCGGCGGCAATCAGGAGTTCCGGATTGCTCGTATTTGTACAAGAGGTAATTGCAGCAATAACCACGTCACCGTCCCGGAGCGACACCTGCTGGCCATGCATGGTGATAGTGATGCCTTTACTGACCGGGTCGGGAGGTGGTGCAACGGCAACGCCACCTTCGGAAGCCATCTCATCGGCCTCCGGAATGGAAGGTTTATCGAAAACCGTCGAGAGGTCTTTCATCCATTGGCTGCTCATCGCCGTCATGTCGATCCGATCCTGTGGCCTTTTCGGGCCGGCCAGCGATGGACGAACCGTTGTCATGTCAAGTTCGATCACCCTGCTGAAACATGGTGTATCAGCCACTTCGTGCCAGAGTCCCTGTTGGCGACAATAACTTTCGACAATGTCGCAGCATTCTTCCCTCCCAGTGAGGGCAAGATAGTCGAGGGTCTCTGCATCGACGGGGAAAAAGCCTGTAGTCGCACCATATTCCGGAGCCATGTTCGCTACCGTTGCACGGTCAGGCAGGGAAAGCGAAGAAAGGCCCGGTCCGAAAAACTCTACAAATGAACCGACAACTCCCGCTCGTCGTAAAATCGACGTCAGGGTTAGTACAAGATCGGTCGCACATACTCCTTCAGTCAGTTCACCCGTCAACCGGACGCCGACAACATCGGGCAGCAGCATGTATACCGGTTGACCGAGCATGACGGCTTCAGCCTCTATGCCGCCAACTCCCCAGCCAAGCACACCAAGCGCGTTGATCATGGTGGTATGACTGTCAGTACCAACAAGGGAGTCCGGATATGCGAGACCATTTTCGAGATGTACGACATCAGAAAAATATTCCAGATTCACTTGATGTACAATACCGGTACCGGGAGGAACAATATGAAAATTGCTGAACGCCTTTTCACCCCATTTAAGAAACTCGTAGCGTTCCATGTTACGCTCAAATTCCCTGTCGAGGTTTTTCTCAAATGCATCGGGTGCCCCGAAATAATCAACTTGCACGGAATGGTCAATAACAAGATCACAGGAAACGAGGGGATTGATCCGTGAAGCATCGCCGCCAAGAGCCGCACACGCTTCACGCAGAGCGGCCAGATCGACGATTGCAGGTACACCGGTAAAATCCTGTAAAACGACTCTTGCCGGTTTGAACGGAACTTCGACCTGCGGCTTCGCCGAAGAGCCCCAATTCGCAATCGCCTCGATGTCGGCTTTGCGTATCGTGTAGTTATCGAAATTCCGCAATGCTGCTTCGAGCAGTACCTTTATGGTTTTCGGATAAGCACCTAAGCCCGGCCACATCTTTTCAAGAGCTTGAAGGGAATAGCAGAAAACCTCCCTTTTTTTCAGGGAAAGTGGCAAGAATACGCCAAACGGATCAAGAGGTTTACTCATGGTGACATTGGGTTAAATTGCCGATCAGTTGACCTGAGCTCAAGAATCCCCGCCATAATTGGTAGAAAATTCTATTTGGACGTATTACAGATTTTCGGGCCTGGATCACCTCGTTTGGTTCAAGTTACTCATTGCCCGAAAACTCTCCTTTAGATTGGTCCAGTTTTTTGTGAGGTGTTCCTTATTTTCAATAAATTGAAATTGCTTGGTTTGTCAGTAATATTTCTCAAATCAATAATTCGGAGGAACAGATGAAGAAATTTTCAGTCATCCTTTCGCTACTCACTTTTCTGCTTGTTTCTATTTCATTTACCAACAGGGCGATGGCAGAACTAAAACCCGACTTGGTCATCACTTCGTTTGGCCTCAAATCTTGGGGAACCTGCGCCCCGGGCAAAACAGTTTTTACATTTTCCGTGACCGTTAAGAATCAGGGGCCAGCAAGCTGGACTGCGGGTATAGAACCTGTTGTCGTCGTTAAAGACATGCATCCTGGTGTGCTTGATGCCTGGGGCACTGGTATAGGCATTGAACCGCCAATAAAACCTGGCGAAAGTAAGACAATCCTGGTTCCAATCTCTTACTATTCTGGTAATCCCAAGCATATGACGGCCAATGCACCGCATCCTTTTCAGGCATTTGTCAATAGCAATCACAAAGTCAAGGAATCCAATTATAATAATAATGCCGGACCGGGCCCCGCTACCTGGAAAGGCATCAAAGTTATTATGGTTGGCGCTCCTCAAGGATGCCCAATAATTAAATGAGATAACTCCACCCCAACTCCGTGTGAGGTTTGATCATTGCAGCGTCATATACGCTGGAGTTGGGGCTTTCCTCGAAAGAGTGAAGTGTGATGAAGCTTATCATAACGCTATCTAAGGGATTCAAAAGTTGCAAAGCTTGCTGAACACACCATATTCAATCGCCGAGGGAAAGAAGCAGTTTAGCTCCATTTGGCGTTCCCCAGCCAGTGGTAGCATCCCAACCTTTTTTGGCCGTATAAGCCCCGTTGTTGCCCGAAGTAATGTCTTGGAATGAACCCGAGCCGACAAAAGGCGCACCGTATATCAGAGGATTGAGGAATCCCGCATGATTCCCTGATTTCTGGTTGATTAGCGCGACCAGACCTGCCCATAAAGGAGCTACCGCACTCGTACCTCCGAATACAAAATCTTGTCCATCGACGCGCACCACATAACCTGTCTGAGGATCCGCATCTCCAGCAACATCAGGAACACCACGGCCTTTATGCCCACCCGGGTTTACCGAAGCAGGGACGCCTGCATTATTCTGGTAAGCCGGCAGGGGAAAGAATTCACTGACCCCGCCGCCAGTCGAGCTGTCGATGCCTTCGTTCCAGACTGTTTCACTGGAGATTATGTCCCCGGCGGCAATCAGTTTGGTTCCCCCACAGGCTAAAACAAATGGGCTGGATGCTGGAAAATCAACATGTGACTTGCCGTCCTTTACTCCATCAGCTGAACCGTTGTCTCCCGATGCAACACAAATAGATACACCCAGGGTGGCTGCTGCTTGAAATGATTGATCCATTGAATACATCGATTGCTGAGTCCAACTGATTTCAGGTCCACCCCAACTGATTGAGATTACGGAAGGTTTATTGGTCTTATCATGAATCGCCATGGTGATGGCATCCAAAAATCCTTTATCGGTGTTAGGCGCAAAATACACGGCGATCCGTGCTTTTGGCGCAATCGCTGCTGCAACTTCAATATCGAGCATCACTTCTCCATCTGCGCTATTGGATGTCGATGGGCTGTTATTCCCACCATCAACCCGGATGGTCTTAACTTTCGGCATGGGAAGTCCAAGCTTCGCAAAGTAAGCCTTGATGTCGGCATTTCGATATCCGCCACCCAGTTCGATAATTGCGATACTTTGACCAGTGCCATCCAGGCCAGTAGGGAAGTTGTAAAGCTTTGCCAATTGAGGCGCTGTAAACGATTGACCAGTAGCGTGAGCTTGAATGCCGAAACTTGGTGGTTGATAGAATTGTTGAAAATGTGGCTTAGCCACAGGACGGTTATCAATCCCAAACACTCCCTCAATTATATCAGCCAAATCGTCCGGCACTGTCAATTCGCCAATCCGACCTCGGTACGTACCGCCATCATGTTCATACTGATCAATCTTCGTTCCGAACGCTTCGGAGAAATCAGACGCCTTACCAGATAAAAATACGCTTCGTCGGGCCACACTGGATTCAACAACCACCAAACCATGCATCCTTGCGAACGCCTCGACTTTCGCAATGTCAGCTGAATCTGCACCATGAGCAGACTCATACTGGTCAAGGCTCAGGTAATGGCGCTTTCCAGGTGATTTATCTGTTTGAACGCCAGATTTCGAAGAGCTATCGAGTGGAACTTTACGTCTGATTCGTACGGTCACTTCAAACCTTTCGTCAATTGGAACCGAACCGATGGCTTTAGCTTCGTATAGGGGGACACGATTGCTGCCGGAAACAATTGTACGCTTGCTTGCTTTATTAGATTTCGTCATATCTGAATCCTCTGGATGGTTAAGGAAGTGAGACTGAGTAACAGGGTCTTATTGATATGGGAAAAAATCTTATCGTTCATTATTGTGAATTACATTGGCCTCATCACTAAAACCCCGGTGGAGTGAGGGGGATGAGTGGTATAAATTTGCTATCTAAGTCTATCCTGACTTATACGGTACACTCTTTATAAGGATGAACTTATTATCTTTAAATTCATAAAAAGCTACGGTGTTATCTCCGGTATATTCTTCGGAGCCAGCCAAGTTACCAGCAAACACCATTAACCGACTGTTCAACTTGTAACGGTGATCTTGGTAATACTCCGCCTCCTTTTCGGAGTATACTGAACCTATCGCAACGGGAAACGAGTAAGCTCTGCCTGTTTTCGCGTCAATCACAGCTCCCGCATTGTATACAACAAGAGGACCGATAGTCCATTTTACAACAATATAGTGTCCTGCAAAATCAGGTTTATTATTTCTGATAGCCTCACGCAATCGTGTTCTATAGCTTTTCCCGAACTCGTCAAGAACTAACGGATGGTTTTTGCCAGTATACACTTCATTAACAGGGTAATCCTTAAATTGAGGCGCGGCATTCCCTGCTAATGCACTCGGAGTAATCAAAATTAATAACGCTATGAATACCCACCATTTTTTCATGCGCACTCCCGTTTATGTCTGCTAAGCATTTACTCGCTGTCTATATATTACTATTCGTTACCTTTATGGTTATAAGGTATCGACCTTAAGAATACGAACTTGTCATTTTTAAATTCGTAAAATTCAACAGTGTCGTCTCCGTTACCTTGCTTTGATCCTTCCAAATTACCAGCAAAGACCATTAACCGGCTATTAATTTTGTAAAGATGTTCTTGGCCATCCTCATTCTCAAACTCTGGTTTAAGTGGAAAGACTGAACTCAGGGCTACAGGAAAAACGTAAGCCTTTCCTGTTTTCGCATCAATCACGGCGCCTGAATTGCATCCTCCAGTACCGCATCCCCATTTTACCACTATGAAATGACCAGCAAAATCAGGTTTCCCATGCTTAATAGCATCACGTCGCCTCGTTCTAAAACTCTTTCCGAACGAGTCCATAACTAATGGGTGACTTTTTCCGGTATAAATTTCATCGACAGGGTAATTTTTAAACTGAGGAATTTTATTTCCTGCATATACGGTAGGTATTACAAATAAAAATACCGAGATAAATAATATCCAGTGTTTCATATTCCCCCCTTTAGGTTGATACTCTGCCCCACTGGTGTCCGGTTGTTAAAAAAATAATATTCTATAAAACATTATATAATAACAGGATACGGCTTATTTTTGCCGTTACCGACTTGAAATTGCCTGCTATCTTCCATCATTTCATAATTCCGCCAAATGAAATGATCGATGTATACAGGAAAAACCGTTTTTGCACAGCTTCAAGAACATCTGCCGATTCATCAATTTCGCCAGTGTGTGAAACGTTATGGCGGCAATCATAAGGTTCAATCGTTTACTTGTCTGGATCAATATCTCTGTCAGTTCTTTGCTCAGCTGACCTATAGGGAAAGCCTCCGGGATATTACCACCTGTTTGCTTGGTATGCAGAATAAACTCTATCACATGGGCATACGAGGTACGATAGCTCGAAGTACTTTAGCCGATGCCAATGAGAAACGAGACTGGCGAATTTATCAGGATTTTGCTCATATCCTGATTCATCATGCCAGAGAACTTTACAGTAAAGACTCCTTTGGTGTCACCCTGCAAGAAACGGTGTATGCGTTGGATTCGACTACAATCGATCTCTGTTTGGCGCTGTTTCCATGGGCAAAGTTCAGAACACATAAGGGTGCTATTAAGATGCACACTCTTTTGGACTTACGGGGTAATATCCCGTCGTTTATTGCCATTACGGATGGTAAGGTTCATGATGTCAATATCCTTGATATTCTCATGATTGATCCGGGTTCTTTCTATATCATGGATCGTGGTTATATCGATTTTGATCGATTATTTCATATCCATCAGTCCCCAGGATTTTTTGTCATAAGATCGAAGTCAAATTTAAGTTTTAAAAGGCGATACTCACATCCTATCGATAAATCTACCGGCGTGCGATGCGATCAAACCATTGTGCTTGCCAATTTTAAGGTTGCCAAAGAATACCCGGAGAAAATGAGAAGAATCAAGTATGCGGATCCGGAAACAGGGAAACTGTTTGTGTTTTTGACCAATAACTTTATGCTCTCAGCTCAAGTCATTGCAAAGCTCTACAAGAGCAGATGGCAGATCGAGCTGTTTTTCAAATGGATCAAACAACATTTACGAATCAAAGCATTCTACGGTACTTCCGAAAATGCCGTAAAAACACAAATCTGGACCGCTATATCGGTTTATGTGCTGATAGCTTTGGTTAAAAAACGTATGAATTTGGATATAACTCTCTACACTTTTCTACAGATTTTGAGTGTCAGTGTTTTCGAGAAAGTCGATATTTTACAATTAGTTACGAATTCCTCCGGCATAACTGAAGACACCTATATCTCTAACCAATTGAATTTATTCGAGATATAACCGGACAGTAGTGACTCTGCCCATATAATAAGCAAGCATCCTAAATTCCCGACAATATTATAACTATACACTCTCCTGCAACTGAATTTTCAAAGTCTTGAGGATATCCCGTTGTGCTTTGGTTACCTCGGTCAGGATGTAGCCATACTTACTTGAGTACTTTACTTACGTCAACGTCTCCATCTCTCGCAGTACTTCACGTACCGTGTATTTTTCTATGAGTCCAGTTTCCCGCATCTCCTTACGCAGCGAGCTGATGAGGATCAGTGGATTGACTATGTTTTTTTGTTGGTCTGCCTATACTCCCTTGATACTGCGCCATCCTGCTCAGTTCTAGTTCGACTTTATAGGATTATAACCCCCCATGAAACTTGCCGAATGCATGGGCAAGCATGAGCGACATAATCAGGATACCCGCACCAAGAGGGACTACGTGACTGATCTTCCGTAATTTGAAGCTGCCGACATGACAGACGAGCAGGTAACCGACAGCAAGGTTAAAGAAACCCCATAGAACATTGATGATTGATGATGACAAACCTATACCGGGTGGTGATGCGAAGGGGCTCTGGAAGGCATGTCCAGATATTCCATTGCCGAGATGTGGCAGTGTGTTTGCCAGCAATGCGCCCCCGAAGAAGTATGCTATATAATGGTACCAGCGCATCGTTGCTCCTTCTTTTCCATTAACGTCCTTCAAAATAAAGCCTTAAATAATGTTGATGGAATGTTTTTTCTGAATTGCAATACAAAACCAATCCTCCTTCTCTTCATTATTATACAGCTGTGGCTAGCAAATGATAAAAAAAATTTAAAACTGAAAGATTTTTTGAAAGAAAAATGAAAGGCCAGACGTATAACAGGTAGGAAGCAGAAAAATCTGTCTACCACTTAACTAACAATCATACACTACAGAAAAATGAAAAAGAATTTGATTGCCAGCATTATCGTTTCACTCGCAATGACCGGAATTTTTGGTGGTGTTTCTTTCGCCGCTGATAAAGCCGCAGACACAAAGCCAGCAGTAACAACAGAGGCAAAAGCCGATGCTCCTGCCCCTAAAGCAAAAGCCAAGAAAAAGAAAGCAACAAAGAAAAAAGTTGCCAAAAAGACAGAAGCCAAAACCGAAGCTGCTGCACCTGAAGCAGGCAAGTAAGGAATTTTCTGCTGATTAAAAAGAATAAAAAAATACTGATGCCTCTTAAATCCAGAGATGGTGAATAGATGATTAAGCCTTTCATCAGTATAAGTAACAAGAAAAGCCCGTTCATGAGAAGGGGCTTTTCTTGTTTCAGGATATGAATAAAACATTGAAGGTATAGAAGCTCCCTCAACTCAGTATCTTAAAATCAAGTGGCAAGACCTGCGATTCCTTTTCTCTTGGTCTGCCATTATTCATGTCTCCTTTTAGTGTAAGATATGTCGTGTCCATTTTTTTTGCAGCAAGTCCATAGGTTATGCGTCTTCTTCAACGTGCGCATGACTGACATTCTCGCCATCCCGTGCCCTCAACGTCCGGAAGAAGAGGGCAGACAAAATGGTTGTGCAGCCCATAATGGTAAAAGCATGATGTAAGGCATTGAGAACTGCTGTGTGATCTGATTGCGGAAAGCCATGTAAATACCACGCCGCAACCAGAGAACCGCAGGCCAGCCCGAAGCTGAGCGATATTTGCTGCAAGCAGCTGAAAATAGAACTTGCCATGCTGGAATCTTCGGAAGCGATGTCGGCATAGGCCATACTGTTCATACTTGAGAATTGCAGCGAGTTGAAAAAGCCCAACGCCAGGCTACGCAGGATGATTCCTATTTGTGGCGTTTCCGGCGTTACGGAGGCAAAGCTGATAATGACCACCCCGATCATCAGCGTGTTAAACATTAAAACTTTGCGATAACCATACATTTTCAACACGGGTTCAGAAAACAACTTCATGCCCATGGCCGCCGCAGCTGTCGGCATCATCAGAAGGCCGGCATGCCATGCCGGAAGGCCAAGTCCCAACTGGTAAAGCAAGGGCATTAAAAACGGCAGGCCGCCGATACCGATCCTTGTAACAAAGCCGCCGACAACAGAAACACGGAATGTCCTTATCTTGAATAAGGATAGATTCAATAGAGGGTATTCGTGATGTCTGGCATGCCAGACATAAGCCCCCAGCAATCCAAGAGAAAGACCGAGCAGCGCAAGAATAAGCGAACTATCGGCATGATATTCGCCAAATATCTCCAGGATCCACGACAGCAGTGCCGTGCCGGAACCAAACAGAATAATGCCGGTAACATCAAGCGGATGTTGGCTGTCGCCTCGATAATTAGGCATATAGCGATAAATCAAAAACAATGCGATCAATCCTACCGGCACATTGACGAAGAAAATATCGCGCCACGACAACCAATGCACGATAAGTCCGCCGACTGTCGGCCCCAGCAACGGCCCGATCAGCGCTGGGATAATGACGAAGTTCATTGCGTGCAGAAGCTCTGATTTTGGAAAAGTCCGGATGATCGTCAGGCGACCGACAGGAACCATCATGGCTGCGCCGATACCCTGCAAGATGCGCATAGCGATCATCATAGGCGCGTTCACCGATAGACCGCATAAAACTGAAGAGAGCGTGAAAATCAAAATTGCCGTCGAGAAAACACGGCGTGTGCCAAAACGATCGGCCATCCAGCCGCTAAACGGAATGCAAACGGCCAGACTCAGGATATAGCTGGCAACGACGGCTTTAAGACTAAGCGGTGCGACATGGAGACTAGCCGCCATAGCGGGCACTGCCGTATTGATGATTGTGGAATCCATCTGCTCCATGAAGAGAGCCGTGGCCACAACCCAAGGCAGATAATGTTTGATACGCGCGTCATTCATAGATGGGTACATGGTACTGTCAAATTTCAGCCTGTTTCGCAACTTGACAGGATCCTATGATAACCATACCCAAATCTTCTCTCATCAACAGGTTGTCAGACCATATGAGTTAATCCCGCCTCATCTGAATATTTCTTTAGATGACAAGAACTGGGAGTCTATAGTCAAAGTCAGTCAAAGACTGATCTTCATTGACAATAATCGCTTCATCTAAGATTAGGTTTTTGGAATGAAGTACGCCTTCTCGCAAGGTAATCCTGCCAATTGCATGCAGTTCCATGATCAAACGCGAAGCCACGAAGATAAATTCCGGACGCGAGCCATGAGTTTTTATGGCATGGTCGAGCCTTTCAATTCCTTTTTCAGCCGTCATTGTTGCTCCTTTGAAGTTGTCTGGACAAAAATCACTTTATAGCAAAGATATTGTTCTCATGTGTCACAGCTTCCCATTAAAAAATAGGGGCAGACTGACACCGCCTCTACCCCGCGAGCTTTTTCATGGGTCTCCCTGATCAGGATTATGGAACATGTTTTTAGTTGGAATAATCCTCATGAAAGGGAACTTTCGCTCTCACGCTCTTCAGGTGGCATTTCACAAAATTCACACGTGCACTCATCTGGTTGGTGTGATTTATTTGACCGGAATTTCTTTTCCTGTTTTTACTTTGGGCTCGATTTTCGGCACCTTGATTTTCAGAACACCGTTCTCATAGGTTGCCTCAATTTTATCAGCATCAACATTTTCACCTAAAGTAAAACTTCTACAAAGACTTCCCCATGACCGCTCGATACGGTGAAATCCTTTTTTCTTTTCCTCCTCGCTCTGGGTTCTTTCTGCGCTGATAGAAAGGACATCATCTTCCACCGAAACCTTGATATCCTCTTTTTTGATACCAGGGATATCGGCCTCAATGAAAATGCCCGTTCCATCCTCAGCGATGTCCACTTTGAAGGATGGAGCCACTAAAGAAGAAAAGAAAGGCGAAACATTGTTGTTCAATACATCCTCAAAGTGCTTCAAAGGATCCCGTTTAAAAAGTGCAAGTGACATGACAGCATCTCCTGTTAATAGTTACTGTATATTGATAATATATAAATAACGATATTTATATATACTTTTCATATATAACAATAAATCGTCCAACTTGGAAACAAAAAAGGATACGTGATGTCTTCATTGAAAAAAGTCATACTGGTTGTCGAGAATGAAATCGGTGGGCATAATTGATGTTCTGCTTTATTAACTTATTTATTTATAATACTTTGAAAGTTTTATGATCCCTAAAATAGAAATGCAGTTCCATGTTAGCAGTAAATTTTGGGACAAAGAGATGTTATCGGAGAACTACGAGCACCGAAGGTCGGTATAAGATGTTATAATAAAGAAATTTAGATAACAAATTGCCCTGCTGCATGAGGGTATCTTTGCTGGTGAAATGCGACTGAGAATTATTTTAACCCTATTATCCAGTCACCATAATTGGGCTCAAGCGCAAATATATTTCCATTGAAGCTCACGAAAAAGATCGGCTTTAAACCAAAATGAGTCTTCATGCAGGAAGATTTCCAAAAAACATCAGGCTGTGCTCATCACATCAAAACTCTACGGCAACTTTTACTCCATACTCTGTAGAAAGATTTGCAGGCTCCACAACGGTGATTGTTTTGGTATTGTTTAAGACATCAGTATCAACAATAGAACTTGATTTGGAGACATTGATATTCCAATACCGTAAATACGGAGCAAATACAAGATTACATGCAGTACTGATTTTTTTCTTGATATTGGCAGAGGCTCTCAATCCATATCCCTTATTTTGATCATTGGTAAAGTTACTTGAGACAGTAGACCCGTTAACAAGCATGTCCTTAGGAATGGAGGTTATCTGGGTGCCGGAAAAAAAGAAGTCGTATTCAAGCGTTCCTCCAATCGACCATCCCCCGTCAAGAGCAGAAGAAATCTCAATGCCGATGGGTGCATAAGAGTAATTTGCCTGTCTATCGTAACCTAAAGCTCCCACAGTTGAAATCATCCCGTCTGAATTGTCGGTCAGCCGTCGGTACCCTAATCCAGCATAGGGTGTAATCACTCTTCTGCCCTCACGGAAAAGATTTGTACCCAGCATTGCCCTGGTTTCAATCATTGCATCAGGGATACTGTTAATAGATCCTGAATTAAACGAAAAATAATCTACCGAGCCCCATAAGGCTTCGACTTCTGCTTTGATCATCCCAATTGGACCAAGATTTTCCCCGCGCCAGCAATACGACGCTGAAAGCCCATACATGACCCCATTGTTTTCCATATGCCCCGGCTCCTTATAACTAATCTGTGATAATGAGGGGCCGATGTCAAAAGATGATTCTTGACGAGAATATTCTGCATGAAGATCAACGAATGCAACCAATTGTAGACACAGAATGCATCCAATTGTTTTTTCAATAATATGAGGCATAACCATCAACGTTATTGTGAACTTTTTACATACACATAGGTTGCTTCAAAAACTGGTACTGAACCCCACCTGCAATAGCAACATCCTCAACCTTAACCAGATAGATGCTACATGTTAAAAACAGCTGTTAAAACAGACGGGACAGACCAATCTGAATGCTTCGTGCTTTAAACGTAGCTAATCCGGGATCTCCTTTGCCATTTAAAGCCCATTGATTTCGCTGCTCATACCCCTCGATTTTTACATCAGCCAACCAATCAGCATGCAATTGCTTGCTGACCTTTAATCCGAGAGTAAGAGCACCAAAAGCTGAAAGTCGCTGGTCTTCTGTATAATAGACAGCAGTCGCTGGTGGTGCGGTTACAATGGTTGGATCTGCCTTTTCTGCGGCGCCAACAGCGACATAAAAATCAGCTTCAGTTTGCGTATAGAGCCTGAGCAGCGGGATAACGGTCCAACCATTCTGGAGAGGCTGGACATATTCGCCCTCAAGCGTATGTGCCCTGATGCCAAAGGTATCTGAATAATAACGATAAGAGAGCTTTGCTGTTCCGTCGGTAGTCTCTAAATGGTGGTTCCATCTTGTTAAAATTGTCGTACTGTTTCGCTCGGTTGGCCTGTTATCATAGAGTTTATAATGATCCGTAAAATCGCCATTCCCGTTTGAGTAACCCAGATTCAGCTGAACGATATCATTCTTTGACAAGACTCTGGTAATACTAAAAATTCCAGCATAAACCTTTTTGTGGTATTGGTTATATGGTGGAATAATTGGATTGATATCATCACTGTTCAGGCTCCCGCCAAGAGTAAAAGTTGTATTTTTATCTTCTGTTGATAAGGTTCCTTGCACGGAATACCCTCGAAAAAGATAATCAGTCTCTTTGGAATAGTTTGTACCAATACTCAAAGTACCTCTCGAAAAGTATCGGGTAAGGTTGACATCGATTGCACGCCGCAAATCAGTCATAGGGGTCAAACCTGAAGAGTGATATCGGGGAGATGCGCCAGATACTGAATCAGAAGTATATGTTGTACCAATAGACCATTCACCAGCGATAGGCACTAACGCCATTATTGCGTATGCATTGATGCCGATCCGGTTCTGATTACCAGAACCAGCATTACCTCCAGTGGATGTCCCTCCAGTCGCAGTTCCTCCTGAGGAAGTTGCCAAGGTAGATGCTCCGGAAATAACATCATGAATGTGCGTAGTACTTGTTGTAGTGCTTACTGGCTGTGTGGTTCCTGACTGAATACCTGCTAAAGACTGGCTTTCCTGATAGTTCAGATATTTAAAGCTCACTATGCCTCTTTCCGGCGGGGCGTCAGCATAAGCGAACTGCATCGCGGGCAGTGCCATAGCTGCTGAAGCAAGAGTAGCACTAAAAATTGTTAACTTTTGTTTCTTTCCTGATGACATATTTTTCATGGTGTCAAGGTTATGTTAATTGCATCCGCATCCACCACCGCCAACCCCGGCACCGCCGGAAGCACCCTCCTTGCTGCTGTAAATATGCTCAGTATATGCTGTATCGAGCTTGTCTCCTTCAAACGTCATTTCAGGCCGGGCCAGAGTCTCTTTCTCCCAGGGCTGAACTGCAGTTCCATGCGAACAGGCTGACAACCCCAGCATTATCATTATCATCAGTGCATACAGTGATTTTTGTACTCCAGCATTTTTCATCTCTTTGCCTCCAGAGAAGCCTTAATTTGTGATTCAAGATTTTCCCTCTCCGTTTCTTTAAATAGAGGTAAATTCGCCAACCTTTCAGAACCACCATTGAGGAACAATAAGATTCAGTACTCCACATGATTCCAGCTTTCCGTTAAACAACACAGATATGCATGCCCAAAGTCTTTATTCAGGTAGCTTGATAAACAATTTGGTTAACTGAATTGGACTCGGCAGGGTGCAGAGAATCCATAGTGTAATCAGTATAATTTTAGTACAATATTCCTTTAGTGACGATTAAGAGAAACTTAAATAAAGCTTAAAAAAGAAAGTAAGTCTCACCCCAAAACCATATCAAAGTTGCGGGGTCAGACAGTCACTATGTTCAACTTGCAAGCGGGTTGTGCATCTCGACTGACCCCTTCCCGCAAAACCTTACAGTTGTGTCCGTTTTTCCATTGCAAATCCACTGATGTCATGTAAGACTTTTTCATGCCATTCTTTCGATATCTTGACACTACCTGTTTAGTGCCATTGTGAAAACAGAATGAATTACCTTGCTTTGGACTTTCAGGGCAGACTTGAGCTTATAATCAAATTCCATTGCTGACCATAGGGCTGTCAAATCGTCAGTCATTTTGGTAAATCCACCTGCATCAATTCAATGCGTGATATTCAAAAATCTAAAGTATTCTCAATCAACACCATCGGCGACTCAATAAGCCTTCTGTTTACTCGGCGCTTCGGCACGTTCTGGTTTGCCAGTTTTCTATCCAACATTGGTACATGGGCTCAGGAGGTTGCGCAGCCATGGCTTCTCCTCAGTCTTGGAGCCTCATCATTTCTGTTGGGACTTGATACCTTCGCAATGGGATTTCCCGTAATACTCCTGACATTGGTAGGGGGTGTGCTGGCTGACCGCTCTGATCGGCGGCGTGATTGCGTTATTCCAGTCAATCCAGATGCTTTGCCCCTCAGTAATAGTGTTGCTTCTGCTGGCCGGGACGGTACGACCATGGATGGTTATTATACTTTCACTGGTTATAGGCATTACAGATGCACTTTCCATGCCCTCATTCCAGTCAATTGTTCCATCAATTGTCAAACCCGCCCAAATAGCTTCAGGTCTTGCATTAAATTCCACCCAGTTTAATCTATCACGCATTTTAGGGCCTGCACTTGCTGCAATTCTGCTGATAAGTATCGGTGCAGTGGGCTGTTTCGCAGTGAGCGCCGCTTCGTATATTCCGTTAATTGTCGTTGCGCTATGGATACTTCCTCAAAAGTTGAATACACCGCCTGTGGATGCTACATCCGAACAGCATTCACTCTTTGTTCACATCTTTGAAATTCTTCGTATTCCACAGTTGCGCGGTGCGCTTCTCACGGTATTTTTTACCAGCTTATTGTGCGGTCCGCTTGTCATCTTTTGTTCTGTACTTATCAAAAATACATTTCATAGAGATGCCGTTGATTTCAGTATTGCTGTTGCAGCATTCGGTATTGGGGGACTGCTTGGCGCCATAGTGCTCCTTTTTATTAACGTTGACAGCGACCGGCGATATTTAAGTTCATGGGCAGCACGGGCATATGGTGTGGTCCTCGTACTGGTGGCATGTAACCCGTGGTTTTGGAGTTTGCCAGTTCTCTTTGTTCTTGGGGGTTCGGCGATGAGCATCAGTAACATTTCGGCAAATACACTCATTCAAACCAACACGACGTCGCAGTTGCGTGGTCAGTCAGTGAGTCTGTTCATGCTTGCCTTGCGGGGTGGAATCTCGATTGGAGGATTATTGACCGGATTTTCAGTCACTTTGATAGGCGTAAATCGCGCGCTGTTACTGAACGGGGTTCATACGCTCCTGGCACAGATTGTCGTTGGTCGAAAATGGTTCAAGGCAAAATAGCCGGAATTGATCCATTCCTTTATCGTATTTGATTAGCGTTGGATATGAAAAAGAAGCAAAGGCCTTTCTGCTGGATGAAATGGTGGCAACCAACATTTGCCCCTCTTCTTAGTAACTTGCCAGTTCCAGATTTTTGGCATTTGTCCATTTTCGTTATGTTTGATAGATAGTTCCATGTTTCAACAATGTTTCTAACCAAATGGAGGGTTTACTGAATATGAAAGGCAAAGTCGCATTGGTCACTGGCGCAAGCCGTGGAATAGGTCGGGCTACAGCCAAACTTCTCGCAGCCGAAGGCGCGGCTGTCGCGGTGAACTATTTTCAGAGCGAAAGCGCGGCGATCGCTGTTGTTGAGGAAATCATGAAAGCAGGTGGCAGTGCACATGCCGTCAGGGCTGATGTCCGCGACGAGGAACAGGTACGTTTGATGGTCGGGGAGGTGGAAAAAAATCTTGGTCCGGTCGACCTCCTGGTAAGCAACGCTTCGATCGGTTTTCCGGTAAAACCTTTCATGCAATTCTCCTGGAATGAATTCGAAGCAAAGCTTTGTGGAGAGCTCAAGTCGATATTTTACAGCTGCCAGGCTGTGCTGCCAGGTATGATCGAGAGAAAGTTGGGAAGCATCATCGCTATTTCAAGCACCCTTTCTCGTCACTCATCGCCGGGTTTTATTGCCCACTCCACTGCGAAATCGGGCCTTGATGCCTTTGTCCGCTCTCTTGCGGAAGAGGTTGGACCCTACGGAATACGCGTTAACGTGGTTGCCCCCGGCCTTACGTTAACCGACGCTACATCCTGGTTGCCTGAGGAACAGAAAGCAATGATGGCTGAAATGACCCCCCTGAAGCGGGTTGCCCTCCCGGAAGACGTAGCTGGTGCGGCGTTTGCAATTGCTTCCGACCACAGCCGGTTCGTGACGGGTTGCTATATCCCGGTTTCTGGAGGGCTGCTGATGTTGTGACTCGGCATGTGCAGCTCAGGCATGAACTATTGCTTATGATGAAATGAATCATCGTGTATATCTCCCAACAGCTTCATTTGGCAAGACTCCGCCAGCCACAAAGGAACAACCAAAACCAAGGCCCGCTATGATTCCGGGCAGTTTTGAAATCATAGTTGTTTCATTAAAACAGTGAGCGGTCTAACCCTGATTTGGGGCCAAAGTTATGTTATCGACAAACTATCACCACCGCCCGACAAAGAAGCCCCCTCACCGCAGGCTTCTTTGTTGCCCACTGCCATTTCAAACTCCCCCCTTCTTCCCTCATCACTCATCACTCAGAACTCAGTACTTTCTTTCCTTCTCTTTCCTGCCCACTGCCCACTTCTGCATTAAACCTCCCTACACCTTTTCCAGATAGCCAGAAAGGCTCATTCGGACAATCGCTGTGTTTTCTGGATGATCTCGATCAACTCTGAGTGTTACAATTGTGCCTGGATCGGCATAGAACTTGACCATGCCACTGTTCCAAAAATAGCTTTGGCCACCAAAACTCCCTACGGTGTTTGAACCAAGGTAGTGTCTGACCTGATTACCGCTTGCCGTACAAATGAGACCAAATATTATGTGTTGTGGTGCGGGGACAAATCCTTCGCCTGAAATGTATTCTATCACCAGGCGTTTATCTTTGGGCACTTGAAAAGCTCCATTTTGCCCTTCAGTGCCAACCCCTAACGTTACTTCCACATGTGTTTGAAACGGTACCATGGTATGCCTCCATTTTTTTTATTAAGCGTTTATTGCTGCCAGCATATCGTTGGAAACAGGATGCCTGTATAAAAAAATCGTATATGGTATCCTTGAGGTCAGAGGGGCAGTCAAAGGGCTCTGCATAGTGCCTCAGGATGCTATTACAGAAAAGGTAAGGAAAGTTTGGAATAAAAAAGTAAGCAGTTACTTGGATAGGTGATATTATTTAGGCATAGTGTATAAGCATACAGTATAGAGTGTTTTGATCATCCCTGACATTCTCTTTATGATGCGCATATGATTATACTTAATTAACTTACGAAGAGGTCTGTGATGTATAAGTTTTTATTGACAGTAGTTTTCTCCGCAGCACTCTTATTGAGTGGTCTTCAAAAAGCAAAGGCAGAAACGCCGGATAATGTTGCCGATAAGATTCAGCCTGGGTCCGATAGCTCGCTTACTAAAGCAGTTCTTGAAAAAAAATTTAATCTTGTTGCGGGGAAAAAAAGTTATGCGTCAGTGGGGTGTGCAATCTGTCATGATAATGCCGTGATGGGAGCTCCAAAGCCGGGTGACAAAAAAGCATGGATATCCCGTTTGAATAATGGATGGGATCAAATTGTTAAACATTCTCTTTTGGATTACAACAGTATGCCTGCCAAAGGTGGAAATAAATCCTTGTCTGAAATAGATATAGAAAACATTGACGCCTACCTTATCTCGCTTGTCGTAAGTTGATGTTTCTTTCGCTACCGTTTATAACCATTACAACGAGAGGTACGGTCAAGTCATCAAAAAAATGGAAGGCAGAATATCGTAGAATAATGGATTTCTACTTGAAGAAGAAATATAGGAACACCTAGTGTCATGTCATGAAAATAGTGTCGTATAAAAAGCTTATATTTTCTTCATCCTCAACCAAAACCCGGCTTGATCATGAAGAAATACAAAGTAACCCTGACCCAAGAAGAGCGCGAAGAACTGGAGGCGATCAGCAGCAAGGGAAAACATGCGGCTCAAACGGTACTGAATGCCCTCATGCTCCTTGCTTGTGATGAAGGCAAGTTTCAAAAACAACGATCAATCAATGAGACGATTGCCCAAGTGCTGAACGTAAGCATGAAAACCATTGATCGAGTCAAAAAGCGTTTTGTAGAAGAAGGCCTTGAGACCGTGCTTCAAAGAAAACCATCGACACGTGTCTTTCGAAACAAGGTTGACGGGGATCTTGAGGCATATCTGATTGCAATGAGCTGCTCTGAGCCTCCGGTTGGTTACAAACGCTGGTCTTTACGGCTGCTGGCCGATAAGGCGGTTGAATTGGAGTACGTCGACCAGATTTCCTATGAAACCGTCAGGCAGGCTTTAAAAAAAACATCATCAAGCCTTGGAAAGCAGAAGGCTGGATAATTCCGCCATCACAGGACGGTGACTTTGTCGCCCAGATGGAAATGGTGCTTGACATCTACAAACTGCCATATGATCCCTTGTATCCATTAGTGTGTATGGACGAGTCACCGAAACAGTTGATTGCCGAAACAAAGCTTCCAATTCCACCAAAGCCTGGACAGTTTGCACGTTATGATTATGAGTACAGCCGTAAAGGGGTATGCAACATTTTCATTGCCACAGAACCGTTAATGGGCAAGCGTATCGTAAGGGTGACCTCCAGCCGGAAAAAGCAGGACTCCCGACTTCATACATGAAGGAGTACTGAACGACCGGAGAGTCAATAAAATCAAA
>Ga0118677_10006188_pt1 | contig 20420 bp, 14 predicted proteins | sample AliMusrvi5mmetaG_FD_86154 | JGI IMG/M metagenome (GOLD analysis project Ga0118677, IMG submission 86154)
TAGATGAATCGATACTTCCCGCTGCGCGCAGCATCAAGAGCTAACTTTTGCGCATCCCCAGGTCCAGTCGTCTTCACGAGCCGGGGCATGTCTGCTCCGAATGCATCTCTCAACTCGGAAGCGAGATCGTCGCCGCTGCGTTGCCCCGCAGCGCCGTTGGCGATAATCAGAGAGTTCATCAGTCTACTTCGATGTCCCGTTTCGAAAGGCGCTCAATGGACGTTGCAAATCCGGTCTCCTTCGCCGTCAGCCGCATTCCCGGCTTGGGCTGGCTGACCACATCGGTCAATCTGGGGGCGCTGGCGGGCCTGGCGTCGGTGACCTTCGCCACCATGTACGGCCAGAGCCGCGTGTTCTACGCCATGGCGCGCGACGGCTTCCTGCCGCCGGCCTTCAGCAAGGTGCATCCCAAATACCGCACGCCGCACTGGTGCACCATCATCATCGGCGGCGTGGCGGCCCTGTTCGCGGCGGTGCTGCCGCTGGACATTTTGGCCGACCTGGTTTCCATCGGCACGCTGTTCGCATTTGTCTTTGTCTGCGCCTGCGTGCTGCTGGTGCGGCGGCGCGCGCCGCGCGCGAACCGCCCCTTCCGCGTGCCCTTCGTGTGGGTGATTGCGCCGGCCGGCATTGCAGTGTGCGGGCTGATGATGGTGAACCTGTCGGCGGGCACCTGGATCCGGCTGGTGGTATGGACGGCGATTGGCCTGGCGATCTATTTCGGCTACAGCGTGCGCCACACCGCGCCGTCAAAATGGACGGTCAAGAACCGGGACTAGTTCATGCCCTATCGCTCGCTGCGGGACTTTCTGGCGCGCCTGGAAAAGGACGGCGAACTTGTCCGCGTGACGCAGCCGGTCTCCACCGTGCTGGAGATGACCGAGATCCAGACCCGCCTGATCGCCCAGGGCGGCCCGGCGGTGATCTTCGAAAAACCGATAAAAGCTGACGGCACGCCCAGCGACATGCCGGTGATCGTCAACCTGTTCGGCACCGTCAAGCGGGTGGCAATGGGCGTCACCATGGGCGGCGTGGAACGCACCACAGGCATGGACTTGCGGGAGGTCGGCGAATTGCTGGCCGGTTACGTGCAGCGTGCGTACGCGCCCGATCCTGCCAGCGGGCGCCCGCATCGCTGCATCTGTCTGCTGTTTGAAGGCGAGGATGCGACTCGCAAGATCTACGAGGTGACAGGCAGCCTGCGCCAGCACTGGTGTACAGGACTCTCGGTGCGCGACACCTACGGCGACTTCGTGCGCGACGAGTCCAGCGGCAAGGTCATCTACCTGGAGCCCGCGGTGATCGTCGGTCCGACGGCAGAGTCCGCGGCCGCCTGCCTGCGGCTCTGGGGTAAGTATGCGTCGACGGACGCCGGCATCGTCCGCAGCGCCTCGGACGTGCTGGTGGGCGAGGGGGTGCAGCGGACGTTGGTGCTGCTCAAGCCCGACAACTTCCACCAGCCCTCGCTGCGCGCGGGGAACATCATGGACCTGCTCTCCGGTTCCGGCCTGCGCATCGTCTGCGTCAAGAAGTTCGCCATGAGCGTGGCGCAGGCCGAGGCCTTCTACGGCCCGGTGCGCGAGAGCCTGGCGCGCGTCTTCCCCCTGTTCGGCAAGGAGCGCGCCGCGCAGGTCCTGGCGCAGGAGTTCGGGTTCCCGGTCGACCCCGCCGGCATGGACGCGCTGTGCGAGCAGCTGGCGCCGAGTTTCGCCGCGCGCGAGTTCGAAAACATCGTGGAGTTCATGAGCGGCCGTCGCCCCTCCGTCTGCACGCCGGAGGAGAAGATCGCCCCCGGCAAGGAGGAGTGCCTGGCGATCGTCTACGAGGGTGTTGCCGCGGTCAGCAAAATCCGTGACGTGCTGGGTTCGACAGACCCGCGCAAGGCCCGGCCCGGTTCCATCCGGCGCGAGTTCGGCACGAACATCATGATTAACGCCGCACACGCGTCCGACTCTCCCGAGAACGCCGTGCGCGAGATGGGGATCGTCGCCGTCGAGCACGACTTCCTGTTCGAGGACCTCATCCGGAGATACTACCCGTGAAGCCGCTCAACACCACCATCCTGGCAATCCAGCCGTCCGCCACGCTCGCCATCGCCAGCCTCGCCAGGCAACTGGCGGCGCAGGGCGAGAAGATCTGCAATTTTACGGTTGGCGAGCCGGACTTCGACACGCCGGAGTTGATCAAGGACGCTTGCGTGGACGCGCTGCGCAAGGGGCAGACCAAGTACACGCCTATCAACGGCATCCCGAAGCTGTGCGAAGCTATTGCCGCCAAGCTCCAGCGCGACAACGGCCTGGCGTACAAGCCCGCGCAGATCGTCGTGAGCTGCGGCGCCAAGCACTCGCTGGCGCTGGTCTTCCAGACGCTGCTGAACCCCGGCGACGAGGTGCTGGTGCCGTCGCCTTTCTGGCTGAGCTACCCGGAGATGATCCGCGTGGCCGGCGGCCAGCCGGTCTACCTGCGCGCGAAGCGCGAAAACGACTTCAAGATCACGCCGGCGGACATTGCCAAAGCCGTCACCCCCCGCACCGTGGCGCTGCTGGTCAACAGCCCGAGCAACCCGACCGGCACGATGTACACGCCGTCCGAGCTGCGCGCGCTCGGCGAGGAGGCGCTCCGGTACGGCTTGGCCATTGTGGCCGACGAGATCTACGAGAAGCTGGTGTTCGAGGGGAACCGCTTTGCCAGCATGGCCTCTTTCTCGCCGGAGCTGTACAACAACACAATCACGATCAACGGCTTCAGCAAGTCCTACGCCATGACCGGCTGGCGCCTGGGATACACCGCTGCCTCCGAGGCGTTCGTCCGTGCCATGGGTTCTCTGCAGAGCCATTGCGCCTCTGCGCCCACGACCTTCGCGCAGTGCGGCGCGATCGCCGCGCTGGAGCAGGGCGAGGCGTCCATCACGGAGATGGTCAAGGCCTTCGACGAGCGCCGCCGCCGCATCTATGCGCTGATGTCCGCCATTCCCGGCGTGAAGTGCCCGAAGCCCACTGGCGCGTTTTACGTCTTCCCGGACATCTCGTCCTTCGGGCTCGACTCCGTCGCCTTTGCCAGGCGCCTGCTCGCGGAGCAGAAGGTGGCCGTGGTGCCGGGTGCGGCTTTTGATGCCGATGCCTGCATCCGCTTCAGCTATGCTTGCAGCCTGCAGGAGATCGAAACCGGCATGGCGCGCTTCCGGGCTTTCTGCGAAAGCTTACGGTAGAGTCTTCCGCTCCGGAAGCATCCCGCGATTTCCGCCGCATCCGGACCGGGCGAGTGGTGGAATTGGCAGACACGCAAGACTTAGGATCTTGTGGCGAAAGCCGTGCGGGTTCAAGTCCCGCCTCGCCCACCAGTTGCGGTTCGGAAATCCGGAATCTGGAAGCAGAAACCTGATAGCCCCAGGATTTTAATCTCGTACCACCCGGCGGATTTTTCCTGCGCGATCGTGCGGGAGGAGACGTGAGCATGCCAAGAGCCATTCTTTCTGTTGTGGTTTTGACAATGGCGACCTGGGCGCAGGCAGCGGACTGGCCGCAGTTCTATGGCCCACAACGCAATGGCGTCAGCAGCGAAACCGATCTTGCCGCGACCTGGCCTGTTGGGGGTCCCAGGGAGCTCTGGGCGTTCAGCCTCGGCCCGGGCTACTGCGGCGTGGCCGTGCAAGGCGGCAAGGTTTACCTGCTCGACCGCGAGCAGGAAAAGCAGGAGATCGTCCGTTGCTTGGACCTGGCCACCGGCAGGGAGGACTGGAACTTCGCCTATGATGCCCCGGCCAAAGTCACCTGGGAGGGCTCGCGTTCCACGCCCAGCGTCGACGACACCTGCGTTTTTACGGTTGGCGTGACGGGCGAGATTCTGTGCGTCGACAAAACTACGCATAAGCCGCGCTGGCAGAAGAACATTTTTACCCTCTACGGCGGCAAGCCGCCCAGGTTTTCTGTCAGCCAGAGCCCGCTGCTGTATAAGGACATGGTTATCGTCGCGCCGCAGTCCCAGCAGGCCTGCCTGTCCGCGCTGAAAAAGTCCGACGGTCTGGAGGTGTGGAGGTCCGCCCCTTTGGGAGACGGGATGCAGTACAGTTCGCCCGTGCTGGCCAATCTCGAGGGTGTCGATCAGGTGGTGTTGCTCAAACGCGAAGGGCTGCTGGCGGTTGACCCTGCCACCGGCACGACGCTCTGGACATATAAGGGCCAGGACTGCTGGGATCCGGCGCCCGCACCGGTGCACCTGGGCGGCGGCAGGTTCTTTATCAATGGCAGCGGGGCTGGTGGCGCATTCTTTCAGGTCAGCCGTGCGGGAGAGCAGTGGCAATTGACCGGGCTGTTCAAAGATAAGGCCCTGTTTGACGCGCAGGTGCAGGCAGCCGTGCCGTATCAAGGTTACTTGTACGTCAACGGCAACAGCGAGAAAAAGGACAGATACGGGCTTACGTGTCTGGATTTTGAGGGGCACATGCAGTGGCAGACCCAGAACCAGCCGAGCATCGAACTGGGCAGCTTGGTGATCGCCAATGGACTGCTGTATTACATGGACGGCAAGAGCGGCACGCTGACGATGGCTCAGGCCAGCCCTGCGGGCTATCATGAACTTGCCCGTGCCAAGGTGTTGACGGCCGCGAAAGGCATGTGCTGGGCGTCCCTGGCCATCTCCGACGGAAAACTGCTCTGCCGTGACCAGAAAGAGCTCAAGTGCCTGGACATCAGGCATCCCTGAGTTCCATGCAGATCCTGCGACTGCAACCGGCCCGGATACCTCTGCGTCACGGATGCTAAATCTCGTAACTCCCGCCGGTTTTTCCCAGCGCCTCCTGGCGTTCGAGCAGATATTGCAGCGTGATGTCGTCCATGGCGTCCTTGAGTTTGGCTTCGACCGTGGCCCAGGCGTCGCGCGCGGTACAGTCGTTGCTGCGGTCGCACGAGCCGGGCGCCTGCAGGCAGCCGACGACCGAGACCGGGCCTTCCAGGATCTCCACGATGTCGAGGATTGAAATCTTCGTCGGCGACCGGGCCAGCGTGTAGCCGCCGTGCGCGCCGCGCGTGACGCGCAGCAGACCTGCCAGCTTGAGCGGGTTGATCACCTGCCACAGGTATTTCTGCGAGATCTGCTGGCGGAGGGAAATGTCGCGCAGTGCCACCGGCCCTTTTTGCGCGTGTGCGGCCACGTCGAGCAGGATTCGCAGTCCGTATCGTCCCTTGGTGGAGATGCGCATGGCTCAGGGCTCCTTCCGCGGCGCGCGCGGCCGTTTTCGCGCAGCCGACGATATTCTGGCGCGCTCCTGTGCTTCCGCCGGTTGCAGCAGGGTGCGGACTGCCACGGCGGCGCAGTGGAGTCCGAACGCGCCGGTGACAAAGGCGGCGGTGCCAAGGATCAGGTTGCGGTCGTCGCAGCTCATGAATTCGTTGTTCCGGCGGGCGCACAGGCAGCAGGGCCCCTTGCCGCGGTCGTAGGACATTGCGCGGGGCGCGGATGGCTCCTCGCGGGAGAAGACAGCGGCGATGCCGAAGGGTCCTTCCTTTTCCCCGGGGAAGCCGTAGTCGCGGCGCAGGATCTTGCGCACGACGCGGGCGAGGGCGTCCACGTCGGTCTGGGAGAGATCCGCCACTTCGATGCGGGCAGGATCTAGGCGTCCGCCGGAGCCGGTGGAACAGACGATGTCGATGCCGTGGTCGCGGCAATAGGCGAGGAGGTGGCACTTGGAGGTGACGCAGTCGATGGCGTCGACCACAAAATCAGGCTTCGCGGCGAACACCTGGTTGGCGGTGTCGGCGCGGTAGAAGATGTCGAGCACGCGGACATCGGCGGCGGGGTTGATCTGCCGCAGGCGTTCGGCCATAACTGCGGCCTTGGGGGTGCCGATGCATCCGTCGAGCGCGTGGAGTTGGCGGTTGAAGTTGGTGATGCAGACGTCGTCGTAATCGGCCAGCGTGAGAATCCCGACGCCGGAACGCGCCAAGGCCTCTGCCGCCCAGGATCCGACGCCGCCGACGCCCACCACCAGCACGTGTGCCTGCGCTAGGCGTCGGAGGTTCTCTTCGCCGACGAGGCGACCCAGGCGGTCGAAACGGCGATCAGAGCTTGGCGCAGCCGTGTGCTCGGTTCCGGAGTGGTCTTTTGTCATGGCAACGGGCTTCGATTTCCGAGGGCATACTTTGCACACCCATGGTCGGATGTCGAGTCGATTTGCGGCGCACTGCGGGCGACCGCGCTCCCGGGGGTGCGCGCTTGCTCGCAGAGGGAGTAGGACAAAAATGCAGCCTGGATACAATGCACAATGATCTCGTCGGGGTCGCGCATGACAAGAAAGTGAGAAAGAAAACGATTTTCGGGGTCGGTGTCGCTATCGGAATCGGCATCGAAAGCAATTGTATCGACCGGAAGAAGTCACAAACGGCAGTGTTTTATGATTTTCGACCCCGATACCGATAGCCTGCTCGCCGATGCGCGCTGCGAATCCCCAGTTGGTTTCCGCGCCGGCTTCGTGCTATAGTTACCCGGCCTTTGTGAGGAAATTCGCATGCATCCGTACCGCACCCACACCTGCAATGACTTGCGCGCCGAGCACGCCGGACAGACCGTGAAGCTCTCCGGCTGGATATTCCGCAAGCGCGACCATGGCGGAATCCTCTTCATCGACCTGCGCGACCATTACGGGCAAACCCAGGTCGTGGTGCACCCCAGCCGCTCGTTTTTCGAGGAACTGACGCACATCAAGCTGGAGAGCGTGGCGACGTTCGTCGGCCGCGTAACACTGCGGGATGCCGCCACTGCGAATCCCGAGATCCCCTCCGGTGCGGTGGAGATGGTGGCCGACGCGTGCGAGGTGCAGTCGGTCTCTGAGCAGACCCCGCTCTACCTGGCGGGCGAAGAGGATATTGCCGAGGAGGTGCGCCTCAAGTACCGCTTCTTGGACTTGCGCCGCGCCAGCCTGCACCAGAACATCCTGCTGCGCTCGCAGGTGATCGCGCACCTGCGCCGGCAGATGACCGCGCAGGGGTTCAACGAATTCCAGACGCCGATCCTGACGTGCAGTTCGCCGGAGGGCGCGCGCGACTACCTCGTGCCGAGCCGTGTCCACCCCGGCAAGTTCTACGCGCTGCCGCAGGCGCCGCAGCTTTTCAAGCAGCTGTTGATGGTCGCCGGCTTTGACCGATACTTCCAGATCGCGCCGTGCTTCCGCGACGAGGACGCCCGCGCCGACCGCTCGCCCGGCGAGTTTTACCAGCTCGACATGGAAATGTCGTTCGTGACCCAGGACGAGGTCTTCCGGGTGGTCGAGGAGGTGTTGTACAGCACGTTCACGACGTTCTCTAAGCTGGCCGTGGATGCCGCGCCGTGGCGCCGCATTCCGTACCGCGAGGCCATGCTGAAGTATGGCAGCGACAAGCCCGACCTGCGCATCCCGTTCGAGATGTGCGACGTCACCGGGATCTTTCGCGATTCCGGCTTCAACGCCTTTGCCGGCGCCATCAAGACTGGCGCTGTGGTGCGTGCTATCCCGGTGAAGGGGATCAAGAACCAGCCGCGCAGCTTCTTCGACAAGCTGGTCGAGCACGCGAAGTCGCTGGGCTCCAAGGGGCTCGCGTACCTGATCTGGGACGGGGACACGATCAAAGGTCCGATCCAGAAGTTCCTCAAGCCGGCAGAGCTCTCCGCGCTGGCCGGCACGGGCTCGATGCAGGACGGCGACGTGATGTTCTTCGTCTGCGACGAACCGGGCAAGGCTGCCAGAATCTCCGGCGACATCCGCGGCAAGCTCGGCCGTGACCTCGGCCTCATTGAAAAGGGCGTCTTCCGCTTCTGCTGGATTGTGGACTTCCCGATGTACGAGCTCGACCCGGAGACCAGCGCCGTGGCCTTCTCGCACAATCCGTTCTCCATGCCGCAGGGCGGCATGGAAGCGCTCGAAAAAACGCCGCCGCTCGACATTCTGGCCTACCAGTACGACGTAGTCTGCAACGGCGTGGAGCTCTCCAGCGGCGCCATCCGCAACCACCGGCCGGACATCATGTTCAAGGCCTTTGCGCTTGCCGGCTACCAGCAGGCGGACGTGGAAGCCAAGTTCTCCGGCCTGCTCAACGCCTTCCAGTATGGCGCGCCGCCCCATGGCGGCATTGCGCCGGGCGTGGACCGCATCGTGATGCTGCTGGCGGGCGCAGACAACATCCGCGAGGTGATCGCCTTCCCGATGAATCAGAAGGCGCAGGATCTGATGATGGGCGCGCCTTCGTCCGTGACGGAGAAGCAACTTCGCGAACTGCACATCCAGATTCGCGGTCAGCTCCCGCAAAAACCAGCCGCCGATGCGCCGCACATGGCCTAGCGCGGGGAGGAAGGATGCACGAAGAGCGCGAAGGTGTATTGTTGTTCCTCGCCGCCGCAAGGCGGCGCCAATGTACCGCTTTGTGCCCTTCGTGAACCCTTCGCTTCCTTCGCTTCCTTCGTGTCCGATTCGTCTGCGGCCACACCGTTTCTGAACTTGCTCTATGCGTCGGAAGGCTTCATTGCAAAGGCGGCCTCGATCTCCGGGCGGCAGGTGAGGAAGGCCGCCACGGCCGATGGATCGAACTGCCGCCCCGAACAGCGGACAATCTCGCTGTACGCGGCTTCCTCGTGCATGGCGGGCCGGTAGCAGCGTGTGGAACGCATGGCGTGATAGGCGTCGATGACGGAAAATATGCGGGCGCCAATGCAAATCTGGTCGCCTTTCAATCCTGCGGGATAGCCGCTGCCGTCAAAGGCCTCGTGGTGCTGCAGCACGATCTCGGCCACGTCGTGAAGGAACGGCACGCCAATGAGCAGGTCGTAGCCGATCCGCGGGTGCGTCCGCATGATGCGCTGGTCCGCATCGGTTAACGGGCCGGGTTTCTGCAGAATGGCGTCCGGGATCCCAAGTTTGCCGATGTCGTGCAGCACGGCGCCCATCTCGATCGTTTCGAGATCGTGGTGCGAAACGTTCATTTGCCGCGCCAGCAGCCGCACGGCCTCGCGCGCGATGCGGCAGTGCATGCCGGTGTTGCCGTCGCGCGCATCGATCATCAACGCCATGGTCTGGATGGTCTGCGAGTAGGATCGCCGCAGGGTTTCCAGGGCGTTGGCCAGACTTTCGCTGCGCGAACGCACCAGTCCCTCGAGTTGGTTCTGGTAGCGCTGATTCAAGACCAGCAACCGCCGATGCTCCATGGCCCGGTTCAAGGCGGCAGAAAGCTGCGTGTAGGAAAAAGGCTTCTCGACGAAATCGAAGGCGCCGTGACGCAGGCACTCGATGGCCGTCTCCTTCGACGCATAGGCCGAAACGATCAGCTTGACTGTCCAAGGCGCCTTATCCTTCAGCGCCTGGAGCAGGTCGATGCCGTTGCCGTTTTCGTTGCCGAGGTGCAGGTCGGTCAGCACGAGATCGAACTCGTCGGTCCCGGTCTCGATCGCCAGCAGGGCTTCCTTGAGCGTGGCGCACGGCACGACGTCGAACCGCATCATGCGAAGCATGCTGCCGAGCACCTGTAGCACAGCCGGGTCGTCATCGAGCACCAGCACGCGGCCCTGCCGCGTCGCAACCGCCGCGACGGGAGGCGGCGCAGGTTCGTTTCCGGTGGGGGGAGGAATGGGAATGGCGGCGCTCGCTGCGGATGGCGCGACGCAGGCACGGTCCTTGCTGCTGCGTTTGGCGGCCAGCAAACCCTCGTCGGCCTGCGAAAACAAGGTCTGGCTGCTGATATCCTTGGTGGGGCACAGCGCGGCCACGCCGATGGACAGCGTGACGCGCAGGTGCTGGCCGGGGCTTCCAAACTGGCGTTCGCGAAAAGCCGTGAGCAGGCGTTCGGCCACCTGTTGGGCGTCCGGCAGCGAAGTTTCGGGCAGCAGGATGGCAAACTCATCGCCCCCGAAACGCGCCACAATGTCGGATGTTCGCGCCGTGGCGAGAGTCAGGCTGGCAGCTTCGCGCAGCACCTTGTCGCCGGCCAGATGGCCGTGCTGGTCGTTGATGCTCTTGAGGTTGTCAAAGTCGAAGAGGAGCAGTCCGATCGGCGTCTGCTTGCGCTGTGCAAGGCTGAACGTCTGTTTCAGCGATTCGGTGAACATGCTTCGGTTGTACAGGCCGGTCAGCAGGTCGTGCGCGGCCAGATTGCGCACACGCTGCACCTCCTGGTAGATCAGCACCGCGTGATTGGCAAGGTGGAACAGGGTGTCTGGCCGGCAGCGGGCGCGCGCCGTGGCTGTGGTGAACGCCGCGCACAGGATGCCTTTGATCTGATGATCGGCCAGCAACGGCACGCTGATTGTTTCGGCAAAGGGGAGCAGCGGCGGGAAATCCGCGGCGGCGACAATGAGTTGCGGCGACGCGGAAAAATGCACCGGCGGCATGCGCGTAAAACGGGAGAAGCTCGTTTCGATTTTGCGCGTCAAGTCCTGCACGTGTCTGGCGTCAAGCGTCTGCGGCGATGCCACCAGGAAGCAGGGGTTCGCGGTTCCCGTCAGGTAAAGCGCGATCGCGTCGCTGCCCGCCAGTTCCGCCAGTTCCAGACAGACGCTGCCCAGCGCATCCTGCGTCCGGGAGGTGTCGACGATCGCATCTTCGACATGGTTGATGCTGTGAATGATGGCGGAAAACAGGTCCGGGGCGGAGGTTGCGCCGCCTGCGAGCAACCGGGTTACGGCGGTTCGCAGCGATGCCGCATCCAGCGGCGGCGGGAGCGCGTGCGGGATCCCGGGTGGATGCGCGGGCAGGGGGGCTGTGGTGGCGACGGCGGTGGCGGGCGCCAGCAGGGTCAGTTCTTCCAGAAAAACGGCGGAACTCAGGTCGGGAAGTTTGGCGCTCACCAGCGCAACCGCATACGGATGATTCAACAGTTCGCGCAACGCTTCGGCGCAGGTCTGGACGCACGTCACGCGGCAGCCGATGGCCGCCCAGGCCGACAGGTCTGCGCCGGCCAGCGCGGTCATTTCGCCTCCGATGGCCAGCACCCGGGAAAGCTGCAATGGCAGACGGTTGTCGCGAACAGCAACCGCGCCTCCGTCAGCGGTTATCTTTTCATCAGACTGCACCACCGACCCTCCGGAAACACATACGTGGTCGGCGGGTGTCGTTTGGGCTTGTTTCGCAATATTCGGCTTTTTTCGTGATCACCCTTTCTCGCAGCAAATCCCCAAACTCTTTTTATACTTTACGCTGCCAGCCTGCGCAAGAATGTTTTGTGGGTTTTCATTGTCTGGTTTTCATTGTCTGGTTTTCATTGTCTGTCTCATGGGCTGCTGCGCCCTGGTCGGCCTCATGATCGGATCCTTCACCAACCGTCCGGCCCGCGGCGCCGTATTGGGCGCGTTTCTTTGGCCGATCGGGTGGCTGTTCCCCCTGGCCTTCATGGCAGGCAAAACGCAGTCTTGCCCAAATTGCCGTTCGATCGTCGATTCCGGATTGGATGCCTGCCCGTACTGCCGCGCCACTGCATCCGATACGGCGAATGCGCGGGAATGATGCTGGGAAAAGGTTTTCTCGCGGGACGCTAATGCCGGAAACTGCGCTGTCCCGTAAAGACCATGGCAATGTTGGCGGCGTTGCAGCATTCGATCACATCCCAATCGCGCAGGGAGCCGCCGGGCTGGACAATGGCGGTGACACCTTCGCGGATGCCGACCTCCACGCCGTCGCGGAACGGAAAGAACGCGTCCGAGACCATGCAGCTTCCGATCAGGCCGCCTTTCTTTGCCGCGACTTCCTCGTCGATCGCCTGACGCAGTTTGGCATCCCGGAGTTCGTTGTACGGCGTGTGGTGGCGTTCCCACGCGATCCAGTCGGCCAGTTTGCGGTAGGCCTTGTCGCGGGCGATCTCGGCCACGCCGACGCGATCCTGTTCGCCGGTGCCGACGCCTACGGTGACGCCGTCCTTGACATAGAGCACGGAGTTGCTGGTGACGCCCGCCTCAACCAGCCAGCCGAAGAGCAGGTCGTCGCGTTCGCGCGGCGCGGGGGCGCGGCAGGTGTGATACTTCTTCCCCTTGTATTCGCATGCCGCCGGCAGAAGTTGATCCAGCCGGCGCGCCTCGGGAATGAATGACCACTGCGCGATCAGGCCGCCGTCGATCAGCGACTTGAAATCCACCACGCGCTGCGCGGCATAGTCGGCCAGACGCGATAGGTTGCGGATCTTCATCACGCGCAGGTTCTTCTTGGCGGCGAAGATCTCCATCACGCCGGGCGCGAACTCCGGCGCGATCACGACCTCGGCATAGTTCTCCGCGATCAACTTCGCGGTCTCGACATCCACCTCGCGGTTCAGCGCGATGCAGCCGCCGAAGGCGGCCACGCGGTCGGCTTGGTTGGCGCGGATGTAGGCTTCGGCCAGCGTGCGTCCCCTGGCCACGCCGCAGGGGTTGTTGTGCTTGACGATCACGGCGCACGGCGTTTCCGTAAGGTAGCGCAGGATGTTGAGGGCGTTGTCGGCATCGGTGAGGTTGATCTTGCCCGGGTGTTTGCCGAACTGCAGGAGTTCGGGGTCCGACGCGAGATAACGGCCGGGCTGGATGCTGGCGACGTCGCCGAGTTGGAGGTTGCCGTTGACCAGCTTGTACATGGCCGCTTCCTGGCCGGGGTTTTCGCCGTAGCGGAGCCCCTTCTCCTCGTGGTCGATCACCCAGGTGACCTTGTCGTAGACCAGCGTCTGCCGGCGCTCGCCGTCCACGAAGCTGACTTCGAGGCGCGGCGGAAAGTGGTCGTCCATGATGGTGCGGTAGGCGGCTTTCAAGTCGGTGGCCATATGTGTACTCCTTACGCTTGGTTTGACAGGATTAACAGGATTTTTCGGATTGTTGCCGGATAAGGCTGGATAGGTACATGTGGTCTTGGAGAATGCGTCCTGTTTCGCACACCAATCCTGCCAATTCTGTTAATCCTGTCCAAACGAAGACTGACCCCAATCGCTTGGCTCATCCCAGTCCTGCCGCTTCGCGCGCTAAAACCAGCGCGCCGTGGAGCGCGGTGTCGTAGCCCAGCTTCGACACCACCACGCGTGGGGCGGGGACCAGCTTGAGATGGGCGGTCATGACGGCGCGGGCCGGGGCGAGCAGTTTCTCGCCCTGCCGGGCCATGCCGCCGCCGATCACGATCACGTCCGGCGCATACAGCGCGGCGAGGTTGCGCAGCCCCATGCCGAGGTTCCAGGCGACCTCCTCCCACTCCGGAGGATCGAGTTCCTCGGCCGGTTTGCCGTAGATGCGGCGGATGGCATTGCCGGAAACCAGCGCTTCGAGGCAATCGGGCGCGCCGCACTCGCACTGCACGCGTTCCGGGTGCGAACAGCGGAATGGGATGGCCTGATGGCCAGCCTCGGGGTGCGCGCCGCCCATGCCGCCGCGGTAGATCTTGCCGTCGACCACGAACCCGCCACCCATGCCGGTGCTGAGGGTGAGGTAGAGCAGGCGGCTTTCGGTGTACTCGCCGCGGTAGTATTCGCCGAGTGCGGCGACATTGGTATCCACGTCGCAACGGAATGGCGCATGCCAGCGGTCGCGCATGAGGCACGCCAGCGGCACATTGCGCCAAGCGGGCTGGTGTAGCGGCGAGACCACGCCGGTCTGCCAGTCGAGCGGGCCGCCGATGGCGGTGCCGATGCCGGCGAGCGGAGCGCCGTTGGTGACGCGCCCGATCAGGGTGTGCAGCAGGCCGATTCCTTCTTCCAATCCCTCGGGTGTGGCTGCCTTCACGGTGGACGTCACGTGCAGGGAGTCCGGTTCGGCGGCGGCCACCATGAACTTGGTTCCGCCAATGTCGAGGCCTACGATGACGCGGTTCATGGTGAATGAGTATAGACTTCTGCCATTGCAGCCGCCAGCGAAGGCTCGCGAAAAAAGAACCGGACGCGTTCAGTGGGCGCTTGACGGGCTGGTGCAAATCAGCCTAGCCTGAGGGTATGCATCTGTGCATCGTCACAAACAGTACAAACAGTCGCAGTCCCCGCCGGGCATGGTGTCGCATTGTCGCCGGCGCCGCCGCTCTGGCGGGCGCCCTGACCGGATGCCAGACCGCGCCGCCCAAGGGATTGTCGCCGATCAGCGGGTTCGCGGCGGAGGCCTACCTTGGCACCTGGTACGAGATCGCGCGGATTGACCACAGTTTCGAGCGCGGCCTGACGCACTGCCAGGCCTGCTATGCGCGGCGACCGGATGGGGCTATCCGTGTGCTGAACCGCGGCTTCGACCCCGTGCATCAGGCGTGGCGGCAGGCCGAAGGCGTGGCGCGCTTCCGCGGCGACCCGCACACAGGCAGTCTGAAGGTCTCGTTCTTCGGACCATTCTACGCCGGCTACCATGTGCTGGCCTGGCAGACCAACGCACCATCGTATGCCGTGGTCTGCAGCAACAGCCGTGATTACCTCTGGTTCCTGTCCCGCGAACGTCATCTGCCGTCCGCCACGATCGACACCCTCTTGTTGCAGGCGCAGGCGTGGGGCTTTGCCACCAATCGGCTGCTGTTTGTGGCGCAGGAAACGGCGCCGGGGAAACCATCCGATTGATCGCCCCCATGTACAAACGCGTACGCCAGATCATCCGGATGTTTCTGAACGTGGCCGGCGCAAGCTTACTGTTTCTGGTTGCCAGCGCGATCCTTCTGATTGCCTGCAACTGCCGCGACGCGCCGTTGCCGGACCTTTCGGGTCTTGAGCCCGTGCCCGGCGCAAACGTGCCGGCGAACTCGAACGGCTGGTATTGCATCCGCGAGGCCGTGCGCGATTCCTGGATTCCCGCCAGAACCGCAAGTCTGTACGCCGTTTGGTGCGGCGTCCGGCGGGAGGACGCCGCCGGCCTGCGCGAGCTTCTGGCTTCCAACACGCTGGCGCTGGCATGGATCGACCGCGCGGCGAACAGTGCCTGGATTGCGCCGCCGCGCGTGTATTTGCCCGAAGATGGCAACTGGCTCGGCTGGTCGCCGGTCGCCAGGTGCGGGCGCACGCTGCGGTTACGCGCCGAACTTGCACTGGCCGAAGGGCGCACGAACGACGCGCTGCGCGATTACGGGCAGTCGCTGCGGCTGGCACGCCTCTACCTGGAGTGTTCGCCGGTCGGCGAACCCGACGCGCTGGCGGCGTTTGTCGAGGTGCGAAATGTCCTGCACGCGGTGCGCGACGCCAGCGAGCGGTTGGGCGTGCGCGTGGTGTGGGAACGGTTCGGTGACGACCTGCGCGTGCTGTCCGACCTGCGCGAACCCCGTCGCCGCGCTTCCGCCGCGGCGCTGTCGGCGGACCGCCGGGAGTTGGCGCGGCTGGGGCGCATGGCTTCCGGCGTGGAGACGCCGCCTGCCAATTTGAACAGCCCGTTCGACTCCATTTTTCCGGATGACGCCACACGGGCGGCGGGGATCTGGCCGGAACGGTTGGCGATTGGCGCGTTGAACCTGCTGCCGGTCTCCTACCGACTGCAGCCGAACCGCACCTTGGCCATCATGGCCGGTGTGCGGCGCGGCGGTCCGCTGCCGGCTTCGGTGCTGCTGGCTGTGGATGCGCGCCGCTCTTCCTCGTGGATGAAACTGCTGAATCCGGCCTGGCGATTGCTGGGCCCCAATGGACTGGGCGAGATCTACATCATCATCCAGTCGGAGCGGCAGAAATTCATCGAAGGCGGCGCGCGACTGGCCGAATGCGGCGCACGAGGCACACGGCTGGCGCTCGCGCTGCGCCTGTATGAGCAGGAACATGGCGAACTGCCGGAACGGCTGGATGCGCTTGTGCCGGTATGGATCGAAGCCGTGCCAGTCGATCCGTACGACGGTCAGTCGTTTCGCTACCACCGCGTCCGCCGATTGGTCTACTCGATCGGCCCCAACCGTCGCGACGACGGTGGCAGCCGGGATGACGTGCTGTTTCCAGTTGCGACGCGATTTGCCACGGAAGCACGCGCCAATCCGCGCGCAGAAGGGCTCGCAGGAGCTCGCCCCTCCATGTAATCGATCTGCCCAAATGGAGACAGGGCGGAACTCTGCGACGCCTCAGGCGTGTGGCATGCGTGCATGCCTGGCGGCAGATCGATCGCGCTTCACGCCTTCCATGCCAGGAACTTTTCTATGCTCCGGCCTTCCACCGCAGCATTGTGAATTTCCGCTAACCGCCCGGGTGTGGCTGCCGGCCGGTTCAGATGGTCGCGCGGTGCAATCGCCAGCAGGCGCCGCGGCGCCAGGGCTGCCCGCAAATCGGGCAGATCGAAATGCCGTAACATGCCGGGCACGACCATGTCGATGCCCCACGCGTAGTCGCGGTTTTCGGCCAGGGACGTCAGCCGGGCCAATGGCGCATCCTCCACCGTGCGGCCGATGCGCGGATCGAGGCACGCCGCGCACAGGGCCGGCAGCGCGGCGGCGCCGCGGCCGTACACGGCCAGGCGTTCCGGGTCCACCTCGGGCTGCCGCGTGAGCCAGGTCACGGCCGAGAGCACGTCCGCCGTACGCAGTCCCACGAGGGTGCGTCCGAGCAGCAGCGCATCGTAAGCCAGAGCGGATTCAATCAGCGGCACGAAGTCCAGCCATTTCTCCTGCAAGGGCCCCATGCCGGCTGGATCGAGGTCCAAGGTCGCCACGCCAGCTCTGGCCAGGCGCCAGCAGAGCGTGTCTTTTTGCACCGAAAAGTCGGCCGCCTTCGCGCGCACCACGATGGCGCCGGGATGGGGACCGCCGCCCGCCGGCAGCCAGAGATGTCCCGTGAAAGCCGGCCGCCCGGCAACCTGGAACCGCAGCGGCATGAAACTCGCGCCGCGGGGCGGCGATCCCACGGGAGAGCAAATCTTACCGCACTGTGGGAGCGCCACCCCGTGGCGCGAAAGAACCGCTTGGCTGTCTTCCACTCCTTGCGGAGCGCCGTGCGTCACACGCGGCATGCCGGAAGGCGCGTTGACATCCAGCAACGCGGCCAGGTGTCGACGCAGGACAGCGGGAGCCAGATGCCTCCGCGTGTGCGCGAGCCGCTGCGCTTCCGCCGCATTCCATTCGCCGACCACGCGGCCGCCCAGGCTGGTGAGCACAATGCCGGTCTTTGTGCACCACGTCAGCTTTTCCGATGCCACCGGTGCTTCCGGGTCGTGTCCAGCCGGCAGATCCGTTTCCTTCAGCCAGCGGCACAGCCAGCGGTAGATCTGTGTGCGCGAAGCGGCCGTGGTGCCATGCCCGCCTTCGGAGACTGTGAGCGCGAACCGGTCGCCAAGGCCGGCCCGTTCGAATGCCAGCCGGGCTTCGCGGCTGGCCGCGCGCAGTCCATCCAGCGGGAAAAAATCGTGCGTGGTGCCGCCGACGGAAACGGCGCGCGGCGCGCACGCCACGATTAGGTCGGAGGCTTCCAGACCTCGAGCCAGGATGCCGAACGGATCCTGCTCGGGGTCCGGTTCCGCGTCCGCCGCGCGTTCCTCCATGCGGCGGCGCCAGGTGGTGAAATAGCAGTTTGCATGCACGGCGCGGATGCGCGGATCGATGGCCGCCAGCCAGAGCGATTCCCACCCGCCACCCGAGGTGCCGGTCGCCCCGATGCGCGCGGGGTCGATCTCGCGCCGACTCTGGAGGTAGTCCACGCAGCGCATGGCGTCCCAGAGGCGGAACGCGCCGAAATTCGCACCCAGAAGGTAGGCGGGCATGCCGGCGGCGGCGTGGGCGCGACAGGCGCGCGGCACGGTGCGCCGACCTGTGGCGACGTCGATGTACTCGTCGCGTTCGCCCTGCCCGACCGGGTCGAAGATCAAGGTGGCCAGGCCGAGGCGGGCCAGGTTTCCCGCGATCCGCTGATACGCGGGATAGGCTTTGCCGTTGAGGCTGTGGCCGCAGCAGAAAAGCACGGCGGGGAAGGGCGGTGGGCAGGTCGTGGGCAGGTACAGGTTGGCGGTCACAAAGAAACCGGGGCGCGATTCCAGCACGACGTGCTCCACGCGAAACCCGTCTTCGGCAAAGCCGCCGCGCACGCGCGCCCGCAAGGGTGTACGCACCGGCCAGGGGTCGAGCCCCTGTGCCTGCCGCAACATGCGCCGCACCTTTGCGCCGCGGCGCAGAAGATCGGCGCGCGTGTCCAGTCCGGCCATGACCCGCGCGTGCTGTTGTTCGTTGCGTCGCGCCAGACGGATCAGGTGCGCGAAGAGCGGTCGTTGCGCGCCGGTCGGTTCGGGGCGTTCGTTGCATGCGGGACCGGGCCGGCGCCAGGACGCGAGTTGCACGTCCTGACGGAACCGGCGGTGGATGGCGGACAGACTTGCTGGCGCGGCAACGTTATGCATGTGGCAGCCACTTCCGGGGGGATGAATCCCGGTCTACGTAGAGCGTTCCCGGGGTTTGCAGCAAAATCGAGGCGGGGAGTTCCGTCGTGGGGCCCTGCAATGCCGCGAGTTTCTCCAGGATCGGCCGTTTGAGGCCCAGCGGAACCATCGTGTAGACGCTTCTTGCGGACAGCAGCGCCGGGATGGTCATCGTAATGCCGATGGCCGGAATGTAACCAAGCGCCTGGAAGTTCGGGTCGGCGGCCAACTGGATCTTCGATTGCTCCGCGAGACGGACGACCCTGACCCAGACCGGGTCTGCAAAATCGGTATCCCCCGGTTCGTTCAGGGCCAGATGCCCGGACGTGCCGATGCCCTGGCACAGGATGTCCACCCGGCCTTCCGCGCGCAACAGCGCTTCAAACCGCCTGGCTTCCGCCTGCGGATCGGGGGCGTTATACCCGACCAGATGAACCCGTCTGGGCTTGACCTTGTCGTACAGTTGCGTCCGGGTCTGGTGGCCGCACGTGCAGGCTTCCGGCATCTTCGGCTCGTGGAAATCGTCCATGTTGAAGCAGACGACCCGCTGCCAGTCGATGCGCTGCTCCTGCGCCAGCGCGTCGAGAAAAGTCATCTGACTTTCTCCCGCCGCAAAGACGATGCGGACCTCCTCGCGTTCGGCCAGCACATCCCGGATCCGGCCGGCTACGTCCGAGGCCGCCTGCCGGCCGAGCGCTGGCGCGTCGTTGCAGAGAATCACGCGTGTCTTTCCATAGTTCATGAACACCTCGCCAGTAGGTTGACCGCCACATCCAGCCTTTGCGTCCGAGCCAGCGGTGCCGAATGCACCGCAATGGCTCAAAAACTATAGAAGAATTATAACTATGTCGTGCGCCGGCCGCCAGTCTTGGTAATGGGTCTTTACGGGGGGCGGCCCCGGCGGGCTTGCCCCGCCGGACCGAAAGTTCTGGAGAAAAGGCGTGCAATCCGCCTTTTCTCCAGAACTTCTTCACCCGCGGCGCAAGGCCGCGGGGGTCGCCGCCCCCCCCCGTAACAGAGGCCTTGCCAGTCTTGTCATGCTCAACGTACACCGTCGTCCGGTATCTTCGGCACCTGCAAGCCATACGTCCGCATGATCTGCCGGTAGGGCTGCGAAAGGTAGGAAGCCAGCAGTCCGTTGCGGAACAGCACTTCGGAGTCCTGACAGCCGTTGCGCGTGACCACGTCTTCCCGGCGCAGCGTCTCGCCGAGGTCGCGCAGCAGGCGCGCCTCCTGCGCCGCCGCTTCGGTCTTGCCCTGATTTTCCAGCAGGCGCACGTGGAGCATGCGGCGATAAAAATTCATCATATGCTTCGTGTACTGGAAGCGGCGCGCGTCGGCATCCAGCCGCTGGCGCACCCGCGGCGCGCCCGGCGTCAGCATGGCCCGGTCCAGGGCGGCGGCGGCTTCGTCCAGCAGCCGCACGCTTTCCAGCAGGGACGGTCCGCGGTTTGCGCGACTGCGACCGCGCGCGGGCCTGTATTGCAGGTGGCGCGAACGCAAATACACGACGGGATGAACGGGATTTCCCTTCAGACGCAGCGTGTGAAACAAATGGTCTTTGGACTCAAAGTTGGGGACGCCTTTGAGCGCCTGAATGTTGGCCATGGCGCGCTCCAGCAGGCGATAGAATCGTGCCATGGCCGAGGCGGCCGCTCCATAGCGCCGCCGCAGAAAATCGGACACGAAAGCGCGGCAGTCGAGCGTGTGGTCCCAGAGCTGCGCGGCGAACTGCGTGTTCGTGAGCGACAGCGTGCCCCAGTCGGACACCACCACGTGCATATAGTGCATGGCGCGGACGCCGGTACGATGGAAGAACGGGATGTCGCGGGCCATGATGCGCGTGAAGGGCGCCGCCAGGCCTGCGAATTTGGAAACGTTGTAGTATTCCCCGACGCAGAAGCGGCCGTGGAAAGTGCAGGTCGGATTGGTTGTCCAGGCGCGATACGCCTCGTGAAGCACGGCGTTCACGTCGGAACAGGCCTTGTCCGCAAAGCTGTGGGTATAGCAGCGCTCGATCGGGAAAAACGTCGCCATGGTTCCGGCGTGATCGAAATCTGCCGGCAGGGGGCGGGTTGGCGGCGCCTTGTTTTCGTTGTAGGCGATGGCGCCGATGGTCACATCGCGGTTCAGGCGGCCGTCCGCGAGCGCCTGCCGGACGGTCTGACGGCAATCGTGGACCA
>Ga0118677_10006189_pt1 | contig 20420 bp, 15 predicted proteins | sample AliMusrvi5mmetaG_FD_86154 | JGI IMG/M metagenome (GOLD analysis project Ga0118677, IMG submission 86154)
TATGTCAACAAGTTACACCTGGAACCGCTCTACAACAAACATGACTATACGCGGAAGCTGGGTTACCAGACCGACTGGATGGATATCTCCGTGAGCAAGCTGGCTTTTAAGCGAATGGATCTGCGCAAGTTGTTGTTTGAAGGGAAAATAATGGCGGGTTTTCTTGAAATCGATACCCTGATCCTCGACGATTACCGCGACAAACGAGTTGCACCCAGGCCGGGGTTCAAACCTCCCATGCCGCAGGATGGCATCCGGAAACTGAAAACATACCTCCGAATCGACACTCTCCTTCTGAAAGGGGGCAAGGCCTCGTATGGGGAGCAGGTGGGCGAAGCGCCAGGCACTATTTTCTTCGATAAGCTGGGTGCAACCTTCACCGGGCTAACCAACGATTCGGTATTGCTGCATGCCGGGTTGGTTTCAGAGTTGAAGGGAACGGGGTGGCTGATGGGAAAAGGCAAAATGGATGCCACGATCCGTTTCAATTTCGGCAACCCCCGAAGCGCATTTACCTTCTCTGCCATGATAGGTCCCATGGACCTGGTGGAGATCAACCCCATGCTTTCCAACCTCCTGCCTGCAAAGGTGGTGAGCGGAAAACTTCAGAAATTACAGATACCCCTTGTCTCCGCAAACGATGACGTGGCAAAAGGAAAACTGCTTTTCTATTACAACGATCTTTCAATTGACGTGCAGGACAAAAAACAGACCACCTGGACCAAAATCAAGACAGGAGTGATCAACTTTGCCGCGAATGACCTGGTCGTTAACGACGACAACCCGACCAAATCGGGCAAGATGAAAACCGGTACGATCTATTTCATGAGGGCCAAAGACAAGGGTTTCATCAATTTCCTGTGGAAAAGCACCCTGAGCGGCTTGAAATCGACCATGGGGTTCAACTCGAAAGCGCAGAAATCATTGATCAGGGAGGAAAAACAGAAGACTGCAGAAAAACACAAGAAGGAGAAAAAAGCTAAAAAATGAGCCAGCACGAAGAACGTTATTACCGGCGACGGATTGCCACATCGCAGTTTACGACCATCATCAGCATTACCCTGGTACTCTTCCTGATGGGGCTGCTTGGCCTCATTATCCTCCACGCCAGGATGCTTTCGGACTATGTGCGCGAAAACATCGGGTTTTCCATCACGATCCGCGAAGGTGTTAGTGAAGCCGGTATCCTTGAGCTAAAGAAGACCCTTGACGGGAAATATTTTGTCAAGTCGAGCGAATACATCAACCGCACCCGGGCTGCCGAAAAACTCAAGACAGACCTGGGTGAAGACTTTGTTGGTTTCCTGGGCTACAACCCGTTGCTGCCCAGCATCGACCTCCGCATCAAAGCGCCCTATGCCAATACCGACACGCTTCATGCCATCGAAAAAAGGCTCCTGGCCAATCCTGAAATCAAGGAGGTCTTTTACCAGAAATCGCTCGTGGATGCGATCAACAGCAACATTGAAAAGATCAGCCTCATCCTGCTGGGTTTCAGCGGCATCCTGCTGTTTATAGCCATCGTGCTCATCAACAACACCATCAGGCTTGCAGTTTACTCACGGCGGTTCATCATCCGCAGCATGCAACTGGTTGGGGCTACCGAAGGGTTCATCCGCAGGCCCATGCTCCTGCGCAGCATCGTCCACGGGCTCATCAGCGCTTTTATCGCCCTGCTCATGCTGATGCTGCTCACCTATTTTGCCCTTGAAGAGATTCCTGAGCTGGCCGAGCTCCAGGATCCCTTCATGCTCCTGGTCCTGGTGGTCTTTATCTTTGCACTGGGAGCACTGCTCTCATGGTTTTCCACCTGGATGGCCGTCAGAAAATACCTCCGCATCCGAACCGATTTATTATATACCTGATATTCTCAAATTTTCTGTAATTTTGCTCCCCAATTTCAATTGAACCATGGATAAAAAACCGACACAAACAAAAAACCCTCCTGCTTCAAAAACCGTTAAGGGTGAAGAACCAATGGTGAAACCAGCCAACGTGGGAGAATTTGCTTTCGGGAAAGAGAACTACCGGCTCATGCTGATCGGGCTGGCATTCATCGTTATTGGCTTTTTGCTGATGGTTGGCGGAGGCTCGACCGATCCCAGCAAGTTCAACCCTGAAATCTTCAGTTTCCGGCGGATCACCCTGGCCCCTATCCTCATCCTGGCCGGGTACGTGATCGAAATTTTTGCCATCATGAAAAGACCCAGGGATTAATGTCTGTCATCCAGGCCATCATCATTGCCATCGTTGAAGGAATCACCGAATTCCTGCCAATCTCCTCCACCGGGCACATGGCGCTTACTTCGGCCATCCTGGGCATCGAAAAAAGTGCCTTTACCAAGCTTTTCATCGAAAACATCCAGTTTGGCACCATCATCTCCGTGATCATCCTCTACTGGCGGAAATTTCTCGACTTCAAAAAACTGAGTTTCTACCTGAAACTGTTTATCGCCTTTCTCCCTGCCGCCTTTGTAGGCATCCTGCTTAAAAAGCACATCGATCGTGTGCTGGAAACCCCTCTGTTTATTGCCATTGTGCTGTTTCTTGGCGGATTTTTACTCCTGTTTGTCGACAACTGGTTCAACAAACCCACCATCGATCGGGAAGAGGATATCTCCTATAAAAACTCCCTCTGGATCGGGATCTTCCAGTTGCTGTCGATCATATTCCCCGGGTTCAGCCGCAGTGCCGCAACCATCATTGGCGGGATGCAGCAGAAACTGACCCGTAAAACAGCGGCAGAGTTCTCCTTTTTCCTGGCGGTTCCCACCCTGGCAGGCGCTTTTGCCAAAAGCCTTTGGGATACCTGGCGGGAAAACCCGGAGGTGCTTACCACGCACAACATCCAGTTACTTGCCCTTGGCAACCTCGTGGGTTTCCTGGTAGCACTCGTTGCCATCAGGGCATTCATTACTTTCCTCACAAAACATGGTTTCAGGGCTTTCGGCTATTACCGCATTGTTGTCGGCCTGTTCCTGATCCTATTCCTGCTCACAGGCCATAGCCTCATGATCCAGTAATGGCTTTCCAGTTTGAACAGGGAGAGATTCTCCTGGTCAACAAACCCTATACCTGGACATCTTTTGATGTAGTGGGAAAAATGCGCAGCGTTATCCGCCAGCGCATGGGCATCAGGAAAATCAAAATCGGGCATGCCGGCACCCTTGATCCGCTGGCGACCGGGTTGCTTATTTTATGCACCGGGAAATTCACACGGCGCATCGACGAATTCCAGGGGCTGGAAAAGGAGTACACCGGCACCATCATGCTTGGCTCCACAACCCCTTCCTTCGACCTGGAAACTGCCATCGATCAGCGTTTCCCGACCGATGCCCTGGATGAAGCCGCCATCATTGCCGCCACCACCCATTTTGTCGATACCTTCGACCAGGTGCCTCCCCAGTTTTCGGCCATCAAAGTCGACGGGAAACGCGCCTACGAATCCGCCCGGAAAGAGATCAATGTTGAGATCAAGGCGCGGCAGGTTACCATTTCGGCTTTCGAAATTACCCGGGTCGCCCTCCCCGAAGCCGATTTCAGGGTTGTATGCAGCAAAGGCACCTACATCCGCTCGCTTGCACGCGATTTCGGAGAACTGCTTGGCTGCGGGGCGCATCTTACTGCCTTGTGCCGTACCCGCATCGGGTCGTTTCATTTGAGGGATGCCTATGAAATAACCGATTTTCAGCATCTGCTCCCCGATACCCCCGGAAAGGAATCCCTTAAAAAAGATTAACTTTGTAGTTTGAATGAATCTTTCCTGACAAAAAAGGGTATATCCGCCATGAAAAAGAACCTGATATTTTTTATAACAAGGATCATTTTACCGGGACTGATCGCGCTGTGTATCCTGAGTGCGGGCTTCCTTTATCTGAACAGACACAAACGGAGTGACGCAGAAAAGCGAAGCAAACATGAACTGATGCTGAACAGGCTGAACAAATTGGCACCCCCGGTGCAAGCAAATAATCAACAGGAAGAAGAGGCCGCAGATGAACCGGGCATAGCTGCTTTTCATGATTTCCTGATGACCTTTGATCCCGCAACCGGAACCGTTCCACGTGAACGCCTTGTCGCTGCATTGGCAACCACCCGGTCGCTGGCCTCGCTGAAACAAAGCACCCGGATCACATGGCAGGGATATCCCTCCGACATGGGAGGGCGCACCCGTGCGATCATGTTCGACCCGAATGATGCTACCCATCGTAAAGCCTGGGCCGGAGGGGTAACCGGCGGACTGTGGTACAACAACAACGTTTCCAGTGCCGCAAGTCCCTGGATTCCGGTTGGCGACTCCTGGAACACCCTGGCCATAAGGTGCCTTGCTTATGATCCGAATCATCCGCAAACCTTTTTCGTGGGAACGGGTGAAGTTGAAACCGCCATGCAGACCTATCGCGAAAGTTCGGGGCTGGGTTATGGCATCGGGCGCTCGGACGACGGCGGACAGTCATGGGTTCACATCCCCGGCACCGAACAATTTGCCTATGTGACTGATATCGTGGTGCGGATTGAAAATGATACCAGCGTGATTTATGCCGGTGTCGCTTCAGGACTTTACGAGGGAAGCCAGCATCAGAGCATGCCCTCCGACGGGTTGTTTCGTTCGAAAAACGGGGGGGCAACCTGGCAGCAGGTATTGCCCCTGATCCCGGGTACAACCATACCCTATTGCGTTTCCGACATCGCACTGGGCTCCGACAACCGGCTATATGTCGGAACCCGTCCCAACCTCGACGGTAATGGAGCTGCGGTACTTTTATACTCAGACAACGGCATCCAGTGGACCGTGAATAACCAGTACCAGGCAGAAATCCTGGGCAGCGGCACCAACAACATCCCCGGGCGGGTTGTTCTGGCAACGGCGCCATCCAATTCAAATGTGGTTTATGCTTTAATAGCGAGCGGATATGTGAACCCGGTTAACGGGTTTAACTATTTCAACTGTTTCCACATCCTGAGGTCGGCCGATAAAGGGGTGACCTGGGTTAAAAAACCATTGCCATCAGATCTCACCTCGGGCAGCAACTTTGCCACCATTGCCTGGCATGCGCTCGATATCGCCATAGACCCGAATGATCCTAACAGCCTCTTCATCGGCGGGCTGGATGTTCACCACTCTTCCGATGGCGGGGCAACCTGGCACAGGGTGAGCGACTGGTCGCTGATGTACAGTGGCGGGGGACCCCAGTACATTCATGCCGACCAGCATGCCATTGTTTATAAACCCGGCTCCTCCACCGAGGTATTGTTTGGCTGTGATGGCGGGATATTTTATACCGCCCAGGGTGGCGGAAACACACCCTCGTTTGAAGAACACAACAATGGATACTCCACATTGCAGTATTACACCTGTGCCATCCACCCCCAGGCGGGTATTGAAAAATATTACGGCGGATTGCAGGATAACGGAAGCCTGCTCTACAGCGGAACACCCCTCTCCATCAACGACATGGTCACCGGCGGCGACGGGGCCTACTGTTTTTTCGATGAACTCGATCCAACCATCTCAATCACATCCTATTACTACAACAACTACACGGTTTTCGACAATGGGAACTTCCAGAATTCGATAGGGAACTGGCAAAGCGGTACATTCGTTTGCCCGGCTGACCTGGATTACAGGCTGAAACTCCTTTTTTGCAACGCGGTGGATTACATCGGAACCAACCAGGACCAGATCCTCAGGCTCGATAATTTGCAGAACAATACCTCAGGTACATTTGTCAGCCTGAATACCGGTTCAACCGTCTTCTTTACCGCGCTAAAATATTCTCCCTACTCACCCTCAGGAAAATCAACCCTGTTTGTGGGTTCCGAATCGGGAAGGCTGTTTAAGGTGAAGGAAGCCCAAACCAACGCACCCTTGGTGACGGAGATCGGGAGTACGACATTCCCCGCTGCCAGCATCTCATCCATTGCCATCGGAAAATCGGAAGACACCCTGATGGTTACTTTTTCGAATTATGGTGTTGCATCCGTCTGGCAAACTTACAACGGCGGACAAACCTGGGCAAACATCGAAGGCAACCTGCCCGACATGCCCATCCGATGGGCTCTCTTTCATCCGCAAAACAACCGCCAGGCATTGCTCGCCACCGAAACAGGCGTTTGGGAATGCATCAACCTGGCCAAATCGCCGGTAACCTGGACTCCTGTAAATGAAGGAATGGCCAATGTGCGTACCGACATGCTCCAAATCCGCAAATCCGATAATACTGTGGTGGCAGCCACCCATGGTCGCGGTTTTTTTACCATGACCTGGGATATTTCAACCGGACTGGCGGAGAAGCCGGTTAAAACCGTCTCCCTGTTCCCCAATCCTTCATCAGGACAATTCTGCGTTTCAACATACCTGGATCAGCCTGCAACCCTCAACGTCACCGTGGTTGACCTGTCAGGGAAACAGGTATTTCAGGCATCACAAAACGCTCCGGCCGGGAATTACCTTAAATACATCAACCTGGAAGACAATCCCAGGGGAACTTACGTGGTAACACTGAACAACGGAACCATGAACGTGTCAACTCAAAAAATAATCCTTTACTAAATACGTGACAGGTGACGCGTGACAGGTGACAGGTGACGCGTGACAGGTGACAGGTGATTCTTGACGCGTCACGTTTCACCTGTCACTTTTAATTTTTAATTTTAAATTTTAAATTTGCCCAATGCCCCCCTCCACCTACCCCATCTTCTCCCCCGAATACTACATGAACGAGGCCCTGAAAGAGGCCCAAAAAGCTTATGACCGCGATGAGGTTCCCGTGGGGGCAGTCGTTGTATGCAACCGCACGATCATTGCACGGGCGCACAACCTTACCGAAACACTCAACGATGCAACAGCCCATGCCGAAATGCAGGCATTTACGGCTGCAGCCGGGTACCTGGGCGGTAAATACCTGGATGAATGCACATTATATGTAACACTTGAGCCCTGTGTGATGTGTGCCGGGGCTGCTTTCTGGACTCAGCTTGGCGGCATCATCTATGGAACTTCTGATGAAAAAAGGGGTTATCTGCTGACCGGACATCCTTTGCTGCACCCGAAAACCCAGGTTGCTGCCGGGGTACTCGCGGAAGAGTGCAGACTCATGCTTCAAAGATTTTTTAAAAACAAACGGACATGATCGGAAATATAGACAACCTGTTGAACCTGGCGAATGACATCTTTCAGAAAAAAGAGTTGAAACCTGTTTTCACACAGGTTGGCACTATCGCCCGTTACTTATGGGATCGGGGATGGGCTGAAAGGAATGCCGGTAATTTTTCCATCAATGTCACCGGGTTTTTCAGCGATAGAGAACTCGACCACCTCTCTTCGTATCCCTTTTTCCCCCTGTCCAAACAATATCCCGGTCTGGTCCGTACCTTGTTTTTATTGAGCGGAACCGGCACCCGGATGCGCGATGTGGTTGAAAATCCAACAGAACACATCTGTTTTGTTTACATAAGTGATTCTGGTTCTGCCTACCACATCATATCCGAAAACCAGGGAAACACTGCCGTAAAGCCATCATCCGAGCTGGCTACCCACCTGGCCATTCAACAACAGCTGCTGCAAAAAAAATCCACAGAAAAGGTTGTGCTGCATGCCCACATCACCGAATTGATCGCACTCACTCAACTCTCCCCTTTCACAACTGAAGCCGCGGTAAATTCGTTGTTGTGGGGGATGCACCCTGAAACATTGCTCTTTCTGCCCGACGGGGTCGGATACATACCATATATTCTTCCCGGCACAGAGAACATTGCCATGGCAACGGTCAGGGGATTCGAAAAACACAAGGTGGTTCTCTGGGAGAAACATGGCTGCATGGCTGTTGGGAAATCCCTGTCAGAAGCCTTCGACAACCTCGATATCCTGGCCAAATCAGCGAGGATATATTTTCAATGCAAATCCACGGGGATGGAACCCGAAGGACTGAGTAATTCGCAATTGAAAGAGATCCGGGACAACCTGGCCTGATAATCCTGTTGAAAAAAAAATGCATCTGATATGGTTATTTTACGGAATTCTATGTAAATTTGCCATAAGATAAATGATCATGCATCCTTTCAAAATCGCAATATTTGAAGATGAATTCCTGTTAGCCAATGATTTAAAGCGGCAGATACAGCAATTTAATTATGAAGTCGTAGCCATCTTCCGCAAAGCGGAGGAGGGGCTGAAATTCTTTGGCGACCTTCAGCGGCAGGAAGATCTTCCGGACATTGTGCTCATGGATATTTCACTTGCAGGAAAAATGAGCGGGATCGAAGCCGCCCAGATCATGGAAACAAAATACAATTTCGCCCTGGTTTTCCTTACCGGGATGAGCCAGATGGATGTTTTCGAAGAGGCTTTTCAGACAAAGCCCCATGCTTTCCTGATCAAACCGTTTGATATCCAGCAGGCGCTGGGAAGCATCCGCCTGGCGGTTTACCAGAAATCAATTGAGGACCAGCTGTTACAATGCCAGAAAGAACTTGAAGAAAAAATGGTTCATTAGTCGCTCGCGCGGATAATGAGATTGCCTGACACCTTGAGTTGTATTCCCGGCAGGATCGTAACGGTTTCCCCGCTTGCTATGGTGCAGTTTTCAATGGTGGCGTTCAGGTTGAATACTGTGGCAGGGGAAATGCTGAAGTTCCATGCCGGTGTTGTGATAATGGTGGCGCTTTTTGTCCAGTTTACCGGGTTTGCGATCAGGCTGCCCAATACATTTACAGAGCCTGCCGTGATCAGATTGTAGTACCCGTTTTTTTCCGGGAAAGTCAGGGCAGTCACATTGGCTGTCAATGCTGCAGGGAGATAGGATGTGTTGGAGGAAATGGTTCCCGGCGGCAGCCATCCGGCGTTTCCGAAATTAATGCCAAAAAGCAGCCTCTGTCCAAGCCCCCAGGTTCCCTGGAAAGCGAATACCTGGTCGCCGCCTGTAGCAAGCTGAAAACCCGAAGGAGTGCCGGAATTCCAGCCCGTCCCTGCAACCGCCATACCGTAGTGCCATGAAATGACCGTTCCCGCCGGAATCACAGAGGGTGCTGTATAAATGAGGAATCCTTCCCCCGTCCTTACCGTCACAGGATCAGTGAAACCATTATCGGTAAAATTAATCACCGTCCCCGCGTTGAGCTGCCTGAAAGTGATGAAGCATAACTTATCCGTATCTGCCGAATTGACCTCAACGATGGCGATGTCACCGGGTTGCAATGCCACTGTTGTATCGCTTGCGGCCGGCACAGGTTCTCCAGTCTTATAGTCAATGATGCTCCCGGCGTTCGTGTATGGAAATATTTTAAAAAAATAAATTGTATTGGATAACAATCCTGCAAAAGTGCAGGACTGGACTGTTGATCCTATGTTTTTATCCAGTCCGTTGTCCGGAACCGGCGTACCGTCAACCGGTGAAACAATTGACGAAAACCCGGTGGTGTTCCCCCTGACCAGGTATCCGTCGGGAATAACCGTCCCTGTTGCATCTGTCCATGTCAGGTTAAGCGTGCTATAGGGCGGTGACCCGGTGTTTGCCATAAACCCGGTGACATGATTTGTCGGCTCCGGCTTCGGCCCCCCCGGCATCCACACAGCGGCAACATACTCAGGATGGTCAATGAAGGGATTCCGGTTATGCTGAATTTTATAAACAGAGTCGTTCCTGGCGATCTCCTTGGCCGATACGGGATCCTGGGTATTCCATTGAATCAGCAGGTTCAGGTACCAGGTCTGGAAAGCGGGATAAGAGGTTCCGTCAAGTACGTTCGCCCCGATCGGGTCGATGGCCGGCCAGGTTGCAATTACATTCTCATACCGTGTGGCCATGTAAAAATAGGCCCTGGCAAAATCTCCCTTGTAGGAATCGATGGGTTCAAAAACGGTTCCGGAATATCCGGGGGTTGCACAACCTCCTTTCTTACTCCCGTTCAGTGAAATAGCTGTTGCCGTTCCTACCACGGCCAGGGGGTTGTTGTTGTGCATGTTGTTGACATACTGATCTGTAGGAAAAATATGAAAGAGATCGGTGTTCATCGGGGCCACGTCACCAAACCAGCTTTTGGGAAAGGAGTGCTCGCGGCTGTAACAGTCTCCCTCGGCACCTCCGCCTCCCGTACCGCACTGGCTGGTGCCGAATGTGTACTCGTAAGGCGGGGTTCCTCCGGGGATATCGGAATACATATCCCACACTTTCCCGTTAGACTTCGCATCCGTTGAATAGAAAGCATTCCATACCCCCGGGGTATAACTGACCACCGTGTGTCCTTTTATTATGTTGTACAATGCGATCTGGAGCGCCTCGCCGGTTTTTCCTGCGGCCGCGTTGTAATAACCGGGAGGGACCTGGCCGGAAACGGCAGAAAAAATGAGGGAAAGTACCGACAGAAAAAAAACAGACCGCAGGGTATGCCGAAGACTTTTACCGGTTCTGGGCAGGATAAAAAGGTCCATGGATGATTAACTTCGCAATTAACTGCAAAGATAATCAATCTGTTTCAAATCCCCTGTTCACCCCTCTTTCTTCCCTGCAGACATGAAGACGCGGTGAAGGTCAGATTGGATGGAGAAATTGACACCGGTTATCCTTAGCCGTCTCTCTTGTTTGTATAGATTTTTATCCCGGCGAGGGCAGTGCCCAGTATAAACAGGATCCCCAATCCTCCATCGATGGGAGCGCCTGCCGGAGGGTGGTTGTTCCCGCCTCCATGCCCGGCCGACGGAGGGTCGGGAGGATCCGGCGGCGGATCACCTGACAAATCAAACACAAATATACCTCCCAGCAAAAGCACCAGGATAAGCAGTAATTTCCGGAATGTTTTCATATGTCGGTTATTTTAATGTTTACGACTGTATTAATGATTTAATGAATGGATGAAGGGATAAAAACCTTTGCCACTTTAACGTTGTTTCCGGCAGTTGCCCTGACAAGATACCAACCTGCGGGAACATCCAGAACAACTTTTGCTGTTCCGGTGCCGGATAGCTCGCGCAAAACCACAGGTTTTCCGAGGATTCCGAATATTTCCAGCCGGGTATTCCCATGATGGTCTATCAGGATGTTGTTTGCAAAAACGGAGATTTTTGTATTTCTTCCGCATTGTTCAACTAAACCTTCATGGCTGAAGGTAAGGGCAAACCGGCCAGGGGGATCTCCCTCCTCCGAGGTGAATCTATACACAGGATCAATGGAAAGATTGTGCTCCGTACCAGTTTTTTTGTCCAGGAGTAAAACGGAGGATGGCATCATGCCTGCAATTCCGGCTTCGATTTGAAAATGATCGTCCCCATTTTTCTTAAAAACAAAAGGAATGTACATGTTTTCATAAGGTCCCGGAATCGTGTTGACACCAAGTTTTTCCATTCCTGCAAGGGAATAGAATAAAGCGGCATACCCGGGAAGGAATCTTCCATCAAATTCCGGATCAAAATCATCGGTCGACAATGTGTTAAACCTTACCTGGCTCTCCTGGAAAGAGGGATGGTCCATACTTCTTGCCCGGAGTTTAATGACAGGATCTCCTGGTTCCTTGAACCAGGACTGGTTGTCGTGAATTCGTTTCGACGCAGGGATGGTCAGGGAACCGGAACTCCCCGGGTTGCCTGTTGCCTGGACCATGAAGCCGTTGCAGGCCGGGATCGGTTCCCCCGGGTTCCGTGGCGTATAACTCAGCCCTGCTTCATTCCAGATATAAGCTACACCTCCCACATTGCTGGTGGTCCAGCCGGAATACCAGGTCAGGGCACAGGGAAATGGATTCCCAAGCAGGTGCCATCCCCGGGTTGAGACATTCGAACCCGTAACGGTGAGGTTTTCGACCGGCACATCCCCCGTATTCAGCACCCCGGTAAATATTTTTGTTCCGGCAAGTTGGTAAGCGGCCAGGTATCCTTTGCCGGTTTCGAAATTTCCGCTGCCGTTGATGTCAAAAAAGTAAGGCGGAACATTGGTGTTTTTATAATTAACCCAGAGGTCGTCAGGCTCCGACCAGGCCAGGAAGTCAAAGTCATTCCCGCTTCCCGAAGTGATGAAGCCCCCGGCAGCATCGATCGGCTGGCTTGCCACGGGAGAGGAAAGAAAGTGCCATCCATCCCTCCAGTCTGTCCACGTTGCGGCTGCAAAACTTCGCTTCACCGTACCGGGCACTCCTGCATTGTTGTGAATCATAGATCCGTCCGGATCCAGGATCAACCCGGAAGCAGCTGCCCCGTTGACCAGGTTTCCGTTCACGGTCAATTCCGCATTCGCGGCCACGGTAAAAAGCCCTCCCGGGGAAATTGTCACATTGTTGAATGTTGCGTTCATATTCAGGGTCACCCCTGAACTGTTGCTGAAAACGATGGTCGAAAAAGGGCCGGCCATCACCGACCCTGCCCCTGACATTGTTTGCGGGCCGGTGCCGTTTAAAACCACCGTGCCTGCTGTTGCCGGGGCAAAGATCAGGGTGGCGACACCGGCCACGAAAACATTCCCCCTGATGGAGTGACCCGGTGAACCGGTCGTATTGAAATAAAACGTTCCCTGCGATGCCGTAAAATTGTCAATTGACACGGCAGACGAACCGGTGGCAGTGATCGACCCTGGATAGTTCATCTCGAAATCGCCGTATGTCCGCCCCCCGAAAGACGGGACGGCGTATGCATCGATCCTGTAAAGGCTTCCCGGCAGAAAGACAACTACCGATGCCGGGGCTGTGGCGCCAAACGGGTTGCCGCCTGCCTGACATACATACACCGAACCGCTGTTGAACACAACGGAGCTGAGGTTCACGGTTCCAAAGGGATTCCCGGTGAAGCCGCTGCCTGTCTTGAACATGCCGCCGGATGCGAACACCAACCCGCCGGTGCCTGCAGCAAGCAACCGGTGCCCTCCCCCCGAAAATGTCATTGACCCGGTTACGACACCTGTTGCCCCGGCAGCAAGGGAGATGGTTAGCGTTCCGGATCCTGTGATATTCAGCTGGCAGCCCGAGGCGACAACCACATCCTCCCCGGTATCCCCGGCGACATTCAGCGTACCCGCCCCCTGGAGAGTCACCGAGGTATTCTCAAGGACAAGCATCCGGCCGATGGTTTGGGTCGGGACATTGGTAACCAGCCAGGTTCCGCCATCATCAAAAACAAGGATATCGTTCAGCGCCGGGACGGTGCGTTGCGGGTTCCAGTTTCCTGCCACACCCCAGTCATTGCCTGCAGCGCCGGTCCAGTGATAGGTGGCAACGACAGGCACGGCAGTGGTGGCCGTTGCCCATGGAACAGGTGGCAGTGTCAGGAAGTTGGTGGTCTGGCCATTGCTCCCGTCCCAGGCATACGGAAAAATGGTAAAAGAATACGCAGTTCCGGGTGACAACCCTGTGATGGTCTGCATTCCGGCTGTTCCCTGGATGATGTTTGCGGCGACAACCCCGTCTCCAAGGATGGCTCCCGGAAGATACAGGTTTGCATCCGATGGCATTGCGGCAGGTGGAAGTACCCCCTGCTTTTGCAGGATGAGATAACCCGCTGCTCCTGTCGCCAGGGGATTCCATGACAGCCCGATGGAGGTCGTGCCGCCGGGTGTCGCACTGAAACCGGTTACATGTGTGGCCGGTTCGAGGGCGAGGGTGAAAAATGTTGCCTCCGGTGTAAGCGCAGTGCCTATCGCATTGGTGGCATAGGCCGCATGGTGTATCTGCATGGCAGGCGGAAGTTGTGTTCTCAGGTGGCTGAAAACGCCGGTGTCCGTGGAACCTTCGGCAAGTTTGTTGTCGCTGATCGTGACGGGCGAGGAAGTTTTCCAGAGTGTTCCCCGCTCTGTGACCGGGCTCCCTCCGTCGGAGGTGACACGGCCCCCCAGGATGGCGGAAGATGTTGTTACCGTTGCCGATGTTGGAGAGGTTACCGCGGGTGGCAGCAGCAAGGCTGAGGTTGCCTGGCTGCGGGGGTTGTTCATTGCCTGCATGGTGTTGAACTTCGTCAGGGTGCCGGCTCCGTTGTATTCATAGATCCGGAACCAGTAGGTCACGCCGGTCGTCAGGCCGGTAACGGCCGGGATGGAAGCCCCGGAATAGTTGTACACCACCTGTTCACCATTCCCCGCATACACAGCGTTGGCCGGGGGATCGGTGCCATCGGCCGGGTCTGTAAAACTGTTCGAGGTGTTAACTTTTACCACTCGTTTTTCGCCATTCCCGGATGTCCACGACACAGCCATTTGCGTTTGCTGTATGTCGTTGAAGGTGATCCCTGAAGTCTGTACCGAAGGCACCGCAACGAGCGCCTCCGACACCGTTCCGCCAACAGCAAACCCGTTGCTACCGCTGGTACCGGAATAGAATCCCCATCCCCCGGTAGTAGTCTGCCCGCTCGCGTAATACCGCAGGGTGACCATGGTCTGCGCGTAGACATGCTGCAGGTCGGGAATCCCGTTAAGGTCAATCTGCCCCATCGTCAGCGAGGTGGACTGGACCGGACTTCCGATCAGGATAAAATTTACCCCGTCGAGACTATATGCGAATTGCGAAGTGACCCCCGGGCTGGAAAAAAAGGTGGAGGTACCGTTGAATTTCGCATCCAGGGTGGAAAGAGATAATTTAAATCCGGGAACAGCCTGCAGGGTGACCTGGAAATAATCGGTGGCTGTGGTCGAGATCCCGTTATTCTGGAACCCGGTGGTCCGGAATGAGTTCACCCCGCCCGATGCAGGCGCACCCGCACCTCGGGTGATGTTGTTTGCCCCGCCCGTAGCGACAAGGTCCGTATGAAAAGTTGTGGCTGCACAGGTTACCGGGAACGATTGCCCGTAAAAATCCCAAGCGGCAATCTGGCATGGACCGGAAATTCCTGTAAAAAGTGCAAAACAGGATAGATAAATGATCTTTTTCATGGCGTTTTTCCGCTTAATCGGGATTTTTGGCAAAAGTGAAGAGGGTGTTAATAACTTTTCAGCGGTTGGTGAAAAATCGTGACACGTGACGCGTGACAAGTGACAAGTGACGGATGATTCAATTCAAACATCGCCGGTAGGCAATACCCAGACGTGTCACGCGTCACGTGTTACGGTCTGCATCATCCCGGCTGCCTGCGCTTTTTATCGTACTTTTGGCTTCAAAAAAAACCATGCGGAACATATTGCTGTTTATCTTCATCTTCCCGTTTCAATTTTTTGCTCCGGATGCTTCTGCCCAGGCCGGCGATTCATTGCTGATCCGGGGCATCTATACCGAAGCACTCATAAACCCGGTTGCCTACCGCAACCTCGACTTCCTGTGCAACAGGATCGGCGGGCGTCTCTGCGGATCTTCCCAGGCTGAAAAGGCCGTTCAATGGACCAGGAAAGTGCTCGACGGCATGGGCCTTGATACGGTTTACCTTCAGCCGGTGATTGTTCCGCACTGGGAACGGGGAAAGAAGGAGACCGCAATGGTCATATCAGGGAAGGCCGGGAATCACGGGCTGCAGGTTTGCGCCATCGGGGGCTCGGTTGCCACCCCCGGCAAAGGGATTACGGCAAACGTGGTGGAGGTGAAGAATTTTGAAGAGCTGAAATCACTTGGCCGGGAAAAGATCGAAGGGAAGATCGTTTTCTACAACAGGGCCGCCGATCCTGCACCTGTTTATACGTTTGATGCTTACGGAGGTTCCGTTGACCAGAGGTCCCGCGGGGCAATGAACGCCGCTCGGCTGGGTGCCGCGGCGGTGATCGTGAGGTCGGCTACAACGGTGCATGACAACTTCCCGCATACAGGCAACCAGCACTATGCCGATTCGGTCAAAGCAATCCCCGCATTCTGCGTAAGCACCAACGATGCCGACAGCCTTTCGAAATGGCTGAAAACGGACCAGCGGCTGAAACTGGAGTTGCATTCATGGTGCATCCTGCATCCTGATACCACCAGCTACAATGTGATCGGCGAGATCCGCGGGAGCAAACACCCCGGTGAGATCATCCTGGTTGGCGGCCACCTCGACTCCTGGGACATCGGGCAGGGAGCCCATGACGATGGTGCAGGGCTGGTGCAATGCATAGAAGTACTGCGTCTGTTTAAGACCTTAAATATCAAGCCTGCCCGTACCATCCGCATGGTGGCTTTCATGGATGAGGAATACAACCAGTCAGGAGCGAAAGTATATGCCGGCGAGTCACAGCGAAGGGCCGGTTTGGGAAAGGAGAAGCACCTTGCCGCCATTGAAGCTGATCGCGGCGGGGCAACACCCCAGGGTTTTTCCATCGAAGGCACCGATGAAGAGATGAAACAGGTCCTTGCATGGAAAGGACTGTTTGAACCCTATGGAATCTGGTCATTCGAAAAAAGCGGAAGCGGGGTCGACATCCGCGACCTGAAAGCGCAGGGGGCCCTGCTGATTGCCCTGGTGACCGATTCGCAGCGGTATTTCGATTATCACCACTCCGCCAGCGACACCTTTGATAAGGTCAATGTCCGTGAGCTGGAACTGGGAGCCGCGGGGATGGCTGCGCTGGTGTGGCTGATGGACAATAAGTGGTGACAAGAGACAAATGACAAGTGACGATTTTCAGGAAACATTTGCAGATTACAGAGGTTACAGGCCGATTTCGGAGGCGATCGGCAGCATCGCTTCAATGGCAAGGGAGGCGAACTCTTCGATGGGGATGCCGATTTTTTCACACTCCAGTATATTTTCGCGTTTGACGGAGGCTGCGAACATCTTTTCCTTCATGCGTTTGACCACCGATTTTGGTTTGACCACCGCCAGTTTTTTTTCAGGGTAAACATAGGTTGTGGCAAAGATCAGCCCGGTGATGGTCTCCCCCGCCGCCAGAGCATGCTCGAATTCGGTGCTGCGCTCCTTTCCCGAAGAAAATTCATTGTGCATCCTGATGGCATCCAGGATCTCCGGATCCAGGTCAAACTCCTTCAGCAAGGTTTCTGTCTGCGTGCCATGAACAGATGGCTCCGCGTTGGTCACCTCCACATCCAGGTCGTGCAGCAGCCCGGCTAGGCCCCAGGCTTCCTCGCTGCGTCCAAGTTTCCGGGCCAGCCCCCGCATCACGGCTTCCGATGCGAGGCTGTGAAAGATCATCTTCTGGTTTTTCACATATTCGTGAAGCAGCTTCAGTGCATCGGAACGGTCAGGTTTCATCATGAACTATCTTGATATCAGTACTTTTTTCTTCATAAAGTTGGTTCCCGGATTAACCTTAATAAGGTAAAATCAGGATAGTATATCCGCTGCATCTGTCTGATGAACCGGTCGTGTAGCGGTTGGTTGCAAATATACGATTTTTCCCGGGCTGGAATCTGGCAGGTGAGATATCCATGTCATGGTATTGACTTTTTATTTTTTCACACTATCTTTGTCCTGATATTTTCCACGGATCTTCCCGAAACATTCGATCGGAATGAACCGGACTGGTAAAATAATTCAATGTTAAATCCCTAAAATATAATTATATGCCACTGAAAAAAGAATATGAATGGCTCGCCGACGAAGGTGGACCGAAAATGCTGAATGAAGCGTTAAATTTAATAGACGTGATTGAATCACCCGGCACGGCAGACAACCCGGTCATCCTCTCCTGGGCTGCAGAACTTGGGGCCAGCGTGGCTTCCGTTTATAAAGCTGATGAAATTCCCTGGTGCGGACTTTTCATGGCGATCATCGCAAAAAGAGCCGGCAAGATCGTTGTCAAGGATCCGCTCTGGGCGTTAAACTGGGGCACGTTCGGCACCCATGCGGAAACACCGATGCTGGGGGATGTCCTGGTCTTTGTTCGCACAACCTCCGATGGAAAAAAGGCAGGGCATGTGGCCCTTTATGTAGGAGAGGATGCAACATGCTACCATATCCTGGGCGGGAACCAGTCCGACAGGGTGTGCATCGTCAGGAAAGACAAAAGTAACCTCTATATCGCCCGGCGTCCCGATTATAACAACCAGCCGGCGAATGTCAGGCAGATCCTGCTTCCGGAATCGGGGGAATTGTCGTCCAAGGAATCTTAATAACCCTTACATACCATCCCTATGAATCCCGTATACCCCGTTATCATAGTCCCGGGAATAACCGCTTCATATCTCCGCGACCATTACATGCTGCCGCCTGATGTCGTATGGTCGGTACTGACCAAAAAATACGAAAACATCGCGCTGCATCCCGACAATTACCGTTATGAAGCCATGGAGCCTGCAAGGGTTCAGCCTGACCAGATTTTTGAAATTGCCTATGAGGAGATGATCAATGAGCTGCGTCACAACCTGCGTGAATCAGACGACCGGCCTGTTCCTGTCTACCCGTTCGGGTATGACTGGCGGCAACCGCTGGACCTTGTGGAGGCCCAGTTTGAAGCCTTCATCGATGAGGTGATCGAACGCACAAAACTGATGAAACATTATCATCAGCCCTGGTTTATGGATCATCCGAAAGTCAACCTTGTAGGGCACTCCATGGGAGGATTGGTCATTGCAGGATATATGGAGAAAAACGGGGGTCTTGGCAAAGTCGCGAAGGTGGTAACCATTGCGTCGCCGTTCAAAGGGTCGTTTGAAGCCATCGTTAAAATCGCCACAGGTACCGCAAATCTTGGCACCTCCCCCCCGAGCAGCCGGGAACGTGAAGCGGCAAGGATCACCCCCTCGCTGTATCACCTTCTTCCCACCTGCGAGGGGATCAAAGCGCCTTTATCCATCGGTAATGATGCGTTCGATCCGGCCATCTGGCAACAAAGCGTTCTGGAAACACTGCAGGAATACATCCGGCTGCACGGCGTGTCCGACCTGGATACGGCAACCCAGGCCAAAGAGTTGTTTGCAAGCCTGCTCCTGGCGGCTAAAATGCACCGCCAGCGGATAAGCACGCTCGACCTGGAAAACACCGGTCTGACACCCCAGGACTGGCTCTGCATTGCCGGGGTTGATTCCACCACCCGCACAGGGGTAACGGTCGACATAGATTCCTCCGGGGTTTATTTCGATTTTAACAGCGCCGACCGGTCAAACCAGTGGAATGACCAGGTGCCCGACGACCTGAAAATGCTCACCGGCGATGGCACGGTGCCGCTCAAGGCTGCCCTTCCCGATTTTCTAAGTCTGAAGAACATCGTCTGCCTGTCGCCCGATGATTTCGGATACTGGGAGTTGCAGGACAGGGCCACAGTGAAAATTGCAGGATTCCACGGGCTGATCGCAAACATGAATGTCATTCACCGGCTCATCGTACGTCATTTTACCGGCCGGCCGGATGCCTATAAAAACACCTGGGGGCGATCACTGCCGGGAATCAGCGCAGATCAATGGGACCCTCCGTTTCCGCTGTTCCGCAAAGAATAAATGCGTATCCTGGTGCGGTGTGATCTTGCAGGTCGTTCATCTTTCCCTGGAAATAACATTTTGGTTCCTGATATTATTCCTGAACCTTAACTGTTTTCCCCGTTCCTGTCAATCTGCCACCTTCTAAGTTATTGCATCATAAGAAACACACGGATAAATAATATCGCAGCCTGATACTTTCACTGGTGTCGGGAAACCGGCCTGTGTTAATAATTAAATCCCCGTTTTTAAGGCCAAAGGAACGTCACGGGACTGGCCAGGTAAAACTCATAAACGAAAGTTGAGGGGACTTCCGCGCATTTAAAGCCTGCCCCTACCCCGCCCTGTTATATTTTTCACAAAACGCTTGCCTTCCGGCCTTTAATACATTAACTTTGGGGCTTGTTCTCAAATCCCAGATCCCTTTGAAACCTGTCCGCTTTGCAGCAATTTTTCCAGTAATCAACCATCTGCATAAAAAACCTTAGCCATGAAATCAACCTATTTAAAAACATTAAACAGCCATTGGCCTTTTAGCATTACTGTTTGGGTTCTTTTGTTCATTTCAATGTTTTCATCCTCGCCTGCATTCCCGCAGGTGAGCATCAACAATGATGGAAGTGCACCTGATGCTTCTGCCATGTTAGAGGTGAAATCGTCCAATCGGGGAATTTTATTTCCACGGATGAATTTTGCAAGCAGGCCGGCGACACCGGTTACCGGCCTGGCCATCTATCAGCTTGACAATAATCCCGGATTCTATTTTTACGATGGCAGTGCATGGCAGAAGATGAGCCTCGCAGCGTACGATTTCTGGAACCCTAATGGCAACGACATCTATTTCAGCGCCGGTCACGTCGGGATCGGGGTTACCGCTCCGGACTCTTATGGCCTTAATGTTCAGAACTACATATATGGCAAGAGTGCAATACGCGGCGCCGATCAGAGCGGATCCAACGTTTACGCCGAGGGACACCTGGGTGTTTTCAACCCTGTCCTTATAGGAGCGCCCTTTTCGGTCACCAATGTGGGCGTGATGGGCATTAAATACAACAACGGGTATACCGGGGCTGCCATTTACGGCTGGAATAACGATGCAAATCTCACGAATTACGGGGGCATTTTCTACAGCGATGGGACAAATGTCACAAACGGCACCAATTATGCGGTTTATGCTGTTG
>Ga0118677_10006190_pt1 | contig 20417 bp, 18 predicted proteins | sample AliMusrvi5mmetaG_FD_86154 | JGI IMG/M metagenome (GOLD analysis project Ga0118677, IMG submission 86154)
GTATGATACATGCCCCTATCCTCCCCACGGAAAGGAAGCCTTTTGCACGAACCACATCACCGTAGGTGAGGCCAGGCTCACGGCCTCACTCAATGGATACGAGCCTCCTTACAGACCCGAATGGTGGAATCAACCTGGATATCAGACGGTACACAATTGTTTCGCCTATGCCTTGAATATACTCTCTGACCTCCTCGCAGACAAATGCAAGAAGGAGAACATCTGTAACACCCATCAACCAGGGGAGGCATCGGATTGGATTCCCATGGTTGAAAAAACATGTCCTAATTTAATTGCTCGTCTATATGGTGATAGTAAGTATTCGACAGACGGTAGATACAGAGAGGGGCAATATATCCCCGTTAAGTATGAGGAACGTTGTCCCCAAGGGACATCTAAGATAGCCTTTATCATTGATAGTAAGCGTGACTACCATGTTCTCCGCGTAGATAATACAGGCTATATTTCTCACAAGGGCGGCCAGGGTCCTGCAACAGACAGGGACGCTCTGGGACATAAGATTGCTGACGTACGTAGGGCCAACTTTGATTATTCGGATAAGCCCGATAAACTAAACTATACACACTTTTGCGGTTACTTCTGTATTTCTCGGTCGGTTGTTCATGCGGCAGTTCCCAAGGGGGGGAGACGGCTTGGCGGCCGCTCAAGTGGACGCTTCTCAAGTGGACGCTCAAGTGGACGCTTCTCAAGTGGACGCTTCAGAAAAACGAGGCGGGTATCTTTTCGTCTACCACAGAGGCCTTCTCTGGGGCTAGTGCGTCAGAGGAGAAATAAGACAAGGCTTCTTCGGAGGAGAAACGGCAAGTAGGATGGGGTTCAAGGCATCCACGCAGTACTGTCGTGATGAGGGTCTGGTGCTTCTTCCATACCGGTCGAAAGGAGGGTAAGAGCATGCACTGTTTCAAGATGTTAAAGAAGACAACACCAACCGACCAGGTATCGAACTTCTTCCAGTGCTTCTTATAAAAGGCCACCCACTCTGCTTCCGTCGTCCCGATATAATTTCCAATCAGCGATAACTTAGACTTGACATAAAAGGTTGTTATACCTGTATATGGAAGTCCATTGCGAAATACTTCTCTGTTCTCCAGAAGCTCATCAATACAATACTCGACCGATAGGTTGTGGTAGATTCCATTCTGGATCGATAGTTCAGGTGGCTGGGTAGGAAAGTCCGAGGTGAACATATAACTGTGTCTGTGAATGACCTCCTTGTCAATATAGTCGCTCTTGAATGCACTACCGAAGTCAATCAAACGGAGGAACCCGTTCTCTTCTAAGATATTCCCTGCATGGATGTCGAAGTGACATATGCCTTGTTTGTGTAAAAGGGAGAGTGCGGTGAGCATATGTTTCAGTGACTCGACGAAGAGGAAGGATTCGGTGATACGGAGGTTTCTGAGCGATATCCCTCGGTAAGGAGATTCAAGTTCGACGAGATTGCTATTCTGTGTCTTCTTGAATATCTTACAGAAGCCCTCGTACATGGGACGGGCCTTTCTGAAGTTTGTCTCTGTGCACCCAGTCTTCTCTTGCACAACGAAATAGTACTCCCAGAGAGGTATGCTATGGATGAGCTTTGCGATGCTGAGTTCAATCTTGGCATCTTCCTTTTCCAGAACCTTTCGTACCTTTCTCTTATCCCCCTTACCCTTTGCCCGGTCCGACTTGCATGGGGGTGCATCCTCTTCGTGATAGATACATCCATAGGAGCCTTCTGCTAAGGGTTTCTTCCCTTGAACCTGGTGGGCCTCTTCGTCCAAGGCTGACATATCTACTAACGCAAACATTAGAAGCAATCCCGAATGTACGTGGATTCGTTCACACTTATCTTTTACATAACCCTATCACTCCTTGCGGTAGTCGCACTCACCGAGGTATTCCTTCCTCGAGCTGTTACTGAGGGATTTTCTGTTCTGCCTCAAACCTCTTTCTGGAGTACCTTCGCCGCCCCCCGTTCTGATGTCGGCCCTTCTGACGAAGATTCTGGCTATATTCGAGACCCCAGATACTTTCATGACTACGCTGACGTGAGCCGTCTGGGCGTGGCCTATGATTTCTGTCGTATGGTTGCGAAGAAGGGGTCTGAGGATCTCTTTTTTGCCTGTGCTCTCGCAGGGACGGAAAATCTGGATTCCGTCTCCTTTCGGACGGCTTCCGTAGCCAAGGGGTTCCGTATATCAAAGGATGACTATATGAATGACATAAATAATGACGGGCGGGCGGATTACTGTCGCATCTTACTTGACCGCGACTCGACCTATCAGCCTCTGTGTGTAAGGGCGACGGATACTGGCTTTGACTCGAGAGATGTGGTTGACCCGAATCCTCCACCCGATGTCGCACAACTGCTCTCCTTTTACGAGGGCTGTGAACTATGGCTCCGTTTTGCGAATTCTATGGACGATACCTTGGCTGCTGTGAATGTCCAGACAGCGGGGTCGATGACTATCGACGAGATGCCTGGGGGTGAGATGGGACTCACCTTTAACGGGACCAACCAGTATCTTCGTATCTTTGACGGTGATGCACTGACTCTAGGCACGGGGGTTCCTCTCCGTGCTCTTCGCACCTGGATGGTCTGGGTAAGGTTTGAGGCGTTTACAAATAATGCGAAGATCTTCGACTTTGGAAATGGGGCTGGGAAGGACAATGTCTTTCTAGGCATTCTTGGGAAGGGGGATTTTGGACTCATGCATTCTAATGAATCAACGGTTCCGACAGGACCATCGGGGCAACAGGATGTTCCAGAGACCACTCCGAAGAACTTGATGGAGACGACGGATGCCAATGTGAATGATTTCGAGTGCAAGGCCATTGAGGTATTTCCACGAAAGCTTAGTCCGAGTACGGTAAGGCCTGATGAACGCACACCTTCCGACAAGGCGACGCTGCTTTTTGAGGTCTGGGATAAGACAAGCCGTAAGATGAGGATTACGGTGAATAATGTGATTCCACTGAAGCAGTGGACGCACATTACTATAACAGCAGATTCGTCCGATGCGTTTCGTCCGGCACTGAATGTCTACGTTAACGGCACACTAGTATATACCAAGCTCGATGGCTGTTTACCGTCGACAGGGCTCATGACCAATTGTTACCTAGGCAAGAGCAATTGGAAAACGACTAGCCAGTACTCAAATAAGGATGAGCTGTTCAAGGGGAGTATGTTCGACTTTCGTGCGTACAGTGTCCCTGTGAGTGAAGACTTTGTAGAGCAGTCTCGTATCTGGGGCATGGGTAAACTTGGCCTTGCCAACAGTCAATAAATTCTCTCCCTCTGGTAGAAATGGCTAATAAGCGTACTACTAAGCGCAAGCTCTCTCCTGGTCTGAAGGCGTGGAATGAGAAGGTGATGAAGCACTTTAAGAATGGCAGAAAGACGAGGGGCAAGAGCTACACCCTGAAGATGGCGATGCACGACGCCAAGAAGCAGAAGTAAGTTAGGTCGCATCTGCTTCTGCTTCTGCAGCAGGAACAGCAGCAGGAGCATTAGCCGCACGACCTCTCGGTTTCGGAGTTACTTTATTAAAGGCACTCCAATGCCATCCCGCCGTGATCTGCGGGACCGAGCACTGCTTCATTCGGCTGATATTCATCAGCGTATCATTGACATACTTCCTGAGGTTCATGAACGACTCCAGGCATACCCGCACTCTCTCTGGTAGCCCTGTGTCCTCGTCGTCGCCCACATCACACAGAGCATTCAGAAGAATAATGCTCGTGTTAACAAACATCTCGAGCACTGCACGAATGGCTGCATGCTTATTCCTCTTCATCTCCCTCTTGGCCAGCTCGGCCTTCATATCATCCTTTGACACCTCCTTCATGAGATACCTCACACCTAGGTCACCATTGTCATTCACGTTGAATCTACCCTGGTAGTTCGCAATACGCTGATCCTGGATCTCAGATGCAATACGATGAATAGCTATAATGACTCGTGACTGTTCAGAGTATGCAACACCAGTTCCAGTGGATGCACTAGGCCTGAGGAGGCGATGGATCCTCGTGTAACCAGGGATCCCACCGCAGGGGACATCCCCGATGTTACGAGGAGCAACGCCGTTGCCTTCCTTGCGGAGGAATTCGTAGTAGTGGGGATTATGTACTACGCCATTCACAATCTGCCCGGTCGTCCAGGAGAATGCCGTATGACAGTCAGTACACCACATCTGATCGCACCCGTCGATCTTAGATATCCTTTGACCGCACTTCGGGCACCCCTTTGACTCCTTAATAATCAAGGCAACGGATTCCTTTTGGCCTGGATCGCATGTATGCTGAGCGTCCTTCTCCTCGCCCTTCATCACGAGACAATCAGGGCACGCCCACATCTGACATGTTCCACATTTATAGGCTGTGCTGAGAAAGCCACGGCATTCGGATGATGGACACTTCATGATGAACTTGGCTCTCTCGACCGTTTTCGCCTCTCCAGGGGCCAGGGTCCATGCAGGTGGTTCACGCCCATCGGCCTCGGCAGTGTAACGGATAACTTGGGAACGGACAGTCGAGTACTGAACAAAGAGTTTCTTGCGAGCAAGTTCCAGCTTGTTGAGCTCCTCGGTGTACTCTGTGAGCTTCTCCATATTGGCCCGCATCTTGAGAGTGGCCTCAACACGGGTTTGGCGTGTGGGAAGAATGGCGAGCTCCCTCTCCATGAGCACATCCTCGCGGTGCTTCTTGTACAGACCGGTGCGAAAGGACTTGGTGAAGTTTAGGTCGAGGAAGTCATCGTTCCACTCACGCCGACAGCTCATGCAGTGCGGATCAGTTGCTGAAGAAAGAAGATACTTTTTAACACAATTCACACACGACTTGTACTCACAGTATGGACAAGACAGCTGTTTACGCAACTGTATAGTAAATTCTGAGCAGCATGTATCACATATGTCTGCCATATCCCTATAGGAATATAGAGGCAGCTGTTTAGCCCTGTCGTAGCAGGGTGGAGGCCCTTCGGGCAAAGGACCTGTCGTAGCAGGGTGGAGGCCCTTCGGGCAAAAAAATTGACACGCTCACGACAGCAAAAGGGAGTCTCGATGTTTCTTATTCTTGTTCTTACATTTGCGTTCGCTCAGGAGGCAGTTGCTCAGTACACCCGCACCTTCCTTCGTGGGCTCAAGGCCCATGAGGATAACTATAAGCTCAATCAGTTTATCAACGGTGTAGTGGCACACGTGGAGAATAAGGTGCTAGAGGCAGCTAAGGAGGGCAAGACGTATTACACCGAGCCCTTTTACGGATGTGATAGTGGTATGTACAGAGACACCAGTGGTCTCCCCAACTTCCTTACGAAAAACTGTGCACTTATTACGGAAGAGGTAAAGCTAAAGGTGCAGAAACTCTTTCCAGAGTGCGACCTGGCATATGATGCTCGGACGAAGAGGTACATTCTTTCTTGGGTCTGAAAGACCAAAGGGTTTGATGTGTCAAACCAAAGGATGTGAGACCAAAGGGGTTGAGGGCTACGCCCGAAGACACTCCCTTACCCAGGGAAGGTTCTTGTCCACGGCGAGCATGAATCTAAGGTCAGCAGCCTTCTGGATTTTTTCAGCCTCCCCCTTCTTAGCACCTAACACAGCCATATCAGCACGCTTCAGGCGATTTGCATTATGCTCAAGAACCCTCCGAACAAAGGCGGCTGCACCCCCCTCCTTTAACATATCCTTTGATGCAAATAAGGCATCTCTCAACGCATCGACAGATAAATACGGTCGATGTGTTGACCCTTGGCGGATAAGCTTTTTCGCCCCAAAGTTAAACTCAGCAATAAGCTGCGCAATATACTCATTCGCAAGGACCATCGGGTCTGATTTCCATTCAATAGGTTTCTGACAGTTTACCTCATTGAAATAGGAAATGATCTCTGCCTCACTATTCATATCCTTTTCGAGAACCACAACAGGAAAGTCAGGCTCACACAGATTCTCATAGTGGTCGCAGAGTACCTTGTGTCGGTGCTGACCATCAATCACATAGGACATGGTGACAGGGTTGCCTCCTGCATCTGTCTCTGTAATCCTGGCAACCCTGTAACTGAAATCTAGCTTCTGCACGTTGCCACGAATACCGTCCTTTATCTTCTGTACGTGTGCGGCATCAATTATGCGATTTCCTTTCCATATAGGAATCTTGGTCAATTCCTTCGCACCAATTGTACGTAGGCGAGAACCATCGTAAAGAGATGAAATCATATGCGGAGACTTACTCTAAACATGTGGCATACGTCAATTTTTACATAAATTGAATCCGCATAGTGGCAATCTCCCCCCGTATCTCCGTGGCTTCGGTACGCAACGACGTAATCTCTGCACGCAAAGTCCTCGCCTCAGCACGCAGGGTCCTCACATCCCTGTGTAGCTCCTGTACAGAATCTACAAGTACCGCCGTGAGATTGGCATACGCAATGCTCTTCATGCCCTCTGCGTCAGATACCACTACTTCGGGGTACACTGTTTCCATCTCCTGGGCAATAAAGCCGAGGTGACGCCTTCCTGTCGACTCATCGTTTCTCGTATAAGAGACTGCTGTTATATTGTCGATAGTCGAGAGAGAATTGGATAAAGGTACAACATTCTCCTTATATCGGGAATCAGAGCTTAATGCAATACCTGTAACAAGTAAGACACCTGCCGCTGCATTATAGGTAAGATTCGGTGTTGAAGTATAAAAGGTGCCCGAAGGATCTCCAAGGACAAGTCCATTCGCCGTCACAGTTGTCTGAATAAGTCCAGCAGTAAGTGAATTCACATGCAGTGCTTGCGATGTGAAGGTCGACGGAGTTATCGAGCGAATTGCTTGGTGATTCGTATCAGCAATATAGAGGGTGGATGCAGTATCAATGGTTATTCCACGTGGAACGTAAAAATTCGCGACTTGAAAATTACCGGTCGTGATAATTGTCTTATCAGAAATCGTAAGAGAATTTAGTCCTGCTATACTCGTAACCTGATACAGTGAATTGGTATATTTTATCTTACGCAGTGTCATCGTGCCTGAATCAACCACGTAGATAGTATTTGTTGAATCGACAACCAAGCCAGCAGTATTGGAGAATTGTGCGGTAGAGCCAATCCCATCGACTATTGCAGAAGTTCTAGCCGCTGAACCAGCAATTGTGCTCACATTATAATGAGTGAGCTCAATCATGCGTATGGCCGTTGAATCAGAGACATAGAGGTTCTGTTGAGCAGGATCCAGGGCAATAAAGGTTGGATTGATGAATTGTGCAGTATTTGACGTTCCGTCTACCCAGCCAGATACTCCTGTTCCTACCAGAGTTGAGACTGTGCCGCTAGGATTTATTTGACGGATACAGAAATTTCCAGAGTCGGCCACGTATACTGTATTATCACTAGCTACCGCGATTCCCTGTAGATTGTTGAATAATGCCCGACTTGACGCTCCATTGGAAAATCCTACGGGCCCCCTACCAGCATAGAGAGCAAAGTTTCCTGTTATTGCACTTGTACCATACGTAAGTACAGACGAATATATCTGAGTTCCAGATGTAATGTACAGCGTTGAATTTGTGTTATTATATGCTATATTTGTGGGATTCGGGCATCCAGGGGGGATTGAGCCGGCCACATCGCCATTCATCGAATAGCCTAGGGTTTTGTTAACGATGTCAGTGAAAAAGACAGTATTATTCGATGCAGTCCACAGGACATCATAGGGATAGATGTGGTCTGAATTGAGAACTGTTTGAATAGTTCCAGGAGTCAGGGTGAGGTTATTGTTTAATGCGGTTAGGGCATCGTTGATGTTAATTGTACCCGTTGTACCCGTCGCAGGAGGCCACGGGTAAGGAATAAATAAGGAGATTCCTGTGGCTCCCGTTCTGCCTGCAGGTCCCTGAGAACCCTGTGAACCTGCTATACCCTGTGGACCATTAGGACCAGGGGGTCCTAAAAATCCCTGTGGACCCGTAGGACCTGTGATAGATGAAATAGGACCATGAGGCCCCACTGGACCCGTTGGCCCGGTAGGACCGGTTTGCCCTGTAAATCCCGAGGTAGGACCCTGGGGACCTCTGGAGCCTGTTACGCCTGTGGGCCCTGAAACGCCCTGGGGACCATATGGCCCTGTTCCACCCGTGGGCCCTGAAACGCCCTGGGGACCATATTGCCCTGTTGGACCCGTAGGCCCATCATATCCGGGCGGGCCAGTATACCCTGTAACTGTTGATGTGGGCCCAGTTGGTCCAAGTGACCCAGTATACCCGGGCGGACCGGTTGCTCCAGTGAAACTACTCAGAAAGCCTGTTGGACCGGTTAGATTTGTCCAATAGGCTCCCCCAGTTCCATCGGTTACGAGAAACTGCATAGGGGGATATCTCGTATTGGAGGGGCCGAGGGCAAATATTTTTCTTAATGTAATTGTATCAACATCAATAAATGGGATGTTTCTAGACATCTTCTATCGGTGACTGCTTTTTTATATGAAGACAAACACGCACGTAAGGTGTTAAACGAGAATCAATAGACACAACAGATGACGCAGGGAGGAGGATTATTACAATTAGTAGCAAATGGGAAACAAGACGTCTTTCTCACAGGAAATCCCCAGGTAACCTGGTTCAAGATGGTATATCGCAGATATACAAATTTCTCTATTGAATCCTCCAGTATTCCCTTTGACACCCAACCGGACTTTGGCCGTCGTCTTACCTGCCTAATTCCAAAGAAGGGAGACCTTCTTGGCCCTCTTTGGCTAGAGATAACCCTCCCGGCGTTGACAGATTCAGTAACTGGCCTTCCCCTCTCTTACACAAATGCAATAGGTCATGCCCTCCTTCAAGAACTTACCTTCGAGATCGGTGAACAGGAAATCGATAAACAGACGGGAGAATGGATGGAACTATGGTCGAATTATACAGTTACTGCTGACAAGCAGGATGCCTGGAATGCAATGATTGGTAAGGTGCAGGGTAAAAGTCAAGGGAATGCATCCGGTGCAATGGTTGGATTATACGGACCTCTGACCCTGCAAGTTCCTCTTCGCTTTTGGTTCTGCAAAACCCCGGGGATGTACCTCCCGCTTCTTGCTCTCCAGTATCATCCCGTCAGGCTAAATATAACTCTCCGTCCTCTGAACAAACTCTTTATCAACGATAATCCTACGGCAACCCCATGTGACCAGACGGCGAAACCTGTGAGTATTACGTCAATGCAGTTATACGGGGATTATATCCACCTGGACTTGGAAGAGAGAAGGCGGTTTGTGTCAAATTCTCACGAATATCTAATTGAGCAGGTGCAATATACATCATCATATCCAATCGATATTAGTGCACAAACAATTCAAGTTCCAATGGAATTTAATAATCCAATCAAAGAGTTATTTTGGCTGATACAAAGAGATGTTGCCGTAAATGCAAATCAGTATTTTAATTATACAAATTATTCAGTTGGAGAAACGGCACCATCCTATCAGAATCTCATTTCTACTGCCCTTTTACGGATTGAGGGCTATGACCGCTTTGATATAAGAAATGCAGACTATTTTCGTCTAGCCCAGCCGTTTCAGTATCACACAGTGGTTCCTATAAATGATTACATTTATTCGTATTCCTTCTGTTTCCGACCAGAGGATGTTCAGCCAAGCGGTTCAATGAATGCAAGTAGATTAAATACGATGACTCTACAGCTTGAACTAAATACGCTGGTTACACCGAGGAGAGGTACGGCAAATGCACGCATCTATGCCCTGAATCACAATATCCTACGCATCGTGGATGGATTTGGTGGGATTTTATTTCGTGTATAATATCAATGGCGTCGAATGTTCGGCCAGCTCAAGCGAACCCAGAGCCTGTTGCACAACCCCCTGTTGCACAACCCCCTGTTGCACAGGAATCGCCCACTTATTCTAAACCAAGCATTCCAAGCCCCTATACACCAATGAAGGCCCCAACTCTCATTCAGGAAGCAATTGCAGGTTCTCACGTCGACGTATGGAATGCTCCTGTATTCAGTAAATGGGGAATGTTCTTTTTTACTCTTATCTTCGGCAGCTTTGGATTACATTATGTTATGTTACGTGCACCTATACTTGCTGTGTTATTTATAATTATAAACTCTCTCACGATGGGATATTGGTGGTATTATGATTTACTTCAACTCGCATTTACGAGCGTTGACGATTTAAATGCACATGGCCTAGGCTCCCCCTTTCTCTTTCAATACGCTGTCGCAGTGGGGATGTGGACTGGGGGGTCCACCAAGGTAGCCCCTGCAGCTGCTCCTGCTCCTGCTCCTGCAGCTGCTCCTGCTCCTGCTCCTGCAGCTGCATCAAAGGTTCAACGAGGTGGTGAGTTTCAGGGAACTACATTGCCTAGCCACTCGGCTAGCCCCTCGGCAGATAATCCGAAATCTGAAGATTTGGCACGAGGTCTTTCTGGGTTTTTCAAACAGCTCTTAACAATGGTCCTAGGTACCTTAACACAACCTAATCCAAGGCTACCCCTTCGACCTTTGACACTAAATAATAGGGTAATAGAGAATCCCTTTGGACATTCCATATGGATATTTCTTTTCCTCCTCTCTTTACCATTTGGACCTGTTTCCTCGGCAATTGCTGGAGATATGTGGGGTGCATTCTTACACTGTATCGACCCCCTTATGTTTTTAACCTTCTTCTTCAATGCAGTACAAGTAACAGTGAACCCATTAAATATTTTTGTTCAAGGGATGAGCAGGCCAATGTTCTGGACAAAGTTATTGAACATTGGGTCTCATGATTTCGGTAGATCTACTCCAGAATTTCAAATGATACTAACACAAGAAGAACTTACACACAAACCAGCCAACGAAATAGAAACTGTTGTACTGCCCATGGTAAACATTGCAGAGAAGGCTGGAATTATGTTACAGGAAGTGGCTAATCTGATTCCCGCTGCAGGAGTGCCGAAGGTTGCAGGTGCTATGATGAAGACGGCAGATGCTGCAGCAGAGGCAGCAGAAGGACAGGCTAAAAAAGCAGCAGCAGAAGCTAGGCTTATTGACGCACAGGCAGCAGCTATTGAGGCAAAGGCAGGTTTGGCAAAGGGTCCTACTAATGCCGCAGAAGAAAATGCGGGTGCACCGACTAAAGCAGCAGGCGACGCCCCGCAAGGGGCTAGAGGCGCAGGAAACGACCCACTGCCACTCCAAAAGGGCGGATTTGTCCAGCGTGGTGGGGGCTCCAAGGAGACAACCGACTCTCTCTCCCTCGGCGTCATCGGTGCGGTTTTAGCAGGAGGATTACTCCTCGGTGTAAGTAGAAATGGCCTCTTTCAAGGAAAAGATGACTCCCCTCCTAACACAAGAAGAGTTTGAGGCCCTCCGTGTCTCTCCTCAGCTGGCCGAGAAGCCCGCACTCATTTACTTCACGGCGGCCTGGTGTGGCCCCTGCCGTGGCTTTGACTGGGAGTCTATCTGCGAGTCCCTGAGTGGGTATACCGTATACAAGTGCGACGTGGATGAAAACAACTACACTCCTGGATACTGTGGTGTACGCAGTATTCCTAACTTTGTCCTCCTCAAGCCTGGGGCAGTCGTCGGCCCCAATCAGACATCGAACCCAACCAAGCTTCTGGAATGGTTAAAGGAATCGGCGTAGAAGATTAGATGGACCTTATAGTCGTGGGTGCAGGCCTAGCAGGCCTACACTGCGCCTTACGTATTTCCGAGAAATACCCTCACCAAAAAATTATGATCCTTGATTCCTATTCCAAGCCAGGGGGGCGTGTTGACACCATCCATCACGGCGATGTGCAATGGGAGGCAGGGGCGGGCCGTATTCCCAAGTCGCATAAGATGATATCCTCTTACTGTAACAAATACGGTCTCACACGCTTCCCCATTTCCTCCGACTCGTCCTACCTTGATGGAATTGAGCTAAAGGAGAATGTCTGGAACCTCATTTCGTCTTCTATACAGGATGTCATCTCTAAGACTCCAAAGGCGACCCTTGGTCACTACACAATGTACGAGATTCTATCTAAACTCTTCTCTCGCCCGGTGGTCGATGAGCTCATCTCCTACTTCCCCTACCGTTCTGAACTGACGACACTCAGAGCAGACCGTGCCTTTCCTAAGGAATTTTCCGCAACGGAATCCTTTTACGGAATCAAGGAAGGCTTATCGGCAATTATAGATGGCATGGTGGCTGAGCTGGCTGCCAGAGGAATCAAGGTGCAGTCTGACTGCCGTGTAACAGGGTTCGGTACACTAGATGTTTTTCCTATGAATCTTCATTGTTTGACCCCCCATGGCATGAAGACATTTACGGCGAAGAAGATTATCTTCGCTGTCCACTCCAATGCTCTCAAGAAGATTCGTCCCTTCTCGACCTATCCCATTCTGAAACATCTGAAGATGACTCCTCTTCTTCGCATCTACTCAGTATTTCCCAAGTCCCCAACATCTCGGTCGGTGTGGTTCGAAGATATGCCTCGCATCGTTACCCAGGCACCCCTTAGACATATTATTCCCGTAAATGCAGCAAAAGGGGTTATCATGAGCTCGTATACGGATGCCGACGATACGACATTTTGGCATACTAAATCGAAGGCCCATCTTGCAAAGGCTCTTCTTGACCAGCTACGTAAGTCGTTCCCCATGAAGACAATCCCTAATCCCCTTTATACGAAATCCTATTACTGGGCTGATGGGTGCACGTACTGGACTCCTGGTTCCTACGATCCTGCGAAGGAATCGGTTGATATTATGCGACCTTTTCCTGTACGTCTCCCCGACGTCTATGTATGTGGAGAGAGCTATAGTATGAAGCAGGCGTGGATGGAAGGGGCCTTGGAACATGCGGAGGCGATGTTGAACAGATTTTTCTTTCGATGACCTATTGAGATGAGCACGAGCCTCGGCCTGTATATCTTTCATATCTTCGTTGTCTTTCCTCTCCTCTTTTACATTGCCTTCTTTCGGGGCCTAGTGCCTCTGTGGGTCTATCATGGGGTCACTGTTCTCGGCCTAGTTATTATTGTCTATCATCTGTACAAGGCGGTTATTCGCTGGAAGGAAAAGTCTCCGTCCCTCTGGGTGAATATCATGCACATTCTCTTCGTGGGACCACTTCTCGTCTACATAGGAAAAAACGACTACAATACACCCAAGTGGGCCTTTGAGGTACTTGCCTTGGCGGCCTTTGCCGCCCTAGGGTACAACGTGTATCAAGTCGTTCTCGACGTCAGTAAGATGAGAACTGTGCGTCCTGAGGAGGTTTATGATGCATCCACAGCAGTCAAGGGCAAGGGCTCTGTGTGAGCAGGGGTCTGACCTGCATCTTTGGCAGAAAGGCCAAGGCCCTGCCGAACCTCGTCGTCAGCCAGAATCTCAGGGGGTAGGCAGTTCACTACGTGGTAGACGAAGGCCGGCTTACTCTTGAACTCAGCTCCACAACACGTGCAGAGAATCTGCCCGTTTTGCGTTGATCCCAGGATGCTGTTCACCTCGCTGGTCAGGTGCTTGAGCAAGTAATGACTACGAAGCTGACCCCGAGTATTTGCGGCGTAGGGGCAATCAGAGGGACAGACAAACTCCTTTTGCTTCTTCTCTGAGTGCTCAGGGTGTCTAGACAGAATGTGACTGTCTAGATTCTGTTTCACAGCAGACTCGTAGGGACAGTGCTTGCATTTGTGCTTGAAGGTACCCGAGTGCTTGGCCTTGATGTGCTCGTGGACGGAAGAGATGTTCTTGATAGGACGGACATAGTCACAGTGGGGGCACTGGACGGTGTCGGCCGTGCGGATGTAGGTGAAACGGGCCTTAGCCTCGGTCTTGGTGTCCATTGATGGGACTGCCTGGTGGGCGGCGGGGGGCGTTCAATTTTTTCTGAAAAAATGAATGTACCGCCATGACTACATCCCAGTCCCACAACACAATGCAATGGATTTCAGGCACCCTCGAGCTCACCTCCAAGGTGCGTTACGGTCTGAGTAGCCACGGTCACCCCCTCTTTCGCTTCATCCCCTATGACAGACGCTGGGCCCCCTTTGCGGTAGCCTCCTCCCTCCGTGACTTTAGCACAAACATCCACGCCATCATTGAACCGATTCAGGCAAAGGGACCAAGCCAGATGCCAAAGGGTTCCATTGTCCAGCTTCTTGGGCAACCTAGCGAGCATTCAGAAAAAGCCATGCTTCTTATGAGCTACGCCTATGACAGTAACAAGGAGCTGAGGAAGATTATTCCATCTGGAGTCACTTCCTTCAGCCCTGAGGACAGGGAGACTGTGGAGGGCTTCACCTTCCACATAGACCCTCCAGGGTGCAAGGATGTAGATGACGCCTTCACCTTTCGTAAGACAGCGGACGGGTGGAAGGTCTACATCCACATCTCTGATGTTGACGCCTGGATTCCTGCAGCCTCTGCGACCGATGCGGTGGCGAGACGCCGAGCAACCACCTTTTACTCCCTCGAGGGCAAGGCCCTCGCCCCCATGTTTCCACCGGCCATCTCTGAGCAGTCGGCTACGCTACTCCCTGACCCTTTGCCCGCCGTGGACGGGCAAAGCCAAAGCGTAAAGCCAGCCCTCAGCCTCGCCTTCACATGGACTGAGGGGCGTATTGAGGATCTTCATTGGACGAAGACTCTCATTCGCTGTGACCGGTCCTTCACCTACGATGAGGCAGCGGAGCTTGTCGGCAGCATTCCTGAGCTGTCCGCTCTCCGTGACCTATCCGCCCAACTCAGCCCCGATGGTGACGAGGCAGATGCTCACCTCTGGGTCCAGTCCCTTATGATTCTCTATAACACACGTGCTGGTATGCTCTTGAGGGAGAAGGGAAAGGGCATTCTCAGGAGACACTCGGCGAAGAAGAAGGAGCTCCTCAGCAAGGTGAATCAGACCGGCTTCTCCTTCATGGGAATGTATGCTGCAGAGTATGTCGATGCAAGAGATGAGGATGTTGCTCATGCAGGTCTGGACAGGGAGGCCTATGCTTATGCTACATCTCCTATTCGCAGATACTGTGACCTCGTGAATCAGAGATACATCAAGGATATCCTCAGCCCTGCAGAGCCCCCTTTTACCGTTGATATTGTCCCCTTGGTGGCCGAGTTGAACAGGAGACAGAAGCAAGAGAAGGCGTTTACGCGAGACTTGTTCTTCATGGAGGTTCTCTCTGGGCCGGTCAAATCAGTGGAGGGAGTTGCAGTGTCAGAGAAGCGAGTCTGGATTCCCGAGTGGAAGCGGTGTATTACAGTGAAGGCCAAGGTTTCAGAGGGCCAGAAGTACACGATCACGTGGTACGAGAACAGGGGTCTGCCGCACTGGAAGGAGCGGATCGTCTTTCGTGCAGATGCAGTCTGACACAGTCGAAAAAGTTGAATAGTATACGACTGAATTGAAAAAGTCTAATGAGCAATTCCTCTGATGCTGGTTGCTGGGATAAAGTGTTGACTAAGCTGATTCCTTTGATGGAGGAACGCTGTAATCGTGCTAACTTGAAGGAGGGGGTTGCCTATACGAAGTGTCAGAATGTTAAGGGAGTCGTGAGATATACTGACGTCGGCCAATTTGTTCGGTCTTACCGAATGGGTTCAGGTGATGGAATGACTCTGCATTGGGAGTTTGACTTAGATGGGAAGATTTATACAGAGAACGATGCACTGTGGGGCTCACTGGGCGGAGAAGAGTTGGTGTATTATATGCCGACGCCTGGTGCGGCCAAGCCCGCAAAGCGGGCAGAGGTAAATTCTAATTCCCTATAAATGGGAATTCAAGTTGTAGGATTATCTCTACTGATAATTCTCTGGTGGGTAGGGATCTGGGGCTGCATAGAGACGTTAGTTCACGGATTCGCTAAGACTCCAGCACAGGCCTTCTGTGTTTATTTTTCCTTGGCCGCCTTTGCCCTAGCAGTGTTTGCGTCCAATCCAGGTATCTTCACTAAGTTGGTGGTATGACCGCATAAAAAGTTGATTACGCAGGCGTCACATAAAGTAGTCCGACCCCAAATGTCTCTTCTCCGCATTGTTACCGACGATGAGCCTCTTCCCACCCCTCCCCTGACTCCCGCCCTGGTGACCAAGTATCAGCCCGATCGGTTCCAGCAGTTCGCCATCCAGGCGATTGAGCAGGGTGAGAACGTGCTTGTTACAGCAAAGACAGGGTCAGGGAAGACCTTTGTGGGTGAGTATCAGATTGCTAAGAGTCTCCAGCGGGGCGGTCGCGTATTTTACACAACCCCCATCAAGTCCCTCAGCAATCAGAAGTACCACGACCTGAAGCACATGTTCCCTGATGCGACCGTGGGCATCATGACTGGTGACATAAAGTTCATTCCGAACGCTCAGATTGTTATCATGACCACTGAGATTCTGCGGAACTTGCTGTTCAAGAAGGGTACTCTCACAGAGTCTGTTGGTGCAACGTCTCTCCTGAGCATGGACGGTCTAGATTCAGTAATCTTTGACGAGGTTCACTACATTAATGACAAGGACAGGGGCCACGTGTGGGAGGAGACACTGATTCTTCTCCCACCCTCAGTCCATCTGATCCTTCTCTCGGCTACCCTGTCGAGCCCCCAGATCTTTGCGAACTGGCTAGCGAATCTCAAACAGCAGCGTCTCTGGCTCATCAGCACTCAGTGGCGAGCAGTTCCTCTGGAGCATGCTGTGATTTCCGATGGCAAGCCGCTGACGATTTATACGCCAAAGGAGGAGTTCCTGCCTGATGTCTATAGGGCCTGGCTGGCTGAGCGAAAGGGAGACATGACGGCTAAGGACAAGTTCATCGAGAAGGTGAAGAATGAGCGACGTGCGGGGACTGAGGGAGCCATCTCAGGCAAGGTGCACATTAAGAGTTTCGACCATACCCTTCACGAGACCCTGGCCTGGCTACAGACGCATAATGGGCTGCCGGCACTCGCCTTTGTCTTCTCACGTGCCAAGTGCGAGTCTCTGGCCGCTCGAGTCCCGCACACCTTCCTTGATTCCTCTGATTCTGCGGCAGTGGCACACATCTGGGATTTCCACCTGTCGAGGTACAAGTCACTGCTGGAGAAGAGCCCGCAGATGCATACCCTGCGTGCCCTCGCCCTTCGTGGCATTGCCTTCCATCATAGTGGGCTTCTTCCGTTCCTAAAGGAGATTCTGGAAATCCTCTTTAGCAAGGGATACGTCAAGCTTCTGTTCGCCACGGAGACGTTTGCGGTTGGCATCAATATGCCGACTAAGACTGTCATCTTCACATCGCTCCAGAAGTTCACGGACGCTTCCTTTCGCCCACTCCTGTCCTCAGAGTACATCCAGATGGCGGGGAGGGCTGGACGTCGTGGGAAGGATGACAAGGGGCTAGTGTTGTACATCCCTGACAAGGAGCCACTTGACGTGTTTCAGGTCCAGTCGATGCTGACAGGGAGGGCGAGCAGTTTCCAGTCGAGGATGCAGTTTGAGTATGGTTTCCTCCTGAAGGCCCTTAATGGGTCCGTGCCCGTGAATACGATGCTAGGCGATTCGTACTGGAGGGCATTAGAGCAGGAGGAGGAACGAGTCATGGAGAAGGATATTTCTGAACTCCAGAAGAAACTGGATTCGCTACACTTCTCGGAAGAGGAGCTATCTGTGTGTTCTGCGAAGCGATGCTTTGAGGAGACGATCGCAAACACTCACAATGCAAAAAAGAAGCAAGCCATGCGAGAGTATGAGAACTGGAAGCAGGAGCACAAGGAGTCGATTTGGGGTTGGATCTTTGAGAAGTATCGGGAGTATCTTCAGATTGACGATAAGAAGCGGGCTTTGACTGGCTCGCTGAATGGGAGGAGAAGTCAGGAGCCTTCCTTGATGGCTTTACCAGAGGTCGGTCAACGCTTTCGGATTCTCGAGGAATTTCAATACGTAGATCGTAAGGACGGTACATATTCTCTGACTGATAGGGGTCGTCTGTCTTCAGAGTGTAACGAGGGTCACCCATTCCTACTAACAGAGTATATGCTCTTCTTAAATGAACACATGGCCGATTGCACCATCCACGATGTCCTGACTGTTCTCGCCCTCTTCCTGGGGGAGGTTAAGGATGAGACGACTCGGGCATCGGTGGAGGGGGCTGTGGCTGAGCACATCGACTTTCTTCGTGAGAAGGCGAAGAAAGGCTATGAGCTGGAGAGGACTCACGGGGTTATGTACAATGGATACTGGGAGCTAAATGAGGAGTGGGTTGAGCCGATGCAGATTTGGATTACGGGGGAGCACAGCTTGGCCAGCCTCGCTCACACGTATGGGCTGTTTGAGGGGGCTGTACAGAAGGCTATCCTGAAGCTGGCGGCCATTCTGGAGGAGCTGCAGGCTCTGGCGACACTGAACTCGAGCGTGGAGTTGCTGAAGTTTCTGGAGGAGGGACGTACCATGGTGCTACAGGACAGTATTCTGGCGGAGAGCCTATATCTGAGGATCTAGTCTAGGGCCCTAAGACCAGCTATGGAAGGTCACTGCGAGCCACGCATAGGCGAATCCAGAGGTTACAATAAGAATTGATCTAGCATAGTACAGGTGCCAACTACGCACATACCTGCTACTTTTTTCATCCTTTAGCATTTGTGCATTACCATCGAACTGGTTGAGCATCTCCTTAAGGTCGCTATATAGTACACATGCATCACGGATAGTTAGGCACTCGTTATTGTTTTGTATACTTAGAATCATGCGCAACTCATCCCCGTTTACACAGTTCATGGACCCCATCCTCACTAGGGTTATGTCTGCCATGTCCTGGTTCAAGGCCCGCTCTCCCAAGGTTGCATCCTCGTCATCCCTTTGCCCGCCCACGGCGGGCATACCGGCAGACTCTCCGTCGGCCAGGGGTGTGTCACTGTTGACTTCCTCAGAAGTGACTGGCTCAGAAGTGACTGGCTCAGAAGTGACTGGCTCAGAAGTGACTGGCTCAGAAGTGACTGGCTCAGAAGGAGTTGCCTCCAGTGAGGGGAGTGTAGATTTACCCGCAGCCATTGCCTCCTCTACTGCCTGTTTTAGTAACTCTGTAAGAGATGAAGAACAAGGTACAACTACAGGAGGCTCGGGCACGGAAGACTCGACTACAGAAGGTACAACTACAGGAGGCTCAGGCACGGAAGACTCGACTACAGAAGGTACAACTACAGGAGGCTCAGCCGATGATGCAGAAGCTGATACCTCCACTGAGGCAGGAACGTCAGTGACACTACGAATGGTAGATGTCGTCGCTGCCCCGGCCGTCACCCCTGGCCCTGCCCCTGCCGAGGGACCCCCTCTTGACGTCAGTTCCGCCCCTGTTACTGAAAGGGGCAGTCCCGCTGCGGAAGAATAACAACTTCCTGTACTGGGTCCTCTCCTGAAACACATTCTCTACGAGAAATAGTTTCTCCCGTTTAGACCAGCTATAAGCAATGACAAAGCTGAAACAGATGCTATTACCTCCGTATCGTGGGACTCTAAGATAGATACATTGTTAGCAAAATGGTGCGATACGGCAAAATGTTACGAGTGGATGCACTCTGAATCGCACACCATATGCGAACGTAAATCCCACATCTTCCTTATCTCAATCAACTCTTTAACAGCTATCTCAGGAGTTGCAAATACTATTGTAGGCGGGCTCAGCATAAATGGCATTCAATGTGCCTGGATCTTCGGGGGTATATCTATCTTCGTATCGACACTCAACATGTTACAAGACAAGTTGGGATACGGTCAGAATGCAGTCATCCACAAGAAACTTATCTTTCAATGGGCATCCATACGCATGAGAATAGAAGAGATTCTCACCATTCCCTATACGGCACGAAAGGATTGTAAGTCTGTGTTACAACTTCTGAGAACAGATTTGCGAGATGCTGAACGTGAAGGAACGGGGCTCATTGGAAAGAGTGTACGCGACGCATGCTTTAACCATTTTAAGGGTATCGAAGGCTTCGATATTCCAGATATCTGTGGTCAGGTTGCACACACGAAGATTTATGAGGAAAGGTTGCTACCCTAGTAGAAATGGTAAAGGCATATGCGTTCCCGAGAAGATTCAGTAAGACGTATTGTAAGAAGCGGCCGTGTAAAAGGATGGGGTTCACAGAGAGGGCATCGTGCAGACCCTATAAGAACTGTTATACAAAACGAAGGTCTAAGTAGATGGGTAACATTTTTACTAAGGCACCGCCGGCACAGGCAACAGGTCCAAATAGTTTAGGCACAAATCTTCCTGCAACTCCTCCTAAACCACGTAATTACAATACACCCCCTGCTCCCCCTCCTAGCCCCGTTGGGAGCCTTGCAGCCTCTAATGCCAGAAATAACTTCAGGAACTCCAGGATGAATGGGCAGCCCCCTAGCCCCACGGTAACGCAAGGTGGAGCCGGCCGTCGCCGTAAGTCGAGAAAGACCAAGAAGGCCAAGAAGTCGAGAAGCAGAAAATAGATG
>Ga0118677_10006191_pt1 | contig 20416 bp, 18 predicted proteins | sample AliMusrvi5mmetaG_FD_86154 | JGI IMG/M metagenome (GOLD analysis project Ga0118677, IMG submission 86154)
CTGAACCTGGCGCAACTCTGCGTGAGACATCCCTTGGTTTTCGATTGCATCGAAATGGCCCCAAATCCAGTACCCCACAGTATTTAAAGAAAGAGCCAAAGTTCTTCGCTTAACACCTATGGTGGTGCCCTCACCCCGCTCTTGTTTATTGGGCCGAAGATGGAGCGAAAAGCGGGGTGAGGGCACCCCGGCTCCACCAACCCATGTGATGCCTATGCGTCACAGATCGGAACGAAACAGGGTCTTCGTTGACCGCGCCAGGCCGAAGGATTATGATCGGCAGGTCATTTCATAATCACTACCGTCCTTAGGAATTTGAATGCTGGAAAGAATGGATATGATCACACGAAGAATGAATATGGGCCGGTTAAAACCCGAAGGGATACCGGCCTATCTTAAAGCGCATGACGAAATCCATCCGGATTTCGTCAACGCCCTCCGCGGCGCCGGCATGACCACCATCAGTTGCTTCCTCGCCGGTGTGGATCTGGCCGTCTATTCCGAGGCACATTCGGAAGGATTTGAAAAAGGGAAAGAGGAACTGGCGCAGAACAAAGCCGCCCAGGAATTCGGCACAAGCATGCTCCCCCTGGTTGAACCGGGCGCCAAGTCCATCGATTTCAAGGAGGTTTTCCACATGCCGGTCTTGACGCAAGGCAGACCCATTGCCCGGAAAAAACGCGTGCTGTCGATGGCCACATTAAAGAACGAGGCCGTTCCCGAATACATTCGCAGACATGACGAGATTAAGCCGGAATTACTGGATGTTTTCCGCCAGGCGGGGATTTTCCAGATCAGTTGCTTTCTCCATCAGACAACCTTATTGATCTACTCCGTGCGCGACGAGTCCCTCTATCCCTCCCGGGAAGAGTGGCTGAACCATCACCCTGTGTGCATGGAGTTTATGGCGCTGATGAAGCCCCTGGCAGATCCCTCCGGGGTGTCTGTCGATCTTCCGGAGGTGTTTCGTCTGCCCGAAAGCCGGTAGGCATGCCGAGGGCTCCGGGACCTTGGATTTTGCCCGCTTGCGCACCGCAGTCACGGCCTGCGAACTGATTCCACCCTATCAAACGGGACGACCCGTTCATTCGGCACGGTAAACGACCTCTCCTCCGACGATGGTCGCCAGCACTTTGGTATTGGGGATCATCTCGGGATCGATAGACAGCACGTCGCGGTCGATGAGGGTGAAATCGGCCAGCTTGCCGGGTTCGATGGTTCCACGGGTGTCCGCTTCATCCAGCAACGACGCCGCGTCGCGGGTATAGCAGCGTACGGCTTCAGCGGCGGTGATGGCTTCTTTGATATTAAGGACACGCCCGCCTTGTGTTTTGCGCGTCACGGCGGCGTAAATGCCGACCCACGGGTTGTGCCAGGCGATGGGCGAATCCGCCCCACCGCCCACGGTAATGCCCCTGTCCAGCAGGGTGCGCAATGGATTGAAGCGCGCAGCGCGCTTTTCACCCACCGCCTCAACAACGGTATCGCCCCAGACGTGGATGAAGGGCGGCTGCGCGGCGACGGCGATGCGATGATGGGCGAGCGCGTCAAGCGCTTCATCGCTGGGGAAGTAGACGTGAATCAGGTGGCAGCGCCCCGGCGCTCCCCCCGCCCGCTCCAGGCCGCGCACCAGCGCCTGGGTGGTGAGGTCGATGCCGTGGTCACCGGTGGTATGGATGCCCACCGGCCATCCGGCGGCGAACGCGCCATCGATGCGCCGTTCCAGTTCCTCCGCGGGAATGCTGGTACAGCCACGATTATCCGGCTGACCGAGATAGGGATCATACATTAGCGCGGTGCGGTGCATGATGAAATAGTCGAAGAAGAGCTTGATCGGCCCGAAGGCAAGGCGGCCTTCGGTCATGCCATAATGGATGCCGGCTCGGGTCAAGTCATCCGGCAAGGTATTCATCGGATCGGCGTGGGACGGCATCAGGCTCACGCGTAACGGCAGACCCCGCTCACGCACCACCTGCCGGTATGCGCCGATGATTTCCATGTTTAGCCAGGCATCGAGGGCGCCGGTGAAGCCGTCGCGGGCGATGGCCGCCGCGCCGCGAGTGATGGCCTCCTCGACGGAGATGTCATCCATGAACACATCCCCTTGGCGGTTCAGCGGCGTCATGCTCTTCGCCGTGTAGAGGAAGATGCCCAACGGCTTGCCGGACGGTCCCACGGGTACCTCGCCGCCGGGAGGCACGTCGCGGGTGTCGATCTGTCGCAGGACGTGCGAGTTGATGATCGACTTGTTCACGTCGGTGATCATCACCGGTCGGTCGGTCGCCACGCGGTCCAGGTCCTCCGCTGTCGGCAGCCGCCCCTCCGCGAGCGCGGCCGGGGGAGATTCCCGCCCACGCCGATGATCGGGCCGGTTGTCTTTTCCGCATAGGCCGACAGCCGCTCCACGATCTCCTCGATGGAGGTCACATCGTACAGGAAGGCTTTCTCCGTCTTGCCGCCGATGAAAGGGAGATGGATGTGCGTATCGATCAGCCCCGGCAGCAGTACGCCCCCGTGGAGGTCGATCCGCCGTGCGCCCGCCTGTGCTAAAGGGATGATCTGCTCATCCGTCCCGACCGCGAGGATCACGCCGTCCCGCACCGCCACCGCCGTGGCCGTCGTCCCTGCATCTTCAAAGGTATGCACGAGACCGCCCCAAAGAATTAAATCCGCCGTGTTGTTTTGCATGTCGATTTCGAGTTAGGTAGTTGCGGGATCCGTCCCCCTCCCCCCAACAGGGCCGTCGTCAGATGACCGACCCCTCATGTCGCCGGTCGAAAGCGGGGGGCCTTTACAACTGCTTTATATAGTCTTGTCCCCCATAAAAAAAGCGAAGGACATAGACCGCACGGGCTTTCCCATCGATCCGAAAGATCAGCAGATAATTATTAATCGGAGCTTTGCGATATCCTCTGCTTTTGAGATAGGCATCCGCACATTCGTTGAACATCCGGGGCGTGCGCTTAAGAAAACCATAGCAATCCTCAATTTTGTCTAAAAACGCGCAGGCGGCAGCCGGATTCGCAAGCTTTCCGGTAATGTAGTCCACAATGCCATCCAAGTCGTGCTCGGCAATTTCGGTTATGAGAAGGTTATACATGACGCTTCGCCCGGAGCTTTTTAAGGGAAGTTTCCGCGGCAACAACCCGCCCGCGTGTTATTTGGGACTCAGCGGCCTCAATCCGGGCGTAGACATCCAGTTTCGCCAAACTTTCTTCATAGCGTTTCAGGCTCATGATAACCATATCGCCATAGCCATTTTTTGTTACAAAAATCGGGGCATCCGCCAAACGACATTTTTCTGAAATCTCCGCCGTATTCTTCAAGTCTCGGATAGGTATGATTTGCGGCATAATTCGGTCCTCCCTTTGATGTGGCATAATTGTGACACATTAAGGCCATATTGACAACTTTTACTGCGGCATCAAACAGGGATTGAACAACGGGCTACAGATGTAATTTTCCGCGGGGAGCCGGCGGAACGAGCCGGGGCGGAGGGACGATGAAGTGGTGTTTCGGGCATGGTGAAGGCTCACGGGATTGTTAAAAAATAGCTTTTCAGACGGCACGGGCACTCGCCCCTGAAACCGGTCTGAGAGAAACGCTTTCATGGGACGAACCGTAGCAGAGCCGGGGTCGGGAAGTCAATTTTCTGGCATTTTTAAGGTTAACACATTGTTGACTAATGGCTGATAATCTGATTGAATCATATTATCAGATAAACACAGGAGAGACTGTCATGCGATCGCTGTCCGCTACAGAAGTCGCCAGGAATTTTAGCCGATTATTGGATTCCCTCGAACACGGCGGCGAGGAGATCGTGGTGATGCGCAATAAGCATCCGGTCGCCAAGTTGGTTCCAGGTGCCGCCCGTATGACGGCCATTGAGGCGCTCGGGGATATCTTTGCAACGCTCGATGATGCGGAAGGGACCGCCTGGCTCGACGATATCGCGCGGGGCGACCGTTTACGGGTTGCGGAAGCGAGGGATCCGTGGGCGTAATCCTCGACACGTCCATCTGGGTTGACATTGAACGGGGACGGCTGGCGCCGCGCGATGTTGCGGCCCTGACCGGCGATGAACCCGTCTATGTCGTCCCTCCCGTGCTGGCGGAACTGGAGTACGGGGTTCATCGTGCGCAGACCGATGATCAGCGCGCCCGCCGAGCCAGTGCGCTGGACCGAATCCGCAGGAAACCGTGCATTGTCATCGACAAGGATAGTGCCGCAACCTTTGGCCGCCTATCCGCCCTCCTGGACAGTCGGGGAACCCCCAGCACACACCGCACTCAGGATATCTGGATTGCCGCCATGGCCGTTCAGCATAACCTGAAGGTTCTCACTCGAAACCGGAAGGACTTCGAAAACATTCCGGGCCTCGGGATCCTGGTGATTTAACGCCCTCAGTGGTAAATCCCCAATCATCCTTATCCGTGTCATCCGTACCATCCGTGGTTCGCTTCCATTCGCTTGCCGTTTGACTGCCAACCCGCAGTCGCTGTCGTCGCAGCCGATCTGCCTATGGCGAAAATTGACGCGATCATCACGGATACCCGTCACGCTAAGGGCAAGGCATGAAAGTCGTGCTCGACACGAATGTGCTCGTTTAAGGCCACGGGTGCGGTCCAGGTCGTGAGCTCCCGAGAATTTCTGGATCTGCTGCGTGTGCCATAAAACGGCCAGATGAAGATTGATATCCTCTAAACACAGGGCTGCCTTAGCCCCTGTCTGATGATTTGCCCCGTGCAAGAAATGTTGGTTGAATAGATGAAACCCAGCCGCAACTCTCGCGTGCCGGGTCCAAAGTCCATTAAGGTTTCGGTTCGACATACCACAATGAGGCCGATTCGTATTGCGCTATGATAACGCCTTGACGAAATCCTTGAATTTGTTGCCATGTGCCGCTGAGCTGGTGGGCTTCAGTTGTTTGCGGCGGTCGGTATGCCTTCCCATCCGGCGAGTGTAAATAGCCGGCCACATCGAAAATATGCTGATCTACTGAAGCCCACCCGGGCTCAGATGCACCCCAGACAGAGGGGGAGAACTCTTCGACGCCGTCCATTCGAGCAAGCGTTCGAGCGTCAGGTGACAACTTCAGAAAAGGAAAGTGACGCATATCGCTAAACTGGGAAAAGGCTTCTGTATCCACGGCTTTGAAACAAATTTTGTCATCACTCCATGAAATATGATCCACTCGTCCTTGACAAACCTTTTCCCAAGAATTAGTTGCCGGTAAAAAACGCCATATACCACTCCGCATCTGATCACGAAGTCCATTAACAGAGACCCAGAGGCAGTCTCGCTTTTCGTCCGCCAGCAGGGATACCACCTCATACTGGAACCCACCATCCAGCGGACACTTTGGAATGGTTGCCATACTCGAAGCAATCGTTTGAAATCGTCCTGTGTCCGGATCAAAGACCGCAAGAGCACCACAAAAGGCTAGGAACAGTTTTTTGTCAAACACAACCATGTCCCGAATATCCATGGAGGGTAGACCGCCATGCTCGTCGAAGCGTTGCGATGCTCCGTCGCCGACGCGATAGAGCCCATCACCCCAGGTAGCCACGAAGATACTGTTTCCCAGCACCGCTACATGACGCGGATTGATCTTGGACCGGAATCGACCAATCTCTTGCGGTTTACCACCCGATCTCGAAAGGCGTGTAACCACAGACTCCTGCTGTTCTTGGGATAGTTGTGGACTCATAGAGGGGCCCCAAATCAAAATAAATGGCGCCGTTAATGAATGGGCATCAGCATGAACGTATACGAGACTCCGCCCGTTCCCGGGTCTGTCCGAGACCGGTATGGGGGTGATGCTGTATCCCCTCCACTCTCCTCCCAGCGGGTGGGAATCCCTACCCGTTGGACCACTTTCATACTCCAAAAGCCATATCAGATACTCACGGAACTCCTTGGCCGTCGCCGGAATATCATTAGAGGCGTATGCTTTTCGGTCAATCAAGGCAAGAATGCGCCGACCCAAGCGATGTCGCTCCTCCTGAGTAATTTCAATCAGACCCCATTGAAGTGTGGTGGGCCAGTGCAACAGAAATGTGGCATCGTTGCGCTTTTCCGCCATACTGAGTTTGTCATCCAAGTAGGGTTCAAGCCGGTTCGATTGCTGGAGTCGCCGTGCGACGATTCGAGATAGATCTTGCTCGAATGATGCTGGAGTCTCCAGGTAAGAGCCATAGTAGGCAAACCGGTCGCTTGCCGGCAAATCGAATAACATCGTGTTCCAGATGGTCTCGGCCGCCTCAAGCCCTTCCGGATCTGGGTGTGTCGTTTTCACGCAGAGGGCTATCATCCGAATGGCCGGATCTTTGTCTCGGGAATAATCGTCCAGCAGGGCATCCAGGCTCCGGGCCTCCCACTTCCCCGCTTGCACGAGTTCCGAGGCAGATACAATCTGTCCAAGCAGAGTGCATCTGAATCGATCCAAGTCCCTGGATTGGCGGGGAAACTCATCCCGGACGTCTTTGACCGCACGGCAAAAATCCGCCGATGATTCGGCGATATGGATGGCATTATATAAACGCCCAATCAGGATCTCCGAGAATTTCACACCCGATTGCTGTCGGGCTTGTTTTAGCAAATTGTAACGTTCGAAAAGGGTGCTGCGTATCTGCTCGGATAATTCGCGTTCCTCCGCCGAATTGGTATTTATTTGGATCTGGTGCAGCATGAACAACGTGAACATGCAACTATAGCCAGGTGCCCCCGGAGATTGCTTCAGAAGACTGCGCACATGTTCCAAGCCGATCTCCTGAAAACGAAGCGAATGCCTGAGCATGGCGATGGTATTATTTGTCAGATCGCCGGGAATCACCGCATAACTGTCAAACGCCAGGCCGTAGTATGCAGGGGTGGGAGACAGTGCCAACGCTGCTTCGGCAAGAGGAGCCGCTTCAACATTTTGATGGTGCGACAGCAAATATTGTGCCCTTCGTGCAAAAATTTCAGCTTCTCCGCCCCGGTCGCCTTCCGGTCGTATCGTCTCCGTGGATTGTATCAGTGCCAACGTCTTGGCAAGGATCACACGGCGCATCGCGCGGATGTCGCCGAGAGGGCACTTGAACTGGACGGTCTGCTTGGAAGGATTAGCCTCCGAGACCGAATTTAAGCTTATGAGCAATTCCTCCCCGTCTCGTCTTAGGCCGGCCTCGAGCAGGTAGGATGCGGTCTTCAATTCAAGTTCAATATCTGTGAGTTGCGCTTCTTTTATCAGAACCTGCAGGTCCTCTCGCTCAAGCACAACCACCCCGGGAACATTCATCAGATCATTCTTCAGGAAAACGGCCAGAGCTGCGGAGAGAGAGGTCAATTCACCTCCGGGTTCTTCATTGCGCACGCCCAACACGGCAACATACCGGCGGCGCCGATGAGGATCGCGCAACAGTTCATCCGCATGGTGGACGGCACCAGCAATCAGGGCGGTGACAGTGTTATCATCGCCTTCGGCCAAGATATCCGCGATTAGGATTGCCGTCCTTGATTCAAAAATGCGAGCGCGTGTTATCTTCGAATCCAATGCCGCTTCGTGCGTGATATAAAGGATCGCATCGGCCGGCAAGATCGCCCCGAGTTTCAAACGTGAATGCACGTCAAGCAAGCCACTAGCGTCCATCACTTGCTCTTTCAAGATTCGGTAAATTTGATCTCGTTCAACGAGGTTGATTTCACCGTTTTTGCTGAGTTCAGCCAGAACGAGACTGGTTAAGGGCGACTCGGATTCACCCAGAATTGCGAGTGTCAAAGGCTTAGGACTCGCGTTACTCGGGTTACAACACAACGCAAGGAGGACCACAACAAGAGTCGCCCCTGTGACCGTTATGTGGTGAATCATTGTTTTCATGGTCAAAAGGGTGCCTGAACAGGATCCAAAACACAAGTGCGATATTAATATCCCCTATGCGATAGCGTGAGGGTGTTTCCTGAAAATATGGAATGGGTTGATTCTCGAGTCGGCTCAGCTCGCACCGTACCCCTCTCATCCCAGCCCTCCGGTGACCTGCGAAGCCATTCAGGCGAAGAAGGTTCCCTCAAGGGGCGAGGGAGTAGCACAGCCTCATTATTTGCGTGTGGCAGCCACACGTAAATAAACTCCGTGATTATTCCCCGATCATCCTCATCCGTGTCATCCGTACCATCCGTGGTTCGCCTTCATTCCCTTGCGGCTTTGCTGCCTAAATCGGGATAGATTCTTGATTAGCACGAAGTCGGTATAATTTCGAAATGCGTCACCAACCTGTGCCGGATCGCGACGGGGGCTTTCACCGCCAGATGATAGACGGGCTGGTGATTGCCATCATGTAAATCTACCCCCGCTGTCATGATTTCGCCTGCCCAGTCCCAACTCACCTGGAGCCGGCTGTTTTTCGCCTGGAAGACCGCCCATTTGCCCTGAACTTCCACTGGGTAATAACTGTGCAGGTGGAAAACCAGCGCGCGTTCTTCGGGGAGTTCAACTTCATCGATGATTGTGAAATGAAGCGGATCGGGCGAATCCAACTCACGGGTCATCCGGCGAACCACATCGCCCCAGGCCACTGTGCAATCCACCGCAAGATGCAGGCGTTGCGCATCCCCTTCTCCCGTCGGGCAGACAGGCTTCGGGCAGGGATTGATCTGCGGGCAGCAGAAACCCTGTGCGTCCAGCGGGGTCAGCAGGTTGTGCATCCGCGCTTGTTTCAAGGTGCCGGTGGTTGGATCTCCGTAGATGGGTGTACCCCGATCGATGAGCAGGGATTCGCCGAATACCTCCAATAGGATGGCGCCTTTGTCATGGTGACTGTGACCCTCGGCCGCGCTGGCGCCGCACAGGTGCAGGCGCACATCCCCGTGCGGGGTCGCGCGGCGGCTGGTGGCATGTCCGGACCCGTTCTGTATTTGAAAGACGGGAATGATCTCCGCGCGATCCGACAGGTCCGCCGGACCGTAGATGAGGGTGCGAATACTGTTGCAGGTCCAAACCTGGTTAATTACGTCGTGCGAGATTTTGTCCGTCATGCCGTCCAGCAGGACAGTCAACAGACCTTTCCACCGGGGATCCTCGGTGATCGCGGCCATCATTGCCGGCCAGTCCGACGGTACGCGCCGACGCATGCCGTCGCTAATCGGCAACGCCTCGCCCTTCTCTGCGGAGGACAGGAAGACGCCGTAATAGTCGGCGCCGTGAAACAGACCGGGCGGCACCAGCGACTGCGGCGTGACCTTGCGACCGCGCGCCAGCAGCAGGTAAGAGGAGAGCATGTAGAACATGAGGCCCCCATAATACGAGGGGCCCTCACCCTGACTGCCGTCAGGGCTGATGATGCGCCTGGCAGTTTCCTGCAGATCTTTTTCAGCTTGCGGCAATTCCCAATCCATCCGTGGCCAGGCTTGACGCAATGCGAGCAACCCGGAGATGCGCCCGGCGGAGAAGCCCAGCGCCTGGTTGCATTGGTAGATATACTCGTAACGGGCGAAATCGTATTTGATCGGCGCCAGCCCTTTGAAGAACAGGCTGTGATTGATGACCTCCTTCGCGTGCGCGGTCAGCGCGCCACCAATCCAATCAACTGTCGCGGTCAATGCCATGACGGCGATATTCTGGAAAAATGAGCGCCAGTTGACCGCGCTTCCGGGGAAATCATGCTCGACGAACCCTTCCGCCCAGTGTCGGGTATGCGCCATGGCGATGGCGCAACGTGCGGCCATGCGCACCAGTTGCGGATCGCCATCCAGCAAGCCGAAAAAGGCACAAATCTCCATTGGCCGCCAGAGCGTGGGACGGCGGTCCCGACTGCGCGCGGAATACCCGTACGGACTTTCGCCACAACCGATGTACTGGCGGATTTCCTTCTCCGGCTCCAGGCTCAGGGCGTTGCGCGCTTCGATCCGCAAAATATCCGCCATATTCCGGTAGGGCGGCTTGCTGATCTTTTCGCGTAGCGCCGCGACCTCGTCGGCTCCGAAACATAGGGCCAGTTCCGGACTCAGCGTCCATTCGCTTTCGGGCTTGATGAACTCCGGCCAGTCGGCGGAATATACCTGCGGGTGTTCATACGCAAGCCAGTCCCGCAGTCGGGCGCTATGATGCACGCCGATATAGTAAGTGGTGAAGCCCCCGCCCGTGGCGAGGCTCGGAGTGACCGTGATTTCCATTTCCTCGAGGATACGTCCCGCGAACGACCCCATGTAATCCTCATGCGCATCGAATCCCGGCCCCTCGGCGATGGTTTGCCAGACTCCGTCCAGTCGCACCCGAAACCGGATCCGCGCTGAGGAGGCGATTGAGGCCTGCAGAAAAAAACCGTCGTACTCGCCAACGTCCAGCCGTCCTGCCCAGCGCCAGATAAACGCCGGCACACCCGGTGTCGCGCTCTCCCAGGAAATGTGAGTCGAATAGCTGGCCCCCAGCCGCAATTCCCGCGTGCCAGAGCCAGACTCCAGTACCCATTCCTTTTCCGGAGAAAGGCCGGGATCGAAAAACGGCATGATCACAGCTTCGGCGGTATTGACCGGATGCAACCGCACCCGCGAATTATTGGTTAAATTAAGCATTACGTCTCCAGATCCGTTCATCCGTGGTTCGCTTTCATATTGTTCATCATTCACTCCATATAAGGTGATCCGTTGCTGGTAGGGACGGCATGTGGCCGTTCGAGGCATATCATGCGCGTCCTCTCCACTCGAATTCCCGCGGCCATCGGCCGCAGCTACAACCGCTCTTCCTGTGGGGGCGGTCGCTGACCGCCCTTCCCCTCCCTTGTGGGTAACGGGTGAGCCCGCCTTATGAGGGTGTGTTGGCGATGAACCGAAAGATATCCTTTTGCCAGAGCATGGCCTCATTATCACTATGGCCGCCGTAGGTTTCCTGGTAAACAACCGGACTGCCGGCGGCGCGCAGAGCGGCGGCAAAATCTCGACTGTGGTGCACCGGCACGCACGTATCAGCTTCGCCATGCAACAAAAAGATCGGCATTTTCGCAAAGTCGGCAATGTGATTTAGGGGGGACAGTTTACGCAAGGCGGGACCGGGAGCGGCGGCGGTGATGCCGTGCGCCTCGGTGAACTGCGGTAAATAATCCGGCATTTCCGCCATCCATGCCACGAAATCAGTCATGGGGAAAATGGCACATACGGACCGCACGACCTTCGCTCTCTGATAGGCGTACATCAGGGCCGAGCCGCCGCCCATACTAGTTCCCATCAGATGCACCTGTTTCGGGTCTATGTCGCCCCGGGCGATCAGGCTGTCGATGATCGCATCGAGGACGGCCACTGAATGGGAATTCATCCAGTGCGTGGGCCCCAGGTCGGGAACGATCACCCAATACCCGGCTTCGCGCAGATCGCGCCGCAAGAGCGCATAGGCCGGTCGCATCAGGTTATAGAACTGATGGGACCCGCTGTTGCCATAGAGATGAATGACCAACCCGGCTTTACGGCCCGACGTTTCACGAGGCGGAAATACGCGGCACGGCACCGCCAGCGGGTGCCCCGGTTCCGGCAAGATGCGTACGGTGGACACCACCGTTTGCAGAAACCAATCCGCCGCCAGGTCATGCCATTCCGCCAAGCCCATGTGCCCTGGCGTGGGCTGGACGCGCAAGGTGACCTCGCACCCCAACGAGCGCGCCTGGCTGGCTGCGGTTATGGCGCGGGCATAAGCGATCGCATGGTCGGTGCCCACCCGGGTGTCCGCATTGCCGATAATGATCCAGGCCGCGCGGTCGGCCACCGCTTCTGCCGTATGAATCAGGGACAAGCGCTGAACCAACGGGTTGGATTCCTGTCCGGCAAATTCAGTCAGTGCGAGCAGCTCCGTCAGAGGCGCAAACGCGGCTATAGCACAGATACGCGGGTTGTCGGCGGCAGCGTGAAACGCCATGAATCCTCCGCGCGAGGTCCCGGCAGCGGCGATGCGAGAAGGATCGGCGATTCCCGTAGTGACCAGGTGCTCGATCACATCATTCACCCGCAGTCGGAAAGAGGCGACAATATCCTCTCCCTGCTTGAGGCGACCCACCCATCCCACGATTTCCGGATCGCCGGGACGACAGTCGGCTCCATGAGAGGGGAGATCCAGCGACACCACGTTCCAGCCGTGTGCATATAAAAGCCGGCCAACCCGGCAATACGGTTCGGTGGTCAGCGTGTCCCAGCCGCCCATGGCGAAGAGGAGCAGCGTCGGCGCCGGACCGCCCTCATGCGGCGGCAACATCGCGAACGCGGTCCCGGCGGGGGTGGCGACTACGCCCGATAGGGGGAGCGTGTCGGGATAGAGGGGTGCGGGATGATTAGAAGACGGGGTCATAGGTAGTCAGGGCCTTACTACGTCTCAAGGGATTTTGAGTGTTGGAAACAAGCGTTTAAAGTCACCCGCATTGCGGGTCAGCAAACCTTGGTGTCGTATGGCAAAAGCTCCTATTTGGATGTCGGCTACCGGCCTTCGTCCGCTCTTTCCGGAGCGTTTGAGTTCAATATGGCGGTGCCATGCGGAGAACGCGGTATGTGTGTCCGCTAAAATCCAACTGGCCTGATGATCGATGCCCAGCTGTGATAGAAATTCCCCGGCTCGCCGCCAATCGCCTAAAAACGCGGGGGCCATTTCAATCAGAGTTACCGGGCATATCGTCAATCCGTCGCGCTGGTGACGTTCGATGCATCGCGCTGATGATTCGCCGAAAGACGGATCATCGTCCAAAACATCCAACAATAGACAGGTGTCAACAACCCAGGCCATCAGTCCGCCTCCCCTTCGCGTAATTCGCGCAACCAAGCTTCAGTCGGGCGAACCTTGCGGAACCGTTTGGCAAACCCCCGCATGGCCATGGCGCCTTTAATGGGAGTTTCCTCCAAACGTCGCACCCGGCACTCATGTTCTCCTGTGGCCTCCCATATCAGCCGTTCGCCAGAACTCACACCCAGCGCCTGTCGAATGGCCGAAGGGATGGAAATTTGGCCTCGTTCAGTAACCGTTGTTATCATTGTCTTCATATCGGTATGATATCATGTATGAGTATCATGTCAACATCGCGGAACTCACTAGTTCTGCGATCGTTTTCTCCCAGCCGGCAATCCTGTTTGCCAGACTGGGTATGGACTTCATTTCCCGTTCGAATAGAAGCCGGATCGCGGTCCGACTGATTTCCCCGTGACTGCGGCAACCGACCAGGTAAGCGTAGAGCATCAGGGCATTTGAACCGGAATCCGTGCCTCGCGTCGCCGCAGCCGCCACTCCAGGCGCATATTGTGCAAGCGCCTGTAGATACTCTGGAATATCCCGTCGGACATACTCCTTCCAGATCGTCTGGGACTCCAGATCGTTGGCCAGAGGTTTGGATATTCCCGCCAGGAACTTGAAAAATCGTTTTCGCCAGGCGGCCACCGGGATCGCGACCGAAGCGTCTTCCCGCTTGAACGTGGGGATGATGTCGATCTCGGCCAGTTTTCCAGCTCGCGTTACGCCACAGCGAACCATGTAGCCGATTCGCGTTCCCGGCAACGCCTTGTGCGCCTCGTAGTCGAAGACAAAGTTCCCCAGACTGTAACAGATCAGTCCCTCGGCGGAGACCTCAATACCTTGTGGCACATGAGCATGATGGGCGATCACAATATCGGCTCCCGCCTTCAGAAAACGCCGACACATGGCGCGCATCCAGTAAGCTGGAAAGTATTGGTACTCCCGTCCGCCATGGACCACGACCATCATCACATCGGCCTTGCTTGCGGCCGTCTGGATCGTCAGGAGGGCCGAAGGTTCGTCGAGAAACGAGGCGCCCAGATTTTTATCGGTCGGATAGGCAAATTCCGCTTCCGCCACATTGAGCAGACAGAATCGAATCCCCTTCCGGCGGAAGAACAACGGCGCCATGGTTCCGTTCAATCCCGTAGCAATGCCCACGGGAACGATTTGGTTCGAGGTTAGGGTTGATAACGTGTCACGAATCCCCTCATCGCCATAATCGCGAATATGGTTGTTCGCCAGACAGGCGTGGCTCACCCGCAACTGGCGCAGTCCTCGCACAACATCGGGACTGGCGCGGAAATTGGGCCCGCATTTTTGAATGGGTTTTCCGCGCCGGGTCAGGGGCAACTCAAGATTGGTGACGTGCAGGTCGGCCGCGTCGCTCAACGCCAGCACATCCGGCATGAGCCCCTCAAGTTGCCCGGCGGCGAAGCTGTCCGCGTAACGGCCCAGCGGGCAGATATCCCCCGAGAACAACAAGGAGACTTCGCTCCGGCCCGGGGCAAGACGCATATGCCCATCCTGTGTGAACAAGTTCCGAATCATAGGGCACCTCCTTGAACAGACCGGATGGCTTGACAAACCACAGCATCCCGCCTATATCGAGTGCGGTTGAACTTTGCTCCAAATTTTTCGGGGAGGACTCGTCCATGGATCAGCAGGGCCTCTTGGCCGTGATAAAGGCGACGGAACGAAAATACGACGGAACCTTTCACGTCGCAGTTACGGACCTGCGCGGAGGCGAGTCGTTCGAGTTGCGGGCGCATCAACCCCGACCGACGGCCAGCGCTTTCAAACTGTGCGTCCTGTGCGAGCTGTTCCGGCAATCGCGCGAGGAAGGGTTGGACCTGAACGCCCCGATCGCCTGCCATCGCGCGTTTCTCCGCCCCGGGGACGGCGTGCTCCGCGTGATGCGGCCCGGTCAAACGCTCACGGCCTATAACCTGGCCGTGCTCATGATGATCGTCAGCGATAACACCGCCACGGCGGAGTTGGTCAATCTCGTGGGCGCCGACCGGGTCACGCGGACCATGCAGAGCCTGGGGCTGAAAGACACGGATATTCACCAAGGGTTGCCGGGCGGAGCCTGGGCGGCCCGGATGCGGCAGCCTGTCAGCTCGGCGTATGATTTGTGCCGGCTGATGACCCTGATCTATCGGCATGAGCTGCTCACGCCCCGGGACTGCAAGGACATCCTCCGGATCATGCGGGCGAACCGGATGAACGACATGCTGCCCCGCTATATCCCGGTGGGTGAAGACTGGGGCGATGCCCAGGAGTGGATCGCCAACAAGATCGGTTATGGAGATTGCCGCGTCGATGTGGGCGTGGTTCACGCGCGGAATATAATCTACGCGACGGGTCTGTTTTTCAAACCGCGCCGGGCACCCCGGGCGCGCTTCAAGTGCCTGGCGGACTATCCGCCAATCCTGGCCATGGCCGAGGTCTCGCTGGCCATTTTCCAAAGCATATAGCATCCGGCACCTTCCTTCAGGCATGGCTTTTATCCGGCCGCATTTGCGCTCCCCACGGTTGACGCTTCGTCAGACGTGCGCCCAACACGCGATGGACATCCGGCAGATCGAAATGCTTGAGCGACCCGCGCAACAGGGATGACAACGGCCAGGAATACTGAGGGGATTTGATAATCAATTCAAAACTCGGCAGATAATCGTAAATCTCCACCCGGGGTTTGCGGGGATGCAACAGCGCGGCAAACACGACAACGAGTGATCCAAGCCCTCTGCCGATCAGGCGGATATCACGGGCCCCCTGGGCATAGAGAAAGTCCATACCCCGCACGACATCCCAGACCCGCCGTCCCAAATAACTCTCGCCCAGCATTTCGCCCGTCGCGGCATAGAGATAGTCGTTTCCATACGGCTCTAGAAAGGCACGAGAGCCGCAACTTTTGCTCACACATTCGCCAATTCCCCTCGGATCCAGGACCACTAAGGGCGTCTTTCCCTGCGCCAATGTCCGAACCCACTTGATCTGGCGCACGTCATCGTTGCCCGAGAGATGACCGACATAGAGCAGCAGGTTCCCTTTGGGCGGATGCATGGAACGTTGACCCGCACCATAGAGCGTGGCGATCGCCTGTATGCCCGGTTCGGTCTCCACGGCGAACTGCGCCGCATAAGGGAGGCCGTCCGCCCCACTCCCATCCGGCCGCAAACATCGGAAAAACGGCGGTTGTTTGAATACCGGCAGTCCAAGCAGTCTCCGCGCGGCTCGCGTAACCTGTGAGGCCGATGGCCGACCGCGCGTCAGGGCCAGATGCTGTGCCTCTTGGGCCGTGATCTCGAAAATACGTCGGCTTCCCAGGGAGCGGACTTGTCCGCCCGGAATCACGTTAAGCTGTCGAGTGGCCAGTTCAGTGAAAGGACCCTCCGTCGGGTTGCCGGTCACTCCGGCCTGCTTCATGAAGAACGCATAAACCGCTTCCCGATTCTCTTTCGAGAACCCATGCCCTTGCGGCCCGGCAAAATACTGCACGTCGTCGCCGGCTCCCAACAACGCATGAACTTTCCGGATCTCGTCCGCCGCCTGGCGCGCGTATCGTTCATCGAAGAAGTCGTCGATCTGCGACAGAATGAGCGTCGGGCGGGGTGCCTGGCAGAGCAACAAATCGGCTTCGTCCAGTCCGAGCGCGAGGATTTCCGGCGGATTTTGTTCCGCATCCGAGGGAAGTTCGTTCTCGATGTTGGCCAGGTAGGAACAGATGAAGCAACTCGGGGCAACCATCGTAATCCGGGGATCGAGGGCCGCGAGATAGGTGGCCAGCGTGCCGCCTCCGGAGTTGCCGGTAACGCCGACGTAACGGCGGTCAACCTCGGGACGCGATAACAGGTAATCCAGCGCTCGGATCGCATCCCACGTGCGCCAGGTCCCGAGAAATCCGTCCAGCAACACCATTTGATTTCCCATCAAATTGTGGGATTGACACAGATCCGGGAGGGGCAAACCGTCCGTGGGGTAATACTGGCGACGCTCCCCCTGGGAAACGGGATCAATGATGAGGACCAGGAAGCCCTTGGACACCAGCCCCTGGCAAACCGATTGGTAAGGGGAATATGACTTCCCTTCGGGCGAATGTCCGCAAAGCACCATCGCTGCCGGATGCCGGTTATGCGGACCGGCTCCTTCGGGGATGTATAGGTTTCCGGTAACAAAGAAACCTGGCCGGCTCTGAAAAACGACCTTCTCGATCGTGAACCCTGAGAACGATTCCGCGCCTGTCACTTGTGCATTCAGCGGCGTTCGGGGAGGCAACGGTGAAAAGATGCGCCTGACTTTGGCGCGCACACTCCTGACGTAATCCTCGGCGTCCTTCCGGTTTCGGAGCGCCTCGATTCGAGTCCGGCGCGCATCCATGACGGCGCGAAGCCGTGCCACATAATACTCGTGGACCATGTGGCCATACCGTTCCCGAAGCAGGCTGGATGGAGGTACCGCTTTCATGGCAACGAAGGTGCCAGAACAGTGGCCCAAACACAAGCCCATGATTACACGATATTCGCTTTCAAATTCATCGCGAACAGCTTTGGACTGACGTCACCCATCCGGCGCAATCGAACCTGGAATCGCACGACTTTCCCTTTGAGGTCTGCCAGCACATGCCCCGGCCAGATGACCGGACAATCGAATCCATCGGCGCCTGTGACTTTCCCTTCGGAAAAGCCGGGAATGGGTTGGAATGTTTCGTCCAATACCTCAACCGCAAGGCCCGCAACGCCATCGGCATTGACGGTGAGCGCGCAACCTGCCGATGGGATCGTGATTGGCGCCGAGCAGATCGAACCTTCATTGGTGCCGGGATTCAGCGCCAGCGCGCCCCAGCGGTCACGCGGCAGGGTGGCCAGGGCGACTTCCGCGGAATAGTGCCGGGCTTCACTCCCGGAGTTGCGCCAACGGCCATGATAGATGCGCGTCTCATCGCCGACATTGAGTATCCCGTTGGCCTGGCAAAGGATCGTGTTGAAATTGTGCCCGGGCACAGGCGTGACCAGCGAGTCTTCGCGGCGCAGGAAACGGTGCCCCTTTACGGGCTCGTGGAAATGAATACCGTCCTGCGAGATCAGCAAACCGAAATCGCAGGAGATCTGTCCGAAGGCATTGTCGTTGCGCGCATTATGCCAGAGGCCGTAGAGCCCAACGCACACGTTACCAAAGCTCGCCGCTCCGACCCCAAGGTGGACTTGATCATAGTCGCCGCTCATGCTGCGCCGCCCGCGATCTTCCGGTTCGGCCAACGCAAAGGCCTCGACCAGCATATCCGGCCATTTTGTAAAATCGCACGAGACGTGGGCGACCCCGGTTCTACCGCACGGGGTACCCCCTTCGGCAAAGTAGCCGGCCCAATTATCCATGACCTGAAAATGAATGACGTAATGACCGTTGTGCTTGATGAACGAGGACGGTTCCACAAATTGATTGCGGAAGGGAATGCCGATCACCTTCCAGTGGAGGCCATCCGGCGAGACCGCCAGCGCCACGGTGGGCATGCCTCCGTTCTCCTCGATGGCCGGATCGGTTTGGTCGGGGAAAAACTGGTAGGTCATCTTGTAGTGCCGGGCGGGATCGGGGTCCTCCTCATCCTTGATGACGATGGCGGTGCAAACACAGGCGTGCGGCAGAGCCAGGACATTGTTGTCCCGGCTGCCTTTGAAGAGCACCTGCCCGAGGGCCGGTTTGGTCCAGGTGATCCCGTCATCGCTTTCCGCGTAGCAGAGCGGTCCCTGGAAAGTAGGCCCGGTGGATTTCGCCAGTTGCCGCATCAAGTGCGGAGTCCAGTCGGGATTCTTACCCCAGTGACAGGCGTAGTACCACATCCGGAACTTGCCCGCATCATGCAGCACCGTGCCGTAGAAATGCGTTGCTAGGTTGTCTGGCGCATTGCTTTCGAAGGAGCTCGGTTTCAACACCGCCTCGGGCCGCACGGTGGGTTTATTCAGGTAAAGGCAGACGTTCTTGCGGAACGGCAGTGCGACATTATCGATGGCTAAGAAGAGATGTTTCGGTCCGGTATTCATGGTTATTGACCGTTCATTGTTGTTCATCAGAGGTTAACTTGTGCCCTGGTTTATGATTCGAGAGGATTCGATCGAAGAACGCACTTCACCCGGTCTTCGAGCGGAGCCATCGGTTCGTGGGCATAGCCCACATGATCCTGGTACCAGTAATGAGTCGTCGCGTAGTCGACCCAACACCCGTCCGCCCGCCGGCGGGCTGCTATTCGATCCCGTATCTCCTGATTCCCCCGGAACTCATGCCGCCAATTGACGCGCCATTCAAGGGACTTCATGAAGGGGATGGCGTTCACATCGCGAAATTCATAAATGCTGAGCAGCGAAGGATTTTTTTGCTGAATGACATTAATGCCGCTTCGGTGCCCGGCGGAAAGTCCTCTGAATCCCCACGAATATCCGAAGGAATCCTCTGAGCCCAGATAATCGGCGCGCGGCTTCGTCTCGCCATCCACAAATACGCCATTGTTTCCCTCCATGACAAACCCGAATTCGGGAAACTGGGGTTCATCCGTGGCGACGCTCCACGCCCGTCCTATCAGGTGGCCCCTACCCTCAATCTTCAGAAATCGCTCATCCGTTTCAAAACAGACCGGCAAGGCCCATCGCCGCCACGTGGCGTGAAAATATCCCAACGAGTCGTTCCAGGCGGGAAGTCGTTCAAATTCAACAAAGCTGTAGTTCATGAACCCAAAAGCGGTATCATTCCGCAAGACCACGCGCGCGTGCCCTTTAAACGGCATGGGGATGAAACAGTTATAGGCATCGCGACTCTTTTCGATGAAGGGTGTCGAAAAATAGGCCGCACGTCCCCCGCACCCGTCCGCGAAAAAGTCGCCCAACGGCACCCGCACGGCCGGCGTTTCGACCTCGTTGTAATACACCTCCAAAACAATCCCACGGGCACACAGCGCGTTTAATTCCGGCGACTGCTGTTCTTCGGCGGCGGGTGGCTTGACGAAATGACAGGTGCTATGAAACCGCGTGATCACGGCCGGCCCCTCGATTTCGGCAACGGTTATCGAGCGCCCCGCATCCAGCGTTTCCAACTCCGGATAGGCATCGTAAGCCCAGCCTCCATTGGAAGATCCAAACGAGGCACTCGAACGGAGCGTAGCCAATCCTAAGTATGATCCTTGCTGATTCATGGGAACAAATCCGTTCATCTTCCGCATCATTTCGTTATCAAATTCATCGCAAACAGTTTTGGGCTGACGTCACCCATCCGGAGCAGATGCACCTGGACACGTACGGCCTTCCCTTTGAGTTCGGACAGGGTATGTCCCGGCCAATTGATCGCACAGTCGAACCCATCGGCGTCGTTGATCTTCCCAACGGCAAAGCCAGGGATGGGCTGAAACCGCTCATCCAATAATTCAACGGTGAGTCCGGCAACACCCTCAGCGTTCAGGGTCAGCGCGCAACCTGCCGCCGGGATCGTGATCGGCGCCGAGCAGATTGTACCTTCATTCGTGCCGGGATTTAGCGCCAGTGCGCCCCACCGGTCGCGCGGCAAGGTGGCCAGGGCAACCTCGGCTGAATAATGCTTGAGGATCTTGATCGCTTCCTCATTAGCCGCCCACCAGCCGACATTGCGCCAGCGGCCATGATAGATGCGTGTCTCATCGCCGACATTGAGGATCCC
>Ga0118677_10006022_pt1 | contig 20411 bp, 11 predicted proteins | sample AliMusrvi5mmetaG_FD_86154 | JGI IMG/M metagenome (GOLD analysis project Ga0118677, IMG submission 86154)
GGCTATGATTGTGCTGGTTACATCATGCTTTAAAGATAAAAGTAATTACAATTACATAGCTTCCGAAAAGATTACAGTTACCGGAATTAATGCAAGCTATGACAGAATCTCACAAGTGGACAGTATAGTCATTATTCCTACTGCCAAGTCAACCGATGCAACAGCACAATTCTCTTATTTCTGGGGTATTTATGAAACCAACGTTCAGGGATCAGCTCCAACAGTGGATACGTTAAGCAGAACGAAAGACCTGCATTACTTTGTTATCAAACCGGCCAAAACATGGGTATTGGTATATGGAGTCAAGAATAAAAAAACAGGTTATATGTCGATCACAACTTCCACACTGAATGTCATAACTCAATTTACAAGAGGTTGGTATGTATTAAAAGATGATGGTACCTATACAGATATGGACCTGTTTTTAACTCCTACATCAAACATTCCGACTACAAAGATGGCGAATGTGTATTCATTCGCTAATAACGGGAAAAGACTGAATGGGAAGGCAAAATTCTTATGTTTTGAATCACAATACAAATCAATGGTAACCGGTGTTTTGGGAAATACACGTGCTATGTTTGTGATTACAGATAAAGATGAATCCATCATAAATACAAATACATTGCTTGAAATTAGAGATTTCAACGGTTCCTTCTATGCTCCTCCTGCAACTAAGGCTCCGGGTTCAGTATTTTTGGGTAGTCAGGCAGATTATTTAGTCAACGATGGTCAGGTCTATAGTGTCTATACGATGTCATCTAATACAGGCGTTTGGGGTAACCGACAAATGAAAGATGCCATAAATACACCCTACCATATGTCTGATTATTATTATGGATATTGGGTGGGTGATCCTATTTTCTTTGATGAAACCAGCAGTTCATTTGTTTCAGCAGGTGGCGCCGGAACTGTACTGAACATCGTAACCGATGCCGCAGGTACAGCCATGAAAGCCAACAATAACAACAAGACACTGTTGTACATGGGCGCAAAAGCATCTGGTTCAGCAGTAGCTATCTTACAGGATAAAACTAATTCTGCCTTGAAGATTCTTTCCCAGATAACGCCAACTGTAAGTGCATTTAAAATGGTAAACGATACTTTGCTCGCTACCAGTCAATTGTATAACGCAACGAAATATACCTGTAATTATACAGATGAAGGAATGATCTATTTTGTTGTAGGGAATCAGGTCTGGTCGCGTAACCTTGTCAATAAGGCTGAACAATTGCAGTATACAGCTCCTGCAGGCGAAACCATAACCTATATCCGTCATAAAAAATACACCTCTGAAGCTGCCTTTGCATTCAACTTTATAGCTATAGGCACAAAAAATGGAGACACTTACAATGTTCGCATGTTTACAAAAACAGCCGGTAACCTTGCAGCAACCCCAACATTTACTTTAACTGGTACAGGTTCAGTGGGTGATGTATTCTATTTGTCACCATCTGTAAGCTATACAACTTATCAGAATTCATACTAAACATAATAAAGATAAGGGTGTCAAAAAACATCTGACACCCTTATCTTCATTTATTGCGATTCATTCTATTTACTTTTTTTACACTAAATTCAAAAACAACCATGAAAAAAATTAGCATGCTTATGCTGCTTACAGTCATATTATTCTCCTTAAATGTAAAGAGTCAAAATTCAAATATGGCTATTATCCAGGGAGTTATTACAGCTAAAACTATGCCTACTGATATTTCTTTGTACAATGTAGTCAATGGAGATGTCGTATTAAATTCTAAAGTAAGTGTAGCTAAAGATGGATCATTCGGTTTTTGTTTTAAACCGGAATATTCAGGATTTTACAGAATTGGTGAACGCAACTCTCCTGCCCGAATCTATATTACTCCCGGAAAACAAACATCAGTTACCATTAATGATCTGGAATTCACTGTAATGAATACATCAGATAAAGAAAATCTGAAACTTGCTGAATGGAACAGCATTATAATGAAATTAAAAGGAGCGAATATGCTTCGAGGAAATTTTACCTTTAAAGAAATCTTTCCAATTTTACCTGATCTTGAATCACAGAAAGATGCCTTTATTGCGAAAACAAATACAGGAAACAAAACTTTTGATCATTTAGTCAAAGGAATGGCACAGTCTGAATTTGAAGAGGAATTGTATCATTTTTTGTCGATGCCGCGCTCGGCTCATCCTAAATTTGAAGAACAACCTCCTATGTACAAAAAGTACAGTTCAGGACCACATTTTGCTTCAACAGAAATATTGAAATATGATTTTGGTCAAATGGCCTTGAATGGTTATGTCCAGTATTTATCTTCAGTTAAGTATAACGAAGGCATTAAATATAGTACTGAAGGGTCAGACAAACTCTGTATTGAAAACGTCGTAAATGATACATTAAAAGGGTGGTTTTTTCTTAACAACCGACTGATCCGGAGCAAAGCTTATGATGTTGTTTATCGTGATAATGTAGAAAAATACAAACCATACATTCTTTCAGATGACCAGAAGACAAAACTTCATGATTTCGAACTCACCATCCGTAAGTTTGGAGACAATGAACCTGCCATCGATTTTAACGGAAAAACTGTTGATGGTAAAAAAATAGCCTTGTCTGATTTCAAAGGAAAAGTAGTAGTGGTTGATGTATGGGCAACCTGGTGTGGTCCTTGCAAGGGAGAAATTCCATCACTACAGAAACTGGAAGAAGAAATGAAGGGTAAAGATGTCGTCTTCATGAGCTATTCCATCGACGATATGAAAGATCATGACAAATGGATAAAATTTGTTGCCGACGAAAAACTTGGAGGAGTTCAGATAATGGGTGATGCAGCCTGGAAATCAGGAATCTGTTTAGACTATAAAATCAATGCCATCCCACGTTTTATGGTATTCAACAAACTAGGTCAGATCGTATCTATTGATGCCCCAAGACCTTCGACTCCGGCTTTGAAAGAGTTGGTTGAAAAACTACTAAAATAAAAATCTGATGAATATTTTAAGGAAAAACACTTTGTTGTTGCTTGCGGTTATATGCTCGTTGAGTAGTTTCGCTTTTTCAACGGCAAAAGTCAACATTAAAATTGAAGGCTCGTCGTCCAATAAAGTATATTTTGAACTACTGATCAACAACAAAGTAACTTTCGATTCACTTGCATTAATAAATGGCGAAGGAACCAAGGAATTTGCTTTCGACAAACCAACATCTGTGAAATTCTTTGACCATTATTCTTATAATATGGTCATGGATTTACAGAAACAAGGAAAGAAAGTTGCATTCACACCCATTCCTCAACCAAAAGGCGTGAGAATCAAGGATAAAGCCCACGATTTACTTAGAAGTGCCTTGCTCGACATGAAGTTTGGCATGTCAGAAGATCTTTCAGAACTGATTATCAGACCCGAAGAAACCATTCAATTTTCAGCTAAAGCCGGTAAGTTGTCTACAGCCTCAATAACGGGTAAACAGGATGTTACAAATTATGGGTTACTTGAACAAAAACTGGCGCCCATCAAATCAAAACTGTCTGAGATCGAAGCCAATATTGTATATTTTCCATCAACAGTTGATGCATCTGTTTATGCAAAGTTTGACGACCAGATAACCGAGAACAAAACAAGGTTACATGAACTGGCTTTCGAATTCATCAAAAAGAATCCAGCTTCCGAATATGCCCCCAAGGTCGCTTTGTCTTATCTTGCCCTCGAACAGGCATATATGCAACAACTGCCCACTATCATTCCTGAAAATTATCTGAACCAACCCATGTTTTCCAACTTGAACCGTATCATTCATATGTTCAAAAAGATTAACATTGGAACGGATCTGCCTGATTTTTCAGCACAGGACATCAATGGTAAACCCATGAAATTAAGCGACATCAAAGGAAAACTCATACTGGTTGATTTTTGGGCATCGTGGTGTTCACCCTGTAGAGCCGAGAATCCTTATATGTGTTACATTTACAACCGCTATAAATCCAAGGGATTGGAGATAGTAGCGTTCTCTGTCGATGACAAGGCAGATGCATGGAAAAAGGCCGTGACAGAAGATGCTTTGACATGGCCACAGGTTTCAGATCTAAAAGGAATCAGAGAAGGGGTCGCACACGATTTTGAAATAACAGGTGTCCCGACAAACTTCCTGGTGAAAGATGGAAAGGTAATTGGTGTCTTTCTGCGTCGCCAGGCTCTGAATGCAATGCTTCAAAAACAGTTAATGAATTAATACCAACTCATCTATAAACTCAACTAACATCATGAAACGTTCAATTTTAGTTTTATTCGTTCTCTTACAAGCATTTGCATTTGCTCAGAACAACACCTACACCTTGAAAGGAAAAATTGGAAATTACAATGCTCCTGCAATCATGTATCTCAGGTATGTGAAGGCTAACCAAGCTGTAAATGATTCAGTAGTCCTGAAAAATGGAGAATTTGAATTTAAAGGTAACACACAGGATCCAATGAAATGTTCTCTTTCTCTTTATTACACAGGGAGAAAAGGATTTAAAAAAGGAGATAAAGTCGATTATCTTCCAATGTTGCTTGAACAGGGAACAATCAAAATAACAAGCAAGGACTCCCTGAATTCAGCAACCTTTCAAAGTGGAAAAGTGAATATAGCTAATGAAAAATTGAAAGTTGCCATGAAGCCATTTGAAGCTAAAAGAACTCAGGTTCAAGAATTTTACAAGAAAGCAACTCCTGAAGTTCAGAAATCAGAAGAGTTCAGGAATTCAGCAAATAAACTTTACGACGAAATGTTGCAACTTCAGAAGGAAATCCTGACAAAGTTTATCAAAGAAAATTCGGATTCATGGATAAGTTTAGATGCGCTCAACACATTGGGTGGCGCTAAACCCGATTTAGTACAGGTTGAACCATTGTATAAAGGATTATCACCCGAAATTAAGAACTCTGCTCCCGGGAAAAAATACGGAGCGCTTTTGGAAGTTTTGAAAACGGTTGCCATCGGGGTTATGGCTCCTGTGTTCACTCAAAACGATCAAACCGGAAAACCTGTCAAGCTCACAGATTTCAGAGGGAAATATTTATTGGTAGATTTCTGGGCTTCATGGTGTGGTCCCTGCAGAGCCGAAAACCCTAACGTGGTGAAAGCTTACAATCAATACAAGGACAGAAACTTCACCATCCTCGGTGTTACTTTAGATAAATCTGATGCAAAAGATGCATGGTTAGCAGCTATTGAGAAAGATCAGCTAACCTGGAACCATGTTTCCGACCTGAATTTTTGGAACAACGCAGTTGCTGTTCTTTATGGCATTCACTCCATTCCCGATAATTTTCTGATTAGTCCCGAAGGTAAGATTCTTGCCAGAGGTTTAAGAGGAGATGCATTGGCAAAAAAATTGAGTGAATTATTGAAATAAATAAATAAAAATAATTTTTGTTTTAGTGTTTGTTGTTAAAAATTCCCGGTGTCAAAACCGGGAATTTATTTAAGAATGCATAATGTTATGATTTTTCAGTTCAATTTTAAAAGTCTTTTTGTTGTTTTATTCATTATAATATCACAACCTCTCTTAGCACAGGAATCAAAACCTGTTGCAATCATCCCTTTCGAATTTCGAAATGACAGGATCATTATTAAACTTAAAATAAACGACAGCAATAAAGTTTTAAACATGCTGTTCGATACCGGTGCTGATGGTGTCGGGATGAAAAAAGAAGTCGCAGATGCCATAGGACTCAAAGAAACCAGGAAACAACAAGCTTCAGTGGTTGGCGGGACATCAACAATTGTGATATCTTCGGGAAACACTTTATGCTTCGATACCTTAAAGATAAAAAATCAAAATATAGGAATATTTCCAAACTACAATGATGAGCTTGATGGATTGTTTGGCGCCAACTTCTTACGAAACTTTATCACCTATATCGATTTCGATCATTCAGTGATCAACCTTTACCGTTTCGGAAAGATAAATTACCCAGATGGGGGTACAAAAATCCCTTTGGATTACGCTACAGGCCTGCCCGGAATCCAGGCAAAAGCAAAACTGAATAACGGTAAAGAAATTCTGGCCAATTTACATTTTGACACAGGGGCAGGTTATCCACTCATCTTTTTTGGACCCAGTGTAAAGAATAATGAACTGGAAAAAGATTTCAAGGTACAGTTCAAAAGTTCTACCTTTAGTTTTAGTCATGAAACAGCCACACTGAATGGTATCATTGATTTCCTCGAGGTGGGCACTTACAAAGTTCCTCATTTTACAGGAACCCTCCAAGGCTGGGTTGAAGGAATGCCAGATTTCGGAAAACTCAACGATGGTAGTTTAGGCATTAAAATCATCAGCAAATTCAACTGCTTTATCAATGTTCCGGCTAAAGAATTTTACATGATCCCTAACAAGTCATTTAACAATCCTATTGATTTTTGGCTCAACAAAAATGAATTTGGTTTTGTAGATGACCAACTCATCATAAAACATCCTTCAGTTTCTTCACCTTATGATCAGAATACTCCTCATCTGAACGATGCTGTTTTGAGCATCAACGGGATCAGATCTGATGATTTCAAAGACTTAAATATCATCAAAAAACTTGAGGAAGAATCCGAAATAAAACCTTTGGTACTTGAAATAGCCCGCAATGGTCCCCCCATGACGATTACAGTATCAAATTAAAAATATTATATTGCTTATGACTGGTCATGAATGGTTGATTTATGAATTCATATTACCATAAAGCTCTGTTTTGATAAAAATCAAGCAGCTTAGTCCGAAGCATATAATTATATTTGGCGACAACCAGATTCAATTGAACCCTATCCAGGTTGTTCTTGGCAATAACATAATCAACTGTCGAAATGGCTCCATGGGCATAACGAATTTCAGCGGCATGAAACGACTGCCCAAAATCCGCAACCTGGGAGAGCAATAATTTGTAGGTTGTATAGTCTGCATTCATGTTTACAAAATCCTGAACGATTGCCTGCTTTAATTGAATCTTTGTGGTTTGCGCCTGTTCCTTCACCTGTAGTTCGGCAACCTTTGCCAGCTTTAATCTATTTCTGTATTGCATATTATTCGTCAGTGGAATCTGCAACCCAATACCAATAGCTGAATTAACATTGTTCTTAATCTGATTGTTATAGGAAATTGGAAGAGAGGTGAAAGTTGATTGCTGGCTATACACTGTTGTTTTTACACTATTGATAGTGACATATTCAGAGGTTGGAACTTCTGAAGTACTGGTTAGATGCTGTAAACTGGCTGCACTTGAATAATTGGTGTATAAGCCGCCAAAGAGCGAAAGTGTAGGCATCATCTGTCCCCGTATCGCCTTTATGTTTTTTGAAGCACTCTCTACTTTCAAATCAACCGATTTAACCATTGCCAGTCGTTGTAACGCGCTTTCATACACCTGGTCAACGGATTCTTCATATGGCTGAATAATAATACCGTCAGCAATGGAGACAAGTTGCATTCCCGCCAAATAGGGTATATTCATCAGTTGGGTTAAAGTTTGCAAGGCATTGTCAAGAGCATTCTTTGTGTTTACCACGTTAAGTCCGTCATTCGCCAGCTGACCCTTCATATCGGATAAATCGGACGGGGAGATAGCTCCGTCATTATTCCTGATTGTTAAAAGATCCACCTTCTTTTGAGTTGCATCCAGCTGTTTATGAGCAATATTCAGCTGTTCGTGTGCACTTAAAACAGCGAGGTAAGACAGAATAATATTAATCGTTAATTTGTCTTTAGCATTTTGTTCATCCATCTTACCAGCTTCATAATTCAGCCGGTATTGTTTCATGTAATTTTGGATACTGCTGCCATTCCATAGCGTAATACCCGAAGTTAATTGATATGAGCCGCCCGTATTTTGCTCGTTGATATATGAATTGGTATAGGGGTTTATGCTACGCCCATTATACAAGGTATGAGAAATCCCGGCATTCAGGTTAGGCAACATATTGGCCTTAGACTGATTGTAATTAATTTTTGCAGATTCAGCTAAGTACCCGGCTTGCTTTACATCTGTGTTGTTCTTGAATGCAATCTCAATGCATTGCTGCAACGTTAATACGCTATTCTGAGCTTGCTTTACCGCTGTGGTATCCTGGGCTTTGACATTAGATGCAGTTGCAAATAAATTAAGCGTCAACAGGATTGCTATAGTTCGATTTAATGTGAAATGTCTCATATGAAATATTATTGTTTTTGTTGCTATTTATCTACCCGTCCGTCGAGGAGGTTAATAATTTTAGAACCATAGGCCGCATTCTTTTCCGAATGAGTTGCCTGAATGATTGTGACGCCATCTTCTTCATTTAGCTGTTTAAACAGTTCCATGATTTCTGTCCCTTGTTTTGTATTTAGATTTCCGGTTGGTTCATCTGCAAGGATCAATTTCGGTTTTGCGACCAGGGCTCTGGCTACACCAACCAACTGTTGTTGTCCGCCCGACAATTGGGCAGGGAACAGATCCTTTTTGCCCACAATATTGAACCGGTCGAGGATATCGGCAACGATGGCTTCTCTTTCGGAGGATTTAATGTTCTGATAAATTAGTGGGGTTTCAATATTTTCATATACAGTTAATTCGTCAATCAGATGGTAAGCCTGAAACACAAACCCGATATGGCTTTTGTAGAGCTGCGCCCTATGTTTTTCCTTTAACTGGTGGACCGGCTGACCGATAAAATTGTATTCCCCTTCATTAAAATCGTCGAGCATACCCACCACATTAAGTAAGGTAGATTTGCCGGAACCAGATGGCCCCATGATGCTCACAAACTCACCTTCTTTGATTGTCAGATTAATATCCTTTAACAGGAAAACCCTGTTCCCACCTGAGTTGACCCACTTAAAAATGCCTTTTAATTGTATCATATTATCATAATTTGTATACATTATTCATTTCTTAAACTTTTCACCGGGTTAACAATAGCTGCCTTAATAGCATGGAAACTTACTGTAATGAAAACAATAATAATTGCTAATAAACCAGTAAACACAAATACCTGCAGCTCAATTGAAATCCGGTAGGAAAAATTCTCCAGCCATTTATTCATTACAAGCCACGCGATAGGTGCGGCAATAACATACGCAACCAAAACCAATTCCAAAAAATTGCCTGACAGAAGGAAAACAATTTGTTTTACCGATGCACCAAGTGCTCTTCTTACACCTATTTCCTTTTGGCGTTGGATAGCTGACAAATGAGCCAAACCGAATAATCCCAGGCAACATATAATTAACGACAACACCGTTGCAACACTTATAACGCGTTGTAATTGTTGCTCCTGCACGTATTGCCGTGCATTCATCTCATTCAGGAAATCATAATGAAATACTGCACCAGGCATGGATTTCTTATATGCTTGTGCTAATACCGCAATAGCTTCTTTCTGCTTTGATTTTTCAAATTTTACCCACATAACTCCCTCGGGCATTTCGGGCATGTACATAACCATTGGTTTTATCGGTTCACGTAAAGAGCCAAAATGAAAATCCTTTACAACTCCCACAATCGTCTTCATTTTGCTATTGTAAGATTCATTAACCATTATTTGGGTTCCTATTGGATTATCCAGGCCAGAGGTTTTCATGAAAACTTCGTTAACAATGGCTGCATCTTTTTTATCATTTGAAAATGCCGGAGAAAAGTTGCGTCCCGCTTGGAGTGGTATTTCCAATGCCAGCAGATAATTTTCATCAATTGTCTTGTGTAATGCCTCGAAATGGCGATTATTCACGTTCACCCTGTCATTATGATCATAACCGCCAAACGATACCATTTTAACAGATGGTTCTTTGACAAGTTCATTTTTCAGGTAAGTGATAATGGAATTGTAATCTCTGTCACCACTAACAGCAGTGCGAATTATCCGGTTGGGATTATACCCTAAATCTTTTGTACGGATATAATTCATTTGATCGTAGTAAACAATACTGGCGATCAACAGAACCATTGCAAGTGTAAATTGTACGATTACCAGAATCCGGCCAAATGCATTACCACCTGATAATCTTAATTTATTGGACAATATAGTTATAGGTTTGAATTTGGATAATAAATATGCGGGGTAAAATCCTGTAAATAAGGCTACAAACACAAGAATCACTATAAAATATATCGCCAGTTTATAATCCAATGCGTCAGGAAAAAGTAGTTGCTTTCCGCTAAAACTAATAAATAGCGGTAAAGAGATATTCATTAGTACAAGTGAAAGCAGGAATGCGATAAAGCAAAGAATTGCGGATTCATTCAGGAACTGCATAATGATCTGCTTTCTATTGCCACCTGCAATTTTCCTTACTCCAATTTCTTTTGCCCTTTTCATAGAATCAGCAATACTGATATTGATAAAATTGATAATTGCCATCAATAAAATAAACAAAGCAATACCCATGCATATATACGAATAAGCAGGATCGCTTGTATTGACAATTCCCCCCTCAGCATCACCACCAGTGCGCATAAGGGGGTTAAGATGAATATTGGTTATTTGTTGCAGCCCATAACTTATTTGAGGATCGAAACCGAAGGTTTTAGAATTTATGGCCAGTTGTTCCTTTGCATGGAAAGCATATATTTTATTAAATTTCTGTTCCACCAAACGTTTATCTGTACCAGGATGAAGCACTACAAATGTTCCCAGATACGCATTTAGCCAATTATCATCTTCAAAAGAAAGATGCATAAAACTGAATGTAAACAAACAATCAAACTGTAGTGAGGAATTTGAAGGCGGATCTTCCACAACACCAGAAATAATCAATGATTTACCAAGTTTGTCAAAGGAAGGATCAGCATCCATCCGCAATGGTTTACCCACCACATCAATGCTGTTGAAATATTTTCTTGCAGTGCTCTCGGAAATTACTACTGAATTAATTTCGCTCAATACCGTTTTGGGATTGCCACGCAACAGGTGAAAAGTAAAGACATCAAAAAAATCAGCATCAACAAACAATGGTTTAAGCCGCAGCGATTTATTTTCAGACACAACATCACTGTAAATATCACCTCCAAGAATACGCACATAACTTACTAATTCAGGTACTTCATCCTTAAATGCAGGGCCTTGTACCTGGCCTGAACCGCCTAATGTTATAGCTTTGGCGTCTTTGGTCTCTACCAAAGTAGTTGTAACACGGAATAGGTTGGGATTATTTTTATGGAAGTTGTCAAAACTGCGCTCATCTTTCCAATATAGCACAGCCAACAGCATACACGTAATTCCCACAGTTAATCCGGCTATATTAATTATTGAATAAAGCCTGCATTGCCACAGATGACGAAAACCTATTTTCAAATAATTTTTAAACATTCGTTAGAATTTATTCAGATCTCAAGCTCTTCACAGGATTAGCAACTGCCGCCTTTATGGATTGAAAACTTACCGTTATTAAGGCGATCAGGATCATCAATGTAAACGGAATTACAAAGTATAACCAGTGCACGTTGATTCGGAAAGCATAACTCTGCAACCAGTTGGATGTTATAATCCATGCGATTGGGGTAGCAATAACAAAGGCTATTAGTAATAATGTCGCGAATTCGCGGTAGAGCAATTTCAGAATATTGGTCACTGATGACCCAAGGACTTTTCGAATCCCAATCTCCTTGCTACGCTGGAGTGTCGTAAAGGAGGCGAGGCCAAACAAACCCATGCAGGCCACCAAGATGGCAAGGCTTGTAAATATTCCGAACACCTGACCGAAACGCTGGTCCGCCCGGTATTGGTAATTGAAATGATCATCGAGAAAGAAATATTCAAACGTGTTTCCCGGGAAAAAGCTATTCCATTGGGCTTTTACAAGTTCTACTGTTTTAGCAGCCTGGCTGGCTTCTGTCTTCACCGATAGGTAACCATTCACATCAGGAATTAACCGAAGTATCAATGGTTCATAAGCTTCACGCAACGATTGCTGATGAAAGTTTTCGGTTACCCCAACAATGGTATATTGGGCTCCCCAGAAATCAATTCGTTTGTTTAGTGCTTCCTCCGGATTATTAAATCCAAGTTGTTCTATCCCTTTGCGGTTAAAAACAACGGCGCTCTTATCCGTGCCAAAGCTTTTGGAGAAAATTCGCCCGGCGATTAATTTTAAATCATAGGTTTTCAAATAATCATAATCCACCCCGATAACACGATATTGCTTCTGTTTTGAATCATCGGCACCCACCAGCTTTATTCCACCAGCATTCCACTGAACCGGTTCACCTGGTATGCTTGTGGAGACAGTTGCGTTTTTCACAAAAGGATATTGACTCAAATTTTCTTTAAAAGCAGTCATCTTTTGTAAATAGGTAGAATCAATTCCGACAATTGGTGCTGATACAACCAATGTCTGATCAATATTGATCCCTAACGATTGTTTTCGCATATACTGTATTTGCTGATAAACAGTCACGGTTCCGATCAATAAAAACAGAGAAGTGGCAAACTGAAACACAATCAACGATTTTCGCAATCCGGAACTTTGTTTTGTCCCTCCAATATTCCCTTTCAAAACTTCAACAGGCTTAAATCCCGACAACACAAAGGCAGGATACAAACCGGATAAGAATACTCCGGTAATAAATAATGCTGTCAGTGAAATCCAGAACCTGACCTGGGTAAACAGTGCAAATGAAATTGACTGTCCGGACAGGGCGTTAAAGCCCGGTATTGCTAAGATTACAATTGCCAGAGCAACGATCAATGCAAATCCGTTCAGTACAGCAGCCTCGGAAAGAAACTGAATGATGAGCTGAGTCCGGAATGAACCTATCGCTTTTCTTACCCCGACCTCTCGTGCCCTGGTCATAGCACGTGCTGTCGCCAGATTGATGTAGTTTACCCAGGCAATGACGACAATAAAAAGGGCTATCCCAAGCAGCAGATAGACTGTTTTTCCGTCACCATTCGTATCGGGCTCGCCCATATAATTAGAATACAGATGAATGTCATTTAATGGCTGCAACTTATAAGTTACTCCTGAATTGTATTTCTTCATATCTGCACCTACAAATTTGTCAACAATCGGCAGGAATTTCTTTTCCACAACTTTGGGGTTTGCTCCATTTTGCAGCAGGACATAGGTAAGGCAGCCATCCCACTCCCAGGCAGTTTCAGGGTCATTATTATTTGCTTTAACCATGCTGAGAAATGAAGTATATGAAAGCAGTATGTCGGGTTTAATTTGTGTGTTGACAGGTGCATCGTTATACACTGTAGTAATCGTATAGCTGCTATTACGGTTTAATTCAATTCTTTTCCCTACAATATTGGTGGTGCCAAAGATTCTCTTTGCGCTGGAAACAGAAATTGCTGCAGTATAGGGTTCCTTTAATGCGGTGTTTTTATCCCCGGAAACCAATGGATAGCTAAAAATATTAAAGAAAGAGCCACTTGCAAAAAATACCTTTTCAATTTTAACAGGCTGGTGATCTACATCAACTGTGACATGTCCATTTTGAACGAGTTTGACATAATCCTCTATTTCCGGGATGGCCTCTTTAAACGAGTTGCCAACGGCATAGGCCCCGGCTGCCCATTGGGTACTGAGCTTACCACTATCATACCGGTCTTGCTGAATGCGATAAATCCGGTCTCCTTTTTCCTGGAAATTTTCGTAGCTCAGTTCAAGCCATACGTATTGCAGAATAAGCATACAAGCCGCAATACCGATCGCCAAACCCAAAATGTTAATTGCTGAGTAAGCCTTATGACGTTTCATATTACGCCAGGCTATTGTAAAATAATTTTTAAACATGGCTATTCGGTTCTTAAACTCTTTATTGGATTAACAACTGCAGCTTTTATAGATTCATAACTAACCGTCAGCCAGGCGACACTCAATGCCGAAAGAGAAGCTATCAAGAAAACCAGCCAGCCAACGTTGATATGATAAGCAAAACCGGCCAGCCAACTATTCACTGCATACCAGGAAAGTGGTATGGCGATAAATATGGCAATCAGGATCAGCTTTGTAATGCCAACTGACAATAAATAGACAAGTTTAAACACAGATGCGCCCAAAACTTTGCGGACACCGATTTCTTTGGTACGCTGTTCGGCCATAAAGGCTGATAAGCCATATAAGCCCAGGCAGGAGATAAATATACCCAGAAGGGCAAAAAGGTTAAAGATGTTACCCATCTGCTGTTCTCCCCGGTAAAGATTCGCGAGATCCTGGTCAAGGAAATCAAATTTGAAAGGGTAGGCAGGGTTGAGCTGCTGACTAATTTTTTCTAAAGTCTGTATGGTTGCGGTGGTATTTCCGGGTGTAGTTCTTACGACTACAAAACCACCATAATTGTTAAAGCGCAAAACCAATGGCTCTATGGCATGCTGAATTGGTTTAAAATTAAAATCTTTTACAACTCCGATAATAACACCTCTGGTTCCGTTCCACACCAATGATTTACCTATAGCCTCAGTAGCATTGATGCCCATGACCCTAAGCATCTTTTCATTAACCACGAAATTATTTGAATCACCCATAAATGATTCTGAAAAACTTCGGCCAGCCAATAACGTCATCCGAAAAACCTGAATAAAATTCTCATTGACATTCATCGATGGGATAATAACCTGTGAGCGTGGATCTTTACCATCCCATGTCACATCAATTTGACCGCTAAACAAGTTGGTAGGGAGATCAGAAATAATGGTAAAATCACTGGTAAGCGGGCTTTGCTTTAACTCGCTTTTTAACGCCTGCTGTTTGTCCCATATATCACCTGTCATCTGCATATACAGAAGGTTGGCTTTCTCAAAACCGGGGTTCCTGTCTTTGATAAATTTAAGCTGGTTGTAGATAACCACCGTTCCAACAAGCAACATGATGGATACCATGAACTGTGTAACAACTAAACTATTACGGAACAGTAGATTACCGCCCATCGATTTTACATTCCCCTTGAGCACTTTTACCGGGTTGAAGCCTGACAGGAATAAGGCAGGATAGCTGCCGGAAATCAATCCGGTCAGCAATGCAATGCCGAACAGGCTTAACCAAAACATCGCATTTGATATATCAATGAAAAGCTTTTTGTCGGCAAGTTCGTTAAAAACAGGCAGAAATAACCAGACAATTCCGAGGGCAATTAATAAAGATAAAAACGAAACAAATACGGATTCGCTTAAAAACTGCATGATCAGTTGCCCTCTGACAGCCCCTACAACTTTCCGTAACCCTATTTCCTTTGCCCTTCGTGCAGAACGTGCTGTCGCCAGATTCATAAAATTGATACACGCAACAATGAGGATTAAAACAGCTATGATAAAAAAGATCGTTACATATTGCATATTCCCATGCCCAGGCAAATCGATCTGCCGTTCGGGAGCGAGGTGAATACTGGTTAAAGGCTGTAAATGAAAGATACCCTTCACTTCGGAATTATGTTTTTGAAATATCTGATTCATCTGGCTTTCCAAAATGGATAAATTTGCAGCAGAAGGATCAAGATTATTTTCTAACTGAACATACGAGTAAAAATTGAAATTTTCCCATGTATTTGTTTTCAGGTCGTCGTTCGATTTAGCTAGGGATGCCATTGGCAAGATAAAATCAAACTGAAGATGCGATGCCGAAGGAATATTAGCTAATACCCCGTTTACAATGACATTATCACCATTATCTTTACGTAAGATCTTACCCAATGCATCTTCATTTCCGAAATATTTTTTCGCCATATCCTGGGTGATCAAAACACCATCTACGTGATTTAATGCCGTGGAACGTTCACCCTCCAAGAGTTGAAAGGAAAATACATCCATAAAACTTGGATCTACGTAGAACACACGCTTTTCCTCAAACTTTTTGTTCCCTGTTTCGAACATGCAGGTAAAGAGATGACTAAACCTGACCGCATTTTTGATGACTGGCATTTCTTCTTTCAAACCGGCGGGCATAGCTGCACAGTTAACCGCCGCTTTAAAATCACCAGCATCGCAGGTGATACGATAGATTTGCCCTGCATTTTTATGGAACTTGTCGTAGCTTAATTCATTTTGCACCCACAGCAGGATAAGGATGCTCGATGCCAATCCTATCGATAAACCAGTTATGTTGATAATGGAATAGGCTTTGCTTCGTAACAAATTTCTAAATGCTATTTTGAAATAATTATATATCATGATAATTCGTTTTATTCTGTTCTCAGACTCTTCACCGGATTTGCAACTGCAACCCTGATTGCCTGCGAAATAACTGTAGCAAGGGCTACTAGTATTACAAGCAAACTTGCCAGGATAAAGAGCCACCAGTCCAGCGAAATTCGGTATGGATAGTTCTGAAGCCATTTATTCGCCGCCATCCACGCAAGTGGTATTGCGGTAATCAGAGCAATTAAAACCAGAATTAGAAAATCTCTTGAAAGTGTTGTAACGACACTATTCACTGATGCCCCTAGTACTTTGCGTATCCCAATCTCCTTCGTGCGTCTTTCTGCGGATAAAACTGATAATCCGAACAACCCAATGCACGAAATAAATATGGTTAAAACAGCGCCAAACAAAATTATCTGCTTCCATTTGGCCTCAGATTCATAATCTTTAATCCGCTGGTCATCTTTAAAAATATATGAATAAGGGCTTAAAGGAAAATTTTGTTTGAAAATTTTCTGAATGAACTTTAGACTTTCAGTTGCGGTACCCGGCTTTATTTTTATATTGAATGTGCCAAACAGATTTCCATGCTTCATTGTAAACAATTGCGGGCCAATTTTCTGATTTAAATCCTGGTAATGATAATCCTTAACAACTCCTACCACTTTATAAATTTCATTGTTGTTATAAAAAAAGTTAACCGTCTCGCCTATTGGGTTTTTCCAGCGTGCCTCTTTTACAAATATTTCGTTTACCAGAATAGCATTTGTAGAATCGGAGGGATAAGCGCTGGAAAAGTTTCTTCCCGCTATCACCGGAATTTTTAAAGTAGGGATATACGATTCATCGATCGTTTCATAAGCAAAACTGATTGTAGAGTCATTGAAAAGTTTCGCGCTTGTCCCCCAATATCCGCCATTTTTCGGAGCAACATTAACAATATTTGGGTTCTTCAATAATTCAGCTTTAAAATAAGCTGCTTCACTATGTTTTAATTGTTGTTTATTGACTTCAACTATATTGCTGTCATCGTACCCTAAATCTGTTTTAGTCAGAAAATTAAATTGTCTGTAAATAGTAAAGGTGGCAATAATCAAAAAGGAAGCCAATGCAAACTGAAGTACTACGAGTGATTTTTGTAAATAATTCTTGCCGGAAAGATTAATACGGTTGTACAAGGTTTGAACTGGTTTAAAGCCGGATAAAACCAATGCAGGATAAAATCCTGCAAGAAGAGCAGTTAACAGAAGCAATGCCAGATATCCGGCAATTAATTTTACATCAAACAAATAGGAAAATGAAAGTGCTTTATTTGCCAGCTCATTAAATACCGGTAAGATTAACTGGACGATTAGCAGGGACACACTAAATGCAACCAAACAAAGCAAAAATGATTCCCCTAAAAATTGGATGATCAATTGTTGCCTGTCACCGCCAATCACCTTGCGAATGCCTATCTCCTTCGATCGTTTTAATGAACGGGCTACTGTCAGGTTTACAAAATTGATGCAAGCGATCAGCAGTATGAATAACGCAATACCCGAAAGTATGTACGAATACATCGGGTTACTGGCATTGATCAACCCATTTTGTGGCGGTAACTCTGTATTCATGTGCATATTGGTAAAGGATTGCAGAAAATAGGTACCCATACCTGTATCAGCCCCTATGTCATATTTCTTAATCATTGCCTTAAAAGTTTCGGAGGCATCCTGCACGTAGAAATTCTGCATCTGGTTCTCAATAGTTTGCAGATTTGCTTTGGGGTTTAACACCAGGAAAGTGTTCAGCGAAAAGTTAAACCAGTTGTCTTTATTTTGGGCGTCAGCTTCAGATTCCTTAAATGGCAACAACACGTCAAATTTTATGGAAGAATTTTGAGGACATCTTTTGGCTACGGCTGTCACCTTGAATGGCACAAATTGGTTATTATCTTTCAGCATGACTATTTTACCAACAGCGTCTGAAGTACCGAATTGCTTCTTCGCGAAATCTTCAGACATTACGATAGAATTCGGCTCGGATAAACAGGTTGCGGCATTTCCATTCAGCAATGGGAAAGTAAATACAGTAAAGAAAACCGGGTCAACGCGCAACAGCTCCTGAGACTGAATTTCAGTACCCGATTTAATGTCTTCAGCCCCGCTTTCGATGCGCACAAAGGTTTCGATCCCCGGAACATTCTTTGCAAATCCCGGGCCTTGGAGGAATCCTGTATTGCAATCTTTATATTCAACACCAGCATGCTTTGATTTTGAAACAATCCGATAAATGTTGTTTACATTTTTATGAAACCTGTCAAAACTTACCTCATCTTTCACATAGAGCAGAATCAGCATAGCACAAGCTAAACCGATACTTAAACCTGCGATATTTATTAGAGAGAATGTTTTATTCTTCAATAAATTTCTCCAGGTTATCATAAAATAATTTCTTAGCATAATTCCATTTTATAATCCCCAAAGGGGTAGATTTAACACTGGTTAAAAACTATTCTTCTTTATTATAGCTTAGCCTAGGTCCCCCTTGGGGGATTTAGGGGGCCTTTTATTCTGTTCTCAAACTCTTCACGGGATTTGCCACTGATGCTTTTATCGCCTGGAAACTTACGGTAATCAAGGCGATGAATATTGCCATTAAACCTGCAGCAACGAAGATCCACCAGCTAATCTCTATCCGGTATTCAAAATCGTGCAACCAGTTTTGCATTATCCACCCCGCAACTGGAATGGCAATGATGCACGAGAGGAATACAAGCTTCAGAAAATCGATCGAAAGTAAAGCTGCCAGTTTGCCTAACCCGGCGCCCAGAACCTTTCGGATTCCGATTTCCTTGGTTCTTCTTTCTGCCGTATAAGCAGCCAGCCCAAACAACCCAAGACAGGAGATAAAAATGGCCAATACCGAAAATATCCCTGCCAATTTACCGATCAGTGTTTCGGTTTTAAATAATTGGTCAAATTGCTTATCCACAAAATTATAATCGAAAGGATACCCAGGATTATCTTTTTTAATCACCGTTTCAATACTTGTCAAAGCTGCCGAAATCTGGACTCCGGTTTTTAATCGAACCGATAAAACGCTGCAGTTTGACTGATTTGAAAATAAGACCAGTGGAGCAGCTGGGCCATACATATTGTTGTAAACAAAGTCTTTGATGACCCCTACAATGGTGTATCTGGTATCTCCCCGGGAAATAGTGCTGCCTAAAACAATTTTCTTGTTAATGATCCTGGAAAGCGATTCATTGATAATTACATTGGTACTATCTGTTTTTCCATCCGGATAAAAATCCCTCCCGGCATTAAGCTGCATCCCCATGGTCGATAGGTATTCCGGGCTCACTCCTTCAACGGTTATTAATACCTGTTTGGAGGGATCTTTCCCTTCCCAGACAAAATCTCCTGTATTACTTCCCATCTGTAATACCTGGTCGTTACTCAAGGCCGTATTCCGGACAAATCCCGTCGATTGCAAATCATTTTTTATAACCTGATAATGATCTTTCATGCTTCCCTGCAGATACATGAAAACAAGATTGTTTTTATTGTAGCCGAGGTCACGCTCTTTTACATGAAATATTTGCTGATAAATGATTATGGTAGATATGATTAGAATTATGGAGACCGTAAATTGCAAGACTACCAATCCTTTCCGGATAATTCCTGCATTACCACTATTTACCAGTTTAATACCTTTTAAAACAGACACAGGTTTAAAAGAAGACAGATAAAAGGCGGGGTAACTGCCGGCAATTAATCCGCAAATTAATGTTAGGGTCAGCAATGCAAAGAGGTGAACAGGATGGAAAATGTTGACAGTCAATTGTTTTTCAACCAGGAGATTGAAAGCAGGTAACGAAATGTAAATGATTATGATGGCAAAAAAAGCGGCGACCAATGAAGTAAAAATGGACTCGCCTATAAACTGACTAATCAATTTTCGTTTGCCTGAACCCAATACCTTTCTTACTCCAACTTCTTTAGCACGCTGCTCGGAACGTGCTGTTGAGAGGTTCATAAAATTGATGCAGGCAATAATTAAAATGATCCAGGCAATCAGACTAAAAAGGTTGACAAACCTGATTCTGCCCGGAACTTCTTTCCCATTTTCAAAGTTATCATACATTCTCCACCTGGTCATAGGGTAGATGGACATTTTTGCCATCAAACCAGCATGTTTTTTTTCAACATAGCTAAACAACTGGGCATTGATTGCATTTATATCGGCATTAGGCTGTGTTTCCACGTATGTTATTATACTGTTGGCTCCCCAATTGTTCAGCCATATATCCTGATCTTCACGTATTTTAAACGGCGCCAACCACTGGAATCTGAAGGATACG
>Ga0118677_10006193_pt1 | contig 20410 bp, 15 predicted proteins | sample AliMusrvi5mmetaG_FD_86154 | JGI IMG/M metagenome (GOLD analysis project Ga0118677, IMG submission 86154)
CGGACAATCTATCACCCGAATTAGCCGCCTATTAGGCGGCCGCGGGCAGGATTGCCCCACATGGATTGCAGGACTGCCTCGATTCGTTTAGCGGACTGCGGCCACTGCCGCCTCTGACATTCTGACGGCATGTTCTCCGCGCGGAAGGTGCACCAGCCAGTTCGTGCCTGACGGTTCGATGGGCGGCGAGGTAGCCGCCCCATCGATCTCCACGATCGATGGACGCCGGTCTACGATCGCCAGCGCACGACTGGCGCTGCGGTAGGAGAACTCAATGCCCGCCGAGCTTGCAGAGGCGTTGCGCAAGGATGCATTTAGGTCGATGATGTGTATCGGCGCGTCTTCTACCGACGGCTCAATCGCGAATTTGCCCGCCGGAAGCCGGATCGTGCGTCCATCGGTCACCGGCCACAGTCGGCCGTTCACCTTTGCCGCGCCGTTCCAAAGCACTCCCGTGCCGCGCTGCGAATCGACGGTAAGCCGCGATGTCTCACGCACGGCCGAGGTGACCGTCGATGCGGCTGCGGGTAGCAGCGCCAGGTCCTCGGCCGCAATCGAGTTCTCAAAGTAGAGAGCGACGGTTTGAAACGCTGTCGAGGAGAGATGTACCAGTTGAAACAATTCCGTGCCGGTCTGTTGTTTCGTTGGGTAGACGTCCTGGTATCGCTCCACGATGTTGATGTCGATTGCCAGCTTATCCTGCCTCGTTGTCAGCGGCAGATACCGTTCTGCAATTCGCGGATAACGGCGTGGCCCCAGGTGCCAGATGGTCGCCGGGTCTTCGATAAGAAAGGTAAAGTCATGCTTGTCGAGTAGTGGCAATACGCGCGCCGCGTCTGCGCCGATCATGTCGCGCATGCGCGGATCGAAGCGGTCGTCGACGTGGGTGAGGACGATGTCAAGGCCGGGCTTCAGGTGTTCCGCGGCGTCGAGCCAGTCTTCCTGCATGTGGCGGGCGAGATCGGCGCGGTAGTCGAGGAAACGGCGCAGGGAGGCGGCGTCGTTGTGTTTCGACCATACCTCGAGCGGATCCCAGCCGGCGAGGGCGCGGAAGCCGTTGCGGACGTCGTCGTTCAGGGGGGTGAAGCGGGCGGGGTTGCCGGCGCCTTCGAGAGATTCGAAGTAGAGCTCGGCGAGGTTGACGCCGTCCCAGTCGAAACGGTCCGCCATTCGTTTCAGGCCGGCGCGAACGGCCGCGGCGCAGTCGGGATTCTGCAGGTTCATGAGTTTGCGCCAGTCGAGCTGGGCGTCCTGGAGGGCGGCGGTTTTTTCGCGCCAGGCGGGGTGATCGTTCCAGAACTTCTCGCTGACGTGCGGCAACTCCACCCAGGCGTAGACGAGGACGCCGTGGCGATGGCAGGCTTCGATGAGTCGCTTGAGGTATTCGTCGCGATCCGGCGCGGGATCGTAGAAATGCCAGGAGGCGACGTGGAGCGCGCCGATGCCGGCTTTGCGCCAGCGTTCGGCGAGGTAGTCGAGGTCGGCGCGGGTGCGGTAGGAGTAGTCGAAGAAGGCCCAGAGGCGGGAGGCGCGGAAGCTGGGTTCAAAGCCGAGGTCGGCCAGGGACTGCATCAGGTAGGGGAAGCGCTCGTAGCCGGTCTGACCGGGGTGGACGGCGACCCAGAGGACGGCGCCCGCGCCCAGGCGATAACCGGCGACGACTGGCGCGCCGGTCCAGCGCTCCCTGGCGAAGATGCGCGCGTCGGGCGGGGCATCGGTACGGGGCATCTCGACGGCGGTACTCCAGATGACCGGGAGTTTGGGGTTGTGGACGTCCACGAGGTGGAGCACCGGGACGGTTTCGAGGCGCGGGGTGAAGCCGAAGCTGGCGGCGAGCGGGGAAGCGCCTTCGAGGATGAGGGCCGCGCCGCCGCGGACTTTGGTCTGCCAGTCGGCAGCGGCGGGAGTGCGGGGGGGCGCGACAAAAATGTCGGCGGTGGCAGCGGCGCCGGGGAGATGGCCCACGGCGGAGAGAACGGCGGGCCAGGATCCGGCCGTGTTGCCGAGCACCGCGAACGTTCCGGCAGGGCAAGCGCGGGCGAAGGCGAGCAGCAGGGCGAGGCGTACGGCGCTATTTCGTGAAGGCATACCAGACTCCGATCCGGACATCGTTGAAATTCGGGCGGCGCGGATTGCCCTCGTTAATGAGATAGACGCCGTGCATGGCGGCAACCGTGACGCTGACGGGTTTCGGCGCACCGGGGGGGTGAAAGCGCAGGCCGGGGCCGGTTTCCACGAACGTCGCCCAGTACTGGCGGTTCAGGTCGAAGAAGAAATTCGCCGCCCAGAAGGGCTGTACGCGAAGTGGGCCGACCGCCGTGGTGTAGCCGACCTTGGTCTGTGAGCCGTTAATTTCGTCGTTCGAGAAACGGCTGACAAAGACACCGTCGAAGGTGGTTTCCGCGAAGGGGCCGGTGGCGTCGCCGCCGAGCGAGGCGCCGCGCGATCGGGAGAAAGAGATGCCGCCCCGGATATCCCTCCAGTGCTCATTGCGGATATAGCTGACCGCGCCTCCCGCCTCGAACCAGGCGAGTCCGCCATGCCAGGGTTGGGTCACGACGCCGCCGGCAAAGATGAACGCGCTCTCGGATAGGCTTTGACGCAACACTTCCGACGTGAGACGCCGGACGTCGCCGACGTAGCGTACCGAGGCATAGGGGCGCAGCGGGAGCTTCCCGATGCGGAACTCGGTCTTGACCTGACCGTAGCCGAAAAGGTCAGACCAACGGGTGGAAAAGAGGGGATAGACCCAGACGGTGGTACGGACGCGCTGCCGGGAAGGGCGGAGATTGTGCCAGGCCTTCGACGCCTCGTCCGCGACTTTCGGATCCGCGCTGTGGCGGGCGATGTTGAACCAGCGCAGGGCCGTGTCGTCGTCATGCAGCATGTTGTTGGTCCAGCCGAGTTTCAGGGCGACGGAGGAATCCACGGGATTCTCCTCCCGGGCCTGGGTGTAGAAGCGCAGGGCGTCTTTGAGGAAACCGGCGTTGAAGCTGCGCTCGGCGAGCAGGCGGGGATCGACGATGTTGTCGGTCTTGCTCCGCTCTTCGAGAAGGAGCGGCATGTGGAGAGCCATGCGGGCGCGATTGGCGGTGGCGGGGTCGGCGTGGGCGAGGACGTTGTTCAGAAGCGGCATGGCGTCCGCTTCGCGGTGGTCTTCGAGATAGAGAAGGCCCAGTTGGACGGCGGCGAGGTAGTCTTCCGGAGCGGCGGTGAGGGCGCGCTGGAATTCCTGTTCGGCTTCCTCGCGAAGCCCTTCGTTTTTGGAGGACATGCTGAGCAGGAGATAGGCGAGTTCGCGGCGGAGCACGGCGTTTTTGGGGTCGAGTTCGAGCGCTTTGCGGAACTCGTAAACGTAGGGATAGCGCTGCGGCAGTTGCTCGCGCGCCAGTTCCGCGGCACGCGGTTCCCCGCCACGCGAGGCGGCGAGCAGAGCGGACACGGCTCCTTCGGGATTGGAGCGGGCGGTTTCGACACGTGCGAGGTCGAGCAGCACGGACTTGCGCTCGGGCAGCAGACGGAAGGCGGCGAGGTAGTTAGCGGCGGCGAGGGCGAGTTCGTCGCGCTGTTCGCAAAGCTGGGCGAGTTCGAAGTGGGCGCTGAAGGTGGGAGTCGAGGTGGCGAGCACCTGCTGCCAGCGGGCGATGCCGGTTTGCAGGGGCTCGTCGATATTGCGGAAGGCCTGGGCGGCGGTCGCGCGGAGTTCTGCGTCGGAGGTGGTATCGCGAACCCGCAGAAAGATCCGGCGGGCTTCGGCTTTGCGGGCGGAGGCGTCGTCGCGGGCTTCGAAGCAGAGGAAGGCGTATTCGAGGGCCAGGTGGGTGTCGGCGGGATCGAGCCGCATGGCTTCGGCGAACTGCGCGCGCGCGGCCTCGGTGTCGCCGGTCTTCAGCAGGGTGTACGCCAGATTCTTCCGGATGTCGGCGCGCCCCGGGGAGAGGGCGGCGGCCTGGTCGAAGAGCGCGATCGCGGCGTCGTAGTCGCGCGCGCGCAGAGCGTCGTAGGCTTTCGACAGAGACTCATAGGCGGGATCCTTTTCGGGAACCGTACCCTGCCCCGGCGCCGCGGCCGCGAACAGGAGAAACAGCGCGAGTAGCCGGATATTGCCTCTCCAGTCTGATTAGTGCGCGGAGCGGGAAAAATTCTCACGCGTTCGTTCAGCCGCTGTTTGTCAAGCCGTGTTTGTAAAGCCGTGTGTGTAAAGGACTGTGATGATAAAGCATTGTAAACATTGAACTTGTATGGTAACTGCGCGGCAGGAGCGAACGTTCTTCCATACAGAAGGCAGCGCGAAGCGCGGGGCCTCAATCTCAAAAACAGGAAGATAACGAAAATGAAAAACGCATTTGTGCGCTTCAGCCAGACGTGTGTCCAGGTGTTGGCGGGAGGCGGTTTGATGGTGGGCGCGCTGCTTGCCGGACAGGTGAATCCGGTGACCGTGACGCTGCCGCACGCGGTGACGATCGGATCGACGACTCTGCCGAGCGGTCAGTACACGATCAGCAGTATCGATATGCGGGACGGCGACGAGTACTTCATCGTGCGGGGCGAGCATACGCCGACGGTTACACTGCAGGCGCAGAGGATCGAGGCGTCCACGGACAACGCGAAGCAGACGGAAGTGGTGTTTTCCGAGCAGGGCGACGAGTGGCACTTCGACAAGATGTTCCTGAAGGGCGGATCGAGCGGCTATCAGTTCGTCAACGGGAAATGAAGGGCGCAGCCCCGACAAGAGGCGTGAAGAGCAGAGGCGTGAGCAGTACGGCGTCGGCCAGGACGTGACGCGCGGTGGCGGAGAGTGCGCCACCGCGGAGGTCGAGCAGTGCCAGACCGGCGGCGCTGAGGCCGATGGCCATGTACCAGGCGGAAAAGCCGGGGATACAGGATGACAGGGCGAGGAGGAGCAGCCAGAGCCAACCCCGCTTCGTCGACCGGCCGTTTTCCCAGGTTTCGAGCAGGAGCAGGTTGCCCAGACAAAGCGCGCAGAAGAACACGGCGGGCCAGAAGAGAGTCCGCTGCGGGTGGGGCGTGCGGGTCCAGGCGACGAGGAAGACGCCGGCAGTGAAAAGGATCGCGGCCACGGGCTGTTTGGTGTAGCGGTGAGCGGCGCGCCAGAACGCGAAGACGGTCAGGTAGAGGGCGACGGCGGCACCCACCCAGAGACCGTGGACGAAAACGGCGGGGCGCAACCAGACCAGGGCGAGCAGCAGGTCCAGCAGGGTGACTCCCGTGAGCAGGATCGCGACCGACAGACTGTGACGACGGTAGAACGCGTGGCGCGCGCTTTCATCGGCGGCGGGCGGATGGCGAATGTCGAAGAGGCGATCGGCCAGGTAGATGGCCCAGACGGTGAGGCCCAGGACGCAGCGTCCGGCGGGATGGAGCGGAGCGGGGTAGCAGCGGGCGAGGAAATCCTGCCAGAGGACGGCCACGAAGGGCGCGTCCAGACTGAGCAGGTTTGGCCAGAGCCAGAGGGAAGTGTGTGTCCGGACTCGGACGGACATGCCGGGCCCGACCACCGGGAAAACTAGCGGCGCGCCTTGCGCGCTTCCAGCGCGACCGGCACCAGAGACAAAAACACGATGAGGAGGATCACCTTCTCGAAATTGCGCTGCACGATGGGGAACTGCCCGAGTTGGTAGCCCGCGGTGATGGTGAACGCGATCCAGAAGATGCCGCCGAAGATGCTGAACAACAAAAAGCGCGTGTAGCTCATCCGGCCGACGCCCGCCACGAACGGGGCGCAGGTGCGGACGATGGGAACGAAACGGGCGTAGACCAGGGCGCGGGCGCCGTACTTGTCGTAAAACTTCTGGGTGCGCTGCAGGTGGTCCGGGTGAAAGAAGCGCGATTTCGGGCGGCTGAAAATCATGGGGCCTGCCTGGCGGCCGAGGAAATAACCGAGGTTGTCGCCGACAATGGCGGCCGCCATCAGCATGCCGGCGAGCAGGTAAACATTCACGCTGGCGGCGCCGCTGGCGACGCCGACGCTGAACAGGAGGGAGTCGCCGGGGAGGAAGAAACCGACCAGGAGGCCGGTTTCGGCGAAAACGATGGCGAAGAGCCCGGCCAGACCGACCGGGCTTCCGAGCAGAGTGCGCACCAACTGCAGAAGCCGCTCCGCGTTGTAGAGCGACTTGAGAAATTCCAGTACGTCGTGCATTTAGCTGCGCTGGTAAGCCGAGACCACGCGAGTGATCACGTCCTGATAGATTTTCAGCTTGCCATCGGCCTTCAGGCGTTCTTTGAGGCCTTCCTGGAAGAACTGAGCGCGATCGCGGGCGCGCTGCTGGCGCAGTTCGCCGCGAATCGAATCGCTTTGGGAGGCCAGTTCCGCCATATTCGCGGGAGTCTTCGACACGACCTTCGCGACCAGGTGACCACCGGAAACGGTGGCGGGTCCGATCAGAGCGCCCACGGGTTTGGTGAAGGCATCGGGAACCGAGGAGGCCGTGCCGACGCCTTCGACGGCGCCCTGGCGATCGACATCGCCGGAAGTCTTCACTTCGATGCCCATGGCTTTGGCGGCCTTTTCGAGATCGCCGCCCATGGACTGCGCTTTCGCGAGCAGTTCGTTGGTTTTGTCGTTCAGGATGCGATTGAGTTTGTCGGACGTGGCGCGGGTTTTGGCTTCGGCGCGGGCTTCGTCGAGGTTGGCGGGATGCGCGGGTTGCACGTCCGTCACGGTTCCGATGAGAGCTTTGCCGTCCTGCAGGACGACGGGTCCGGCCATCACCTCGCCCTTGCGGAGGGCCGCGGTGGCGTCGGTGAACTCCTTCGAAGGGCCGATGCCGGGGATGGGGTCGCCCGCCTGGAGGTTATCGGCGTGAATCAGGGTGGTGCCGGTCGCCTCGGCCGTCTTTTCCGGGTGGGAGGGGTCTTTGCGAAGTTCCGCGACGACCTTGTCGGAGAGCGCCTGCAACTGCTGGCTGGCGGCGCGCTTCGAGTAATCGACCATCAGCTGACCTTTGACTTCGTCGAGAGTCTTCAGGTGCGCGTCTTCGTGCGCTTCCACCTTCAGGATGTGATAGCCGTAGGTGGTTTTGACCAGGCCGCTGAGCTGACCGACGGGGAGCGAGAAGCCGGCTTTCTCGAATTCGGGGACCATCTGGCCGCGAACCATCCAGCCGACGTCGCCGCCGTTGTCTTTGGAGCCGGGGTCTTCGGAGTTGGCTTTGGCGACGGTGGCGAAATCCGCGCCGCCCTGGAGCTGTTTCAGCAGGCCTTCGGCCTTCGCTTTAATGACCGTGTCGTTTGAGGCGTCCGACTTCAGCAGGATGTGGCGAACCTTCACGCGCTCGGGCGACATGAACTCATTGCGCCGGCTGTTGTACTCGGCCTGGATCTGCGCGTCGGTGGGCATGTTGCTCAGAGCGAGTTTGGCCGGATCGAGAACCACGATGGCGTAGCTGCGTTTCTCGGGGACTTTGAAATCGGCTTTGTGTCCTTCGTAGTAAGCCTGCACTTCGGCGTCCGTCGCTTCGGATTCCTTCTGGAACTTCGCGGGGGTGAGGAGCGCGTACTGGAGTTTGATCTTCTCGTTCTTGTGGCGGAATTCGGCTTCCACGTCGGCGGGGGAGACGATGACGCCCTGGGAGACGACCTGTTCGAGTTTGTTGACGAGCAACTGGCGCGCGGTGGAGGTTTTCAGGTCCGCGAGAGTCATGCCCTGCTGCTGCAGCATGGCGGCGAGGGTGGCGCCGTCGACTTTGCCATCCTTAATCAACTGGGGAGGCAGGGTGTCGACGATCGCGCTGTCGACTTCCTCAGGGGAGACTTTCAGGCCGATGCGGTCGGCTTCAAACGCCATGGAGCGCTCATTGATGAGCTGCTGCACAATCTGCGGCGCATAGATGGAGAGCATTTCCGGCGGCAACTGGCGGTTGCGGGTCATGTTCTGAATGGCGCGGGATACTTCCTGGGAGGTGATTTCTTCTTTCCCGACCTGGGCGACGAGGGTCTTATCGGCCGTCGAGCCGCCGATGCCGCCGCCGGAACCGGGAATCAGATAGGTGACCATGGAAAGAGCGACAAGGCCCAGCATCACCGACAACAGGATGCGCACGGACTTTTCGCGGCTGCGGAACAGATCGAACATTTTAAGGGAAGTCTCCTGACTACGAACTTTTGAGAACTGGCTAAAGCCTGAAACGAATCCTTCATTGTAGCGCGGCGCGGGACGCGCTCGCTTCGCGACGCCAAGTCATTCATTTGACACCGCGTTGCAATCTAAGTGAAGCGTAAAGCCGCTATTCTGACGGCTTATGCTTCAACGCAACCCAGGCAGGGGCCGCACTGGCGTCCTTCGTGCCGCAGTTCTTCTTTTCGGCTGTTCGCCTCTCTTCGCACAGTTCGACACCGCCACGGTACTCGGCACGATTAAAGACCAGTCCGGCAACGTGATGGTTTCGAGCAAGGTGGTTCTCAGCAACCTGGCGGACGGAACGCAACAGACGGCGTCCACGGACTCGCAGGGCGACTATCAGTTCCTCAAGGTCCGCATCGGCGATTACAGTCTGAAGGCGGAAGCGCCGGGCTTCAAGGCAGCTACGGCGGACCGGTTTACGGTAACCGTGAACGCGCACCAGCGGGTGGATCTGGCGCTGCAGGTGGGCAGCATCACGGAGAGCGTGACGATTTCCGGCGCGGCGGCGGTACTCGAAACGGATTCGAGCGATCGCGGGCAGGTGATGGCGACCCGGCAGATTCTGGATCTCCCGCTGAACGGGCGGTCGTATGCGGATCTGACGCTGCTGGCGCCGGGCGTCCGCAAGTCGGTGCTCGAAGACGGCTCCATCACGAGCCGGGACGCTTCTTACAACGTCAACGGGCAGCGGAGCGCGTTCAACAATTTCGTGCTGGACGGGGTGGACAACAACGCCTACGGCACCAGCAACCAGGGCTTTTCGAATCAGATCGTGCAGCTGAATCCGGACGCGGTGGCGGAGTATCGCGTGGCGACGGATAACTACAGCGCGGAGTACGGGCGCGCGTCGGGCGCGGTGATCAACGCGACGATTCGCAGCGGAACGAACAGTTTTCATGGCAGCGCGTGGGAGTTCGTGCGCAACACGGAACTGAACGCGGTGGGTTTCTTCCAGCCGCTGGGCGGCGTGAAGCCGGTGTACCAGCAGAATCAGTTCGGGGCTTCGCTGGGCGGCCGCATCATTAAAGACAAACTGTTTTTCTTCGTGGATTACGAAGGGCTGCGCCGCGTGCAGAGAGCGCTGACGTTCGCGACCATTCCGACGGCGGCTTACAAGACGGCGAGTTTCGGGACGGCGATCAAGAATCCTTACACGGGGGCGATTTATGCGGACGGCGTGCTTCCGGCGTCCGTGATCAGTCCGTTCGCGCGGGCGGTGGTGAATGCGCTGCCGGATCCGAATATCGCGGGTTTCAGCAACAACTTCAGTTCGTTGCCGCGGGCGTCGATCAACGACGACAAGGGCGACTGGAAGATCGACTATATTCCGAACCAGAAGCTGAACTCGTTCGTGCGGTACAGCCAGCGGGAAGCGAACCTCTATGTGCCGGGCAACATTCCGGGCGTGGCGGGCGGCAACAACAACGGCACGGTGCACGAGTTCAATCAGCAGGTGGCGGCGGGGTCTACCTATTCGATCAATCCGACGACGCTGATCGAAGCGCGGCTGGGAATCTCCTGGTTCGACGGCGGCAAATCGCCGATCGGGGTGGGGCAGCCGAGTCTGCTGGCGCAGTTCGGAATCGGCGGCTTGCCGACGGATGCGAATGTGGTGAGCACGCTGAACAGCCAGAGCGTGACGGGGTACTCGCAGTTCGGGCGGCAGGGATCGAATCCGCAGTTTCAGAATCCGTTCGTGGTGAATCCGAAGGTGAATTTTTCGAAATATCTCGGCAAGCACACGCTGAAGGCCGGTTACGAGTACCAGGACATCACGACGACGATCGACGACTTCAATCCGGTCTACGGGCAGGACACTTATAACGGCTTGTTCAGCAACCCGGGCGTGGCGAGTCCCACCACGGCGCAGCGTCTGGCGTACGGGCTGACGGACTTCCTGATGGGAGCGCGGGATTCCTACAATCTGAACAATTACGTGATTATCGACCTGAAGCAGCGGATGCACTTCGGCTACATTCAGGACGATTACAAGGTGAACTCCCGGCTGACCCTGAATCTGGGCATGCGGTATGAGTTCGCGACGCCGCAGTGGGTATCGGACAACCGGCTGGCGAATTTCGATCCGGCGACCAACTCGCTGATCCAGGCGAAGAGCGGCAGCCTTTACAGCCAGGCGCTGGTGAATCCGCGGAAGAACGACTGGGCGCCGCGTTTCGGTTTCGCTTACCGCGCCATGGACAAGACGGTGCTGCGCGGTGGTTACGGGATTTCCTGGGTCCACTTCAACCGCATGGGCGGGGAAAATCTGCTGGCCTACAACGGGCCGAATATCGTGAGCGCGATTTTCAATCAGAGCCCGGCGAATCTTCCGCTGTGCACCAGTTCGGCCGACGCGAACGGGACGTGCTTCCGGCCGACGCAACTGGGGTATCCGGCGAACTTCGCGGTGCCGTCGAATTTCAATCCGCTGAACGCGCAGGCGCGCTACATCCCGAAGGACAATCCGGACGGCTATGTGCAGAGCTGGCATCTGAACGTGCAGCGTGAAATTACGCCGACGCTGGTGGTGGACGCGGCTTATGTGGGCAGCCACAGCGTGCATCTGATGGTGCTGGGCGACTGGAATCAGGCGGCGCCGAATCAGGTGGGGCAGAATCTTTCGCTCCAGGCGCGCCGGCCGATCAGCAACTTCAACGCCATCGAAGTGGCGGAGGGCATCGGTTTCGCCACGTATCACGCGTTCCAGCTGAAAGTGGAAAAACGCTACTCGGGCGGGCTGTATGTGCTGAATTCGTTTACGTGGTCGAAGGCGATCGATAATGCGTCCGGACATCTGGAAGCGACGAGCGGCGATAACTCCCGGGTGAATCTTGCGGATGTGCGGGACGAAAAAGGCGCGTCCAGTTACGACCAGACGCTGAATAACACGACGGCGATCGTGTGGGATCTGCCGGTCGGTAAGAACCGGAAGTACATGGGCGGCGCGAACATGCTGGTTGACGGGGTGCTGGGCGGCTGGCAGTTCAGTGTGATCAACACGGCGGTCAGCGGACTGCCGGTGAATCTGAATTACAGCCCGAGTTCGGCGTTCCAGGTGAGCGGACTGCCGACTTATCGTCCGAACATCATCGGCAATCCGGTTACGCCCGGCGGCGGGCCGCTGAACTACCTGAATCCCACGACCGTGGTGATTCCGACGGATGTCAGCCACCCGTTCGGCAACGCGGGCCGGAACATCGTTCGCGGACCGGGACTCGTGCAGTCCGACATCGCGATGCACAAGCAGTTCCGGTTGTGGAGCGAGTCGTCGAAGCTCGAAGTGCGGGCGGAAGCGTTCAACTTCGTGAATAAGACGAATCTGGGCGCGCCGGACGGAAACCGGAGTAACTCGAGCTTCGGAACGATCACGACGCTGGCGGGACCGGCACGGCAGTTACAGTTCGGCGCGAAGCTATATTTTTGAGTCTTCGACCGTGGCGGGCAACGCCATAGACTTGGAGTATGTTCTCCACGGCCAGGCAGCAGGTGCAGGCGCGGATCGACGAGATCCGCGCCGCCGGACTTTACAAAGCCGAGCGGGTGATGCTGAGCCCGCAAAACGCGCATGTCGATACGCCGGCGGGCAAGGGCGTACTCAACATGTGCGCGAATAACTACCTGGGGCTGGCGGATCATCCGGCGGTGATTCGGGCGGCACATGAGGCGCTGGACCGGTGGGGATACGGGATGGCGTCCGTGCGGTTTATCTGCGGCACGCAGCAGATCCACAAAGACCTGGAGATGCGTATCAGCGCGTTTCTGGGGACGGAAGACACGATTCTTTATTCGTCTTGCTTCGACGCGAATGGCGGCTTGTTCGAAACGCTGCTCGACGCCGAAGACGCCATTATTTCCGATGAACTGAATCACGCGAGCATCATCGACGGCGTGCGGCTTTCGAAGGCGCGGCGGCTTCGATATCGCAACAGCGACATGGCCGATCTGGAGGCGAAACTGCGGGAATCGGCCGACTGCCGGCAGCGCCTGATCGCGACGGATGGCGTGTTTTCGATGGACGGGTATATCGCGAAGCTGCCGGAGATTTGCGATCTGGCGGAGAAGCACAACGCGCTGGTGATGGTGGACGATTCGCACGCGGTGGGTTTCACGGGCGAGCACGGGCGCGGCACGCACGAGCACCACGGCGTGATGGGGCGGATCGACGTAATTACCGGCACGCTGGGCAAAGCTCTGGGGGGCGCGAGCGGCGGTTATACCAGCGGGCGGAAAGAAATTATCGAATTGCTGCGACAGAGATCGCGGCCCTATCTGTTTTCCAATTCGCTGGCGCCGGCGATCGCGGGGGCCTCGCTGGCCGTTCTGGAACTGCTGACCGGCGGCTCGGAACTGCGGGAGCGTTTGCGGGAGAACACGCGGTTCTTTCGGGAGAAGATGACGGCGCTCGGTTTTCATCTGCTGCCGGGTGAGCATCCGATTATTCCCGTGATGCTGGGCGATGCGCGGGTGGCCGGTGAAATGGCGGAGCGGTTGCTGGCCGAGGGCATTTACGTGGTGGCGTTTTCTTATCCGGTGGTGCCGCAGGGCAAGGCGCGCATTCGCACGCAGATGTCGGCGGCGCATACGCGGGAAGATCTGGAGTTCGCGGTGGAACGGTTCGCCCGGGTGAAGAGCGAGATGGGGCTGTAAGCCGGGTCAGCGGCGCAGTTGGCGAGTACGAAAGTGGGGCAGATTGTTAAGAATCTGCGCGCCGGTTGGTAACCGGCGTTATGGGCGGGTTTCCAACCCGCCGCAGGATTTCATCCCGTCCCACATTGAGGGAACAACCTTACCCGGGTAAGGGGCTATTCCTTACGTATCCAGTTCTGGGAGCGTCCGAGCAGAGAAAAGCCGACAAAGCCTCTGACCACCAGCTTTTTCCCGCCGTCCGCGACGGTGATTTTGCACTTATAGACAGAGCCGGTATCCGGATCGAGGATATCGCCGCCGGTGTATTCGTTCTCGCCCGTGCGCTTCATTTGGCGCAGAATCACCAGGCCAATGATAGGTTTGTTCTGGCGGTCGCCGGTGCATTTGTCGCACACATCGGCGGCTTCTTTCGGGTCCACGCTGCTCTCGATTTTCCCGAAAACAGCTCCATCCTGCTCGTAAAGGCGCATGACACCGCGAACCTGATGAGTTTTGTCGTCAAAGGTTTTCCAGAGGCCGGTGATCGGATCGGCCGCGGATAGTGGCGCAACCAGCGCTATGGCCGCGAAAAAAAAGATGCATTTGTTCCGGTAGTGACATGCGTCGAACATTACAATATAGTGTTTGCTCCGGCGATGAAACTGAAATGATACACGATCCCGAATCTCTTAACGGAACCTCTTCGGCCTGCACGACGGGCTCCGGCGACCTTTTCAACGGGTTTTTTTCCAACGGATGCCAGTCGGCGTTCCGGAAGGACCAGTTGGTCGATGCGCGGGCGCGCCGCGTCTTCGAGCTCATGGGACGCGCTTGCGAGGCCGGGGTTTATCCTTACCAACTCCCGCTGCAGACGCGGTCCGGGCCGTGGGTCAAGGCGGAAGGGCGTGACATGCTCATGCTCTCTTCGTACGATTACCTGGGTCTGATCGGGGATCCGCGCATCGACGAGGCGGCGATCGAGGCGATTCGCAAGTACGGCACGGGCACGGGCGGCGTGCGCATGCTGACGGGCACGCTCGATATCCATCACGAGATGGAGCGGGAGGTGGCGGAATTCAAAGGCATGCCGGAAGCGATCACGTTCAGCTCCGGTTACCTGGCGAATCTGGCGGTGATCGCGAGTCTGTTTTCAGTGCAGGACCGGGTGATTCTGGATTCGCTTTCGCACCGGAGCCTGGTGGACGCGTGCCGCCTGGCCGGGGTGCCGGTGCAGCGGTTCCGCCACAACGACATGGATTCGCTGCGGCATGAGATTGCCAACGGCGGCCCTTCGAACCGCACGCTCATCGTTTCCGACGGCGTGTTTTCGATGGACGGGGATATTTGCCCGCTGCCGGATCTGATTCAGGTGAAGCGGGATACGGGTTGCTTCCTGATGATCGACGAGTCGCATGCGTCGGGTGTGCTGGGCGCGAACGGGCGCGGCACGGATGAGCATTTCGGCGTGCCGGCGGGCGAGGTGGATATCTGGACCGGGTCGCTGGCGAAAGGCATTCCGTCGAACGGCGGCTTCGTCGCGGTATCGCAGCAACTGTCAATTTTCCTGCAGCACTCGGCGGCTCCGTTTATCTTTTCAGCGGCGCTGAATCCGTCCGCGGTGGCGGCGGTGACGGCGTCCCTGCGGATTCTGAAACAGGAACCGGAACGGGTTGCGCGCAGCTCGAACAATGCCCGCTTCCTGCGTGCCGGCCTGCATGAGCTGGGTTACGACACAGGGCTTTCTGAGACGGCGATTATCCCGGTGATCTTCAACGACGAAGCGAGTTGCGCTTTCGCGGCGGGCGCGCTGCGGTCGATGGGGATTGCCGTGACGCCGATTATGTTCCCGGCGGTCCCGCTGGGTTCGGCGAGGCTGCGGCTGTGCGTGACGGCGGCGCACCGGCTGGAAGATCTGGAGTTCGCGCTCGACGGCTTTAAGCGCCTGAAAGGCTGAGGTCGCGCAGGATCCCGATTGGATGCTGACGAGACGTTCGTTCTTCGCTGCCGCCGCTGCGACGGCTGCTTTACCGGAATTCGCGGCTGCGCCTGTCGCTCTTAAGCCTGCGGATAGCTGACGGAAAAGACGGAGCCTTCCCCTTCCACGCTTTTGACGGCGATGGTGGCGCCGTGCGCGCGGGCCAGCGTTTCGGCGAGTGAGAGGCCGAGTCCGTGACCGCCGTGACCGTCCAGGGAACCGGTGCGGGCTTTGTCGGCGCGATAGAAACGCTGGAAGATGTTGGGCAGGTCGGTGGCGGCGATGCCGATGCCGAAGTCTTCGATGGCGACGGTGATCTGTTGGGCGGTGGCGGTGAGCGTGACGTTGACCGGTCTGGCGGGCGGCGAGTATTTGATCGCGTTATCGAGCAGCGCCAGGTAGAGGCGCCGGGTGGCCGCGCGGTTGCCGGTCACGGTCACGGGGTCCGGAGGGAGCGTGAGGCGCATCTCCATGTGGCGGTTGAGCGCGAGATCGCGCACTTCGGCGACGGCATCGCGAACCGCGTCGCGCAAATCGAACGGGGCGAGCGGCAGGCCGACCGTGCGGGCGTCGGACCGGGCAAGAAACAGAAGGTCTTCCACCAGTTGCGTCATCCGTTCGGCCTCGGCGGCGACTTCGGCCAGGGACTCGCGATAGGCTTCCGGTTCGCGCAGGCGGCGGAGGGCCAGTTCGGCGCTGGTTCGAATCACCGCGAGGGGCGTGCGCAGTTCGTGGGAGGCATCGGCGGCGAACTGGGAGAGCGTGGTCACGGCGGATTCGAGGCGGGCCAGCATGGTGTTCCAGACTTCGGCGAGGCGCTCGATCTCGTCTCCGGTGTCCGGAACGGGCAGACGCCGCGAGAGGTTCTCGATACCGATGGCGCGGGCGGCGGCGGTGATTTCATCCACCGGTTTGAGCGCGCGGCGGCTGAGCCACGCGCCGCCGGCGCAGGCGAGCACGATGACGGCGGGAAACAGAGTCAGCAGCAGGATACCGAGCAGGTTCAGGGTGTGGTCAATGGCGGCGGAAGACGTCCCCATATCGAGCGTGAAGTCTTCCTGCCCGATCTGAAAATTCCGGCGCACGGTCTGCAGCGTGCGGTCGGGGCGGCGCTGTTCGGGATAGCGGAACTCGAAGCCGCGGGAGCCGCGGAGTTCGAGATAGCTGGAGTCGGGTAAAGCCTGGCAGAATTCCTCCATCTCGACCTTGAGTTCGAGGCCGGAGACTTCGCGGACCTCGCGCCGCATGTAGGCTTCGAAGCGACTGGCGCTGTCGCGCAGGTTTTCCTGCAACTCGCTGGTGAGGCGCTGCCGCAGGGAGATCCACACCAGGCCGCCGAAGAGCGTGAGCGCACCCGCCAGAACCAGGGCGTACCAGACGGTGAGCCGGAACTGAATGGAGCGCGTGCGCATGCCTCAGGGATGCCGCATGACGTAGCCCACGCCGCGGACGGTGTGGATGAGTTTGGGCTCGCGCGTGTCGATCTTGAGCCGGAGCAGGCGAACGAAGGCTTCGAGAGTGTTCTCGCTGACGTCGCAACCGTAGCCCCAGACGGATTCGAGGATGGTCTCGCGTCCGATGACGCGGCCGGCGTTGCGCATCAGCAGTTCGAGCAGGCTGAACTCGCGGGGGGTGAGGTTGAAGTCGTCAGCGCCGCGAGTGACACGGCGGGAGGCGGGGTCGAGGGTGAGGTCGGCGAGTTGCAGGCAGACGGGGCGCGGGATGGCGCCGCGGCGGCTGACGGAGCGAATGCGGGCGAGCAGGACATCGAAGGCGAACGGCTTGGTGAGGTAATCGTCGGCGCCGCAATCGAGGCCGAGCACCACGTCTGCTGCGGCATCGCGGGCGGTGAGAAGCAGGACCGGCGTCTGGTTGCGGAGTTCGCGCAGACGCCGGGTGATGGCAATGCCGTCCATTTCGGGCAGCATGACGTCGAGGACAAGGACGTCGAAGCGTGAGGCGCGGGCGATTTCGAAGCCTTCCAGGCCGTCGCGCGCGACGACGACCTGATGGCCTTCCTCGACCAGGCCGCGACGAAGCAGTTCCGCCATGCGCCGGTCATCTTCGACGACGAGAATCTGCATTCAGCTACATGCTAACGGAAATGCCTATTTGCCCGCGTGCGGGTTGTTCATGTAGGGGCCGCGATGGCGCCAGACCGGGCGTTCGGGAGACTGCGCGACGCGATAGCCGGTTTCGAGGAGAACCTGGAGATCCTGCGCGGCGCCGGTGAGGTCCCAATCGGGCTTCACCTGATCGGTGGGTTTGTGGTAGTCGTTGCGGATGTATTCCTGACGCTTCTGCGCGCCGTAGCCGGCGGGTTTGCCGACGAAATCGATGCCGGGACTGGTGGCGAGAGAAGGGACGCCGCCCATGCCGAACTCGAGGTGATCGGAGCGCCAGTAGAAGCCTTCCTCGGGAGCGGTGTCGCCGGTGACCACGCGGCCCTGGCGGGTGACGACGTCCTTCACGATGTCGTCGAGAGAAGTCATGCCGATGCCGACGATGCTGAAGTCTTTGGTCTTGCCCCAGCCCCAGTTGCTGAAGTAATCGAGATTGATGTTGGCGGCGGTGTTGGCGAGCGGGTAGAGCGGATGCTCGACATAGTATTTCGCGCCGAGCAGGCCTTTTTCTTCGGCCGTGGTCCAGAGGAAGAGGACGGTGCGCTTCGGATGGAGTTGAGTGAAGGCGCGCGCGAGTTCGAGCACGCCCGCGGTGCCGGAGGCGTTGTCGCTGGCGCCGTGGAAGATGTTGTCGTCCTGACGGCCGAGGTGGTCCCAGTGGCCGCTGTAGACGATGTATTCGTCGCGGAGTTTGGGATCGCTGCCGGGGATCTTCGCGGCGACGTTGGCGGAATCGATTTCCCGGACTTCGTTGCGGGCGTGGATGGCGATGGAGGCGTTCAGGGTCACGGGCCGGAAATCGCGCGAGAGGGCGGCTTTGCGGAGTTCGGCGAGGTCCTGCCCGGCGGCGGTGAGGAACTGCGTGCCCTTTTCGGTGGTGATGGCGACGGTGGCGGCGATGCGGTTGTTCGAGTATTCGTCGCGCAGGATCATGGACTCGCGCGGCAGGAAGCGGTTCATGCTGGCGAAACTCGGGTAGAGGCCGCGGGGCGTGAAGAGGGTGACGATGGCGGCGGCGCCTCGGCTCCAGGCGATATCGGCTTTCGTGGAAGGGCGGCCGTAGTAAGAAAGCTCGGGCCCGAGGAACATGGCGGGATCGAGTTTCGAGGGGTCTTTCGGGTCGGTGAGGGGAGGGTCGCCGGCGAGGATGAGCACGGCTTTGCCTTTGACGTCGAGACCTTTGTAATCGTCCCACTGGTATTCGGGGGCGACGATGCCGTAGCCGGCGAAAACGACGGGGGTACCGGCGACGTCGATGGAGGTTTTGGGCTGGGTGGAGGTAACGCGATAGTCCACGCCGGCGGTGAGCGGGAAGGCGGTGTTACCGACGCGGAGGCTGGCTTCGCCGGAGGAGGTAACGCCCCAGAGTGGGACGCGCTGCAGATAGGTGCCGTCCGGATTGCCCGGGGCGAGTTTCATCGCGCGAGCCTGCGCGACGAGGTAGTCGAGGGTCTTCTTTTCGCCGGCACTGCCGGGGGCGCGGCCTTCGTACTCGTCGGAGGCCAGGATGCGGATGTGTTTGAGGATGCCTTCGGAGGTGATGATTTTGGCGGCGCGGGGCGGGACGGGGGCGATGTCGGCGGCCGGGAGAGTGAGACAGAAGAAGATCGGGAGGGCGATTTTCCGGAACATGACCCATCGTAGTCTAAGCATCGTGAGGCGAGAGCTGCCGCTGGCCGACCGGATTACAACGCCTCTGGTAAAGGAGAGAATCGAAGGGTATTGAGGAGGCTGTCCACATGTCAGTTGCTGCCGCGGACCGGACAGAGCGGGCAAGAGAAGTTGCCAACGCGCTTGCCAGCGTACACATGGAAGGGCTCGAAGTATCCTCCGAAGCCGAAGCCCTGTTTCAGCGGTACGTCGAGGGCGAAGTGAGCTCCGAGGAGCTTGACGGCGCGTTTGACTTCGCCAGTCCGGGCTAAGGTGTATTGATATTTCCCGACCTTGCGCCTAGTCGGGCGCAGGCAAACCATCGCATTCTAAGCGGTCGAGACGTCGGATGTATGCGTTTCCGATTCGCCCATCCAGTAACAGAGCAAAGGCGCGGGAATGCGCATGATTTTGGATTCGAGGCCTTTCGGCAGGGGCAGCAGGCCGATGTCGTCCAGGGATCTGGTCACCACGTAGCCACGCTCGATGTCTTTCGCGGCGCAAAGTTCGAGCAGACCCTTCAACTCCCGGACACCCGTGTGTTCCTCGCGGTACTTCACTTCAAACGGGATGAGCTGTTCGCCGAACTGAGCGAGCAGGTCTACTTCGTGATTCTTCCTGCCGCGCCAGTAGGTGAAGCGAACCTGCCTCGAGTAGTAGCGGGCGAAGAGGTGCTTGAAGACGGCCGTTTCGGTGGCTATGCCCAGGGCGGCCGGGTCTTCGAGGATGGACTTTCCACGCATCATGACGGCGGGGGAGATCGCGGCGTCGGCGAGGTAAATTTTGGAGCGGGCGCGCAGCACTTCCTTCCCGTAGCCGTAGGGTTGCAGGCGGTAGATGAGATGCGTGGCTTCCAGCAGACCGATGAAATGCTGCGCGGTGGGGCGTTTGACTTCCAGGCTGCCGCAGAGGGCGATCATGTCGAGCAGGCCGCCATCGTGCATGCAGAGGTAGAGAAATGTCTGCTCCAGTTCCAGAATGCGGCGCACGCCGAACAGAGCGGTCATGTCGCGCTTCAGGATTTTGTCGACGATGTCTTCGCGGAGCAGACGCTGGGCCTGCGTGATGCTGTCGACCTGCGCGGTTTGCGGGAAGCCGCCGCGCACCAGGTATTCGTGAAAGTGGGCAACGTAGGGGCGGGCTGTGTCCTGGATGCGATCCAGACCGGATTGCGATTCCCCGAAGAGGTCGGTCAGGCTGCCGACGGCGGGAAGCGCGGGTAAATTCAGCTTCTTGATCTGCAGGTATTCGTAGAACGACAACGTGGTGAGGCGGATGGAATGCCAGCGGCCGACGCCGGATTCCTGCGAGGTTTCAAGCAAGGGCATGGCGGAACCGGTGAAGATGACGCGGCGCTGCTTATCGAAATCGACCTGGTGCTTGATCCATGTGCCCCATTCGCGGATGAGTTGCGCTTCGTCGAGAAAGACGTACTCGGGCCCTTCGGCGCGCGGTTCGCGCTGGCGCCAGGCGTCGATCACGGCCTCGATGCCGGCCAGTTTCAGGATCGGGTGATCGAAGGTGGCGTAGAGGATGTTGGCGCGGGGAACGCCCCGGCGGAGGAGATCGGCGATGGACTGCATCAGAAGGGTGGTTTTGCCGATCTGTCGCGCTCCGGATAACAGGATTGCGCGGGGCGCCGGGGGAGCGAGGATCCAGCGCTGGAGTTCGTGCCAGGCGGCGCGGCGCCAGGTGGGGAGGTCGTTAACGGTTTCGCCTCGCCACCAGGGGTTGAATTGCGTCAGCGCTGTCAGGAGTTCCTTCGCGGAGATGCTCATGGAGGGAAGATTAGCATTAAAGTGGTGGAATAGTTAAAGTACGGTTGTACTAAAATGGGACGGTAGTGTCATTTGCCGTTTTTTGGGGAGCTTTGGGAGGGGTCTGGGGAGC
>Ga0118677_10006194_pt1 | contig 20410 bp, 9 predicted proteins | sample AliMusrvi5mmetaG_FD_86154 | JGI IMG/M metagenome (GOLD analysis project Ga0118677, IMG submission 86154)
GAGGATAATCACTCCAGATGTTGAAAGTTGCTATAAGATATTAGGAATAATACATAAATACTTCAAACCACTATCTGAAGAAATAAACGATTATATAGCCAAACCAAAACCAAACGGCTACAGGTCGTTACACACCACCGTCTTTTCGGCCGAAAATAAAATAACCGAAATTCAAATAAGAACAGAGGAAATGCAAAAAGAGGCCGAGTATGGGGTATGTGCCCATTGGTCATACAAAGAAAAAATTGATCTTAAAAAAGATAAAAAAGATTTTGACTGGGTAAAAAATATTCCTGAATTTTGTAAAAGTTTCAAAATAGACTTCTTTGCAAATAAGGTTTTTTGCTTTACGCCAAGGGGCGATGTAATTGTTTTGCCAAGGAACTCGACTCCCGTTGATTTTGCTTATGCGGTACACTCTGATATAGGCAACCATTGCGAACTGGCAAAAGTTGGTGATAAAATAGTTCCCCTCAACACCACGCTAAAGAATGGAGACGTGGTTGAGGTTACAGTAAACAAAAACAAAAACCCATCAAAAGACTGGCTAAGATTTGCCAAAACATCATTAGCAAAGTCACACATAAGAAAATTAACCGGTCAGGATAAACCCGGCTTTAGGTTCCCCATACCCAACTTCATAAGAAGAAAAATATCCGAGATATCAGAAACCTCCAAAAAAAGACTGGAAGAAAAGCAAAAATTTGCAAAAAGCAATGTGAGACAAATCTATTTAGCCGGACAAAAAGGGATGGTTATCCATGTCGCTAGGTGTTGCAATCCCCAGCCGGGAGACAAGGTTGGCGCATACCTGGCACAGAATAGGGCCACCGTTTTGCATAGAACGTCGTGCGATGTCTTTAAAAAAATTGCTGAAAAAAAGGCACTGTTTATGTCCCGGGGCGATAAGTCGGGCACGCATTCCAAAGAAAAAAAAATCTGGGAATCCGCCGGCATTAATCCCGAGGCAGAGAGCTGGTATCAGCAGACCGGCCTGGGCATGGGCCAGACACTTGCCGTTGCAGCAGAGAAAAAAGGCTATACTTTGACCGACCGGGGCACCTATCTCTCCCTGCAGAAAAACCTCGGGCTTTCCATCTTGAGCCAGGGCGACAAAACGCTTTTAAATATTTATCATGTCATTGAAGTAAGCCCGCAGAAATGGCCCAAGGTGAACGCAGCAGGCGCTAAGGCTTTTGCGGATTTCATGGTGGCGCCTGCCACGCAGAAGCTGATCGGCGCCTTCGGCGTAAAAAAGTTTGGAGCCCCGCTGTTTACGCCCGATGCAGATAAAACAGTAGAGAGCCTGGGCAAATGAGATTGATTTCTTTCTAAAAATATTCCACACTGAAGCCCTCGCTCCTGAGCGGGGGCTTTGTGCTTAGGCGACGACCTTCTTTATACGGGCGAGCTCGCCCCTGCACTAGACAAATAGGCATCGCAAACACACAACAAGTATCCTATGGATCTGATCTTTCAAGGCATATGGCAGGCGCTGGTGCTGCTGTTCACGCTTGACCCTGAAACGTGGAGCATAACGCTTCTATCACTGGAGGTCTCCGGTGCGGCAACGCTGGTGAGCCTTATCATCGGCATGAGCGCCGGCATCTGCCTTGCCCTTGCGGATTTTCGGGGCAAGAAGCTGCTGGTGAGCATCATCAACACGGGCATGGGCCTGCCGCCGGTGGTAGTGGGCCTGTTTGTCACGATTTTTCTGTGGCGCAACGGGCCCCTGGGATTTCTTGGAATGCTCTACACTCCCGGGGCCATCATCCTGGCGCAGGCCGTCATAGCCACGCCCATTGTGGCGGGCATCACGGTTGCAGCCATTCAGAACCTGCCCCGAAACCTCCGGCTGCAGATACTGGCGCTGGGGGCAACGCGGCTGCAGATGATATGGCTGCTCATGCGCGAAGCGCGCCTGCCCCTGCTTGCCGCGGTTATGGCCGGCTTCGGCGGCGTCATATCCGAAGTAGGCGCCTCAATTATGGTAGGCGGCAATATTAAGGGCTATACCCGCGTGCTTACCACAGCCACGGTCATGGAAACCGGCAAGGGCAATTTCGATATCGCCATAGCCCTCGGCATTATCCTGCTGATTTTGACCTTTGCGGTCAATTATATTCTAACCCTTGTGCAGCAGCACGACAGGCCACGATGAACGCCGGGCACATACTGCTTGAAGCAACCAATATCGATGTCCGGCGCGGCGGGGCCCGGGTGCTCGACGTGCCGAGGTTTTGCCTGCGAGAGGGTGAGGTTGTATGCCTTGTGGGGCCCAATGGCTCAGGCAAAACGACCCTGCTGCTGACGCTCTGCTGTCTGCTTGAGCGGCAGGCCGGCGAGCTAGTGTTTAAATCACGACCGATAGCCGACCGGCGCGCAATACTGGGCTTTCGCAGAAGCACCGCAACCGTGTTTCAGGAACCCCTGCTGTTTGATGCGACCGTGTATGACAATGTGGCCTCGGGTCTTAAAATACGGGGCATTCCCCGGCAGGCAATCCGTCAGCGGGTGGAGCAAAATCTCGACCGCTTCCGCATCGGGCATCTGGCCAAGCGTGCAGCGCGCAAGCTCTCGGGCGGCGAAGCCCAGCGCGCAAGCCTTGCACGGGCCTTTGCCACAGGCCCCGAAATACTGTTTCTTGACGAGCCGTTTTCAGCCCTCGATCCGCCCACGCGCGAAGCGCTCCTGGATGATCTTAATCATATATTCCGGGAGACCGGCATTACCGTGGTCATGTCATCCCATGATCAGACCGAAGCGCTCAGGCTGGCCGGTGCCATGGCAGTGATGCGGCAGGGCCGGGTTGTTCAAGCGGGCACCCCCGAGGAAATTATTAATTTTCCCGCCGATGAATTTGTGGCATCATTCGTCGGCATGGGCACCGTGCTCACAGGCCGTGTCATCCACGCTGAGAAGGGCACGGTGCGAGTTGCCGTTGCAGATACTACCATTGAATGCGTGGGAGAAGCCGCGGTGGGCCAGCAGGTTACCCTGTGCCTGCGGCCCGAAAATGTTACCCTTGCGCTGCCCGCCCGCCATGACGGCGACAGCGCCCGGAACCACTTCACCGGGACTATTACCCGGATTATCCCCATGGGCCATTTTCTTAAAGTACAGCTTGACTGCGGTTTTTTTCTCTCGACCCATATTACCTATCACTCACGGGAAGCACTGAGGCTTTCGGAAGGAAGCGCAGTTGCCGTCTCCTTCAAGGCCACGGCCGTACACATGATATCGCATGCATAAGGAGCAGCCATGAAATTTATCCGCTTTAAAAAAGAGGGCCGCATTTTTCAAGGACTGCTTTCAGGAGGGAAAGTGCTGGTCATAACCGGCGATATATTTTCGAACTATTCGGTCGGGAAAGTACGGTTGGACCTTGCGGATATTACACTGCTCGCGCCCTGCATCCCCAGTAAAATCGTTGCCGTGGGGCTCAACTACCGCACGCATGCCCGCGAGATGAACATGGCCATACCCGATGAGCCGCTGCTGTTCATGAAGCCCTCCACCGCCGTCATAGGGCCGGAGGCGCCCATTGTCTATCCGGCAATGTCGCAGCGGGTTGATTATGAAGGCGAGCTCGGTGTGGTGATCGGAAAAACCTGTACAAACATTTCCGAGACTGATTCCCCGTCCTTCATTTTTGGCTATACCTGCTTAAACGATGTGACGGCCCGCGATTTACAGAAAAAAGATGGCCAGTTCACCCGCGCCAAGGGCTTTGACACCTTTTGCCCCATCGGCCCCTGCATAGACACCGAAGTTGATCCGGCAGACGCACGCATTGAAACCCGGCTGAACGGCGAGCTGCGGCAAGAAACCACAACCGGGGATTTCATCTGCCCGGTCTACCCTCTGGTGGCGTTTATTTCACAGGTCATGACGCTGCTGCCCGGTGACGTGATAGCAACCGGCACGCCTTCAGGGATAGGGCCGATGCAGCCCGGCGATGAAGTCGAGATCCACATCAGCGGCATCGGCACCCTGCGCAACAGGGTTGCGGCTGCGTGACCAGCCCGGCGGCCGCATTCCTGCCTGGATAGCGCAGGCATATACCCGCAGCATTCCCCCCTCATGTTTTATGTGATGACAAAAACCCAAAACAAGCTTGGGCACATAAGTGCTATGCTCTATTTCCCCTGCAATTAAATGATCGACAGTTGATCTGGTGCTATCGTTCACAACGGATGACCCGTTAGGGATCATCCACATATCAAGAAAAGATATTACATCTGGAACACTTGTGTATGGTGCTCTTTTGTATCTTTTGTACTATCGCGGAGCACTAATTCAATGGATAAAACCCACCTAATGCTTGTAACTAGTTGAAAAATAATCATTTAATTAATTAAAACCAAATTGGCACAATTCTGGCACATAGTGTGACGGGGAATACATAGTACCATGGAGTAAAAAGTTTATGAATTCAAATGTGATGGTTTCGTAAAAAGTCCCAGCAGGTGTCATTGCGAGGAGCGGAGCGACGCGGCAATCTCGGTTTTTCAAGTGCTTACACACGCAGAGATTGCTTCACTTCGTTCGCAATGACCACTTTTTTGACTTTTTACGGGACCATCAAATGTTAACCAGGGGTTTTATTGTGGCTCGAACATAGGTATTTTCAAAGGATGGGTTGTATGAAGATAAAAAAATCATTATTCATTCTGTCATTAACCGGCTGTATGTTTCTGTCGTCAATTATCATTGGCACCGTAGCCGGGATAGTTCCTGACGCCGCAGCAAAAACTTACCGTCTGACGGTCAAGAAATCAGGAACCGGCAGCGGCACAGTGGCGGGCGGGAGTATTAACTGCGGCTCCACCTGCACGGCATCCGTTGCTTCAGGTGGTTCCGTGACTTTGACTGCTGCGCCAGCCACGGGATCGACCTTTACCGGTTGGAGCGGCGCCTGCACGGGCACGGGCACCTGCTCCGTGACCATGACTGCGAATACAACAGTCACTGCCACCTTTACCCTGCAACAGTATGCTTTGACGGTTACTAAATCAGGAACCGGCACCGGCACGGTGGCGGGCGGGGCTATTAGCTGCGGTTCAACCTGCTCGGCAAACGTAAATTATAATACTTCGGTGACTTTGACAGCTACTGCAGCCACGGGATCGAGCTTTACGGGCTGGAGCGGAGCCTGCACGGGCACGGGTACGTGTACAGTAAAAATGACCGCGGCAAAGTCTGTTACTGCCGCCTTTACTCTAAAACAGTATGCTCTGACGGTTTCTAAATCAGGAACCGGCACAGGCACGGTGTCTGGCGGGGCCATAAACTGCGGCACAACCTGCTCGGCAAACGTGGATTATAATACTGCGGTGACTTTGACTGCTGCGGCAGCAACGGGCTCGACCTTTACGGGCTGGAGCGGCGCCTGCTCGGGCACGGGCACCTGCTCCGTGACCATGACCGCGGCAAAATCAGTTACTGCCGCCTTTACCCTGAACCAGTATGCGTTGACGGTTACTAAATCAGGGGCCGGCACCGGCACGGTGTCGGGCGGGGCCATAAACTGCGGCACAACCTGCTCGGCAAACGTGAACTATAATACCGCGGTTACTTTGACTGCTGCGGCAACCACGGGCTCGACCTTTGCGGGCTGGACCGGCGCCTGCACGGGCACGGGCACCTGCACCGTGACCATGACTGCGGCAACATCAGTCAACGCCATTTTCTCTAAGAACCAGTATGTTCTGACGGTTGCCAAATCAGGAACCGGCAGCGGCACGGTGTCGGGCACGGGTATTGACTGCGGCGCAGACTGCACGGAAACCATGTGGGACAGTACTTCAGTGACTTTGACGGCTGCACCATCCACGGGATCGACCTTTACGGGCTGGACCGGCGCCTGCACGGGCACGGGCACCTGCTCCGTGACCATGACTGCGGCAAAATCAGTTACTGCCGCCTTTACCCTGAACCAGTATAACCTGACGGTTGCTAAATCAGGGACCGGCACCGGCACGGTGTCGGGCACGGGTATAAACTGCGGCTCAACCTGCTCGGAAACCTTGAATTATGGAACTTTGGTGACTTTGACTGCTGCGGCAGCCACAGGCTCGACCTTCGGGGGCTGGGGCGGCGCCTGCACGGGCACGGGCGCCTGCACCGTGACCATGGATGCGGCAAAGTCGGTTACCGCCGACTTCGCTCTGCAAAAGCATGACCTGACGGTTACTAAATCAGGGACCGGCACCGGCACGGTGTCGGGCACGGGTATTGACTGCGGCTCGGACTGCTCGGAAACCATGTGGGATGGTACTTCGGTAACTTTGACAGCTGCGGCAGCCACGGGCTCGACCTTTATGGGCTGGAGCGGCGCCTGCACGGGCACGGGCGCCTGCACCGTAACCATGACTGCGGCAGAGTCAGTCACTGCTACCTTTACCCTGAACCAGTATGCGTTGACGGTTGCTAAATCAGGGAATGGCAGCGGCACGGTATCGGGCACGGGTATTGATTGCGGCGCGGACTGCTCGGAAACAATAAATTATAATACCTCCGTGACTTTGACTGCTGCGCCATCCACGGGTTCGACCTTTACGGGCTGGAGCGGCGCCTGCACGGGCACGGGCACCTGCTCGGTAACGATGGATGTGGCAAAGTCTGTTACCGCAGCCTTTACCCTGAACCAGTATAACCTGACGGTTGCTAAATCAGGAACCGGCAGCGGCACGGTGTCGGGCTCGGGCATTGACTGCGGCTCGGACTGCTCGGAAACCTTGAATTATAATACTTCCGTGACCTTGACAACTGCGCCATCCACGGGTTCGACCTTTACGGGCTGGAGCGGCGCCTGCACGGGCACGGGCGCCTGCTCCGTGACCATGACCGCGGCAAAGTCAGTTACTGCAGCCTTTACCCTGAACAAGTATAACCTGACGGTTGCTAAATCAGGCAGCGGCACGGTATCGGGCACGGGTATTGACTGCGGCTCGGACTGTACGGAAATCTTGAATTATGGCGCCTCCGTGACTTTGACAGCTACGGCAGCCACGGGCGCAACCTTTGCGACCTGGGACGGCGACTGCTCGGACACGGGCGATTGCACGCTAACCATGGATGCGGCAAAGTCAGTCACGGCAATATTTGTCCTGAACCAGTATGATCTGACGGTTACAAAATCCGGCACCGGCAGCGGCACGGTAACGGGCGATGATATTGACTGCGGCTCCACCTGCACGGAAACCGCTGATAACGGTACTTTGGTGACTTTGACGGCAGCGGCAGCCAAGGGCTCGGCCTTTGGGGGCTGGAGCGGCGCCTGCTCGGGCACGGGCGATTGCACGGTAACCATGAATGCGGCAAAGTCAGTCACCGCCATTTTCTCTAAGAACCAGTATGTTCTGACGGTTGCCAAATCAGGAACCGGCAGCGGCACGGTGTCGGGCACAGGCATTGACTGCGGCTCGGACTGCACGGAAACCATGTGGGATGGTACTTCGGTGACTTTGACGGCTGCGGCAGCCACGGGCGCAATCTTTACAGGCTGGAGCGGCGGTGGGTGTACGGGCACGGATACCTGCATCGTGACCATGGATGCGGCAAAGTCTGTTACGGCAGCCTTTACCTTGAACAAGTATGATCTGACGGTTGCTAAATCAGGAACCGGCAGCGGCACGGTGTCGGGCGGGGCTATTAGCTGCGGCGCAACCTGCTCGGCAAACCTGGATTATAATACTGCGGTAACTTTGACTGCCGCGCCATCCACGGGCTCGACCTTTACCGGCTGGAGCGGCGCCTGCACGGGCACTGGTTCCTGCTCGGTAACAATGGATGCGGCAAAATCTGTTACGGCAGCCTTTACCTTGAACAAGTATGATCTGACGGTTGCTAAATCAGGAACCGGCAGCGGCACGGTAACGGGCGGAAGCATTAGCTGCGGCTCAACCTGCTCGGCAAACCTGGATTATAATACTGCGGTGACTTTGACTGCCGCGCCATCCACGGGCTCGACCTTTACCGGCTGGAGCGGCGCCTGCACGGGCACTGGTTCCTGCTCGGTAACAATGGATGCGGCAAAGTCTGTTACGGCAGCCTTCACCCTGAACAAGTATGATCTGACGGTTGCTAAATCAGGAACCGGCAGCGGCACGGTGTCGGGCGCGGGCATTGACTGCGGCGCAGACTGCACGGAATCCTTCGATAATGGTACTTCCGTGACTTTGACAGCTGCGGCAGCCACGGGCGCAACTTTTACAGGCTGGAGCGGCGGTGGGTGTAAGGGCACGGATACCTGCACCGTGACGATGAATGCAAGCATGACCGTAACGGCTACTTTCGAGTTGATTCCGATGACCACGACGACAGTTGCGCCCGCGACAACAACGGTTGCGCTCACGACAACAACAGTTGCGCTCACGACAACAACAGTTGCGCTCACGACAACAACGGTTGCGCCTACGACTACTAGTATTGAGCCTACCACGACGACAACAGTTGCACCTACGACTACTTCGGTTGAGCCTACCACGACCATCAATTCAGGCGGGACAAAGTATGTTTTGACCGCTACCAAAACCGGTCCTGGCACCGGTTCGATCACCAGCGCCGATGGCAGGATAGCCTGCGGCGCAGACTGCACGGCAGCCTTTGACAATGGCACTTCTATTACTTTGACAGCTGCAGCAGACGCGGACTCGACCTTTGCGGGCTGGAGCGGTGGCGGGTGCACGGGCACGGGTAACTGTATCGTGACGATGAATGAAAACCTGACCGTAACGGCAACTTTCGAGCTGATTCCGACGACCACTACAATTCCACCGCTGTCGACCACGACGATTATGCAGCAGTCGACCACGACAACGGCAATGCCGGCTGCTGGTAAATTTAAAAATGATTTCAACGGCGACGGTTATTCCGATATTCTGCTGAAAAATGCAGTCAATTCGCTGTATGTGATGCATGGAAAGTCTGATGGCACGGTAGGCCTTCCTGCTCGCATCTACAAGAAAGATTCTATTTCTATCTATTCGGCAGTGGCAACTGGAGATTTCAATGGCGACGGCTATTCCGATATTCTGCTGAAAAATGAAACCGGTTCGCTGTATGTGATGCAGGGAAATTCTGATGGAACATTAGCCTCTCCTGTCCGCATCTACAAGGAATCTTATTCTCCGGCCACCTATTCGGTAGTGGGAACTGGAGATTTCAATGGCGACGGCACTACCGATATTCTGCTAAAAAATGCAACCGGTTCGCTGTATGTGATGCATGAAAATTCCGATGGCACGGTATCCTCTCCTGCCCGCATCTACAAGCAATCTTCTCCTGCCACCTATTCGGTAGTGGGAACTGGAGATTTCGATGGCGACGGTACTACCGATATTCTGCTGGAAAATTCAACCGGTTCTCTGTTCGTGATGCAGGGAAATTCCGATGGCACGGTCGACCTTCCTGCCTGCATCTACACTGAATCGACTCCCGCCACCTATTCGGTAGTGGAAACTGCGGATTTCAATGGCGACGGTACTACCGATATTCTGCTGAAAAATGCAGCCGGCTCGCTGTATGTGATGCAGGGAAAGTCCGATGGCACGTTTGACCTTCCTGCCTGCATCTACACTGAATCGACTCCCGCCACCTATTCGGTAGTGGGAACTGGAGATTTCAATGGCGACGGTACTACCGCTATTCTGCTGGAAAATGTAGGCGGTTCGCTGTATGTGCTGCATGAAAATTCCGATGGCACGGTCGACCCTCCTGCCTGCATCTACACTGAATCGACTCCCGCCACCTATTCGGTAGTGGGAACTGAAGATTTAAATGGCGACGGTACTACCGATATTCTGCTGAAAGATGCAGCAGGTTTGATGTATGTGATGCAGGGAAATTCCGATGGCACGTTAGCCCTTCCTGCCCGCATCTACAATCAATCGACTCCTGTTGACTTTTCGGTTGTGGGAACAGGAGATTTCAATGGCGACGGTACTACCGATATTCTGCTGAAAAAGGATATAAACGGTTCGCTGTATGTGCTGCATGAAAATTCCGATGGCACGTTAGCACTTCCTACCCGCATCTACAAGGAATCTTCTCCTGCCACCTATTCGGTAGTGGCAACTGGAGATTTCAATGGCGATACCTATTGCGATATTCTGCTGAAAAATGCAGCCGGCTCGCTGTATGTGCTGCATGGTAATTCCGATGGCACGGTCGGCCTTCCCGTCCGAATCTACAAGGAATCTTATTCTCCCGCCACCTATTCGGTAGTGGGAACTGGAGATTTCAACGGCGACGGCATTACCGAGATTCTGCTGAAAAATGCAGGCGGTTCGCTGTATGTGATGCATGAAAATTCCGATGGCACGTTGGCCACTTCTGCCCGTATCTACAAGGAATCGACTCCTGCCACCTATTCGGTAGTGGGTACTGGAGATTTCAATGGCGATACCTATTGCGATATTCTGCTGAAAAATGCCAACGGTTCGCTGTATGTTCTGCAGGGAAAGTCCGATGGCACGGTCGGCCTTCCTGCCCGCATCTACAAGGAATCGACGCCTGCCACCTATTCGGTAGTGGGTACTGCGGATTTCAATGGCGACGGTACTACCGATATTCTGCTAAAAAATGCAGCCGGTTCGCTGTATGTGATGCAGGGAAAGTCCGATGGCACGGTAGCACTTCCTGCCCGCATCTACAAGGAATCGACGCCTGCCAGCTATTCAATAGTAGCGTATTAACCGATTCATAGATACGCTTCTACCAGTCTGTACAAGAGCCGGGCTATGTCTCATAGCCCGGCTCTTTTCTTATGTGCCGCCCCACGGCAAAGTAAGGTGCAGGGTATCGTTAACAAAGTGACCGGTGAATAGTTGTGAGCTGGAGCGGAATGGGGAGAAGTCGCAAGTGGCGAAAAGGGAAAAGCACACGGTTATGAAAGGGGATATTGACAACAGCGCTCTTGAGTTTATAGAGTTGATGCAGCAAAACGAAACCCGCCAAATAATATTAGTTTGCATCCATGGCGGGGTTTCACCAACCCGGCTTACGACAAATTCTCCGCTGGTCATTCTTTCAAATGCTGCAGCTTAACTTATTGGACACGCTTTGCTTTGCCCAGCCGGACTATCTGCTGCCGCTGCGAAACAGAAAAAATATGTTTATGTAGAAACGGCCTTAGTCGGGATTATATCGCGGCCAACTGTTCTATTGTTCAATCAACCTTTCTTCCATCTTCCGTATCAGCTCAAAGGCTGGCCGGTCGAAGTAAATGCCGCTGCCCGGTTCCCGCGGATCAATGCCGCGCAGAAATAAATAAAATACTCCGCCAAAATGCTTTTCATAGTCATAGCCAGGCTGGCGCAGCTGCAGATAACGGTGAAGGGCAAGCGTGTAGATATGATACTGGAGAAAATAAAAATTATCCCGCATGGCCACAGCGAGCCGCTCGGGGGCGTAATCGGCAAGGACCGGACCGAGGTGATTGGACTTCCAGTCGATCAGGTAAAATCGGCCTTCATGGCAGAACACAAGATCAATAAATCCGTTCATATAGCCCGCAACAGGAGAAAACACGAGCTCCTCTATGGCGCCGGTAAAATCCGGCTGCCTCGACTCAGAAAAAAGATGAGCCAGAGCGTCTTTTGAAAGCGGCTGCAGGGGAAAATAAAACCCAAGCTCCGGCAACTGCGCAGCCGCGGGCTGTGTCTGCAGCGAAAACCCCGCGCCGTCTGCCCGCAGCCGCGCCCCGGCCACAGCCGCAAGCATCCCCAGCACAACATCGCACCACTCGGATGCAACGCCGTATTCCGCGAGCTTTTCCAGCACAAGGCTGCGGGCTGCCTCGCCCCGGGGATCGGCAAAATCGATTTTTTCCAGAATTTTGTGCAGCATGGAGCCGGTCTGCGCGCCCGGGGGCAGGGAGAATATTGTTCGGCCGGCACTTTCTCTGGCAGGCGATACAGGGTTTGCAAACTCATCCGACTGCGGGAATTCCTGCTCATGGGGCCGGCCGGCAATAAGAGATGAAAAACTGGCAATGCGCCAGGCGCGGCTGATCGCGCCGGTGAAGCACGGTTTGACCAAAGGAGCCAGCGGCTGCTGCAGGCTCATGACCGGCCGGGCGTAAGCCTCGGCGAGGGAGATTTCCCGGACCGCGACTGCGCCGCCGGCAGCATCCTTGAAAGCGGTAAGCTCCTGGCGCAAGGCGCCTTCATCAAGTAATTTAAAACGCTCTTTCATCTGGGCGAGTATATCAGCCTGCGGATCAACATCTTCCCCGTGGAGCAGATAGGCGAGGGCTGAAGTTTCCGAGCCCGCAAAAGCGCCCCATACCAGATAGCAGCGCCGCTTTGCGCGCGTGAGCGCCACATACAGGAGGCGCAAATCCTCGGCAAGCGCTTCCCGGTCGGCTAGCCGCTTATGGGCTTCCTCGTCCGGCGAGCCGATATCTAGGGTCAGCCGCTCACCAGCATCCGGATCATGAAAAAGCGCCGGGCCACTGCGACCCGCAGCCCTGCCCCAGGAAAAGGGGCAGAACACGACCGGATACTCCAGCCCCTTGCTCTTATGGATGGTCACGATCCGCACTGCGTCTGCATCACTTTCCAGGCGCAGCTGATGCTCCTCCAGCCGGGGCGAGTCGGGATTGCGCTGGCAGGCCAGCCAGTCGACCAGCCCCTCCATGCCCGGAGCAGCCTGCACTTCCTGCCGGTGCAGCACTTCGGCAAGGTGCAAAAGATTGGTCACCCGCCGCTCGCCCTGCGGCAGCTTCACCAGCCGCTCGAGCACGGCCTCCTGCCTGATGAGGCTGCGGAGCATGGCAAAGCAGCCCTGCCGCTGCCAGAGATCCTGATAGTCGGCAAAGCGCATAAGACGGGCTTCATTGGCAGGGCTTCCCTGCTCGAGATCAAAAAGCAGGGCAGCGTCGCCACCCAGCAAGAGGGTTGCACAAGCCGTGCGCACATATTTCTCCCCAGCGGGCTCGGCAACGGCCCGCAGCACAAGCTCTAGCTCGGCAGCCTCAGGGGTGTCAAAAATTGTTTCCGTGCTTTGGCGTATGCAGGCTACCCGCAGGCGGGCAAGCTCCCGCTGCATGATCTCGGCTTCGGTATGCGTGCGCACGAGCACTGCAATTGCCCCGGGATGCTCGCCCGTATTTATAAGGCTTGCGATCTCCCCTGCCGTGCAGCGGGCGATTTTGCGACGCAACTGCCCCACCGCCAGGTCCGCATGCTCAACCTCCGGCACGAACCACAGCTCAAAGGGCGACCCCGCGTTTTCAGCAGTGCGGTTCGGATCTGGTACTGCCGGGATAAATTCTATATTCTTGAAAAGAAAGGGCGCGTTAGTGCGGCTGAACAGGGTGTTTATGCCCCGGATCAGCTGCGGATCAGAGCGAAAGTTGGTAGCCAAATGGTGGCGCAACTGCACCTGACCCGCGGCATCGAGATAGGTGTAAATATCAGCGCTGCGGAAGCTGTAAATGGCCTGCTTGGGGTCACCGATGAGAAAGAGGGTCGACGACGGATGATGGAACACCTTCGCGAAAATCGCGTACTGCACCGGATCAGTGTCCTGAAATTCATCGATAAGGGCTGCGGAGAATCGTGCCCGGATTGCAGCGGCAAGCCGGTCCGCCTCGGGCCCGGTCAGACCGCGGTACACGCCCAGCAGCAAATCATCGAAATACCGGATATTCTGCGCCTCCTTGCGCTTTTCAAGGTCACGCCGCACCTCGAAAAAAGCAGTGAACTCTATGGCAAGAGCCTGTTGTTCAAAAAGCGGGGCAAGCGCCTGCGTTACTGCATAGAGCCCGGAATAGACCGTAAAGAACTCCGCGCAGTCGGCCGGAATTTTCGCGGCAGCCTGGCCCACGGCCTCTGCGGTCAAACGCTCGGCTTTTTCAAAAAGCTGCGGCAGGGGCTGCGACGCTTGAAGCCAGGCGTCAAGCTTGGCAAGCCACACTTCAACCCATCTTTTCTGATAGCTTTTGCGGCTGATATCCTTGCTGTTCTGAAGAAATTCTCGTACGGCCTCTTTATCCCGTTGCCACACTGCGCGCGTGTGCTCGAAGACGCGCAGAAAATCCTGCTCCGCGGCGCCGGTATCGACAGGCTCGTGCTGCGGAATAATGACCAGCTCTGGCTTGCCGATATGGCGGCCGACCAGGCTGTACAGTCTGTCGGCGGAGAGGTTTGTCTGCAGGCAATAGGCCGTAAACAGGCTGCTCTGTTTATAGATGGTTTTGCGCCAGAAGTCGTCAACAGCCCGGCGCAGGAGGTCATCCTGGGAAGAAATAAGCTCCGTATCAAAAAGCCCGCCTGCCTCGAATGCCATGTCATGGAGCACGCGCTGGCAGAACCCGTGAATGGTGAAAATGGCTGCCTCGTCAAAATCGGCAAGGGAAGCGGTGAGCAGGGTCACAGCATGCTCGCGGGTATGACGGGTGAGGAGCTCCTGCAGAAAAGTGTCGCCCGGCGGCGCGCTGCCGCTTTGGAAAGCGTCAAGGGCCGCGCGCAGGCGGTTGCGTACGCGGTAGCGCAGCTCGCCCGTCGCAGCCTCCGTGAAGGTGACAACCAGAATGCTCCGCACGTCCAGGGGTCGCTCTAGGACAAGGCGCAGAAAAAGGCTCGTGATGGTGTAGGTCTTCCCCGTGCCGGCGCTGGCCTCGATGAGCTGCGCGCCTTCCAGAGGAACGGCAAAGGGCGAGAAGGAATTTTTTTCCATCATGGGCTTGTGCGCTGATGACAACGTAAAGGATTGTCGAAAAAATGCCGGAGCAGACAATAAGCCGAGTTCTGTTCCCGCGGGCCCTTGCGGGCTTCGCGGGCAATGGTCATTCAGCTGGGACGGCTGTTGCCAGACGCCTCATGCGACCTACCCGAGAACATAAAGACGGGCCGCCTTCCGGGGAGCCCGAAGGCTCCCGCCGCTCTCTTATTTGGTCTTGCACCGGGTGGGGTTTACCCTGCCGCTGCGGTCACCCGCAGCGCGGTGAGCTCTTACCTCGCCATTTCAACCTTACCTGCCCGAAGGCAGGCGGTGTATTTTCTGTGGCACTTTCCCTAGGGTCGCCCCCGGTCGTCATTAGCGACCACCCTGCCCTGCGGTGCTCGGACTTTCCTCCGGACTGCCTATGGCAGCCGGCGACCATTTAGTCTGCTCCGGCAGTACCGATTGTTGCTTATTTCCCGCGTGCTGTCAAGAAAGGTGCGCGCAGGGTGTTGTCAGCCACTACGTATAAAACAGAAACGCGGAACCGTGTACATACGGTTCCGCGTTTCTGCAGATATTAAAGGAGAGGGGGGTCAGCTGTTGGTTGCTTTGAATTTATTCATAAACTCAACCAGTGTCTTTATGCCCTCGACCGGCATGGCATTATAAACCGAAGCGCGGCAGCCGCCAACCGAGCGGTGGCCCTTGAGGCCGTCAAGGCCTTCTTTTTTGGCTTCCTTGATGAATTTTTCTTCAAGCTCTTCGCTCGGGAGGCGCCAGACGATATTCATGGGCGATTTGCTCGCCGCATCTACGGGATTTTTGTAATAACCGCCGCTTTGCTCAATGGCATTGTACAGCATATTTGCCTTTTCGGCGCGCCGCCGCTCGATCTCTTTCATCCCTCCGATTGATTTGATCCACTTCATGGTAAGACCCGTCATCCACACGATAAAAGAGGGCGGGGTATTGTAGAGCGAATTATTTTCTATATGCTGATCATAGCGCAGGTAGGCGGGCAGGTCCTTGCGGGCCTTCTGCGCCAGAGAATCCTTTATAATGACCAGCGCCATTCCTGAGGGCGCAAGGTTTTTCTGGGCGCCGGCATAAACCATGTCGATTTTATCCCAGGGTATGGGCCGTGACGCGATATCGGATGACATATCGCAGATGAGCGGAACATCGCCGGTATCGGGGAACTGCTGCCACTGAATACCGCCGATGGTTTCATTTGAGCAGAGATGCACATATGCCGCGGCGGGGGTGAGCTTCAACTCGCTTTGCGCCGGCATGCGGGTGTATTTTTCGGCCTTGCCGTCCCAGGGAACATTAACTGTACCGATAAGCTTGGCGTCATCGCAGGCTTTTTTGGCCCAGGCGCCGGTCAGAATATAATCCGCCGTCATGCCCGGCTGCAGAAACGCCATCGGAATCATGCCGAACTGCAGGGTTGCCCCGCCCTGCAGGAACAGGATATGGTAGTTTTCCGGCACCTGCAGAATTTCACGAATCAAGGCAATAGCTTCATTGTGAACGCCCTCATATACTTTGCCGCGATGACTCATTTCAATGAGGGACATGCCGGAATTTTCATAATCGACCATTTTGGCCGCTGCTTCCTGAAGGGTTTCGACGGGCAGTGTGGACGGCCCTGCTGCGAAATTGAAGATCCTTGCCATTGGGGTGACTCCTTTTGTGAGATAATTTCTGCGCAAAGCATCGCGCTAAGTTTTTGATTATACTGGCATTATATGGATAGATGGGAAGAGTGTCAAATAAAAAAGATATGACATTTTGTCGCAATGGCGTTGCGTTTTTGGCAAACAGGTCGAAAAAAAACAAAGCCGACCGGTCGTTTTACTGTTTTCGGCAAAAAAGTATTGTGCTGTCTTCTTTAGATATGTTATAGAAAATGGCTGCGCTAAATAAAGCTGCTAATTACTCAAAATTGTTGTTTTCAATGTGAACCCATCCTAGGAGGCCGTTATGATTAAAGAGCTACGGGATATTGTGGGCGCAAAAAATGTGCTGGATGATGAGCAGACGCTGGCCCTGTATTCCACCGATCAGACCCTGAACCCCCCGAAAAAGCCTTTTGCCGTGGCAAAGCCGAAAAATACCGCGGAAGTGCAGGAACTGGTGAAGTTTGCCAACAAAACCCTCACCCCGCTGGTGCCGGCAAGCTCCGGCATTCATTTCACGGGCGGAACACTTGCCGAACAGGGCGGCGTGATTGTGGACATGTCGGGGATGAATAAAATCCTTGAGATCGACCCGCTCAACCGCAAGGCAAAAATCGAGCCGGGTGTAACCTGGCAGCAGTTGAATGATGCTCTGAAAGAGCATGATCAAATGGCTTTAAATCCCCTGTTCCCGCACCCCAAAGCATCGGCCCTCACCAGTTCGATTGAGCGTGCGCCCATGCTGATTCCCAAATATGAATACAGCGAACCAGCCCTTACCATGGAAGTCGTGCTTCCGACGGGTGATATTTTCCGCACGGGCTCGGCATCGGATGCGCACTGCGAAGGCGCATACCCCGAAGGCCCGGGCATTGACTTCTGGCGCATGTTTCTTGGCGCGCAGGGTACCATGGGCATCGCCTGCTGGCTCAATGTGAAGACCGAGTACCGGCCCAAGCATCAGAAGGGTTTCTTTATCGGATTCGACGGCCTCGGCGATGCAGCAGACCCCATTTACAAGCTGCAGCGGCGCCATGTGGGCAATGAATGCTTTGTGCTGAACAAGTTCCTGCTGGCGCAGCTTATCGCCCAGGATTCAAAGGAATTCGGCAAGCTTATGGCCGATCTGCCCAACTATATCCTCGTGCTGATCCTTGCAGGCGCGCCGCGCCGGCCCCTGGAGCGTATTGCCTACGAAGAAGAGGCGCTCATGGAAATAGCCGCCGACTTCCGGCTTCAGCCCGGCAAGACCGTGGGCGGCGTTGCCGGCCTCGAAAGCACCATCATCGGCAAGCTGCGCAATCTTCCCGCGGGCGACTACTGGAAAACGCCCTCGCAGGAAGTGTTTTTTATCACGACCATGGACAAGGCAGCCTATTATGAAGACATCGCCATGGGCTATTCTGCAAGCTACGGCCTGAACCTGAACGAAGTCGGCGTGTATATGCAGCCCCTGGAGCGTGGCCGGGCCTGCCATCTGCAGTTCAGCTTCCCCTGCGATCTTGCAAATGACTCTGAAAAAGAAAATATAAGCTCCCTTACCGCCGAGCTAAGCAAGCAGCTCATCGACGAGGGCGCCTTTTTTACCCGGCCCTACGGCCCCTGGGCAGACCTGGTCTACCGCAGATCAGCCTCCTACACGGCAATGCTGAAGGAGCTCAAGAAGATCTACGACCCCAACGGCATACTGAACCCGGGCAAACTCTGCTTTTAATTTAATTTCTAGATAGATGGAGGATTTCATGGCTAAGGAAATGTTGCTTCCAAAAGATCCGCGCTATTTAAAATATCCCCTTGAAGGGCCGTTCGATACAGAGAAGGCCCGCTGGATAGCTTTTAACTGCTCGCGCTGCTCGGTCTGCAAATGGGTGAATTCATGGCAGGTGAAGAGCGCCAAATACGCCCGCATCTGCCCCCAGCATACACGCTACCTGTACGATTCATTTTCCGCCCAGGGCAAGTGCGACCTGGCGCTGTCCATTATCGACGGCAAAATGAAATGGGGCGATGACCCCGAGATCAAGGACATTCTGTTCAAGTGCACCATGTGCGGCGGCTGCGACGCCATGGATAAAAACATCCGCGATGCGGAGCTCGTGAAGCTGTTTCGCTGGATGCGCGCGGAATACATCAAGGATCAGGGCATCCTGCCCGAGCAGAAGCCTCTTGTCGACAGCCTCAAGCAGTATGACAATGTCTGGGTGCAGCCCCGCTCAAAGCGCAATGCCTGGGCAAAGGAGCTCAAAGAGCTCGGCATTAAGGATCTGAACAAGGAGAAAGCAGACGTGCTGCTGTTTGTCGGCTGCACCTACGGGCTTTCCCAGGAACTGAAGAGCACGATCATCAATATCGCAAAAATACTGAAGGCCAACAAGGTCGACTTCGGCATACTCGGCGATACCGAGCTGTGCTGCGGCAGCCCGCCTGATAAGCTCGGCCTGGCAGGTGAGTTCGAGCGCCTCGCAACGGCAAACATCAAGCGCTTCAATGAGCTTGGCGTCAAGACCGTCGTGACGCCCTGCGCCGGCTGCTACGGCACCATCCGCGTTGAGTATGATGAGCTGCCCGAGAAGAAGAATTTTGAAGTGCTGCATGTGGCCGAGTATATCGAAACGCTTATTAAAGATAAGAAAATTAAATTCAAAAAAGAGCTGCCCGTGACCGTGACCGTGACCTGGCATGACCCCTGCCACATGGGCCGCATGAGCCGCCCTTATGTTCCCGGCAAAGACCTGGAGGGCGTCTATGAAGAGCCCCGAAATATTTTAAAAGCCATTCCCGGCGTAGAGCTGGTGGAGATGGAGCGCATTAAGGAATATGCATGGTGCTGCGGCGGCGGCGGCGGCGCATTTACGGCGTTCAAGGATTTTGCCCAGTGGACCGCCCGCGAGCGCATTGAAGAGGCCAAGGACACAGGGGCTTCCATGATCGTCACAAGCTGCCCGTGGTGCGAAAGCAACCTGCGCGCCGGCGGTATCGGCATGGAAGAAAAAATGGAGATAAAAAATCTCTTTGATCTTATGACCGAAGCACTGTGAGAGGAGAACAGGCCATGACAGCTACTACAGATACAAAGCATATGCGCCATGAACAGATTCTGAAAGCGTTTCAGGCTGCCCTCGGCGTTGAAAATGTAAAAGACAATCCTGCAACGGTCAATGCCTATTTCGGCGACTGGCTGCCCCCGAAAATTCTCGGCATGTCCATGCCGCCGGAATTCGTGGTGCTGCCGAACGGCACCCTGGAAACCCAGGCCGTTATTAAAATTTGTAATTAAATATATGGATAAACATACAAATCACATCTCAAATCTTTTTAAGAAAATTCATGCTTCACACTGGATAGTCGTTGGAGGTTTTTTGATTCTTGCTGCAGCTGTTATTTGGGGTGGTTGGTATGGTTATGACCGCATGAATAAGATTTCAAATCAGATTGATACTCTGACTCAAAGTTTAGCGACTACAACTCAGGTATTAAGAGATAATATTGCTCAAACACAAACAAATCTCGCAAGTAGTATTCAGCAAAATGTTGGTAATATTCAATCACAATTGGGAACCTATCAGCAACAAGTTGGTTCACTTTCTGGCACCTTGAATACATTACAAAAGCTAAGTCAGACTGATCCTCAGCTCCTCCAAAAATATTCAAAGGTCTTTTTCTTGAATGAAAATTATGCTCCAGCAAAGTTGGATGAAATTCCAGCCGACTACGTCTACAGTGATTCGAAACATCCACTGATTAATTCACAGGTTACACCTTTCCTAAATCGTATGCTTTCAGATGCTTCAAGCACAGGAGTAAAATTGTATGTCGATTCTGCTTACCGTTCGTTTACTGAACAAAGTAATCTGAAGAGTATTTACAAAGTCACTTATGGTGCTGGTACTGCAAATTCATTTTCAGCTGATCAGGGTTATTCAGAGCACCAGCTCGGCACAGCTATAGATTTTATTACTACCGGTCTAGGTGGTGAACTGAATGGCTTCGAAAATACCGCAGCATATACCTGGCTAATCAGAAATGCTTATCATTATGGCTTTGTTATATCT
>Ga0118677_10004711_pt2 | contig 20409 bp, 32 predicted proteins | sample AliMusrvi5mmetaG_FD_86154 | JGI IMG/M metagenome (GOLD analysis project Ga0118677, IMG submission 86154)
CATGACCCTGTCCATGCCCATGCCCATGCCCTACTACCGTGACGTTCACTGCGGTGAATGCCACGCCAATCCAAGTCCTTGCGGCGGGGGTTCCTGCGGCAGTTCCATTCCCTCTGGCGACGGTGCCATCGACATCCTACAACATTACCACAGGCTTGTTCACAGCGCCCTCAGCTGGCACGTACGTCTTCAACGGAGCGCTGACGTGGACGACGGCCGTGCCGAACACGACATTTACGGCTTACTTGACGTTGAACGGTGCACCCACCGCTGTCACTGCTACGAGCGTACAGACGGTGGCGGGCTCCTATGTGGTCTCGTTCACTGGATCGCTTGCTTTGACGGCCGGCAGCGTCGTTGGCGTCTCCGCTGTGGCCAGCACCGCCGCGACAATCTTTGGCTCGGTGGCACCGGTCACCTTCTTCTCCGGCAGCGGCCCGGTTTGCTAGGCTCACTGCTTGGAGATTGTGAGAGTGGTTACGTAGCCTCCGGTGTTCGTGAAGCCTTGGAACAAGCAACCCACAGGGCAGCTCGCCATCACGAGGATCGAGTCGCCGGCCTCCAAAGACACGGTCGTCGAAAGAGTCATGGCTTGCAGGACGCTGTCGGCGGGGTGCGAGACGGAGGTCGTCGCGACTTGTGACATTCGCTTCGACAGCTTGACGATTTGGACTTCCACCACGGCGCCATCTAACGCCACAGATGAGCTTCCAGAAAATGAGACGAGGTAGATTCCAGCGATAGGAGCTGTGAATACGCCATTCACCGTGTCGAACCAGCCACCGCTGTTGCCAGCTATTGGAAGCGAGAAGAGCAGGGATGATGCAAAGAAGCCTGGCATAACGATTTGTGACGAGGCCAACCCGACGCTGACCAATATCGTCGTGTGACCTCCCGGAGCTCCAGGTGGGCCTTGTGCGCAAAGGCAGGACTGCATTTAACTGCTTGTGCTTCTCACTCTTCATCAAAAGAGACTGGTGATGTTCAGTATCGTCCGAAATGCGCCTTGAGACGTTTGTCCCTGCATGACTGAGAAGGCTGGGATGTTGACGATAGCCAACATCGAGAGCGTATCTCCGGCCTTGAGATAGATGGCGGCGCCTATGGATACGTCCCCCAGAGATCCTGCAACAAAACCAGGGGAATCTGCAAAAAGCTTACGCAGACCATTGACTGCGATCGTCATGCGCAGGTTGCCGTTGGTGGCTCCCACGACGACCGTTGAGCTCGCTCTCGCGATGTAGAACCCTGCTACCGGAGCGGTGAACAAGCTGGTGGTAGGATTGAACCAGCCCCCTGAGTTGCCGGATATGACCGTGTCAAGCTTCACGAGGATGGAAGCGACGTTGGTCGTGACGGCCTGATCCGTCGACAATCCCGCGCTGACTTGAATCGAGGGAGATGCATTGACGCTCGAGGGACCTGTGGGTCCAGTTGGGCCAAAGCAGAGGCATACTCGGTTGCAGCAAGGCGGGCAGCTGCAAGAGGGAGCTGGCAATGAGCTGCAATAGTAATATGGTTGGCGTGCATTCATTTGTTACAGAGGATTTCAGGAAATGCTCACGACGGTGAAAACTGTCGAATTGGCAGGTGGACCATTCCCATAGATAGTGATCGCCCCGGTTGTAGCCGTCACGATCTGCACCGACAAAAAGTCGTATTTTTCGAGACTCACTATGGAATCGAAGCTCATATTGGAGTTGACGGCGACGACGTTCGCCGAGCCTTCGCCGCAAAGCAACGGAATGGTGCCGTTCTTGATGAGAATGGCCTGAAAGGTTCCGTTCGTAGCGAACGAAGAAAATGTCAAGAAAAACATGACGCGATAGAGGCCCGTCGTCGGAGTCGTGAAGGTGTACGTCGACGTGTTGAACCAGCCTCCTAGATTGCCTGTGATCACGGTGTCCAAGGGCACGGTTGTTGGCGCTGCATCAGTGCTAAAAACGTTTCTGGACGTCACCACGCTCACCACGACCGCGGCCGCTTCTCCCACATAAGAGCTTGCAGGTCCCGTCGGTCCGGTGCAAGGCATGCCGCAAGGCGTGACCGCGCAACATTGTGGCACGCAAGGGTACATCTTTCTCTTGTGGTGGCGCCAGAAAGCTTGCAGTGCCTTCCTTCAGGCCTTCAGAGGATCGAAGTGGACGAAGGCATCACGGTCGTCCTTGCAGCATCGCCGAGCGTGTGGAAGCTCGTTCGCCGTTCCAAAGCGATAGAGAGCCGCGGCGTAATAGAGAGGGTCGTGCGTGAGCATGCGGTCTTTTGGGCTTCGGCCCGCCGCTGCATCGACTGCGACGATGCGACAGCAGTGGCAAGGATGTCGCAGCAGAGGATGCAACCATGGCACCGGGTCTTTGGCGTTGACGACCGTCAGCACTTCCGCATCGGAGGCTTGCAAGGCTTGGCAGAACGCCACATCGCCCCCCGAGGCGCCTCCGATGGTGACGAGACGAACGCGCTTGCCGGCCTTGCAGGCTTCGTAGGCGGCGAGCTCTGCCATCGCTCCGCCGAGAGAATGGCCGACGATGATGCAGCTGTCGATCTGGGCACAACACCTCCTGGCGAAGTCGGCGAGGCTGCGTTGTCGTTGGTCGCGGCGTTGATAGGCACTCCAGAAGGAGCGCAGAAAGTGAGCGTCGCCGCCTGGAAGAGCTTGCCAGCCGCTCCAGAACGACGCCAGATCGACGGCGGTCTCTCGCAGCGTGGTGGTGCCGCGAAAATATAGTAGCAGCACGCCGTCGGAGCGAAGGTAGGCACTGGCCACGGCGGGGACTGCCTGACCTCGCGTGTAGTGCAGCGATCCGAAGCGCAGGTCTTCCGGTGCGGGAGGCTCCAAGGGCAGCAGGTGAGCGCGCTGGATGTCCCAGCAGTTTCCTGCGAGGCAGGCGCTCAGGGCGAAGAAGGTGAGATCGCGATCGCTGTCGACGCTGCCCGATATCAAGTAATCCAATGGCGTCTGCCCATACGCCGTGGCGAGCAACGCTTGCATGCGGCGCAAGTTCTTGAGATGCCAGTGATGCGGCCGCGGTGGAGGTTGGGGGAGTCGCAGGTCTCGCGTTGGCTCGTAGAAATGAGCTGGAGACGTGCCCATTCTCGTTTTAGCTTGGTGGCATAATTTTCATGCACAGGTGCCAAGAAATCCACCAGGGCAATCGTTGCTTTCACAGTCGGAGTTTTTACAGCATTGCCCACCTTTTGGAACGGGTGCACACAGCGCCTGCTCCGTGCCTAAAATGTTGCATGCACAGGAGCCGCTGAGGCAGCTGCTGTCGTTCATCCCGTCGCATGGCTCCCCTCCAGCGCGCTTTTTCAGACAAGTGCCAGCGTTCAAGGGCCATGGGTGTCCGTCGCAGTAAAAGCTAGAAAAAGCACAGTCAGCATCACTCCGACACCACGCCATCTTTTTTCCTCAGCTCCATGATGGTGTTGGACAATAGCGAATAGCAGGCAAGCTCATGCCAAATCATAGAAACAGAAGGCTGGCCATGGGCGACGACTATGTCAGGTCATATCTTGCAGGGGCGTCTTGGTGCGGCTACACCAAGAAGGCCGAGAAGGACTTGGACGACGCGGCGAAGGTCATGGATCCTAGCGTTCAGGTGCAGGGCTACAACGTGAACGACGTGATCACGCGGCTCAACTGCGATCTTCCGGCCACGCTTCCGAATCAGGACGCCATCTGCAAGTTCGCAGCGAAGGGCTATCCCATGCTGGTTTCGTGTTGGCACGACGACTGCAAGGTTGTCGTGGATGGCTACTCTCAAGACTACGCTCGCAAGAGCGCTGGGGCCATCTCTTCATACACGCTAGGGCAGTGACCGGCCAACGGCATTTGGGCTTTTTGGCTTGCGGCGAGCTCCTGACCACAATCGCAGGGATTTGCCCAGCGAGGCAGGCCTGACGTCCTGAGACTGATGGAAGCACCGCTCGTGTCGCTCTTCTTCGGCAAGGTCGTGAGGACTAGTGCAGCAAGCGTGAGACCCCATGCCTTTTCTCTTGACAGAGCGAGCGGGATCGATCGATAAACGTGATGGCGCGGGGTCAGGCGAAGCAATCGAAGCAATCCTCGACCAGACTGGCGCAAGCCAACAAGCAGCACAGCTATGGCCAAGAGTGTGAAGGCGTGAAGCCCAACGTCATCAAGAATTTGAACGCATGTCATGCAGCTCCTGACATCGCATCGTGCTGCGAGCGACTGTGTCGCTGCGCGGCGGCTCGCGACCAGCACGCGATCGTGGCGTTTGCTCGTGGAACCCGCAGTCTCCTCTTGACGGGCCGGATGCCAGACGAAGACAGCGGCCATGCTCATATGCGCAGCGCCGCCAGGCAGTCCTGCAAGCAGTGCCGCGAGCAAGCGGCAGCATGGCAGGCCGCACGGCCTCGGCCGCCCAGGCCTCAGCGAGCTCAGGCCTCCACGAAGACGCCTCGAGCTCCCAAACCTGCTGCGGCCGCATCCTCCGCCAAAAATTCGTTCGGCCTGCTTCAGACGCCGTTTTCCGCCACGACCGCAAGTCCAGGTGGCTCCGAGCAGCCGACGATAGCGAGGGGTCTGCAGGAGTTGGGACTGTCGGGGAGTCGAAGGAGAAGCCGAGAGGCGGCTGATCTGGACGGGGCAGAGCCGGCGAAGACGTCCAGGCGTCTGTCGTTTGATTCCTTTTGAAGCCATGGCGGTGTGGCTGGAGCTGGGCGCTCATCTCCTCTCGATGCAGCGACGCTCGCAACAGGAGACGCCTGCGCCGATTGGATGTCCGGCACTCTGCGGAAGCAACGAGTGTGGAGAGGGCAGCAGCGGAAGCAGTGCCGTCGGTGGAGCGGGCGGCCCTGGCCTGGTATTTGCAGAAGGAGCTGAGCTTGGCAAAGAGAAGCGCCAATTTTTGGTGGCACTCGGCCAAAAGGCGCTCGACGAGATGAGACACGAGTTCATCCGCGGAGCTGAAAGAGGCTACGAAATCGGATACGAGCAAGGCTTTCGGCAGGGCTCACATGGCGCCATGCAACTTCCTGACAAGTATCGACCGGGTGCGATTTTGAGCTTTTATATGGCGGCATCGGATGATGCCATTCTGACGCCTTTGTTGAGCATTTGATGCTGTGGTGCGTTAGGGTATCGTGCGAAGCCATGGTAGGTCTTGTCAAAAGCGCATCGCACGGGCTGTCGTTCTCAGTCTCTCACTCTTTTGCAGCCATGAAGCTGGAAACTGCGGAGAGTCTTGACTTGCTGCATTTCAGCTACGAGCGTGGCCTCCAGCACGGAGTTAGCCTCGTCCAGAAGTACGATGGAGGCTCGAGTCTGCCGTTGTTTTTTTTGGTGTGGCTCTATGCGTCGGCGCTGCTTGCTGCGGTCGCTTTCTTGTACGGACGTGGTATGATCTTCCACTGGGCCGAGCAACCCAACGTGCAGGGCGGGATGGAGCGCGCGCCGGTCGCGGCGCCCGCTGCAGCACCCGTCGCGCCGGTTGCGGCGCCTGTCGCTGTGCCCGCCGTTCCGGGAGCGGGAATTGCATGTCCATAGCCGCGGCGCGTTCAATGGTGAGGCGTGCATCCAGCGAGCACACCAGAAAAATGGCCCCTCGTCTCCTGAAGCTGACGCTTGCGGCATGCATGCACTGCATCGCCGTCGAGGGTTGGTCTCCGTCGTGCCAGGAGTGCGTGACGGCCATTGACGCCGCACGTGGCGAGTGGAGGAAGCTCGAAGCGAGCCTGTTGGCCGACCTGCCCGCCATGGTGTGTCACGACTGTCCGCTGCCGCAGGTCTGTGCCTCTGGCGTGGAGAGCTTCATTCAAGCGTTGAACGCCAGCATTGAGGAGAGCAACGGTACGCACCTCTGCGAAGTCTTGAGCCTCTGCTCATCTGAGAACGCGACCACGCCGGCGCTGCCAGTGTGGGACGATGCCGTGGCGTGGCTCTAGGTTTGGCGCACGACCGCATTCGCATCCAGTTGTCCAGCTCGACACGGACCGTGCACGGCCACTTCCAGCTGGTGCAGGCGTCCACGGAGCGTCTTGACGGCCTCCACGAGCAAGGGCACAAGCCGTGCGAGATCCACGATCCTTTGGCCGTCCTTGACGACGATGGCCTCCGGACACACGGCCTCCACGTCCGAGACCGCCAAACCGATGTCACGCCGACGGGTGCCCTGCCACTCTCGATGCTCGAAGGTGAGACCTCGCAGGCCCTCCACGCGCCGTAGCGGATCGCTCAGAGGCGCGACGGTGTCCATGCTGCTCCGGGGTTGCAGTGTCAGGCTTTTCTTGAGGACCGTGACCGATTCTGACCGCGGTTGACCGCATATTGCATCGAGTATGCGCAAGAAGCTTCACCATTCATCTAGCTCTGGCGTTTTCTCCAGGTCTCCCAGGCCTCTACGTGTTCTTTTTTGTTAATAGAGCCACTAAAATGGCACAGCAGAGCTTTGCTTCTTGCATCGTCGTTGTCGCAAACAGAATTGAAGATCTCTGCTGGTTTGAAGACAACCTTTTCTCGAAGGTCGCTTCTTGAGGCCAGCAAGTTGAGGAAGGCGCCTTGTTTGTACCATGGATGTTCGGCCCATCGGCAAGGCGCGCCTTCGCATTCGCAGACCCACGTTCCAGGTTGTCCGTCTTTGCTTGGCTTCCAGTTCTCTTTGACGGTGGCATACCTGGCGGCCCACGCTTCCATGATCTGCCTACCACCATGAGTGTTTCTGACAAACCAGACGCCTGCATTGAATCCAGAACTAGCATCGCCCCATCGGGCTTGCTCATGGCTTCCTATGAAGTCCGCCTCTGGTTCTTCGTCCAAGAACTTCTTTACAGCATCGAAAGATGCATTTATGTGGGCATCGGAGTCGATGTACAACACTCCTTTGCAATGCGGAGAGGTTTTGAGGATGTCAAGGACATCCACAACCTTGTGCCAATATGGACTTATGGTCGCGTAGCCGATCTTGCTCATGTAAAGGCACCCAGGATGTTGCGCGCATTTGTCCGAGGTCTCAGAGACCAGAGGGGCAGCCCTTGAGTCGCATTGGTATACGCAAATAACATCGTCATCTTTATCGTTGTTGCCTCTCGACTCTTGGGTGTCCTTTTTAGCAGGAAGAACCGTGACAAAAGCAACGTAGAGCGAAGCAAATAAGATAGCCAGCATCACCGCTGCAATAAAAACCGTTCGCACCGTCATCTTCTTTATCGATGAGGCTTTTGAGAGCACACACTTCCCCATATCCGATCGATGGAGGCCAGAACCTGGCCGGCGTTGGCCGAGCAGCAGCGGTGCCATGCCTGGTGGAAGCTGGCCAGCACGCGAGAGCGTCAGCTGCTGACGAGCATCGAAGGAAAGCTCCTTGTGCGACGACTCAAAATCTCCACGGCGCTGCTGAAGGAGAAAGCCGCAAAGTCGGCGCAGGACGCCTGTGAGGCAGCCGCGGAACCTTGCAGTCTCGATGAGGCCATGGCATTGGCGGCGGCTGCGACGGAGGAGGAGCGTTGTCTCCACGGTCTGGCGGAGCTGGCGTACGACGCACGCCTCACCATCATCGAGTTCAGCGAGCGGTTCTGCGGGAGACCCGATGCCTTCGAGCAGATGCTAGAGGGCGCCGCGTGCACGGTCGAGGAGCGTGAGGCCATAACGACGGAAGCGGCCTGCGGAAACCTGCTGGACGCGCAGAACGAAGCCATGACCTGGCAGGCGCTGGCGCGCATCATCTTCACGCTGGCGCTGACGGCCTGCCTGGTTCGCAGCGCGGCGGCGCCTGCGTTGTGCAAGCAGCTGCGCTGGTCGCTGGAGCTGCCTCGCGAGGCCAAGCTCCGCTCGTGGCCCTCCAAGAAGCAGCTGGAGCTCCTCCGCCAATGCTGGGCTCGCAGCAGCATCGAGGGTCGGACGACGCTGACGACGCTGACCGGTCAGCTGTTGTGGTGGATGTACAGCGGCGACCTCATCGTCGGCGCAGGAGAGCTGAGCGGGCGAGAGCTCGCCTTGGCTTTGATGCATAGGAAGATGTTCAAGGAAGGAGCTTCCATTCTGGATAGCTGCCGCAAGGGCGTTGGCCTCGAAGACTTCGTGGGCCTGGAAGGGCACGAGAAGATGTTCTTTACGGAGACGTTCGCGGCGAGCCCCAAGGCCTTGGATTTTCTTGTGAAGAATGCGGTGGCGCAGCTGAGCGTGAAGGAGCAACTCATGCGGGCCGTGGGGAGCGTTCAAGATGCTTCAGGTCTGGAAGCGGCCACCATCCGCTTGCTGCAACTCTTCCCGGCGCGCATCGGCTCTTGGAGAGGCCTGGCCACCCTCGCGTGCACTCTGGTGTTGGAGGTGTTGGTCTCCCGATGCGAAGCCTACCATGCCACCGAAGTCCACTTCCAGAAGTTGGACCAGCTTCGCTGGGACGAAGAAGCCGAGGCCAAGCAGAAGAGGGTGCGTAAGAAGGAGAAGCAGCGGGCCAAGGCAAAGGAAATGGAGCGCGTGCGCTTGGAAGAAGACGTTTCCACCGCAGCGGGAAGCTCCTCGGCGACTTCGGTCGCTTCTCATGCGTCGGAGGAGTCCGCGTGGCCGTCGCTGAGCGAGCTGCCGTGCGAGAGGCCGATCTGGTTCGTTCGCAACACCTTCGTGGAGACGGAGGACAAGGAGAGGCAGGGAGCCCGACTACGCGCTGCATCCTGTCCGCTGAGCGCTCGTTGAAAAAGTCGCTATTGTGTGGGGTGGGTGGGTGGAGCGATGACCGTGAGCAGGTTGCCATCGAGGCGCTTGACCAAGGCCTCTTGCTGCTCCTCGAAGACGTCGACGGCGATGGCCGGATCGAACGAGAAGAGTTGCATGATCTCGCAGTCTGTTTTGGGACGATGCTCGAAGAGCTTGTAGGCCACGGCCACCAGCAGGCGCGCGTCGACGTCAGGCGCCGCTTCGCGGTACCGCTCCGCCGCCTGCGCCGTGAAAGGAACTTTGGCTCCGAGCTGTCGGCACGCCTCCGCGATGGCCTCCGAAGGCTGCACGACCGGAGTTTGCAGCTGTGGAGCCTTGACGGGCTTTCCACGGGGCAGCTTGCATAGTCTGCGCAGCTCGACCAACACCGTCGCCGCCGGCGTCCTCTGAAGCGGCTCGTCCGCCAGAAGGCCTCTCAAGAGGCGCGGCACCTTTCCTCTGAGGTCTTCTCTCCACCGCCGCAGCCTTCGGATCGCGGTCGTGTCCGTGTCGGCGTCCAAGCGCTCGTTGTCGTAGAGTTCCCACAGCGTGACCCCTGCGGCCCACAAGTCGAGGCTGGCGTGCGCCAGGCCTCCGTCGAGAGCCTCGGGAGCGACGTAGGTGTCGGTGCCGACGCAGCCGCTGTGGAAGGGAGACCGAGACCGAGATCGCTTTCGGCGCTTGGCAGGCTGCTTCGGAGGCGTAGGCGCAGGATCCGGAACGATGGGAACCTCGCTGCCGAAGCTGGCCAGGCCAAAGTCCGCCAGAAACGCCCGATTGGTGGCGTCGAGCAGCACGTTCTCCGGCTTCAGGTCTCTGTGCACGATGGCAGGCTTGCAGCCATGCAGGAACGCGAGGCCTTCCAGCAGATCGCACGCGACGCCGATTCTCTGAGGAGCCGCAAGCATCTTGTGCTTGATGGCTGCCGCTACATCGCCGGAGTAGAGAGGAAGCACCAGGACGACGGCGAAGACGTCATCCAGGCCGAAAGCGAAGTCTAGGAGAGGCACGATCTGCGGCGCCTTCAAGCCCGTCAACAGCTTCATGAAAGCCAGCTCGCGCAGAGCCAGCGACGACACGGTGGTTTCTGGCTCGTCCGCCTCGTCCAGCGAGAGCCATTCCTCTTCGTCGATGACCTTCGCCGCGAACTCGTGGGTGTCGTGGCATATCTTGTAGACGTTGCTGAAGCCGCCGTCGCCGATTTGAGCGACCGTCTGGTATAGGCTCCCCTTGACGGACGTGCACATGTTTGAAGCAGATCATCGCACCGGCTTTCGAGCGGCTGAGCGCGCAAAGAAATGGGGGACATCGCAGACAAACTCGTCGACTCCGGCTTGAAAGCTGGGACGACATTCTTGGAGTCGCAAAGTAAAGCGATGACAAGCGAAAGTCTAGTGTTGTGCGTTCTCCATAATGAAAGCAAGAAAACCCATAAGCGCATCGATGATTTGCAGTCCAATTTGCGTGAGCTAGAAGGAGGACGCTGGGAAAGTCACGCATGGGACGTGCCAGAAGAAAAGCTAGAGTCGTGCAAATTTATTGCCATCTTCAAGGCCTCAACTGATGGGCAACGCTCCACGCACGTAGGTCTGATTAACCGTTACTACCGGCACATTCCACGCGACCCGCCGGAAAAGAGAGCGCATAAGCGCTGGGTTATAGTTTTCCAGCTGACGGACTTCGAGGTTGCGTGGCCTGGAAAAAAGCTGTATGGTAGCTCTCATAGGCCAGTACCCATGTCTGATGTGAAGTTTGAATCCAGGTCAATGCCATCAGCACTACCAGCTCGCAAACCGGCCCGTAAAGATAGGCTGCGTGAATGTGAGGAGTTGCTGGCTGTTCAACAAGAGTTGATACGGAACTTGCAGGCGCGCATTCAAGCATGTGAAGATAGGCAGTATGCATCTGATGATCTAAATGGGCGTGGGGCGCACATCTCTATCAATGCGCCGCCGTCAAAACCGCCCACAACCGTGCCTTCATGCTCCCCAACGACCTTGCGCCAATTCCCGGCCATTGCATGCTGATGGAGGCTTGTCTTCCCAGCTCTACGCTCCCATGGCGCTGAAGAGGATGGTCCGCGATGAAGCACTGCTGCTCGCCAAGGAGCTGCTGCTGCGATTGCACGCGGAGGCGAAGCGGGTTCGCAAGTGTCTGAAGAGCACGAAGCTCAAGGGGAAGCAAGTGAAGAAGTATTTCACGCTGCACTTTCGCTGCCTGACTTCGATGATGACCGATCCTCTGGAGCAGTTCGAAGCTGGAGGCAGGCTGCGCTTGATCAGGCCTTTGCTCCCGGCGGTGTCGGCGTGGACTGACTTGCATCGGCTCACGAACGCCGGGCGCATCGTGGAACGCCTGGCAAGGATCGACGACGTGATGGCGCATCTCAAGGAGGCCGAGGCCTCGGCTGCCTCCTTCTTTGTGGCCAATGCTGAGCTGCGTCCGCTCTTCGGGCGAATGCGCCGTGCCAAAAAGCTGAGCCGCTTCGAGAGACGTTTCCTGCGCATCAAGAGGAAGGCGACGGATGGCATGAGGGCTGTCGTGGACTGTCACATGGCAGTGGGCGAAGCTCTAGACTTGCTGCGCGAGTTGCTGTAAAAAAATGGGGAGATGGCGAGGAAGGCTGGAGATGGCTTTCACTGGAGACTGTAGCGATACAGCGTCTGATGCAGGTTCTGCAACAACTCGTCCCTGAGCGTCAGGAGGTCGGTGTCGGATGGCTTCAAGTAGGTGGTGAAGTCCTTCTTGAGCCATTTGCCGTACTCCCGCAGCTCTTCGACGGCAGCAGTGTCGTCGAGCTGCTTCACGTGAAGCGAGAAGCCTTTGGGATACTCGGGCCTCGAGTAGCGGCCCATGTACGTCTCGACGAGTTTGTCCGTCGTTTTGAGCATGTCCGTGATGAAATCGTCCGTGGCCATGTGTCGCGCATAGCTTCTGGTAGACCAATGGTAGAGCTTCATCGTGACGTACATGCTCTGCAGGTATTGCACGATGTGGTTGGCACCGTCCACGCCTGCAGCGCTCATTTACTGCTGGGGAGATAAAGAGATGCAAGCGATCCTGGCCACGCTGGTGATTTTGACACCTCTGATTCTGTCGTCCATCTGCGGAGCGGTGTGCTCGATGTCCAGCGACGCCGGAGGTGCCGTGAAGGTCCGGCCGCCGGCGTTGGTCTTCGGCATCGTCTGGCCCGTGCTGTTCCTCGGGCTGGGCGTGGCTCTGCTCCGATCGGAGCACAAGTGGCCGCTGATCCTGCTGGCTGGCTTGCTTCCTTTGTGGCAGCTGCTCTATTCCAAAAATTGCGGGAACAACAAGAAGGCCGCCGCGTGGCTCCTGATAGTCTGCGTCATGGCGGCGCTTATAGCTCTGGCATATGCGGCCGCGCATCACGATCACGCCAGCGTCGTGGCGCTCGGAGCGTTGACGGCCTGGCTGATCTTCGCGGAGCAGATGGCGGTGCTGGAAGTGCAGGCGAGCTAAAATATCAAGAGAGTAAAAGACATGGGTCTGCTGGGGCTGGTCTTCATACTGGCAGCCGGCGTGACCGCGGCGCTCGTGTATTTTCTGAAGGGCAACGTGGTGTGGAAGGGCCAGGCCAGCTGCACGAAAGATAACGCCTGCGTCGGACAGGATGCCAACTGCTGCCCCTTCTGGGATCCCATTGTCGACAAGATCGGCATGTGCCGCGTCGGGACCACCGATGGAGGCACGCCGGCGGCGCCGTGCGTCCCCAAGACCAACGTGCTTCCCCTGAGCCTGGCCGTGGCCACCGTGGCGTTGCTCTTCACAGGCCTCGTGGTGCTGCTGATTCCTGGAGGCTCCTCGGACGCGGGCGTGGCTCTTCATCTAGGCTGAGGCCGAGCTCCCTTCACAGCTTGTCGAACCAAATGTTGAGACTGAGAGCTGCGTCGTCGACGATGCTGACTTCGACGTTGGGGCTCCATCCGGAGGAGGTGCTGTGGTACTTCAGCTCCAAGTCCAGCAGCAGCTGCAGCTTGAGGAGGTCGATGAATTGATTAGGGAAGAAGGCCTTGCCGTCGATGAGCGTCGGTTGGTGAAATCGCACGAGGCACGAGGCGTTGCGCAAATCCTTGGAGCTTTCCCATTTCAGGTAAGAGCAGAGCAGAAACTTGCTGTAGCGTTCGCAGGCGATCGCGCGAGCGGACGAGGAAGCATCCGATCTGCTGGCAACTACTTTAGGAACGGCGGCCATAATTTGCTTTACCTCGTCTTTTTTTTCGTGGATGGCTGAACGCGCGGCCGTCGAAAGCGTGTGAAGCATCGGGTCGGTGTCGTCCGGCAGGCGACCCAGCAGAACGCTCGCCGTCGAGCGAGCGACGTCGACCAACCCGAGAGGCACGTTCAAGATGTCGTCGACCGACGCACGAGTGCAGCCTGGCTTGAAGAGAGTCACCGCGTAGCACCTGGCCTGAAGCGGTGCATCCGGAGCGGAGCCGTGCGTCAGCCACACTCCGCTTGGAAACATCCGGCCATACTGCGCGCACTGCTCGGCGTTGCGCGGCAGCAGGCCGTCGCCGTCGATGACCCAATCATTGGCGGCGAGCCACGTCGCGACGGTCTGACCCGACAGCAACCAACCGAAAACCAACACCGCGTCCATAGGTTTGGCGAGGAGGCAGAAGCTTTGCTCAAACGTCCGACCGCACGCGCCGCCTTCGCAATGAAGGTCCTCCACGCCTTGAGCGGAGAGCTCATCGCGGAAGTCGAGAACGGCGAAGGCCGATCCGCCGAGGTGTCCGCCGCCATCGCCGCCTCCGAAGCGCTCGGCATTCCGAAAGAGCTGCTGCGAGTGATCGTCACGGAGTGCACGGTGGTGGTGTTGTCAGGCAAGGTGGTGTGCAGCACGTGCGACAAGAGAATCGGGTGCAGCTGCAAGGCCGAAGATGATGCCGCCTGCCAGTGCGAGACTTTGGAAGACAAATCATCTTGGACTACTTGCGATGCGTGCGTGGCAGAGCAAGAGCATCAAATCGATCTAGGATATCGGTTGTACGAGCAGAGAAAGGAAGAAGAGTGGGGCCGTTGGTAGGCGATGAGCGAGCGCATCGAAGAGGGCGATGGCTTGGCCATGCCAGCGGTCGTAGAGTTTGCGCTGGAGCGGGCCTTCGACTGGTTGGCGCCACAAGACCTCGCACGCTGCTGTGCTGCCGCGCGGGCGATGGAGCCGTGGCGCGCCGAGCTTGGAGCGAGAGCGGTGGGCTCGCTGCTGCCAGCCCTGCGCCTTGGGACCAGGAGGCACATCGCCGCCGCTCGTGTGCTGCGGTGGTGGCGGCAGAGAGCCCTGCTGGCTTGGCTTCGCGTCGTCTACGGCTGCGTCACGACGATGCACGCGTTCCCGCATCGCACCGAGACGAGCTTCCAAGCCTGGAAGCCCTTCTTCCGAGGAGGCATCGCCGCAATACAGCGGCTGCGCAGAGCCAGGCCTGATCGCAGGGTGCGACATGAGACGTTGAGGTGTCCTCAGTGTTCGGCGGGAGGCCTGGAGACTGCCTATTACTTCGTCGTCGGAAGCAAGATGGCACGGTCCATGCCGTTTGCGCACGTCACTTGTCGACGCTGCGCCGATCATGCGAGCCGTGAGTGGCTGCGGATGGGTCGCGGTGGCATGGACCTCATGACATTTCTGAGGACGAATGCGACGCCCGGACGCTTCGTTCAAGACAGCGCATGGCTTACGTGGCACACGGCCCATGATGGCCTGAGCGATGAGGAAGACTGAAGAGGTGTTGGGTTGGCCTGACATTCAGAGGGTTCAATGACAGCAGGCCGCAGCGCAGAAACAGACGGTGGGAGGCGATGATCTTGGGGAGCACTTGGTCATGGCTGTTCACGTCAGAGAAAAGTCGGCAGAGGCTGTGTTAGGCAAGCTTCGGCGGTTCAGTAGCCATAGAAGCCGCCGGTGGCGGCGAAGGACTGCAGAGAGCCGGCCCAAGGAGCGGCGCCGCAGCTGCCGCTGTAGCCGCCGTACGCGCCCCAAGGAGCCTGGGCGCCGTAGCCGCCATAGCCGCCGTAGCTGCCATAGCCGTTGCCGAAGTACGCCGCGGGGTTGGCACCCCAGAACGTCTGGTTCCAGCCTGGCAGCTTCACGAGAGGAGCCAGACCAGCGCCGTAGAGGCCGCAGCCCTGGTCGGCAAGGGCGCGTTCCTTGACGAATGCCGCTGTAGCTGTGAATTGGTAAGCGGGCTGATTATAGACGGGTCCGTCATAGGCTCCACCAGACATTTCTCGCTTTTCTATGGACGCAAGAAGATAAACTTTACTTTAGGCACAAACATTATGACATATCGCCGTTCACCTCGAGGCTCAAGCGCAGAGAAGCTCAGGAAATCATGCCACAATATTGTATAGATTGCCCAATAAAGAAGACTGCCAATTTCTGTGATGCTTTTGGGAAGAGAAGCTATTGCGGCCAGCATGCAAAAGCTGCAGGGACGTGGAAGCTGAAATTCCCTTGTGTGGAATGTCCAGAAAGCAATCAGAAAACCGCAGATTACCCAGATGCTGCTGGGAGACCAAAGCAGCTATGTTCGACGCACGCAAAGACAGCCGGCACGCATGCGAAGCTGCATCCATGCCGAGCGTGTCCTTCAGGTCAAGAACGGGGCGCGACATATCCCAATGAGAATGGCGTATCGCTTCAATTATGTGCAACACACGCCAAGACCGTGGGAACACATGATGTGTCACGACCATGCGAGATGTGCCCTGAAGACCAGAAGATCTCAGGCATGTTGCTCATGGTGAACGGAGCCAAGAGGCGCTTGTGCTCGCAACATGGCAAGGACCTGGGATTATCGACCATATTGCACAAGTGTGAGCAATGCGTCGATGGGGAGACGACGGCTTCTTACCCCAATGCATTCGGAGAGAATTATAAGCTGTGTGCAACTCATGCCAGAGAAGCCGGCACGTGGTGCAACTTACACCCTTGCAGAGATTGTCCGCCAGATGTACCCTCATCTGCCAACTATCCGGACGAAGCAGGACGGCCTAATAAACTTTGCTGCACTCATTCTCGTGCAGTTGGATCGTGGTACGTTAAGAACCCGTGTAGTAGATGCCCCAAAGAACATGCTTTAAATGCCAGCTTTCTGGATGAAGATGGACACATTCGTTTATGTTCTGATCATGCGAAAGATGCCGGGACTTACTCTATGCTTCATATTTGCATATTGTGCCCAGAAAGTGCCCCAACGAGTGGAAAATTGTACGTCGTGGACGACAAGCAAATTAGGCTTTGCTCGAATCATGCTCATGATCTTGAAGTATGGGAAGTGCGAGATCCGTGCGAGATGTGTCCACTTGGGGAGAAGCTTACCAGCAGTTATCCAAATGTTGCAGGGTGGAAGAGAAGGCTCTGCTCGACGCATGCAAAAGAAGCTGGGACGTATTACAAGCGCATGCAGTGCCGGGATTGTGCACTTCCTCGCAGCGCAAAATGGCCGGACGAACAAGGAACGTCAAGCACATTGTGCGCTGAGCACGCGTATGCAGCGGGAACGTGGTATTTGAGGACGCCGTGTGTGAGATGTCTAGAAATTGGTCAGGAGATCACCGCGTCCCATCTCGACGAGCATGGCGTCGCCAAGCAGTTATGTGCAGCACACGCAAAGGAGGCCGGCTCCTATGCCGTGCTGCGGCCATGTGAGATGTGCCCAGAGAGCGACAGTGGACACTGTCATTATCCAAATGTGGCCGGGCTGTATGGGAAGTTGTGCGCAGCACATGCCAGGGAGGTCGGAACATGGTTCGTGAGAGACCCATGTCGTGACTGCCCTTCGAACGCCAAGATTCAGGCGCATTATCCAGACGAGAGCGGTCGGCGAGCGCAGCTGTGTGGCTTACATGCAGTCGCTGCTGGAACGATCACAACCTTTCATCCTCGGTGTTCTCGGTCTGCGTGCGCCTTCTTCGATGCGGTGGAAGCTGCCGAAGGGATCGACCTCCCCCACATTCACATCGTGCCAGGCGAGTTGCCGCAGGGAAGCGAGGTCGGAGGTTTGATTCCGGGACGCCGGCTTCGGCCCGATTCGTACAGGCCCGAACAGCGCGAAGTCTGGTTTTACCATGGCGACTGGTATCATGGATTTCCTCCTGGACATCGCAAGCACGAAAGCTTCATCGTTGGCGACCAGTGGGGCCCTGACGTCTACACCGCAACCATGAAGATGATGCAGCTCTTTGTGGACCAGGGGATGAGTGTCAAATACACTTGGGAGACCGAGTTTTTGAGGATTGGAATGGCCGCCATCGTCACGTTGACGCCAGGAGGCTCATCCAGTTCCAGTTCTATGGGCTAGACTGGCGCAGTAAAGGCAATGAACGCTACTGCACGCCTTGCACAGAGGCGGCTTTGCTCGAATGAGACCACCTCTCAGGTCAGGACGATCGTCGAGCATTGCAACGCGACCCTCGTATCCAACCGCGGCTTGCTTGGTGCCGGAGGTGCCTTCTTCTCCGTCGTGACCTGGGGCTTGAGCAACGTCGCCACCAAAGGCGACATCTCCGATATCAAGGAGGATATGCGGCGCGAAAGCGAGCGTGTCGATCGGCGCTTCGAACAAGTCAACCGACAGTTCGAGCAGATCCATGCGGAGCTTCGCGAGCTGAATGGCCACCTGCTCCACGTGGCCTGTGCGCTTGGCGCTTCTGGCAAGTCGCCTTGCGTACCTCTTGCTTCGTCCGACGTTCAACGATCCGCGGCGTGACGCAAGATGCGGTCGTGCGCCGGCACCACCAGCGCCATTACCGCCACGGCGTCGACCGCCTTCATGGCGTAGCCGTACACGCTGTTGGCCACGGGCCGCTCCAGCTTGCTCTGCAGCGGCGCGAGCGCCTGCGTCACCATGGCGGCGCGAGAGGCGTCCTCGAGGGGCCGAGCCAAGGCCGGCCAGCGCATGATGAGGTGCATCTCGGCTTCGTCGAAGTCGCGGTCGTCCCAGAAGACGCGGACGATGATGCGACCAGGATCCTCGTAGATTTCGGCAAGGAAGAGATCGCCACACTGGAGATTAACCTGTCGTTGCCGCGGAGAAGCTGGGGGACTGGAGGGCATGGGGACTGTGGGTGGAGTCGCCTGAAGTGGCGACGCCCGGGATTTAGCGCACGCTCTGATGCAGGCATTTCGTTGAGGAGGAGCGACGATTGGACAAACCGAGGACCTGCAGGGACTGCTCGAAGGAACGGCTCGACACATGGAAGCAGCGTGCATGCCAGAGGTGTCTTCGGAAGCTTCGGTCATGCAGTATGATTCGACGGCAGCCGCGCACCAGTCTGAAAGCGCATCATCCTCCTTCTTAAAAGGATGCGGCACGTAAGAGGTGTAAGTGGCGGTGCAGGCGGTTTGACACGCTGGCCATCGCGGCTTTAGGCTGGGCTCGTCCTTGACCGTGTAATGGCGCCAACCCTGCCACGGTGAGTCGTGTTCGTCGATGACTTCAAGAATCTCTCCACCGCATTCGGCCAGCGCATCGTCTCCAAAGATGAACAGCTGAGTTGTGCGCAGCCGAGCATTGCGTGGTGGTGCTAAAGCCCACACTTCGAACACGACCGTCGACAGCCACTTGAAATCGCTGTATGCCGCTGGAAGAACACAGAGAGCGCTCATGACTTTCGCTTTACATGCCGGCTGCTTCTGATGCCATTGACCGCAGCCGTTTTGGAGCATGGCTCAAGTTCAGGCCATGAATTTGGATGAAGAGTTGTCGTCGTCCGATGAAGCCATGGCGGGCGATGCTGCCGATGCCGTCGATGTTGCCGAAGTCGACGATGTGAGCGAGGCCGCCAACGCGAGCGAGGCCGATGCGCACGAAGCGGGCGATGCAGGCGATGCAGCCGATGCGGACGATGCGGACGAGACATCCGATGAAGAGCCTGAGGAGCCTGGCGAGAAGCGCTTTCGTGGCATTACGACGTACAAGGGAGGTTATGGAGCAAGCGTCATTGGGCGCTTCAATGGGGATCTCTTCAAGTACGTGATGGCGGACATCAAGCTGGCATTGCAGATGGCCATCCTGATGCAGGCAGCTGCTGTGCCCTCTCGCCTGCCGCGCCCTGAGGCCGTGTTGGTCGAGGAGCTGAAGAAGAACCTTGATCAACTCGCAATTTCTGCGCCGCCTCCGATCTACAATGCGACGAAGGGCTCCAACACGCTCTTTGTGTTCATCAACGGGTGCGCGCCTCCTGGCAAGCACGACCCGAGTAGCCACAGCTACACGGTGAGGCTCTTCCAGTTCATCTTCGCTCGACTTCAAGCTCAAGGACATCACGCCGTCGTGGTGGCCGTGCGCCAATGCGGAGAAGCTTGCCTGCAGAGGCGCCTGAAGAAGAAGTGCTCTGGGCTGTGCTCTGAAATGACGGCGGTCGACCGTTGTGCGGCCAAGCCGATTCTGGACGGAGCGCTTCAGGGCCTCTTCCACGTCGAGAACTTCAAGTACGCGAGCGACGATGGGCTGGTGGAAGTGGCTGGACAGACGTGCAAGTTGGTGCCTGGAGGACGGAAGGTCGTGTACATGATCGTTGGGGCTGCGGCGGCATCCGCCTTGACTTGGCGGATGACTTTGAAGCTGCAACAAGATGTGCCGCACGCCTACCTTCCGCATTTCAGCCGTTGCAACGTCAACCAGTCAGCCTTCAATGTGGCGTCGGCCTTCGATGCCTTTGGGGCCGAGCTGTCGCATGAGGAGCTCCAAGAGGAGGCCATGAAATGCATCCGGGAGCGGGTTTCGACAGAGGAGGCTTGCTTGAAGAGGAAGCTCGCATGCGCCGATCCTGCCTTCAAGGACAAACTCGCCGACAAGTTGATCGCCAAGGGCTTGAGGAATACGCTGGACCCCGACCTCATCGAGCGGGTGGACTTCACCAAGAAAGCATGCTATTCCGTCCGATGCAAGTCTTGCGACCTCGTCATGCCTAACCGTTGTGACTGGACGACGCATTGCAAGACGAAGCAGCACAAGGTGATGGCCGGCGTTCATCGGTCCCCTGGCTTCGACTCCAAGATCTTGCGTCTGGTGAGGATTCCAAGCGGCAACGGCGAGCGGAAGCAATACGAGTGCCAGCTGTGCTTCAGGAAGGGGAAGAAGGTTCTGCTGCGCCCCAATGACGCCATCCCTCACTTGACGACGCAGAACCACCTGGCCGCGATGAGGCGCCAGGCGCCGGCGTCGAGTTCGTCCAGCTCGGCAGGAGCCGTGTTGGCCTAGAAGACGTGAGATGCAGAAGAGCTGCCGGCTATCAGAGCAACTGATTGGCTCGCGCCTCGAAGATGAGAGCCTTCGCATAGCGATCGTATATTTCGACGGCCTGCTCCGGTTTGGCGCTGTAGCCCAGCTGCTCCCAGACGCGGAGGTCGTAGTATGGACCGGGTCCCATCATCTCCAGGGCTTCCCAACAGTTGCGAGCCCCAAGAGCGGGCTCGAAGCTTTCGTAGAGGAGGCCTTTGCCCCCTCTGACGTCGACGAAGGCACAGACGAGCGCCGGAGGCTCGGCCTGCGTCTCGGCGCGAGCGCAGTCCTCGCGCGCTGCCGCGACGGCGGCGACATCGGGCTTGGGCCTCAGGCTGAGACACGGCTCCAAAAGGCAGGAGCCGACCGTGTAGCAGAGCTGCTCCATGCAGCGATGCGCATGGCTGGATTGAACTGCACCATCGACGATATCGGAGCAGCAGTCGCCGTCGCCATCCGGACAGCCGACGCAGACGCGCGCGGCCATTTGCAGTCAGTGCCCAATCC
>Ga0118677_10006196_pt1 | contig 20404 bp, 16 predicted proteins | sample AliMusrvi5mmetaG_FD_86154 | JGI IMG/M metagenome (GOLD analysis project Ga0118677, IMG submission 86154)
CCCGCCCGGACCGCCGCCACGGAATCCACCGCCGCCCGGACCACCAGGACCGCCGCCACCGGGGCCACCGCCACGGAAGCCACCACCACCGGGACCGCCAGGTCCACCCATGCCGCCCATCTCGCCGCCCATTCCAGGGCCACCCATACCCATCATGCTGGGCATACCCATTCCCATGCCACCCGGACCGTCCGGTCCGCCCATTCCCGGAGGACGCCCCCAGTCATCGCGCTGGCCCATGCCCGCGGCGCTGCTGGTGCTGCCCTGTACCAGGAACGAATTCGCCGAACTTTGACTGAGGTCGGCAACCTCTTCTGTGCGAATCGCCCCTTCGGTTCCAAACGAAGCCGTATCGGACGATTGATTCACGTCCAGCCGCTGGAAGCCGCCGCGTCCGCCAGCCTGCCCGGGACGTCCCTGGCCCTGCGGTCCGCCACCCGCCCTCTGCTGCGGACGCGGGCCGCCAGCGGCTGCAGTTGCCACCGGCGCCGCGGGCTTGGCATCCGAGGCTTTCGGAGCGTCAACAGCCTTCGGCGCTTCGGGCGTCACCGCCGCGACAGCTACCGGAGCGGCAGTGGCTTTCAGGCTCGCCAGCAACGCCTCTTCAGTCAGCAGTTTCAAGTCGATATCGAGCGCCGGGGCGCCCGCCACTACATTGACGGACTTGGAGACCTTCTCGCAGCCTAACATCTCTGCTTCAATCGTCCACGCTCCGTCGGCCAGTTCCTTAAACGAGAACGCCCCTTCCAAATCGGAAGTCGTGACGACTTTTTTATCGCCCTGCGTAGCCGTTACGGTCACACCAGGAAACGGCAGGCTCTTGGACTTGGTAGTGCCGTGAAATTCCGCGGCGGATATCGCCGATAAAGTGATTCCGATCAGAATACTTCGCTCGAACCATGTTCGAACCGGGTTGGATGCCATAGGAAACCTCATTGAAGTTGGTCAAAGGTAAAGGCACCGAAAACAGCCTGGAGGTAACGCCCGGTTTGCAAAGATTAACATTCTTAACCCTTTCTTTGCGTTGAAGTTATTGCAAATACGGAGTCTTCGGCCTTACCTTAGAGAAGGAGACGAGCGCCTCCGCGCGAAACCAGTTTATGAACCTTCGGATTGAGAATCGGCAAGCCGCCCTGTCGTGGCTGATGGTCGCCGCTCTGTTCATCCTGTGCACCGTCCTCGGCGTGCTGCAATACCGCTGGATCGCCGAGGTCAGCGTCGCCGCGCAAGAACGCATGCAGCGTAGCCTGCAGGGATCGCTCAGCAGGCTCAGCCAGGAATTCAACACCGAAATCGCATCATCTGTCAGGGCACTGGTTCCTGTCACCACGCCGATCGACGCGCGCATGGCCGAATCTGAGGTGGAAGCGCAGCTCGAACAGTGGAAAAAGATCAATCATGGCGGCCAGATGTTCAAGCGCATCGCCATCGTTACGCCTCAGGATGACGACCTCAGCCTGCACATGCTCGATCTGCAAAAGGGAGTCTTCTCCCCCGCACCCTGGCCCGATACATGGTCAAAGACCAAAAGCCTGATCGAATCCAGAAACTCCCGCCGAAACCGGTTCGGCCAGGGCGGAGGCCCTGGTCCCGGCGAACGGCCAACGGGCGACGAACTGGTGCTGGAAGTCCCGCTGTGGCAACCGCCTAACGAACGGGCGAACCCGGAACCAATCCAACGCGGCGGCAGGGCGTTTTTCAACCGCGAAATCGGCTGGATGCTGTTTGAGATCAATACCGATTACGCCCGCGACGTGATGCTTCCCCAGGCCCTGCAACACCATCTGGGCTCGGAAGGCAGCCTCGAATATCAGGCCGAAGTAGTGACGAAATCCACCCCGCCGAAGGTGATCTATCAGTCTGACCCGTCGGCAGGTAGCCTCGCCGGAAAAGAAGACGTCTCGGCCGGAATTTATGAGATGCAGTACGATCAATTTTTCCGCCGGTTTGGGCAACAGGCCAACCGGGAAAGTGGAGCCCGCGATGGAGGCCGCGGCGGCAAGCGTCGCGAGGCCCGGGGCGGTCCGCCGCCTGAAGCCGGCCGCTGGACAGTTTACCTTCGCCATCGCGAAGGCTCGCTCGATGCGGTTGTCGCCAAGGCACGCCGCTGGAACCTGGCCATCGCCTCCGGCATCATGCTGCTGCTGATCGCCGCCGCCTTCGCGCTGCTCAGCTTCAGCCGCCGCGCCCAGAAACTGGCCGCACTGCAGATGGATTTCGTCGCCGGAGTCTCCCACGAGTTGCGCACACCACTGACCGTCATCCACACCGCGGCCTATTCGCTGCGCCACAAGGCCGCGCATAACCCCGCCCAGGTGGAACGTTACGGCGAAATGATCCAACAGGAGAGCGGCCGCTTGAAAGACCTGGTGGAACAGATCCTCCAGTTCGCCAGCGTCAAGGCAGGTCAGGTATTGCAGAAGTCCGAGCCGCTGTCGGTCGAAACCGTCATCGAAGAAACCATCGAGTCGACCAAAGGCGTCATGCAGGCTGCCCACTGCACGTTGGAATCGAGCGTGGAGCCCGAACTGCCCATCATCATGGGCGACCGCACGGCTCTCAAACACGCCATCCAGAATCTGCTCAGCAACGCGGCCAAGTACGGCCGGAATGGCGATAACTGGATTGGGATTTCGGCGCACCAGACAACATCGAAGACGAAGTCCGGAGTGGAGATCCGCGTCACCGACCGCGGCCCCGGCATCCCCGCCGAAGAGCAGAAACAGATCTTCGAGCCCTTCTTCCGCGGACGCAAAGCGATCGACGACCAGATCCACGGCACCGGTCTGGGTCTGAATCTGGTAAAAAAGATCATTGAAGCACACGGCGGCACCATCCGAGTGGAAAGCGAACCGGACCAGGGCGCGGCGTTCATTGTAACGCTCCCCGCCACAACGGCCTGACAACTATGAGTTCAAGAATTCTATTGGTAGAAGACGAACCGAACCTTTCGATGATCGTCTCTGACTTACTCGAAGGCGAAGGCTACGAAGTTGAGACAGCATTCGACGGTATCAGCGGACTGTCCAAGGCCATCGGAGGTAAGTTCGACCTCATCCTGCTCGATGTCATGTTGCCCGGCAAGAACGGCTTTGACGTGTGCCGAGAACTCCGTCAACAGGGCAAGGATGTGGCTGTGCTGATGCTCACCGCACGCACCCAGCTTACCGATAAGGTGGTCGGTCTGAAGCTGGGCGCCGACGACTATCTGGTGAAGCCCTTCGAACCGCCAGAGTTGCTCGCTCGCGTCGAAGCGTTGCTGCGCCGCGTAGTCAAAGAAAAACTGACTCCAGTCGCCAAGTTTGAATTCGGCAACATCCAGGTCAACTTTGAAAACGGAGACGTCGTCAAGGATGGCGTCGCCGTCAGCCTCGCTACCAAGGAACTGGAACTGCTGCGCTGCCTGGTAAATCACCGCGGCAACGTTGTATCCAGGGACGACTTGCTCGAAGGCGTGTGGGGCTACCAGCCCGGAGTCACCTCGCGCACCATCGACGTCCACATCGCCTGGCTGCGCCAGAAACTGGAAGACAATCCCCAGTTCCCCAAGCACATCCACACGATTCGTGGCATGGGTTACCGCTTCTCCGCTTAGCTACATCCGTGGAGTCGGCGGCTTCACCACGGTCCACGCATTCACGCCCTTATGTTTCATCGGGCGCTTATAGACCTTGTCTCCATTGGTCACGTACAGTGTGTCAAGCGCGGCGCCCCCGAAGACGGCATTCGCCAGCGCCGCGTTGGGCTGTGGCTTGGGGAGCACGGCCATCACCCGCCCCGCCTGGTCGCAGATCTGGATTCCCGTATTGGTCGCCACGTAGAGATAACCTTCCGTATCCACCGTCATCCCGTCGGCCGCCGCGGTTGTCGGATCGTCCGGCATCTCCAGGTGATAGAACGCCTGCCCGTGGGCCAGCGAGCCGTCCGGCTGCACCTGGAACGACCATACCCATCGCGACGAATAATCGGCCACGAGCAGCATCGATTGATCGGGCGATAACCTCACCCCGTTCGGAAACCCGATGCCTTCATACACCACTCGCTTGTTCCCCTTGGCATCGATGAACCACACCTTCTTGCCGCCCGGATCGGAGTAATAGATCTCGTTCTTCGCCGTAATCGCCAGATCGTTCGAACCGGTCCCTTCGGCGATCACCGACTCTTTCCCGTCCATCGAGTACGCCACAATCTTCTTGCGCCCGTTCTGGCAGCCATACAAGCGGCCATCCGGACCGAACATCAGACCATTCACCCCGCCGGTATCTTCCTTGAACAGGGAGACTTTGCCATCTAAACCGATCTTGAAGATCTTACTCCGTGGAATATCGCTGAAGAAGACGTTGCCGTCTTTATCGACCGCCGGACCCTCAGTAAAACCATAACCACTGCTAACCAGTTCCCAGCCGCCGGCAAGATCCACAAACTCCGCGACGCCGCGCTGATTCACTTTGGTTGGCTTGGCGATCGGCGCAGGGTATCCGCGCCACAACCAGCGCAATGTCTCGGGCAGAATCGCCCCGCCGTGCTTGCCATTGTGGCCCTCGGTCCCCACATTGAACTTCGCGTCGTACCCTGCGTAGTCCAGCGCCGAATACAGGTCCTGGTTCCCGATATACCAGTTGCCGCCGTAGATGTTCTGGTCGTTGCTGCCGTCCTGCAAATACAGCCGCAGCGGCTTCGGCTCGGTCTTGCGAATCATCGACGAAAGCTCGTTGCCGCCGCGCAGATTCGCATAGCTGCCGATGAAGCTCAACACGCGATGAAACGCATCGGGCCGGGTCCATGCCGCGACAAATGCAGCAATGCCACCCGAACTCCCACCCGCAACGCCGCGGTCATCGGGATTCGCCGACAACTTGTACTGCTTGCCGACTTCAGGCAGAATCTCCTCCAGCAGAAACCGCGCATTGCGCCCGTCAATCGCGTCGTATTCGTAGCTGCGGTTGTAGCGCGCCTGCTTGTCCGCCGAAAGTGCCGGCATGATTCCAGGGTTGATAAAGATACCGATCGTCACCGGCATCTCGCCGCGATGAATCAGGTTGTCCATCACCACCGGCGCCCGGTAGCCGCCGTTCTCGGTGACATACCCGCCACCGTCGAAGAAGATCATCACGCACGCCGGCTTATCGGCCTTGTACTGCGCCGGGACATATACCCAGTAGTCGCGAACAGAGCCCGGAAAGACCTTGCTCGTAGACCACGAATACTTGGTGACCGTCCCCTTAGGCACACCATCCTTCCGCTGCGAATCCGGCCCCAGCTTATACTCCTCGCCCGCACACAGTCCGGCGGCAAGCAGCATCCCTACAATCCAATTTCGGCACATGAGACATAGGTTATCACCAGATGTCCATCAGTCCTAGCGCAGGCACTCGTTTCGAGACATCAGCGAGTCAATGGCCGACAGTCGCTTGAATGAGCGGCCAGTCCACGTCCAGTGCGTAATGAGCCGTAGTATAGGTGGCCTTACCGTCGATGCGGCGGTTGATGACGAAGACATGGTCCCGGCTGTTCCACACATAAACCGTATACAGAAATGGAACCGGACAGTAATGGCAGCGTTCGTCGAGCGGCGTGGATGGCTTGTTGTTTTCGTCAGCGATGATGGCGAATATTCGATGCCCGGCACCAAGCCAGCGCACGGCATGGCGGCCTGAGTTGTAGAAGGGCTCAATAGCGATATCGCGAAATGTAGACTTGGTCTTGTCGTAATGAATGATGTGCACCGGCACATGGGAATCAGAAGCGCCACGAGTGCCGGAGTGAAACACGACTTCTGAAACTCCGTCTCCGGTCACGTCCCGCACCTCCAGAACATCGTCCATGAAAAAAGGGCTGGAGGACTTGTCGAGTGCTGATGCCATGGTGAAGCTGTAGCGCACTCTCTGCCCCTCCAGAATGAGTAGGTCCACGCTGCTGAGCGGTTCTTCGGCTCCACTGCCACCCGTCGCGTGCCGGGATTTCAACAGCAGAATGGTCGCGGGTTGGCTGCAGCACGGTAGTGCGGCAGCAGTCTGATTTGCGATATCCCACGCGCTCTTATCATAAGGCGCGGGTTGTACCTGGGACCAGGCAAATAGCAAAAGCCCAGAGATTATTGCCGCCACTGTCATGCGTCCAGATCACCTGACTCATGTAACCATCCCTTATCTGTCACTGTCAACGCAGCGTCGCTATCCCTTCAACCCGCCAACACCACCAGGCTCGAAGATCTTCTTGACGAACAGAAGGTTTGGTCTTACTATATCCGTAGCGGATATACATGGAACCACTCACCCCAGCCGTCTTTCACGTCCTGCTAGCCCTCGCTACCGAAGAAAAGCACGGCTACGCCATCATGCACGAGGTAGAAACCGAAACGAAAGGCACCGTCAAAATGGGCCCTGGAACGCTATATGGCACGCTGAAGCGATTGCTCGATGCGGGTCTGATTGAGGAGGCCGGCGAGCGCCGGGACCCTGAAATGAACGACGAACGCCGCCGCTACTACCGCATCACCGCAGCAGGCCGCGCCGCAGCCAGAGCCGAAGCCCAACGGTTGCATGCCGCGGTCCGAATCGCCAGGGCAAGAGGAGTGCTGGCATGAAACTCTACCGGCTTCTGTTGAGGTTGTATCCACCGGGCTTTCGCGCTGACTATAGCGAACCCATGCAGCAATTAGTCCGGGATCAATCGCGAAGGCTGCCACCGCTCCAACTCTATGCAACGATCCTCGCCGACCTCTTCCGCAGCCTGCCACAAGCACATCTCGACGAAATCAGGAATCAAGGCATGAAACACTTGCTGACGCCCTTCACCTATTTATTCAGCCTGGCCGCGATGGCCTTTCTGGCGCGAGTCGAATTACACAGCGACGACTCGGGCGTTATCGTGGGCCTGGTCCTGGCCATGACCTTCACCCTCGGTTGCCTGCATCCGAAACGGGCTTGGCTATGGGCACTGACGGCCTTGTGCATTCCTGCCGCCGAACTCTTGTGGGGCGCAGCCAGCAATTACGACATGATGCTGCTCGCAGGATTCATGACTTTCATCGGCCTGTGCGGAAGCTTCGCCGGAGCTTACGCGCGGGTGCACCTGGCCCAATAAAAGAGGTCATGGCCTCCATCAGACGTCAAAGGACCGCACAGCTTCCCGTAGATCTTTCATCAGGAGCAACATCCGCATCTCATCCACCGTCGACGATACGAAGCCGAAACGAGAGTAGAATTTTCTAGCCGGCTCATTGATCGCCTGCACAAGAACGGCTCGAATGGCAATCGCATCCCCTGCCTGCGCAATGCGCAAAAGTGCATCCTGCAAAAGAGTCTGTCCAAGGCCCAGCCCCTGCTGCCCCAAATCCACGGCCAACCGGCCAAGCACCGCAACACCAATCGGGTGTGCAGCCAGTCCCTTTGCCACACGCGCAGGCGCCTCTTCGCGGCTGATACTACCGGCGGTCAGAGCATAATAGCCCAGCACTGCTTTGTCACGCCGGTGGAGCACATAGACGCGAGCAGAGTCGTTCTGGACATTCATCCAGGCAAAACGTTTGAGCCAGAGGTTGAGCGCTTCGTTGCCGCAATCAAACTGGGAGAGATCGTGTGCAGGCGTCAGCCGCTCAATAATGTATGCTGCCGCAGGAGCCATCAGCGACTCTCAGCAAGAGATGGTCGCGAAAACAAGCGCTTCAAGCCTGGTGATACTCGCGGCGGAGCATCCAGGGCATTCAAGAAAGACGTCCATTTGTCTTTGGGGATGACGAAATGGTTTTGATCGGCAAGGTCGATTTCCGCCTGCGTGCACAGTGAATCGAGAATATAGTCAGTCAGGTTAACGCCACGCCGTGTAGCCGCAGCTCTGATCAACTCAGCTTGCTTGCTGGTGGCTCGAACGTGAAAGCGGGCCGACTTCGTCAAATCTGGCAGTGTGTTGGAGGCCATGGCGTCCTTCCCTCTATTGTACGCCTATTGTGCATACACCCGCACATGATGAGCCCAGACCATTTCGAGCACACACCCTTGCATTTCCAACTCATTCCGCGCTAACCTCCCATCATGTTCAAGAGTTTCTTCAGCCGTCGCGCTCTCTTTACCCGTGGCAGCCTTCTCGCCGCCGCGCAGGCACTCCCAACCCCGTCCCACGCCGCCACGCCCAACATCTATGAACAGATCGGCGTTCGCCCGCTGGTCAACTGCCGCGGCACCTTCACCATCATCTCGGGCTCGCAGTCGCTGCCCGAAGTAAAGGCCGCCATGGAAGCAGCCTCGCGCCACTACGTCCACATGGACGAACTGATGGACGCCGTCGGCAAGCGCCTCGCTGAACTCACGAAAGCAGACTGGGGCATGGTCACCAACGGCTGCTCCTCCGCCCTCGCCCACGCCACTGCCGCATGCATGGTTGGCGCGGACCCCGAAAAGATGCAGCGCCTGCCCGTCACCACCGGCCTGAAGAACGAAGTCATCGTCCCGCTCTATTCGCGCAACGTCTATGACCACGCCATCCGCGGAGTCGGAGCCAAGATCATCGACGTCGCCACCGTCGAAGAGTTCCGCGCCGCGTTCAACGAACGCACCGCCATGGTCATGATCCTGGCCTCGCCCGAAGACAGCGGACCCATGGGACTCCAGGTGCTCGCCCCCATCGCCAAGGAAAAGGGCGTGCCGGTCCTCGTCGATGCCGCTGCCGAACGACTCAAAGTCCCCAACGTACACCTCTCGCGCGGCGCAACCCTGGTCGCCTACAGCGGCGGCAAGTGCCTGCGTGGACCGCAGGCAGCCGGCCTGCTACTGGGCCGCAAAGATCTGATCAAAGCAGCGTGGCTCAGTTCCGCGCCGCATCACGCCATCGGCCGGCCCAACAAGGTCTGCAAGGAAGAGATCATGGGTATGCTCGCCGCCGTCGAAGCCTGGACCAAGCGCGATCATGACGCCGAATGGAAGCAGTGGGAGCAGTGGCTCGGCGTGATCGGCAAGAGCGTCACCCGCGTCAAAGGCGTCACCACGCGCATCCTGCAACCGGAGAGCCTCTCCAACAACGCTCCGCGCATGGAGATCCGCTGGGACGGCGAAGCGCTCGGCATCGGCGGACAGGAAGTGGAAAAGCTGCTGCTCAACGGAGACCCGCGTCTCGTCGTCGGCGGCTCCTCCGGCGGACGCCGCACCGGCATCAAGAACAGCACCCTCACCATCATGCCGTACATGATGATGCCCGGCGACGAAAAGATCGCCGCCGACAAGATCCACGCCGTGCTCGCCAAGCCGCCGAAGATCGACCGTAAAGCGCCTGCCGCGCCCTCGGTAAATGTCGCAGGCCAGTGGGATGTCAGCGTCGAATACGTGGTGGGCAAGGCGCGCCACGGACTGGTGCTCGAACAGAACGGCGCCGCACTGGTCGGCACGCACACCGGCGAATACCTGGGCAGCGATCTGCGCGGAACCGTCGAAGGCAACGAGGTCAACTTCCGCAGCTCGCACAAGATCGAAGGCACGCGCCTCGGCTATGAGTTCACCGCCCAGGTTTCGGGCGACACCATGGAGGGCGTCATCGAACTGGGCGAATACGGGCAGGCCAAGTTCACAGCCAAACGCCATCAATACGGCCAGCCCGGCGGCATCGTCCGGCCCATCAAGAACGTGTAATGGCGCCGGTCTACATCAAGGTCAACCCGCGCGATAACGTCGCCATCATTGTCAGTCCTGATGGAGCTGACTTCGCCGAGCACATTCCGCAGTCGCACAAAGTGGCGCTCGAAGCGTTCGAAGAGAATCAGCCGGTGATCCGCTACGGCGAAACCATCGGCCTCGCCGCGCGCCCCATCGCCAAAGGAAGCTGGATCCGTGAGGACATGCTCCACATGCCCTCGGCTCCGCCGCTTGACCAGCTTCCGCTCGCTACCGCCACGCCCGTAGCGCAACCGCCGCTCGAAGGCTACACCTTCGATGGCTACCGCAATCACGATGGCACCGCCGGAACCAAGAACATTCTCGGCATCACGACGACAGTGCAGTGCGTGGCGCCCACAGTCGACTACGCCGTCCGCCGCATCCGCGCAGAAATCCTCCCACGCTTCCCGAATGTCGACGACGTGGCCGGCATCACCCATACCTATGGCTGCGGAGTTGCCATCGACGCCCCCGGCGCGGCCGTGCCAATCCGCACCATCCGAAACATCAGTATGCACGCCAACATCGGCGCGGACCCTTTGGTGGTCAGCCTCGGCTGCGAAAAGATGCAGCCCTCCAAACTGTTTCCACTGTGGGAACAGCAAGGCAATGTCATCCGCATGCAGGATGAACGCGGCTTCGGCGCAACGGTCGCCGCCATCATGCGCGCCGCCGAAAAGCGCCTGGAAGAGTTGAACAGACGGCAGCGCGTTCCCTGCCCCGCCGCTGACCTGATCGTCGGCCTGCAATGCGGAGGCAGCGATGCCTTCTCCGGAGTCACGTGCAACCCTGCCGTGGGCTACGCGGCTGATCTGCTGGTGCGTGCCGGCGCAACCGTGATGTTCAGCGAAGTCACCGAAGTGCGCGACGCCATCCACCTGTTGACCCCTCGCGCTGCCAATGAAGAGGTCGCCCGCGCGCTGATCCGCGAAATGCAGTGGTATGACGACTACCTCGCTCGTGGCGCGGCCGATCGCAGCGCCAATACAACGCCAGGCAACAAGCGCGGAGGCTTGGCCAACATCGTTGAAAAGGCGCTCGGCTCGGTGGCCAAAGCAGGCACCAGCGCCATCATGTCCGTGGCAACGCACGGCGAACGGGTCACGTCAAAGGGTTTAGTGTTTGCCGCCACACCGGCAAGCGATTTTATCTGCGGCACGCAGCAGTTGGCGTCCATGAACATGCACGTCTTTACCACCGGCGAGGGAACGCCCTACGGACTGGCCATGGTGCCGGTGATCAAGGTCTCGTCGCGCACCGCACTGGCCGAAAAGTGGCCAGACCTGATCGACCTCGACGCGGGCCGCATCGCCACCGGCTCGGCCAGCATCGAAGAAGTGGGCTGGGACTTGTTCCGGCTGATTCTCGACGTGGCAAGTGGACGAAAACAGACCTGGGCCGGCAAGTGGAGCCTGCACAATGCGCTCGCGCCCTTTAACCCCGGCCCCGTTACCTGAATATGGGAACATTGCAGACCCTCTCCGGCATCCTGGGACTCTCCTTCGTATCAGGGGTGAACCTCTATGCGACGATCCTGACCGTCGGCTTGGGACTGCACTACGGCTGGATCCACGGACTGCCTGACGATCTCAACATCCTCGGCCATCCGGTAGTGCTGGTGATCGCAGGCATCTTCTATGCCGCCGAATTCATCGCCGACAAGGTCCCGTTCTTCACGCCAATCTGGGATGCTGTCCACACCGTGATTCGTCCGCTCGGAGCCGCCGCGCTGGCCCTCGGTGCGGCTTCTGACATGAATCCGCTCATGAAAACGATCGCGGTGATTGTTGGGGGTTCGGTGGCACTCAGCACGCACTCGACAAAGATGGGTATGCGCCTCGCCGCCCACGCCGTACCGGAACCGGCCACGCATTCGGCGATTTCTATTGCAGAAGACGTCGGAGTGGTCGGCCTGGCTGCGCTAACGACGACTCATCCCCTGATTGCACTCCCCGTCATCCTGCTACTGATGGCCGGAATGCTATTCCTCATTCGAATGGCCTTCAGGGCTCTCGGATCAATGTTCCGCCGCATCGCCAGATGGTTCACGGCTCCGGCTTAGTACGCGCAAATGGAGAGGTAGTCGGGCCGGTCGGCTGCACTGCGGTGGCGGAAGCTGCCCGCGACACCCGCCTGCTTCAACAGAAATACGCCAGGCATCTGGGAAGGATCAGCAGTCGGCTTACCCACTCCGTGACCGGCAATCAACCCCGCCTGGATGCCACGCCACCACACCTTCGGTCCCATCAACTGCCCCAGTCGGCCGCGCTTCAACCCGAATACCCGGTATAACCGCTGTTCGGGATCGCTGATGCGGTCTAGATCCTGCAGATTGTACTTTGCAAGCAGTGCGTCGATGCCTGCCTCGTCTCCCATATGGACCAGCACAATACGCACCCGCGACATCTCCGCGGTTCCACGGCTGGCTTCAATATCGCTCAGCGCTTCACGGCAAAACGTGCACCCCGAATGACGCAGGAATACCAGCAGCACCGGTCCCGCCTCCGATAAGTCCACCAGCTTTTCACCCCGTCGCGTTACCGCTGCCTGCAGAGCCTCCGCTGCCGCCATTGCGGCCGCTACATCGACCGGATTAGACTTACCTGCCACTCGCATGTTGATACAGATTCCGGCCGTTGCCCGCTAGAGTCAGAAAATTCACGGCTTTGGAGCAGAAAGCAGCGCTTCCACCATCGCTCCCAGCCTCGGATAGTCCTTCTTACCCGTCCCCAGCAGCGGAATGTGATCCACATGAACAACGCGTCGCGGAATCGCCAACTCCGGCGCACCCATCGCGCGGGCCGTCGCCTGGAGTTGCTCCCGTTTCAGATGAGCATCTTGCGTGCACAAAACAATCATCTCACCGCGTCCCGGATCGGGCCGGATCACCGCCGCATGCGTCGCGGTGGGGGAGGCCGTTTCGGCGATCTTCTCCACCACCTCCAGCGAGACCATCTCTCCCGCTACCTTCGCAAACCGCTTCATGCGCCCCAGGAGTTTGATAAACCCATCCTCGTCGATCGAGACAAGGTCACCAGTCGAATACCAACCTACTCCAAAGACCGACGCCGGCGGCTCCAGCACCCGCGGCGCACTCTCGCGCCAATAGCCCAGCATCACGTTCGGCCCCTTCACGTGCAGAATGCCGCCCTCCTCAATGCCAGGAACCTGCTCCAGCCGCGCTTCCATCAACGGCAGCAATTCACCGACGGTTCCCGAACGTGCCGACATCGGCGTGTTGATGCTGATCACGGGCGCGCATTCGGTGGCTCCGTAGCCTTCCAAAATCCGCACGCCGAACTTCTCCACATAGATGCTTCGCACCTCATCGGTCAACTTCTCCGCGCCCGCCAGCAACAGCCGCGTCTTGCGGAAGTCGTAGGGATGGGCCCGCTTCGCGTAGTTCTTGAGGAAGGTAGGCGTCGCAAACAGAATAGTCGCATCGCTGTCGTAATAAAGCTCAGGAACAATACTGTAGTGTAGCGGCGACGGATAGAGGAACAGCCGAGTCCCGGAGATCATCGGCAGCATGAACCCCACGCTCAAGCCGAAGCTATGAAACACCGGCATCGCCGAAAAGATCTTGTCGTCAACCAGCACGTCGACCACGGCAAGCGCCTGCTCCATATCCGAAAGAATCGCCAGGTGGCTCAGCACCACGCCCTTCGGCTTGCCCTCTGAGCCTGACGTGAACAACACCACCGCTGCGTCTTCCGGCTTCCCGCGCAGTGTCGCCGCCCGTGGAAAGTGCACCGCATACAGCATCAGCCACAGCTTGTCGCCGAGGGTCAGCAGCGGACGCAGATCTTCCAGAAAGACGATTTTCACGCCCTTCAACTGCTCCACCGTATGGGCCAGCTTGCCCTTTTCGAGGAAGGCCCGCGAAGTCAGCACGGTCTTGATTCCGGCGGCGATCAACGCGCTTTGCATGCCATCCACGCCGGCTGTGAAGTTCAGCATCGCGGCGATGCGGCGCGTCCCGAACATCCCCAATACCAGGTACAGCGTCGCCGCAGCATTTGGCATCAACACGCCGACTACCTCATCCTCGGCTGTCAACTTCGAAACCAGCCGTCCCAGCGCCAGACTCGATTTCAAGATTCCGCCATAGGTCTGCCTGGCCCCACCGGAATCCTCCACCATTTGCCTGCCGCGACCGTGCAACTCCACAGCATCGAGAAACGCCTCGTGCAGTGTCCGCTTGGTTTTCGATAAAGCGAGACAGCGCTGCAGCAGCCTGCGCATCTCTTCACCCGCCTTGCGACGGCGCAGCTTGCCCGTGGGAGCCTCGGGCATCGGAATGGTCACATCGGGAAAGAAGGTCAGGGTGATCTTCGGAAACCACGCCACAGGATACTCTCCGGTCATCCGGGTAAAGCCCTTCGCCCGCGCGGCGCCATCGATAATGAACGGCGCGACGGTCGCTCCCGCTTTCGCCGCCACAAAGGCGGGCCCATCGTAGACCTTCATCAGCGAACCGGTAACCGTCAGGCGCCCCTCCGGCAGGATCACGACCGGCTTCCCCGATTCGATCGCCGCGATCGTATTCTTCAGCGCAAAGGGATTGGTGGCATCCACCACGATGTGCTCCACCGTCTTCAGAATCCGGCGGAACAACCAGTTCTCCATCACCTGCGAATGCACCACCCAAACGGTGTTTTCAGGCAGAATCGTCCACAGGATCGGGGCATCCAGATACCCCTGGTGGTTGCCGGCGATCAGCGTCCGGCCGCCCAACACGAGCGACCCGCGCACCTCCACCCGATACAGCAGCCACAGCAGAAACCGAACCAGTACTTTAAGCATCGTTGTGACTCAGTTTCAGTCCAAGGCTTGGCCGGTGTCAAGCAGGGTTTTTGATGGTAACCGTCGTGCCCCGTGCGGTATTCGCCTCAAGCCAGGCGGCCACCAGTTGCGCAGCCTCCTGGCAGGACTGGCCCGTCTCCATCCCGCTCAAGGCAATCACGGACTCCATCTCAGAGTCGAAGATGCGCAAAGAATAGCGTTGGCCCTTCAGATATTGGCATTCGCATTCGATGGAATGGACCGCAGCCGACGCGATGCGCCTCCTCCATGGCAACCACGGAATGGGCGCAGTACTAACTGTGAGCGTCTCTTTGGTGACCGTCAACTGCTCGGCATTGAACGCAAGCATGCAAGCTGACACGCACCAGACGGCCATCATCAAAAGCTGTCCGAAGGGGTTTTCCGCGAACAGCAGTGTGGCCATCCCCGAGCACGGAATCGCGGCCACAAGCGCGCCAGTAAAGCCAACGATCGGAGGAAACCAGCGCATCCGCAGCACCAGCGATTGCGGTGTGTTGGTGACGATGTCGAAGACGGCTGGCTTCATGGCGCGATAGCCCATCCATCTTCGCACGAAACGCCGAGCCACGACCGATCCGCTCCGGGGACGTAGCTTGCTGCGTCCCCACAAGGCCACTCCGGGGACGTAGCTTGCTGCGTCCCCACAAGGCCACTCCGGGGACGTAGCTTGCTGCGTCCCCACAAGGCCGCTCCGGGGGCGTAGCTTGCTGCGTCCCCACAAGGCCGCTCCGGGGGCGTAGCTGGCTGCGTCCCCACAAGGCCACTCCGGGGACGTAGCTTGCTGCGTCCCCACAAGGCCGCTCCGGGGGCGTAGCTGGCTGCGTCCCCACAAGGCCACTCCAGGGACGTAGCTGGCTGCGTCCCCACAAGGCCACTCCGGGGACGTAGCTTGCTGCGTCCCCACAAGGCCACTCCGGGGACGTAGCTTGCTGCGTCCCCACAAGGCCACTCCGGGAACGTAGCTTGCTGCGTCCCCACAAGGCCACTCCGGGGACGTAGCTTGCTGCGTCCCCAAAAACGACGCGTCCTCGGTGGAGCGAGGTTTCTTGAGTGGAATCAGGAACCCGTCTTACCGCGACAGCACGTTCTTCAACTGGTCGAAGTTACTCTGCGAGACAAACTCAAACCGGATCTTCAGCCGCGTGAACTCGCGCAGAGATTTATGCAAATCCACGGGAGGCACATCCGGCCCGGCCACAAACAGGCTACCGTCGGCGATCTTAAACGGCATCACCCGGTAGTGTTCCACAACGTGCGCCGGCAGAGTACGGGCAACCACGGGCGAAACGTTCTCCAGATCCAGCAACCGCAGCGGGATGTTCTGCTGCAGGCTCAGCGCCTCGTAAAGATCTCCCTCGGAGATCGCGCCCATTGTCATCAGGTGCTCGCCCAACCGCGTGTCAGCAGGCTTGGTCGCGACCGCCTGTTCCAGCTTCTCCCTGGAACAATACTGATTCATCACCAGAACTTCACCGATCTTTACTTTGTGTGCCACAAGTGCCGCCCTCGTTGGATATGCGTGATCCGTCTTCAGCCAGGCGATGCGCTCCTTTCGCAGGTGCGCCGCGGCGAACTGCCAGAATGCGGCCGCCGTGGCCATGGAATTAATCATGTTTCCCCACACCGCCCTCACACAGGCGAGCGAGGCAAAGCCCCAGCCATAAAAGCGGGACGAACAGTACATACGGCTGCCAGTCTGCACTACCTGGCAGAACAGCGTTACGGGCAGCACAAACCGCAGTGGCTCCGAATTCACGGCCGCCATATAATGCAATGAAACACCCGCCCACCGGGAAAGCAATAAGCTGGCGAAGCCGTAGAGGAACATCACATTCGCAAAGACGCTGACAAAGTTCCCCACCAGCCCCTTGCGATCCCGCACATGCCAGTAACACTGATTGATGCCGCCCTGCCAGCCGTGCATCTGCCAACCCTGCAGTGAAATCCCCGTGATCCATCGCGTGCGCTGCTTCACCGCGGTCCGCAGCGTGCGCGGGAAGAACTCCCGGGTCGCCACCGGCGCGCCGTCGGCAAACCGAAGGGGAGCGAAGGTCTGGCGGTAGTTCAGGCGATGCAGCCGAAAGCCGTTCTCGTAATCTTCGGTCAGGCACGTTGGGTCGAAGATACGGTTCGATTCCAGATCCGCCAGTTGCTCCAGCGCCCAGCGCGAAAATCCCGTGCCCACGCCAGAAGAGGGCAGAAAACCGCCCATGATCTCGCGCACAGCCAGATCCTTCATCTGATTCTCTGCAAACTCGTCGCAGTAGAGGCCATGGGTAAGGTTGCCGGCAGGCGTCGCCATCGGCAAGACCGGGATCTGCACCATGTCGTAGTGGTCCATGTAGTGGTTGATCCACAGGAACGCCAGTGGATGGATCAGATCCTCCGCGTCGTGCGGCACGATCACTTCGAACCTAGCCCCGACTGACTCCTCATACAGCAGCATCCGCTGATAGACCCAGTTCAGGCAGTCGGCCTTCGAGGTCGGGCCGTCATGCGGACACATGGCAAGGTGCACATTACGGAACCGCCGGTCCAGCGTCATCACCGCCTCCACCGTAGCCGTATCGTTCGGATAGACGCCGATAAAGAAATCGTAGTTGGCGTACTGAATAGCGGTAACGTTGTGCGTGATCATGTCTTCGATCACAGCGGCCTCGTGCCACAAAGGCACGAAAACCGCGATCCGCTTGTCCTTCTGCGCGCGCAACTCCTCGAGCGCAGGCTCCGGGCGGCGCTTGCGAAAGAACGACAACAGCCAGACGAAGTTGACGAACAGGTCATCCAGCCCGCTCAACAACACCCAAATCGAAACAGGCAGCATCGCCGCCGCTATCCAAACATCGAAGCTCGCAATGATCCGCTGCAATGTCCCTCTGATGGAATAGTGCAGGAATGGGAAAAAGTTCTCAGTTTGAATTGCAATTGTGTAGCTGAATGTCTAGCTAAATCTGCCGGTCCATCTCGGAAATCACTGCCATCAGCTTCTTCCGCACCGGCAGGTGGTAGTTCATTGGCAGCGGATGCTGTTCCAGAACGTCGGCGTCAATGTCGTACAGCCGGCCATCGCTATAGAGCTTGAACTTCTGATCTCGGGCGAACTTCTGCAACGGAAACTGCTCTTTGTCATGCCCCGGCTGCGGATTGTAGTAGCAGTACATCCACTCCCGCGGCGTGCCCTTCTGGCCGCGAAGCTGCGGCAGGAAGCTGTGCCCGTCGAACTTGTGGCCGGAGGGTAGCTTCGCCCCGATCGCATCGAAGATGGTTGGGATGAAATCGGTGGAATCCACCAGATCGGGCAACACACGCCCGCGCGGAGTCACGCCCTTCCAGTTCGCGATCACCGGCACGCGCATACCGGCATCTGTCGTTAGTCCTTTGCCACCATTGACCACGGTTTTGCCGATGCGCGACTCGATTCCCTCCGGCGTTCCGTTGTCGCTATAGAACAGGATCAACGTATTCTCGCGGAGTCCCAGCCGGTCGAGATTCGCGACAACCTTGCCTACCGATTCGTCCATGTACTCCACCATCGCCTTGTAGTGTTTCTTATCCGGCTTCAACCGCTCGCCCTTCTCCCACTCGGCCGAACGCGGCGTCGGCATGAACGGCGGATGCGTCAGCACCATCGGATAGTAGACAAAGAATGGCTCGTTCTTGTGGCGCTCCACAAAGCGATTCACGTAGTCGACAAAGACATCCTCGCCATACTTGCCCTTCAGAGTCTTCAACTGGCCGTTCTCGTCAAACGTCGGGTCGGCATAGCGCGAGCCCTTGTCCTCGGTCTCCCAGGCATGCCACAGGCAGTACTCGTCGAAACCGGAATCCTGCGGCCTCTTGCCCTTGCCTCGCCACTCGGGCTGATAGTCTGGCGGATTGTAGCTGTACAGCTGCCACTTTCCGGCAATACAGGTCTTGTAGCCCTGAGCACCCATCCAGTGGCCGAAGGTCTTCTCCTTGGGATCCATCACGCCGAACGCCTTCCAGTTGCGGAAATTGTAGAGGCCGGTCATCAGTTGCATCCGCGTCGGTGTGCATAGCGGCTGCGCATAGGCGTGCGTGAAGCGGACGCCTTCGGCGGCCAGCTTGTCCAGATGGGGAGTCTTGTAAGTGGTGCTGCCATAGCAACTGAGACACTCGTATCCCATATCGTCAGCGAGCATAAGAACGATGTTCGGCCTGCGCGCTTGAGCGGCGGCGACACCTAAGGAAGCCAGTTGCAGGAACGACCTGCGAGAAAGATTGGACACCTGTACATTATATATAGGACCTTATGCCCATCCTCAATCGCCGGACTTTTCTCGCCCTCACCGCGGCCGCCTCAGCCGCAACCGCAACCGCCGCGCCGAAGACGGAGGTCTCCATTCGCGGTGACCAGTTCTACATCAACAGCAAGCCCACTTACAGAGGCCGCACCTTTAAAGGTATGAAGATCGAAGGCCTGCTCATGAACGTGCGTGCAGTACAGGCCACATTTGACGACTTGAACCCGGAAACGCGCAGCCGCTGGAACTACCCGGACACCGGCAAATGGGACCCCGACCGCAACACCAACGAATTCATCGCCGCCCTCCCCGAATGGCACAGCAACGGACTGCTCGCTTTCACCGTGAATCTGCAGGGAGGCAGCCCCGAAGGCTATTCCAAATCGCAGCCGTGGGAGAACACAGCCATCGACCCCGATGGCAACCTGCGCCCTGCCTACATGAAGCGCCTCGCGAAGGTGCTCGATAAGGCCAACGAACTCGGCATGGTGGCGATTGTCGGCTACTTCTACTTCGGCCAGGATCAGCGGGTGAAAGACGAAGCGGCCATAAAGCGCGCGGTAGTCAACGCCACCAACTGGCTGCTCGATGGCGGCTATCGCAACGTGCTCGTAGAGGTCGATAACGAGACCAACGTCAAAGCCTACGACCACGAAATCCTGAAGCCCGCCCGCGTGCACGAACTGATCGACCTGGTGAAAGGCATGAACCGCCGCGGCCGCCGCCTGCTTGTCGGCACCAGCTATGGCGGTGGCACGCCGGCCACTGCCAACGTCATCAAATCGTCCGACTTTCTTCTGCTACACGGCAACGGCGCCGACGATCCGAATCGCATCCGCAAAATGGTGGCCACCACGCGCAAGACCGACGGCTACCGGCCCATGCCCGTGATCATCAATGAAGACGACCACTTCCGCTTCAGCGAGCCACAAAACCACATGATGGCCGCGCTCGAGTTCTACGTGTCGTGGGGATACTTCGAACCCGGCAAGAGCAACTACATCGATGGCCACCAGTGCCCGCCTGTCAACTGGGGTATCAATACGCCGCTCAAGAAAGAGTTCTTCGCCAAGCTGAAGGAAGTGACCGGGGCGAAATGAAGCACTACAGCATCGCGCTACTTCCTGGCGACGGCATCGGGCCTGACGTAATCGCCGAAGCCGTCCGCGTGCTTGACGCAGTGGCATCCGGATTCTCGCTCTCATACGAGACTCTCTCCGTAGGCGCCGGCGAGTTCCTGCGCAGCGGCGACCCGCTGCCCGCCGAAACCTTCGCCCGTCTAGCCGAATTCAATGCCATCCTGCTCGGTGCCATGGGACTCCCCGGCGTCCGCTGGCCCAGCGGCATCGAGATGACGCCGCAACTCGACCTGCGCGAACGGCTCGACCTCTACTGCGGCCTGCGCCCGATCTATCTCTATCATCCGGAGGATTCACCGCTGCGCGACCGCGCGTCCGGATCCATCGATTTCCTGCTCGTGCGCGAAAGCACGGAAGGACTGTTCGCCACCCGCCTGCGCCCGGCCGACCTCACCGCGGATTCGGCGGAAGACACGCTGCGCATCACGCGCCGCGGCTCGGAACGCGTGATCCGGGCAGCGTTCCAACAGGCCATGCACCGCCGCAAGCGCGTGGCACTGATCGACAAAGCCAACGTGCTTCCTAGCAT